>Ga0209674_100185_pt1 | contig 68504 bp, 56 predicted proteins | sample AraplaCvi_mMS_r2_FD_184279 | JGI IMG/M metagenome (GOLD analysis project Ga0209674, IMG submission 184279) | Arabidopsis root microbial communities from North Carolina, USA - plate scrape CL_Cvi_mMS_r2 (SPAdes) (version 2) | ecosystem: Host-associated > Plants > Roots > Endosphere | place: USA... | reverse complement strand
GCGGACGCATCTGTTGTTCCTTGATGCCCGGCGTAGGCCAGACCATCAAGGTTGTGTGGCGCGTCGGCGGTCATCAGGAGGACGAGTCCACATGGAAAACCTATAGCCGCGATGTCGAGGTAAAAGGGGCAATGCCTACTCAACCACAATCGCACAGCTATCTGATCGTCCGTTTCTTTCCTGATCATGAAGTTGAGGCCGAGCTATTTCCTTCGGCAGACTTGCGTCCCGAGAATCCGAGAGTGGACAAACTGTTTTCAGGCCAGCGCGTGATGCGGCACATAGGAGAATGACGATGCAGGACTGGGTAACCGACGATCCGATGCACTTCCTGCGGTCGATGAAAACTGCAACGCCATTGCAGCGGAAGCTCTCCAACAGACGGCGTGCCACACCGGCCTCGCCCGAGCGCGGTCAGCGTCGAACCCACGACGCTGCACATCCGCTTGCTGCGAAGGAAAACCAGGCAATGACGCGGATGGCGCGGATTTTCGTCGCGATGATGTTGAGCATGCTGGCCGCCTGCGCGACAGGCCAGCGGATGGACTATGTCGATGCTTCGGCGTGGAGCGCGAACTACACCGAGGACTATATCCAGGACTTCTGGATTCAGACTGCTGATGGCAAGACTACAGGAGTGGGCGGAGTGTCCGTGTCGGAGTTTTCGCGAGGCGGAACAAGCGGACGCATCTGTTGTTCCTTGATGCCCGGCGTAGGCCAGACCATCAAGGTTGTGTGGCGCGTCGGCGGTCATCAGGAGGACGAGTCCACATGGAAAACCTATAGCCGCGATGTCGAGGTAAAAGGAGCAATGCCTACCAAGAAGGACGCGTACAACATCCTGATGGTCCGATTCTTTCCTGCTCAGCAAGTGGAAGCCGAACTGATTCCGGACCGCGGAGAACCTGGTGGCTCGGCTAGCCTTAGGGTCGATCAATTGTTTTACGGCCGGCGCGTGATGCGGCACATAGGAGAATGATGATGCAGGACTGGGTAACCGACGATCCGATGCACTTCCTGCGGTCGATGAAAACTGCAACGCCATTGCAGCGGAAGCTCTCCAACAGACGGCGTGCCGCACCGGCCCTCCCCGAGCGCAGTCGGCGGCGAGCCCACCACGTAGCAGATCCGCTTGCTGCGAAGGAAAACCAGGCAATGACGCGGATGGCGCGGATTTTCGTCGCGATGATGTTGAGCATGCTGGCTGCCTGTGCGACAGGCCAGCGGATGGACTATGTCGATGCTTCGGCGTGGAGTGCGAACTACACCGAGGACTATATCCAGGACTTCTGGATTCAGACTGCTGATGGAAAAGACACCGGACTGGGGGGCATCCAGGTTCAGGAGTTCTCACACGGTGGCAAAGGAGGACGTCAATGCTGTTCGTTGATCCCCGGCGTAGGCCAGACCATCAAGGTTGTGTGGCGCGTCGGCGGTCATCAGGAGGACGAGTCTACATGGAAGACCTATAGCCGCGATGTCGAGGTAAAAGGAGCAATGCCTACGCAGCCACAATCGCATAGCTATCTGATCGTCCGTTTCTTTCCTGGTCATGAAGTGGAAGCCGAGCTATTTCCTTCGGCAGACTTGCGTCCCGAGAATCCGAGGGTGGACAAACTGTATTCCGGCCAGCGCGTGATGCGGCACATAGGAGAATGACGATGCAGGACTGGCTAACCGACGACCCGATGAACTTCCTGCGGTCGGTGAAAACTGCAACGCAATTGCATGCCGAAGCATTCATGACCTGTACAACCTGCGAACAGCAGCCCTGGTTCAGCTTCTTCTTTGACGGCACGGGCAATAATCTCAGTATTGATGAGCCGCAGAAAAAGCTTTCCAACATTGCGCGTCTGTACAAGGGGCATGTTGACGAAAGCGAATCTCCGCTTATCAATCGCTTTTATTATCCCGGCGTCGGCACCCTACTCGATACAAGCAATCCGCACTGGTGGGAAAAGATCCGCGACAGCGAAGCGTTAGGCGGGGGCGCAGGGCTAGGCAGCGATGCGCGCTTGATGAAAGCCGAAGCAGATTTCGAAGATAGCTTGCGCTTTAACCACAAAGTCAGCCGCATCGACATCGCCGTATTCGGTTTCTCGCGCGGCGCGACACTTGCACGGGCATTCGTGAACCGGCTGTTGAAGAAATGCGCGGTGAAGGACGGTGTGCCGCACTGGCCCTGCCCTAGCGCGGTCGACGGCGAATCTGCGCCGCTGCACATCCGCTTCTTAGGCCTATTCGACACGGTCGAATCAGTTGGCCTGCCCGCGCACGACCTTTCCGGCATGTGTCTGCAGGTCCCCATCCAGGTCGAGCGGTGTCTTCACTTCGTCGCAGGCCACGAATTGCGGGCCTGTTTTCCACTGACGCCGGTACGCGGCAGCGCCGGCACATATGAGGAAATCGTGCTGCCCGGCATGCATTCCGATGTCGGCGGCGGCTATCGTCCCGGCGAGCAGGCACGCTCCGACCTGCTCCCTCGTATCGCGCTGAACCGGATGCGTCTGGAGGCTGCCATCAGCGGCGTGCCGTTCATCGCCCCCAAACTCGCCGACAAGAAGATCAACGATCTGTTCGAGTACGACGAGGACGTCAAGACGCTCTTCGATGAATACGCGGGCACCGTCGGCACTACCGGCACGCTGGAGCAGCAGGTCTTTGCGCACATGTGTCTATACTACGGCTGGCTTAAGGCCCGCTTCGGCCAGAGGCCTTCCGACATTTACAAAGACGCGAGTTCGACCGATCCGGGGATCCAGGCGCAGTTGGAGCGGATCAAACAGTTCCACGAAAGCATGAAGATCGACATCGACACGATGAACTGGCGCGCCTATCTGACCCAACTGTGGAACAGCGATCGCGGCGAATACGAACGCACGGTCTCGACGGCTGGAGGAGATGCGGAAATGAACAAGCCCCTTTCCGATGAGCAACGGGGCTACTGGAATGCGTGGCTGAGCCCGCCCGCGCTATCGTCGGGTCTGCTCCGCCTGTTCGACCAGTACGTGCACGATTCGCGCGCCGGATTCCTGAGAATCGACAGTAGCGGCTACCTCCGGCCGCGCCAGGTCATCGACGTGTCGGGCGTGCATGCACCTGCCGCCCAAACGGGAGCCGCGCCGATGCGCGTTGCCCAAACCACGGGCATACAGCGCACCGCGCTTTCCGAGACGGTGATCTGACCGTCCCGATGAGGAAAGATGACAGGAGAAACAGCATGAGTGTTCGTCACGACATCCGCGAAGGCGATACCACGACCGCAAGCGGGCGTGTGATCGCGACGGTGCGCAACGACATCATCGACGGTCGCGCTGCGGCCTATGAAGGCGATCCGGTGTGGTGTCCAGAATGCAACACCACCGGCAAGATCGTCTGCGTGGGTGAGCGCCTGCCGGAGCGCGGCCCCGACGGCCGGCGCCCCGCGCTCAGCGGCGACTCGTGCCTGTGTCAGTGCCGCCCCAGTCCGCTACTGATCGCGTCGCAGTACCGTGCCGGAGCCCGCGCGTAGACGTCACGGTCTCGTGACGATTGTGGTGCCTGGATCACCGCGATGCTGACGACCGACCAGCCCATGTGCGGCGAGGTCGGGTCGATCGCAAATGTATGGCGCGGATTGCAGACAGTCGCGCATGCGGCACCTAACACGCTGAATCAACAGCACTTCCAGCAGAGCGGATTCCGACTTATAAGCCCAATTCCGGATCGACGACGTGCGCGGGCGCGTGTAGCGCCCGTTCGCGTCGGGCTGCGAGGCGTGAGCGAGGTAAACGACTCCGCGCTTAACAACAATTAAGCAATCTGAAGTACGCCGAATATCCGCGCCCGTACGATTCAAGCCTGCGATGCCGCGTCATGCACCCATGACGCATAAGCGGCACGCGCACAACAACGTCACAGGTACGGAGAAACGAATTGGCTAACTCATCCGCAGTTCCCTCGGCAAATCGCCGCCAGTGGCTCGCAGCAGGCGCCAGCGCGGCCGTCACCGCGTTCGCCGCGCCCGGCGTCGCGATGGCCGCGGCATCGGCCGGCAGCAGCGGCCATGCGGGCACATCTCACTCACAGCACGGAGAGCGACACACCATGAACACGGTCACCACGAAAGACGGCACGCGGATTTTCTTCAAGGACTGGGGCACCGGTAAGCCCGTCGTCTTCTCGCATGGCTGGCCGCTCGACGCGGACGCCTGGGACGCGCAGATGCTGTTCCTCGTGCAGAAGGGTTATCGCGTGATCGCGCATGACCGCCGCGGCCATGGCCGCTCGGATCAGCCGTCGCACGGCAACGACATGGACACCTACGCCGACGATCTCGCCGCCGTGCTCGACGCCCTGGATGTCAAGGAAGCGACGCTCGTCGGTCATTCGACGGGCGGCGGCGAAGTCGCTCACTATATCGGCCGCCACGGCAGTTCGCGCGTTGCGAAGGCCGTGCTGATCGGCGCCGTGCCGCCCATCATGCTGAAGACCGAGGCGCATCCGAACGGCTTGCCGATGTCCGTGTTCGACGGCATTCGCGCGAACGTGGCGGCGAACCGCTCGCAGTTCTACAAGGACCTCGCGGTGCCTTTTTATGGCTTTAACCGTCCGAACGCAAAAGTCTCGCAAGGCATGATCGACGAGTTCTGGCGCGAAGGCATGCTCGGCTCGATCAAAGGCCAGTATGAATGCATCAAACAGTTCTCCGAGGTGGACTACACGCCCGACCTGAAGAAGATCGACGTGCCCACGCTGATCCTTCATGGCGACGACGACCAGATCGTACCGATCGACGCCTCGGCGCGCCTTTCGGCGAAGCTCGTCAAGCATGCGACGCTGAAGGTGTATGCCGGCGCGCCGCACGGCATGTGCACGACGCACGCCGACCAGGTCAACGCCGACCTCCTCGAATTCCTGCAGAGCTAAAACGCACGAGGCGAGCGCCGCGAACGGGCGGCGCCGCACCTCTTCATGGCGGGCGAGGCGTCCGCCTTTCGTCCGCGCCACGGCCCATGATGCAAGAAGCAATTTGGCGCATTTCCAGAACCGCCGGCAACCGGCATAATGACAATTCACTTACATTTAACGATGTCCGAGTAAATTAGCGGCATGCAGTTGGGGCGCTGCGACGAACCGAGGTGTCAACCATGTTCAACGATACGCTTGCATCCGCCGCATCTTCCGCTTCATCCGCCAGCTCTGCCGCTTCCGGCAGCGGCGACCCGGCCGCGCGCCGCAAGGATTCGCTCGGCTGTCTGTCGAGTCAGTTGCAACACGACGTCGAACTGGACACCGGCGAGTTCCGCTTCTATCGCAAGTGCACGCGCGACAGCGACACGAACCCGGTCGTCATGGACGGCTCGGACCGCGGCGTGCTGATCGGCGTGTCGCTCAAGGCAGGACATCGGCGGCGCATCTATTCGCAACATCGTTGGGCGACGCATGAGTTCGATCGCGACTCGGTCTATGTGCGCAATTTCGCCGACGACTACCGCGCCGAGCTGCTAGGCGGCTTCGACTTCGTGCTGATCGAACTGTCGCGCGCGTTTGTCAGCGACACGTGCCACGAGCGCGGCGGCAGCGGCCTCGCACACATCGCGACGGTGGCCGGCCGCAAGGACCCGGTGCTCGGTCATCTCGCCCAGGTGCTCGCACTCACGCTGGGTGCACAAAACAGTGCGCAAACCAGCGCAAGCCCGCTTTTCATCGAACAGCTCGGCGTGACCATCGGCACTCATCTGTTCGATCGCTACGGCGCGCCCGCGCGCGGACCCGAGCACGGCAGCCGGCGTCTGTCCGCGCTGCAGGAAGCACGCGCGAAGGACATGCTACTCGCCCGGTCGCAGGGCAACGTATCCCTCGAAGACATTGCCAGCGCGTGCAACCTCTCGCGCAGCTACTTCATTCGCGCGTTTCGCGAGACCACGCAGCGCACGCCGCATCAATGGCTGCTGGAGCGGCGCGTCGAAGAGGCGCGCGAACTTCTGAAACGCTCGGACCGCTCGTTGTCCGAGATCGCCATCGCTTGCGGCTTCTCCGATCAGAGTCACTTCACGCGCACGTTCTCGCAGCTCGTCGGTACGCCGCCCGGACATTGGCGCCGTCAGGCAAAGCGCTAGGCGCGCGGCACGACTTGCGCACAGGCGCGTTGCTTCGCCTCATTCCGAGACTTTCATACAAAGCATCGCACTAACCGACAAGACGCGCCGGCCAGAAGACGGTAATTTCTGCCGTACCGCTTGCCTGTTTTTCCTCTCAGCCCGTTGTCCCGGAAATTGAAAACGACATGATTGAACTAGGCCGCTTTCAAATCGATCTGGAACTGCGCACCTTGTGGCGTGACGGCGAGCGCGTGCCGCTCGGCTCGCGCGCCTTCGACATCCTCGCCATGGTGGCGAGCGCCGCCGGGCGCCTCGTTACCAAAGACGAGTTGCTGGACGCCGTCTGGCCCGACACCATCGTCGAGGAAAACAATATCCAGGTGCACCTGTCCGCGCTGCGCAAGATTCTCGGCGCGGACCGCGACCTGATTCTGACCGTGCCCGGCCGCGGCTACCGGCTCGTGCAGCGGCAGCGCCCGGCAAATGCAACGCAACCGGCCGTGCAGACGCCGGCCGGACGCCCGCTGCCGCCGCAGCGCATGCAGCTCGTCGGCCGCGACACGGCCGTCGCCGAGATCCGTTCGATGCTGCAACACACGCGCGTGCTGACGCTCGTCGGCGCGGGCGGCATTGGCAAGACGAGTCTCGCCGTCGAAGCCGCGCGTCATGCGGCGGCGGATTTCACGGAGCCCGTGTGGTTCGTCGAACTGGCGACGCTTAGCACGCGCGACGAGGTGCTCGCCGCCATCGCGCAAGCTTGCGGACTGCCGGTCGAGCACACGACACCGGACCTCGCGCAGATCGCGTCGGCACTCGCGGAGCGCCGGCTACTGGTGCTCGACAACGCCGAGCACGTGATCGAGCATGTCGCCGAAGCCGTCGAGGCGCTGGCCGCCGCGAACGCGGACTTGCGCGTGCTCGTGACGAGCCGCGAGCCGCTGCGGATCATGGCGGAAGCCGTGTTTCGCGTCGAGCCGCTGGAGGTGCCGCCGCCCGGCAGCGCCGACGCCGAGATCCTGCGGCAGTCCGCCGTCAATCTGTTTTTGCTGCGCGCCCACTCCATGCAGCTCGATGTCAGCCGGGACAGCACCGAGCTGCGGCTCGTCGGCGAAATATGCCGGCGGCTCGACGGCATTCCGCTCGCGCTCGAACTCGCGGCCGCACGCGTCGTGACGCTCGGCGTGGCGGGCGTCCATCAACGGCTCGACGATCGCCTCGCGATACTCGCGGGCGGCTACCGGACCGCTCTGCCGCGTCATCAGACCTTGCGCGCGACGTTCGACTGGAGCTTCGCGCTGCTCGATGCGAAAGCGCAGGCCCTGTTTCGCAGAAGTGCGGTGTTCGGCGGCGTATTCAGTTTCGAAGCGATGTGCGCGGTGGCATGCGATGCATCGCTGAGCGTCGCCGACGCAATCAGTGCGATCAGCGAACTGCTGGCGAAGTCGCTCGTCAACGTCGAGTTCGACGGCCCGGTCGCGCGCTACCGTCTGTCCGAATCGACCCGCGCGTATGCGCTCGACAAGCTGCAGGCCGAAGGCGAGCGCCAGGCGCTGGCAGTGCGCCACGCGCGCTACCTGTCGCAATGCTTTATCACGCACACCGCGCAGACGGTGCGCGGCAAGGCGGACAGCGCGGCTGCGCTCAAACACACGCTCGACGACGCACGCCACGCCTGCGACTGGGCCTTCTCCGCGGATGGCGACGCGCAATTGGGCGTCGCGCTAGCATCGAATCTGACGGCTGCGCTGCTCGACGGCGGCATGGTCGCGGAATGCTGCGAGCGTGCCGAGCGCGCGGTCGAGGCGCTGGACGCGCTGCCCGCGGCGAGCGTCGACGCGCTCGACGAAATGCGCGTGCGCGCGGCACTGGCTTCGGCACTGCCGCATGTGCGCGGCTCCGTGTCGAAGTCGGAGCAACTGTGGCGCAAGGTCTACGCGCTCGCGACGGAACGCCGCGACGCCGGCTATCACGCCCGCGCGTTGTGGGGCCTGTGGACCACGATGATTTCGAGCGGCAACATCCACGCGTCGGCGGAATTCGCGCAGCGCCTGCGGCAGCTCGCGCAGGAGCGCGAGAACCCATGGCAGGAGACGCTAGCCGACCAGATCGCCGCGATTTCGCAGCACTGCCTCGGCCGTCACGCCGAGGCGAGGACAGAACTGCTGCGCACGAGAAACCGCTTTGCCGAGCTCGAATACGGCGGCCTGCGCGACGACACGATCGCCGTCGATCCGCTCGTCTACTGCAACGGCACGCTCGCGCGCATCGCGTGGCTCGAGGGACACTGCGGCGAGGCAATGCGGCTTGTCGACACACTCGTCGGTCTCGTGCGGCCGGACATCATGGAGCCTTCTCTCACGCATACGCTCGGCGCGTCGGCGGCGCCGCTTTCGCTGATGTGCGGCGACCTCGGCCGCGCGGCGGTGTATCTCGACATCATGCGCTCGCAAGTCGCGCTGCATGGGCTCGACGTCTGGCGCGATTACTGCAACTGCCTGTCGGCGTATCGCGACATACTCGGCGGCGACACGCAACGCGGCATCGCGCTGCTGGAAAGCTCGCTCAACGCGCTGATCGCGCGCGGCTTCAGGCGTCTCATCACGCTTTTTATCGCGGCCTATGCAGAGGCGCTCGTGGCCGCGGGACGCAGCGACGAAGCGGAGCGCCGGCTCACCGACACGTTGCAGTTCTGCGAGAGCCACGGCGAGATGATGTTCGTCCCCGAGCTGTGGCGCGTGCTGGGCATCGCCGCGCGCGCACAACACAAATCCGCCGACGCCGAAGCCTGCTTTACACAGGCGATCGACCTCGCTCGTGCGCAAGGCGCGAAGATGTGGGAATTGCGCGCGTCGCTCGCATTGGCCGCATTGTGGCGCGACGAAGCGCGCGACGGCGCGCGCGATGCCGATGCGCTCGACATGCTGGAGCACATGGCGCTCGCTTTCGATGCGCCCTCCAGCACGACCGACGTGCAACTGCTGTTCGAGACGCTCGCGACACTGCGTCAAGGGCAATGCATGAGCGCTGCACCTGCCATGCCGGCGAATCCGCTCCCGCCGGACCCGCGTCGCCGGGTCGCCCGCAAATCGAACAGGAGCCTTGCGCGCGTCGATTAGAACGCAGGCGCACCGCGCCATTTTAGTACGGCATCCTGATCATTTTTCTGCGGCCCGGCCTGGATTCTCATCGCCGTCGGCGATCGCGACGTCCGCGTTCTTCGCGGTCAGCACCGCGGGCATCGACGGGTTTTCGGGCTGCGTGTAGCGCTCGTGCACGGCCGCCTTGATCCGCGCAAGGCTCGCGGCTGCATCGAGCGAGGCATCCTGCTCGATCTGCCGGGCCTGCGCCGCGAGATCGGGGTCGCCGATCTCCGTTTCGAACCAGCGCGAATAGTCGCCCCGCTCGCGGTGATACTGCCATGTGCCCGCATCGACACCTTCGGCAATCTCCACGAACAGCACGAGATTATGGGCGCGCAGATTCAATGCGTGCTCGGGCCCGCGGAAATAGAAACTGCGCTCGGGAATCAGCAGGCCTTCCGCGTATTTGCGCCGATGTCTGAGCCGGTGCTTGCTGCCCGGCTCGAGCCGGATCACGCCCTCGGGCGCCGGCTCGTCGAGGCGCCATAACAAGGCCTGCCCCGTTTCGAGCGCGGTTTCCTGAAGCTGCGGCACGGGCCGGCCCGTGGCCTTCGCGAGTTCCTGCACGGCCTTGCCGGCGCTCGGTCCCATCGCGAGCAGCAGATTCACCTGACGCAGAAAGGCGCCATCCAGTTGCTGCGGCGACACCGTGATGGCGAGCGCCGTTTCCAGCGCCGCTGGAATGGTTTGGCTTGCGCCCGCCCATCCGGCCGGAAACAGATGATGCGCCTCGTCGAACACGAGCCAATGGGGCCGGCCGGTTCGCATGCGCAACTGCTGCACCTCGAGCAGCAGCGACGCGCAGAACGCGGGCCGCTCCGGCAACGGCACGCGCAGCAGATTCACCGCCACCGCCGAACGCGGAGGACGCGCGAGCAGTTGCACGACTTCTTCGATCAGCGGCGCGGTGTGCGCGTCGCCGACTACGATCGTATCTTCGTCGTTCTGATAGTCGCCTTCCGGATCGATGATGCACAACTGCTGGTGCATGCCCGCGAGGCGCTCGAGCAAGCCGGCGCAGGCGGTCGACTTGCCGCATCCCGATTCGCCGGCGAGCAGCACGACCGAGCCGTGCGCGGGACAGTACAGGTCGGCGGGTTCGCCGGCGTCGCACGCATGCCCGATCAGCACGCGGCTCTTCTGCGCCACGCTCGCGCGTTCGCGCAGGTCGTCCTTCACCAGCGCGTCCACCAGTTCGGCGACACCGGCCCCCGCCGCCTGGCTCGTCACCATATCGGCGTGCGCCTTCAGTGCGGGCAGCGCATTGGCGACCGCCACCCCAAAACCGCACGCGTCGAGGAGCGCGTGATCGTTCTCGGCGTCGCCTATCCCGGCCACATTGAAGGCGGACAACGCCAGCTCGCTCAGCGCCTCCTGCAAGCCGCTCGCTTTGGAAATGCCCGGCGACACGATCATCACCGCGTCGCCGTTGAAGATGATCTGCAAGCCGAGGCCGAGGTCGCGAATCGCGGCGAGCGCGATCTGCTCGGCGGGCTTCATCATCGCGACGAGCGTCTCGCTCACGCTGAAGTGCCGCAGGCCGCGGCTTCTCAATTCGTCGACGAAAGCGGCCGGCGGCGGCGGGGCGAGCAGGCGCCGCGTGCCCGTCGAAGGCATGTACAGCACGCCGCCGTTTTCCGCGACGACTCGCGAAAACAGATCGAGCCGCGGACAGATAGCAAGCAGGTCGTCCATCTCGCGCCCGCTCACGAGGATGGCCTGGCGGCCCGAGGCGCGCAGGCGTTCGAGCGCGTCCCACGTCGAGTCGGCGACGCGTCCGTCGCAGGCCAGGGTGTTGTCGTAATCGGTCGCAATGGCAAAAAATCGCATGAAAAGCGCTCCGTGTCTGGATTCGTTCGCGGTGTTCGGCGGTGCGGGTCCGCCCTGTTGTCGGGCCCCCGCTTCAGTCCGTCTGAAGCGGTTGCGTATCGTGCGTGTCGTGCGTGTTGCGGGTATCGCGTGTGTCCCGCAGCATCGCTTGGTAAATACCGGCGTATTGATCGACCATCCGCTCGACGGTGAAGCGGCGCTCGAAGGCCGTACGGCACGCGGCGCGACTGATGCTGTCGATCTTCGCTAGCGCGGCGACGGCTTCGTCGACGGATTGCACGAGAAAGCCCGTCACGCCGTGCTCGACGATTTCATGCGCGGCACCGTGATCGAATGCGATCACCGGCGTGCCGCACGCGAGCGCCTCGATCATCACGAGGCCGAACGGCTCCGGCCAGTCGATCGGAAACAGCAATGCGCGCGCTTGTCCGAGGAAATCGTTCTTGCACGAATCGTCGACTTCGCCGCAATACTCGACGTGCGGCAACTCGAACAGCCCCGCGATTTCCTCGTCGAAATAGGCGCGGTCGCCATTGTCGATCTTCGCGGCGATGCGCAGAGGCACACCCGCGCGCCGCGCAATCTCGATCGCGCGGTCGGGCCGCTTGACGGGCGAGATGCGGCCGAGAAAAGCCGCGTAATCGCCGGGCGTTTCATGAAAGCGCAGCAGATCCGCAGGCAGGCCATGATGAACTGTCGCGCGCCAGTTGAGCCAGGGCAGCGGCGTGCGTTGCGCGGCGGAGATCGAGACCACCGGCATGTCGGCGAATTGCCGGTAGAGCGTGCTCAGGCCGGGCACGTCGAGCCGCCAGTGCAAGGTGGTCAGCGCGGGGCAGCGCAAGCGGCGCGCGAACGGAAAGCTCTGGTAGTCCGTATGAAAATGGACAATGTCGAATTCGTCCGCGCGCCGCACCACTTCTTCGAGCATGGCGAAATGAAAAGCCTGCGGGTCGGCGGTATCTTCAATCAGGCGAATCGCGCAGTCGCTTCCCGAGACGAGCCGCGCTCGCGTGCGCGAGTCGCCGCTTGCAAAGAGCGTGACGTCGTGGCCTCGCGCGACGAGACCGTCCACGAGCCACGCCACCACTCTTTCGACGCCGCCATAAGCGACCGGCGGCACCCTCTCATACAGCGGCGAAACCTGCGCGATACGCATGCCCTGCTCCGTTCGACGAACCGATGTCAGACGCGCCGCATGGTGCATGCCCGGCCATGTCGCGCGTGAACCGCGCCACGTCCGGCCGATGGAAAAATGTACAGGCCGCCAATGAAATTAAGCGGTGCGCGCGGCCCCTTGCCATTCGGCTGGTGAATGAGCCTGTGCGCGCCGCGCACCGCGCTTGATCTCACCGGGTGCTAACTGAGCGGCCTCGCGTAACCGTCGCCGGGCGCCGCGGGCTCGGCACGCTCCACGTGCTCGTCGATCCATGCCGTCGCGCGCTCGCGGGCGAATTCGAGCGCCTCGTGCTCGTCGACGAAATCGCGATGAAACTCCATGTCGTGCGTATCGTCGCCCGAACTCACGCTGCCCGGCGTCACTTCGATCCGCGCATGCGCGACGATCATGCCGCCGTCGACACCTGCCGTCAGATGGACGATGCAGCCTCCGTATTTGAAATCCATGATGCTCTCCCGCGTGTCGTGTGATGCGGCTAGCTGCCGCCGGGCGCGTTTCCGGCGGCCTGCACGCCCTCGTCGCCAATGGCTTCGGCCGCGCGTCGCCCTTTGCCCGATTGATCGGAGGCCACCGCCGGCTCGGCGTCGCCCGACACGCCTTCGGCTTCGATCTGCGCTTCGGCGCGTACCCAGTAATCGTCGGCGCGTCCTTCGGGCGAGCCGTCGCTTTCCCACAGCTCGTACGCGCGCTTGCGTATACGGTCCTCGACGGTGGGTTCGTGAGGCAAGCCGTCCATGGCAGTCTCCAAACGTTCGTGGTCAGTTGAAGGCGCGTACGCCATGCGGCGCCGCGCCGGTCATGGAGCAAAGCGCGTTCCCATGGGTCGCGTGCCGGCGCATTTCGTCGCGAAGGCGATAAGGCACTCCGCGCGGGCCGGGTTGCGTGCGCCGTCGCGCTCGCCGCGCGCTGCACCAGTCGTTATAATTGTTTCAGCAAACATGATTAAAACCTAACGTCGTTCACACACTCCCCACGCGCCAGGACCTCCATGCTCAAACCCGATCGCCTTCGCGCTCTGGCCGACGCGCTGACACGGCAAAACGTGATGCGCCTGCGCGATGCCGCCGCCCTGCTCGGCGTCTCCGAAATGACGGTGCGCCGCGACATTGCCGCGAATGCGGATCGCTTCACGTATCTGGGCGGCTATATCGTCAGTGCCACCGACGTGCCGAATAACGCGGGCAACGCCGGTTATTCGCTGGAGCAGGAAAAGGATCACTTCGCGCAAGCCAAGGCGGAGGCGTCGGCCATTGCAGCGGGATTGATCGGCAACAACGAAACGCTTTTCATCGATTGCGGCACGACACTCGTGGCGCTCGCCCGGCTCATTCCGCCCGAGCGCCATGTCACGGTGGTGTGCTATTCGCTGAATGTCGCCGAGGTGTTGCGCCGCAAACCGAACGTGCGGATGATCCTGCTCGGCGGCGTCTACGTGCCTTCGTCGGATTCGTTCGCGGGCGAGGAAAGCCTCGAGATGCTGCGCCGCATGGGCATCAACAAGGCGTTTATTTCGGCGGGCGGCGTGGACCCCGCGCGCGGCGTGACCTGCTGGAACTTCCATGAAGTCGCGGTGAAGCAGGCGGCCATGGCCAGTGCCGTCGAACGGCATCTGGTGGTCGACAGAAGCAAGTTCGGCGTGGTCAAGGCCGTGCGCTTTTCACAGATCGAAGACTTCGACTCGATCATCACCGAAGAGGGCCGGCAGGCGCGCAAGCGCCAATAGCCGACTATTGCCGCACTATGCACGGGTTCGCCCGTGCCTGTGCGGCGGCGATCCTCCGGCCGCGGCGCCTCAGCTCTTGCGCTGCAGTGCGAACAGCGTGCCGGCCAGCAGAATGAACGCGCCGATAATCACCTTCTGCCAGGTGCTCGGCACACCCACGAGAATCAGCACGCTCTTGATGAGCGTGACGAGCACGACGCCGAGCAAGGTGCCCACCACCGTGCCTGTGCCGCCCGTAATGCGCGCACCGCCCAGAATGACCGCGGCGATCACGTCCAGCTCCGAGCCCACGAGGTCGAACGGATTCGCGAGGCGGTTGTTCGACACGTGCAGAATGCCCGCGATGCCGGCGAGCATGCCGGTATAGCCGAACACGAACAGATGGATCGCGCGCAGGTTGTAGCCGAGCCGCTCGGCGATGGCGAGCGAGCCGCCCATTGCGTAGACGCCGCGTCCCATCATCGTGCGATTGAGCAGCCACCAGGTGACCAGCGCGGCGGCGACAAGCGCCAGCACCGAGGCCGGCAGCACCGCGCGCAGTCCGTCAGCGGTGTGATAGAAAAAGAGCGGAATGCGGCCGAAGTGATCCATGCTGTGCGGAATGTTCATGAAGAACGTCGTGCCGATGAACGTCAGCAGCAAGCCGCGATACAGGTATTGCGTGCCGATCGTGACGATCAGCGAAGGCGCTTTCAGCCGATGCACGAGCAGCCCGTTGACGACGCCGAGCACCACACCGCCCAAGGCCCCGGTGATGAGAATCAGCGCGAACGGGGCATCCGGCCACCACGCGAACACGGCCTTGGTGATACCGTACATGGTCAGCGCGGCAATCGCGGTGAAGGACACGTCGATGCCGCCCGAGGCGAGCACGACGAGCGTGCCGAGCGCGAACAGCGACATGGTGGTCGCCGAATGCAGCAGATCAAAGAGCGTCGCGAACTGAAAGAAGCGCGGATTGATTGCGCCGACGATCAGACACGTCACCACGATCAGCGCGACGGTGAACCACTCGGGATTGCGCGCGAGCCTCATGCGCAAACCTCGCGGTTCGGGGCTCGGCGCGATTTCGACGACATTCGGAGTGCTCATGGTCTGCTTGATGGACGAGTCAACGGACGAGTCGATAGGCGAATCGATGGACGAGTCGATGCGCGGCTGGATGCGCGAGTTCATGGCGGTTTGGCGTCCTTACTTCCTCTAGGCCGCTTCGGAAAGCAGCGCGTGGTACAGATCGGCCTCGCTCAATGCGTCCGCGCGATACTCGGCGGCCACGCGGCCCTTCTTCATCATCAGAATGCGGTCGCAGTTCTGCAGCAGCTCCGGCAGGTCGTCGCTGATCAGAATAATGCCGATGCCGCGCTGCGAGAGCCGCTGCATGATCCGATAGATGATGTCCTTCGAGCCCACGTCGACGCCGACGGTCGGCCCGTGCAGGATCAACACGCGCGGGTCGATGGCGAGCCAGCGGCCGATCAGCACACGCTGCTGGTTGCCGCCCGACAGTGACTGCACCGGCTTGTCGACACCCGGCGTCGCGATCTGCAGATCCTTCACAGTCTGCACGGCAAGCGCCTCGGCACGCGTGCGGTCGATCTGGCCGAAGCGGTCGCGCAGGCTGGAGATCATCGCGGTGATCACGTTGTCGCGAATCGGTTTGTCGAGGAACAGCCCTTCGTTCAGGCGGTCTTCCGGCACATAGCCGATGCGATGCCGCTTCGCGTCGGACGGCGTGCGCAGCGCAATACGTTTGCCGTCCAGCAGCACCTCGCCCGACAGCGCGGGCGCGACGCCCGCCAACGCGCGCGCCAGTTCGTTGCGACCCGAATCGAGCAGACCGGTCACGCCGAGAATCTCGCCGCCGTGCAGCTTGAACGCGACGTCGCTGAACTGGCCCGCGCGCGTGAAGTTGCGCACGTCGAGCACGACGTCCTCGGCGTGCGCGCCCTCGCGATACCGCTCGTTCGACAGATGGCGCCCCGTCATCAGTTCGCTGATTTGCGCCTTGGTGAACTGCGCAATCGGCCCTTGCGCCATTTTCTGCCCGTCGCGCAGCACGATCACTTCGCCGCCTATTGCATAGCATTCGTCGAGCTTGTGGCTCACGAACAGCACCGTCACGCCCTGCGCGCGCAGATTGGCGAGCACGGCGATCAGATTGTCCACTTCCTTTTGCGTGAGCGACGTGGTCGGCTCGTCCATGATGACGAATTTCGCCTCGCTCGCAATCGCACGCGCAATGGCCACCAGTTGTCGCGTGGCGAGCGGCAGCTGTTCGATGAGCGTCGCCTGGAAATCCGCGTTGCCGGGCAGGCCTACTGCTTCGAGCGCGCGTGCAGCCGTGGCGGCAAGAACGCGGCGATCGAAGGTACGCGCGAGCCGCCCTTCGTGCGTGGCGAGTTCCGACGTGAGCGCGACGTTTTCCGCGACGCTCATGTTGGGCAGCAGCGACAGATCCTGATACACGGTTTCGATGCCGGCCGCGAGCGCCTCCAGCGCGGAGAGCCGCGCATGCGGCACGCCTTCGATCACGAGTTGCCCTTCGTCCGGCGGCTGCGCGCCGGAAATGATCTTGATCAGCGTGCTCTTGCCGCAGCCGTTTTCGCCGAGCAGGTGATAAATTTGCCCGCGCTCGAACGCGAGGCTCACGCCGCGCAACGCATGCACGCCGGTAAAGCGTTTATGCACGCCGACCACTTCCAGGAACGGCTGCGAGGACTGCGACGGCGGCGCGAAAGAGACGTCTTCTTGATTCATGATGATGAGTCGCGGTGCCGAGGCGTGCCTATCGACACGCCTCGAAGTGAACAGCGGAATCAGAACGGATACTGCTTGTAGTTCGACTTGTCGACATTCACCCAGCCCTGGCCGCGCACGATGATGCCCTTGCCCGGCCCTTTGGCGACTGTCACCTTCGTGTAGCCCGGAATGCCGAGGTCCGCGCCGTTCTCGACCGTCTTGCCGTCCACCAGCATCTTCGCGACCTTGTTCATCGCGATGCCGGCGAGCTTCGGATCCCAGAACGCGATGCCGTTGATCGCGCCGCTTTCGAGGAATTTGCCGGCCTCGTTGGGCAAACCCGTGCCGTACACGCAGATCTTGCCTTGCATGCCCGCCTCTTCCACCGCACGGCCGATGCCGATCACATCGAGCGAGGACGAGCCCTGGAAGCCCTTCAGATCCGGATGCTTGCGCAGCACTTCTTTCGCGACTTCATAGGCGCGCTCGCCGTCGTTGTTGGTTTCGAGCTTCGGCTCCACGAGGTTCATCTTGGGGTACTTCGCCTTCGCATTGCCGATGCCGCCGTCGGCCCATTGCACCTGCGAGCGGCTGCCGAGCGAGCCCACCAGTACCGCCCACTTGCCTTCGTCGTGCATGCACGACGCGAGCCGCTCGTTCAGGCCGGCGCCATAGGCGGTGTTGTCGAACGCCTCGATGTCGACCATGGTGTTCTTCGCATTGTCCGCTTCATGCGTGACGACCTTGATGCCGCGGTCCATCGCTTTCTTGAGCGCCGGCTCGAGCGTCGGCGGATCGTAGGGCACCACCGCAATCGCGGTGACTTTCTTCGCGATCAGGTCTTCGATGATCTTCAGTTGCTGCGCCGCGTCCGCGCGGCCGGGACCCGTCTGGTAAGCGCTCACGCCGGGGTTGTCTTTTGCGAATTCCTTGACGCCTTCGTCCATCCGGTTGAACCAGTTGATGCCCGTCACCTTCACGACCGTGACGATGGTCTCGTTGGTGGCAGCCTGTGCCGCGGCGATCGCGCCTACCGCCACTGCACCTGCTGCAATCGCGGCACCCAGTCGAGTCAGTTTCATGCAATGTCTCCTTTATCGTTCGATGTCGCCCGTGCTGGCCGTGTCAGCCGTCGCGAACAGGCAGGGCACCCTGTTCGCCTCGATCGTTGCCTTTGCCTTTGCTTTTGCCTTTGCCGTTACTCCGCTGTCGCGCTTAACCCTTCGGGGCCGCGCCGCTATCGGCGCGAGCGGAAGCCGGGTTCGCACCACCCCCGCCGAAGCCGAAAATCGCACGCACCCGTTCCCCGCCCGCGAACGCGAGCGACAACAGCAGCAAGAAGCCCCATGCGCAGTCGCCGAAAAACTGCGAAACGCCGAGCAGATTGAAGAGGCTCGACAGAAACTGCAGCACCGTTGCCGCAAAAAATACACAGACGATGCGACCATAACCGCCTGCCGGATTCACGCCGCCCATCACGGCAATGAGAATCGCGATCAGCAGATAGGAGTTGCCGTAGTCCCATTTCGCGCTCGACGTATGCGTCGCGCTAATGAGGCCGGCGAGCGACGCGAGCACGCCGCACATCGCGTAAGTGGTGATGAGCATGCGCGCGCGCGGAATGCCCGCGTAAAACGCGGCTTTGGGATTCGTGCCCATCAGATAGAGCCGCAGGCCGAACGGGCTGCGCCTGAGCAGCCATCCCAGCAGAATCACGGCGGCGATGAAGATGCAAAACGCAATGGGCACCTGAAACACGGTGCCGTTGCCGATATCCGACAGCGGCTCGACATAGTCGACATGCACCGATGCGCCGTTGCTGATCACGACGGCAAAGCCGGTGAAGAGCAACTGCGTGCCGAGCGTGCAGAGAATCGGCGTGAGCCTGAGGCGCGCGATCACGACACCGTTGAGCAGTCCGCCGAGCAAGCCCATGGTCAGCACGATCGCGCAGAAAAGCGACGTGTACAGCACGGGCGAATCGTCGCCGCTCACGAAGCGCGGCACCACGATCGCCGCCACCATGCCGGACAGATTGGCGAGCCCGACGCCGGAGAGGTCGATGCCGCCGTTGCCGGACACCATGGAAAGCATGATGCCGAGCGCGAGCAGGCCGAGCTCGGGGAGCTGGCCGCCCATCGACTGGAGGTTGTCGACGTCGACGAACTGGCCGCGCGAGAGCCACGTCGCGACCAGCACGACGAGCACATTGACGATCAGAAGGAAGTTCAGTTGCCGGTCGGCAAACAGTTTTCCCGCAGCAAACGAAGACTTCATGGCGCTCATGATCTCCCTGCACTGCACTGCACGTTACTTCACGAATGGATTACGACACCTGTGCTGCCCGGCTCGATTCGCTGTGCCGATTTAGCACCTCATTGACTTCGGCGAGCGTCGGCATGGAAGGCGCGGTACCCGCGCGCGTGACCGAGATGCCCGCGAGCGCGCAACCGAAGCGCAGCGCCGATATCGCGTCCTCACCGCGTGCCAGCGCGGCCGCGAAGCCGCCGGTGAAGCCGTCGCCCGCGCCCGCCGTTTCCACTACGTTACCGCAGCGAAACGCGGGCAGCCAGACGGATCGCGTCGCGTCATGCAGCAACGCGCCCCCTTCGCCCAGCGTGACGATGACGGCGCCCACACCTTTGGCGAGCAGCACGTCGGCCGCGCGCCGGGCGTCGTCGACAGTCGATATCTGCACGCCGGTGAGCGCCGCCGCCTCGCTTTCGTTCGGCGTGATGTAGTCGCACAGCGGGAAGATGTCGTCGTCGAGCGGCATGGCGGGCGCCGGATTGAACACGGTGATGACGCCATGCCTGCGCGCCACTTCGAGTCCGCGCCGCGCGGCCGCGAGCGGCTGTTCGAGCTGCGTCACGAAGACCCGCGCGCCCGCAATGTCGGTTTCTATCGCATCGACGTCGGCGGCGCACAGTGTCCCTGCCGCGCCTGCCGCGACGATGATCGCGTTCATGCCGGTGGTGTCGTCGACGAAGATATGTGCCGCGCCCGTCGCGACGCCGGCCGCCACCGTGGCACGCGCCGTAATGCCCTCGCGCGCCCAGGTGGCCTGCGCGATCGAGCCGAATGCATCGTCGCCGATGCGCGTGCAGAACACCACCTCGGCGCCCGCGCGGGCGGCGGCCACGGCCTGATTCGAGCCCTTGCCGCCCGGCCCCATCGCAAACGCGGAGCCCGCAATCGTCTCGCCGATCAGCGGCATACGCGCCGCGCGAAACGTCAGATCGGTCACGTAGATGCCGAGAATGACGACGCGTCCGCCCTGCTGCTGCGCGCTCATGACGCGAGCCTCCGTCGCGGCGCGTGCGAGGACGCAGCGTTCGTCAACGGCAAGAAGTCGAGAGTATTCGGCACGTTGTCTCCTTCATGTTGTGATCGCCGTGCATTCGCTGCAGCGCGGTCAATCGCCGTACGGTATCCAGATGTTCTTCACCTGCACAGCCTGGCGCAGGAACGGCCGGCCTTCGCTCGCCCGGTCGAACCAGTCGAATGCGTGGCCGTAATCGGTGAAGGTGCGCTTCAGGTTGCCGACCGATTCGCGTTCGACGAGCGCCGCATCGGCCGCACTGCCGAAGCACCACAGCGCATCCACGTCGTCGTGCTGCGCGAGCGCCGGCAGCAGCGCCGCGCGTCTGCCCGTGACGATATTTAGCACGCCGGCCGGCACGTCGGACGTCTCCACGACCTGATAGAAGTCCGTCGCCGCGAGTTGCCCGCCTTCGCCCGGCAGCACCACCACACGGTTGCCCATCGCCAGCGCGGGCGCGACAAGCGAAACGAACGCCAGCAACGGCGCCTCGTCCGGACACGCCATGCCGATCACGCCGAGCGGCTCGTGCATCGCGAGTGCGACGCCGCGCAGAGGCGGCGTATGCACTGCGCCGTCGAACTTGTCGGCCCACGCCGCATAAGTGAAGAGACGCGTGACGGACGCCTCCACTTCGGCACGCGCCGCTTCCGGCGTCGCGCCGTTGCGCGCGCAGAGCCGCTGCGCGAATTCGTGGGCGCGTACCGCCAGGTTCTCCGCGAGGTAGAACAGGACCTGCGCACGGTTATGCGTGCTCGTCTGCGACCACTTGTGCGCCGCGCGCGCCGCTTCCACCGCGTTGCGTATGTCCTTGCGATTGCCTTCGCCCACTTCGCCGACCGGCGTGCCGTCCGGCGCGTGAACCGCCAGCGAATAGCCGCTATCCGGCCGCACCTGCTTGCCGCCGATAAAAAGCTTGGCCGTGCGGTCGATCGACACGATGTTCGGCGCCGCGCTCGAAACCTGTGGCGTCGCGCTCACCGGCCGGCGCTTCGGAAGATTGAGCCACGCGCGCGGTTTGAGATATTCGTAAATGCCCTCACGTCCGCCCTCGCGCCCATAGCCCGATTCGCGATAGCCGCCGAAACCGACCGCCGCGTCGAAGAGATTCGTTGCATTGATCCACACGACGCCCGCCGCGAGCCGCGGCGCCACGTCGAGCGCCCGGCCGATGGTCTCGCTCCACACGCTCGCGGCGAGTCCATAGCGCGAATGGTTGGCGAGCGCGACGGCTTCGTCCGGCGTGCGAAAGCTCATGGTGACCAGCACCGGTCCGAAGATTTCCTGCTGCGCGAGGATCGATGCGGGCGCAACGTTCGTCACGAGCGTCGGCGGATAGAAGGAGCCGTCGGCAGGCAATGCCGATTCGCCCGCCTGCCAGATCGCGCAACCTTCGCGCCGCCCGCTTTCGACGAGCGAGCGGATCCGCTCCAGCTGCACCGGATCGACAATTGCGCCGAGATCGATGTTCTTGTCGAGCGACCTGCCCACGCGCAACGTCTCCATGCGGCGCTTGAGCTTTGCGATGAAGCGCGCTTCGACGCCCTCCTGCACCAGCAGCCGCGAGCCCGCGCAGCACACCTGGCCCTGGTTGAACCAGATCGCGTCGACCACGCCTTCCACGGCGGCGTCGAGGTCGGCGTCGTCGAATACGATGAAGGGCGACTTGCCGCCCAGTTCGAGCGTCAGCGATTTGCCGGAGCCGGCCGTTGCCGAGCGAATCAGCTTGCCTACTTCCGTCGAACCGGTGAACGCGATCTTGTCGACCTGCGGATGGTCGACGAGCGCCGCGCCCGTCGAACCGTCGCCGGTCACCACATTGAGCACGCCCGCGGGCAAGCCGGCGCGCTCGGCAAGCTCCGCGAACAGCAGCGCCGTGAGCGGCGTGTATTCCGCCGGCTTCAGCACCACGCAGTTGCCGGTTGCGATAGCCGGCGCGATCTTCCACGCGAGCATCAGAAGCGGAAAATTCCACGGCACGATCTGGCCGATCACGCCGAGCGGTGCATAGTCCGCGAATTCGCTGTCCTGCAACTGCGCCCAGCCCGCGTGATGCAGAAAGTGACGCGCCACGAGCGGTATGTCGAGATCGCGCGTCTCGCGAATCGGCTTGCCGTTGTCGAGCGCTTCGAGCACCGCGAAAAGGCGGCTGTGCCGCTGCACCATGCGCGCGAGCGCATACAGATGCCGTGCGCGGCCCGCGCCGCCGAGCGCCTGCCAACCCGGCTGCGCGGCGCGCGCGGCGGCGACCGCGGCGTCGATGTCGGCTGCGTCGCCCTGGGCGATGTCGGCGAGGCGCTCGCCGGTTGCGGGTGCGTGCGAGACGAACCGCGCGCCGCTCGCGCTCTCCCGCCACGCGCCGCCGATGAAATGGCCGAAGCGTCCGTCATGCTGCGCGAGCCACGCGCGCGCGGGCTGATCGTCCTCGGACGCGGGGCCGTACTCCATCGAAGAAAAATACTCCGCTACGCTCATGGGTGGATGTGTTTCAGGCTACAGGGTGACGGTTGAACGCCGAATAACGGCCGCTCACGTGGTGTTCGAGCTGCCGCTCGATATCGGCGAGCAGGCTCGATGCGCCGATCCGGAACAACTCCGGTTCGAGCCAGGCGCGGCCGAGCTCTTCCTTCATCAGGATCTGATACGCCAGCACGGACTTCGCGCTCGACACGCCGCCCGCCGGCTTGAAGCCGATCGGCACGCCGGTGCGCTCGTGATAGTCGCGGATCATGCGGACCATGACGAGCGACACGTCGAGCGTCGCGTTCACGCCTTCCTTGCCGGTCGACGTCTTGATGAAGTCCGCGCCGGCCATCATGCAGACCATCGACGCGCGCGCGACATTCGACAGCGTGCGGATGTCGCCCGTCGCCAGAATCGTCTTCAGATGCGCGGGGCCGCAAGCCGCGCGAAACTCGCGCACCTCGTCGTAGAGCGCCTGCCAGTTGCCGGTCAGCACATGTTCGCGCGTGACCACGATGTCGATTTCAGCCGCGCCGTCCGCGACCGACGCCTCGATCTCCTTCAGCTTCAGCGGATGGGGGATCAGTCCGGCCGGAAAACCCGTCGAGACGGCCGCGACCGGAATGCCGCTGCCTTCGAGCGCATCCACGGCGGCCCCGACGAAGCGGTGATAGACGCACACCGCGCCCGTGGTGATGCGTTGCGGCGCCATGCCGAGCGCTTCCAGAATGTCCGCGCGCACCGGCTGGCGCGCCTTCGCGCACAGGCGCCGGACGCGGCCTTCGGTGTCGTCGCCGTTGAGCGTGGTGAGATCGATGCAGGTGACGGCTTTCAGAAGCCACGCGGCCTGCGCATCCTTCTTGACCGTCCGGCGCGTGGCGAGCGTCCCCGCGCGGCGTTCGACCGCCGACTGGTTGACGCGCAAACCGTCGAGCCATGAGGCGTCGAACGGCACGCCGGGATTGCGCACCGGATGAACGAGCGGCCCGCCGCGCAACGCGACGACCGACGATGGAAAAGAATCAGGCATGAGACGTCCTGGTTAGCGCCCGGCCACACCTCGGCCGGCGAACGATTCGGGGCTATGCTACTCCGTTTGAGAGGATTATCACACGCACTACGGGTAAATCCTCACATTCCGAGGGTGAAAGCCGCTTGAAACGACGCGCGTGTGAAGCAGAAGCGGAGAATTGTGATGGACATATCACAAACGTCGCGTGGCGCGACGGCGGCGCGCACCCGCGCCCAAGCGACCGAGGTCGTGCAAACCCGCCAATCGGACCGCGTTCTCACGCGAGAATGTGCGGGTTTGCCCGCAGCCGTCGCCGCACAAGGCAAAATACGGGTTTTGCGCGCGGGTTTGGTACGCGGGATCAGCACCCCGGCTTCTTGCGCAGGCGGCGCGCCGCGCGCAGCGGCTTCATGCGCCGCCGAAGCTGCCGGCGACGGTGCCCGCGCCGCGAACGGGCGCCGCGCCTGCATCGCCAGAGCGCACCGCTGCGGTTTCGCCTCGCGCCCACCCGGACACAGGACCGCTCGTCCTTGAACAGAGCCCTCAGGAGCATTTATGACCGATTCGAACCCATCCTTCCTCGGCAGGATTACGCTGGCCGTCAGCGCCTTTTTCCGCATTCTCGGCGACGGCGAGTTCGCCGCCGCAGTGCTGCGCGTGCGTGACGGCGGCGCGTCTGCGCCAACCACGGCGTCCGCCCCGTCGCCGGCGCCCTCGCCTGCTCCCAAGGCCGCGCCCGCGCCGACGCTGAAGGAAGCCAGCCCCGACGCCGCGCTGCAATTGCTCGGCCTGCTGCAACGCGACGCGCGCTTCATCGACTTCGTCGAGGAAGACATCAAACGTTTCAGCGACGCCGATATCGGAGCGGCCGCGCGCCTCGTGCACGAAGGCTGCCGGGCGACGCTGCGCGAGCACTTCACGATCCGCCCGGTGCGCGACGAAGCCGAAGGCAGCCGCGTCACCCTCCAGGAAGGTTTCGACGCGAGCGCGATCCGGCTGACCGGCAACGTCGTCGGCAAGGCGCCGTTTGTCGGCAGCATCAGCCACCGCGGCTGGCGCGTGACCGAAGTGCGTCTGCCGAAGCTCGCCGAAAGCCATAACGCGAAGGTGATCGCGCCGGCCGAGGTGGAGCTATGAGCGGCGCCCGTTATTCGATCGGGATCGACCTCGGCACGACGCACTGCGCGCTGTCCTACGTCGACACCAGCACGAGCGACGGCGAGAAGACCGCCCTCGCGGTGCTACCCATTGCCCAGCTGACGGGCCCGGGTGCCATCGACGATCTCGATCTGCTGCCCTCGTTCCTCTATCTGCCGCATCCGGACGAACTGGGTGCCGGCGACCTGCATCTGCCGTGGACCGGCGAGCGCGACTTCGCGGTCGGCGAATTCGCGCGCAGCCGCGGCGCGGCCACGCCGATCCGGCTCGTCTCCAGCGCGAAAAGCTGGCTGTGCCATCCGGGCGTGGACCGGCGCGCGGCAATCCTGCCGGGCGATGCGCCGCCGGAAGTCGCGCGCGTCTCGCCGCTGGAAAGCTCGGTGCGTTATCTCACGCACTTGCGCGAGGCGTGGGACCACGCGCATCCGGACGCGCCGTTTCGCGACCAGGACATCACGGTGACGATTCCCGCGTCGTTCGACCCCGCCGCGCGCGAGCTGACCGCCGAAGCCGCCGAGGCCGCCGGTTACGGCCGCATGACGCTGCTGGAAGAACCGCAGGCCGCGCTGTATAGCTGGATCCAGAAGAGCGGCGGCCAGTGGCGCAAGCAGGTCAAGATCGGCGACATCATCCTCGTGGTGGACGTGGGCGGCGGCACGACCGACCTCTCGCTGATCGCCGTGGTGGAGCGCGACGGCAACCTGGAACTGCATCGCGTGGCGGTCGGCGAACACATTCTGCTCGGCGGCGACAACATGGATCTCGCGCTCGCGCATGGGGTCGCGCGCAAACTCGCCGCGCAAGGGACCCAGGCCGACGCGTGGCAATTGCGCGCGCTCACCTACGCGTGCCGCTCGGCGAAGGAAACGCTGCTCACCGACCCGGCCACCGACACCGTGCCGCTCGTCGTGCCGAGCCGGGGCTCGAAGCTGATCGGCGGATCGATCCGCACGGAGCTCACGCGGGCCGAACTGACGCAGACCATTCTCGAAGGTTTTTTCCCGCAGGTGGACAGCGCGGCACGGCCGGTCTCACGCACGCGCGCCGGCCTCACGCAGCTGGGCTTGCCCTACGCGCAGGACGCGGGCATCACGCGGCATCTGGCGGCGTTTCTCGGCCGGCAAGTCGGCGCGCTCGCCGAACTGGAGGGCTTGCGCGACACGGCAGCGGGGACTTCGGCACAAGGCGCGAGCTTTCTGCATCCCACGGCGGTGCTGTTCAACGGCGGCGTGTTCAAGTCGACGCTACTGGTCGAGCGGATCATGGGCACGCTGAACGACTGGCTCGCCGCGGAAGGCGCGGCGCCGGCGCGCCTGCTCGAAGGCGCGGATCTCGATCTGGCCGTCGCGCGCGGCGCCGCTTACTACGGCTACGTGCGGCGCGGCCAGGGCGTGCGGATTCGCGGCGGCACCGCGCGGGCGTACTACATCGCGATCGAATCGGCGATGCCCGCGGTGCCCGGACTCGAGCCGCCCATCCAGGCGCTGTGCGTCGCGCCGTTCGGCATGGAAGAAGGCACCGAGGCCGAGCTGCCCGCGCAGGAGTTCGGGCTCGTGGTCGGCGAGCCGGTGCATTTCCGCTTCTTCGGCTCGTCGGTGCGTCGCCAGGACCAGGTCGGCACGTTGCTCGACTTCTGGGGCCCCGAGGAGTTGCAGGAGCTCGAAGAGATTCAGGCGACGCTGCCGGCGTCCGGCCGCACGGCGGGCGAAGTCGTGCCCGTCAGGCTGCACGCGCGCGTGACCGAAGCCGGGACGCTCGAACTCGAAGCCGTGCCGCGCGGCACGGACGAGCGCTGGAAAGTCGAATTCGATGTGCGCGGCAATGCGAATGCATGACTGAGATGAAGCGGTACAGCGTCGGTATCGACCTCGGCACCAGTAATACGGTGCTCGCGTATGCAGAGGCCGGGTCGCAGGAGGTTCGCGTCTTCGAGATCGAACAGCTCGTGAGTCCCGGCGAAGTCGCCGCGCGCCCGCTTCTGCCCTCGGTGCGGTACCACGCGGCGCGAGGCGAGCTCGCGGCTGGCGATCTGCAGTTGCCGTGGAGCGGGAGCCGGGTTGCGGCCCGGCCTGCGGCGCAAGCGCGCGGGGCAAGCGCCGCGGGCGAGAGCACGACGCGAGTCGGCGCAAACGGGAACGCGGATCGGCAGGCTAATCCGCATGCAGGCGAGCGCGCGGTTCCAGCCGCTGGCTCTGGCTCTGGCTCTGGCTCTGGCTCTGGCTCTGGCTCTGGCTCTGGCTCAGGTGCGCGTTCGGGTTCAGGTTCAGGTGCAGGCTTGCGCGCCGCGCCTGCCGATGGCGATTCAGACACGCCGCCCGTGGTGATCGGCCGGCTTGCGCGCGTGCTCGGCGCGCAAGTGCCCGGGCGGCTCGTGACCAGCGCGAAAAGCTGGCTCTCGCATGCGTCCGTCGACCGCGTCGCGCCGATCCTGCCGTGGGGCGCCGCCGACGACGTCCTCAAGGTCTCTCCCGTCGAGGCCAGCGCGAGCTACCTCGCGCATGTGCGGGCGGCATGGAATCAGCGCTTTCCCGACGCGCCGCTCGAGCACCAGGACGTGGTGCTCACGGTGCCGGCCTCGTTCGACGAAGGCGCGCGGGCGCTGACCGTCGAAGCGGCACGCATGGCCGGCCTGCCGGCGCTGCGGCTGCTGGAAGAACCGCAGGCGGCGTTCTACGACTGGCTGTTTCATCATCGTGAGCGGCTTGCCGAGGAACTCGCGCACACGCGCCTCGTGCTGATCTGCGACGTGGGCGGCGGCACGACGGACCTCACGCTCATCCAGGTGCGCATGGAGAACGGCGAGCCGCAGCTGACGCGGATCGGCGTGGGCAACCATCTGATGCTCGGCGGCGACAACATGGATCTCGCGCTCGCGCATCTCGTCGAAGCGCGGCTGCCGGGCGGCGGCGAGCGCGGGCGCCTGTCGGCGGCGAGCCTGTCGCAACTCGTCGAGCGCTGCCGTGCCGCCAAGGAACAACTGCTGGGCGCCGAAGCGCCCGAGTCGGCGTCGATCACGCTGCTGGGTGCGGGCGCGAAGCTCGTCGGCGGCGCACGCACGGCGCAGGTCACGCGCGACGAAGTGGAGCGTGTGATCGTCGACGGATTCTTTCCTGTGGTCGCCTCGCATGAACGGCCTGGCCGGCCGCGTGGCGCGATTGTCGAGTTTGGCCTGCCGTATGCAACCGATGCCGCCGTCACGCGCCATATCGCCGCTTTTCTGAGCCGCTTCGACGCGCAGTCGCGCAAGGCGCTCGGGCCGGATGGCGGCGAGGTGGATGCGGGTCGCCCGACAGACGGCGCTGGAACGGGTGACGCCCGCGCCGCAAGCCATGCCCGCGTCGCTGCCGGCGGCAGTGCCGACGCCGCAGCCCTTGCGCCTCTTGCTGCCGGGAAGCGAGGCGGCGCACCTCTCACCGACGCCGGACGCGCCCCGCCCGCCCCGCTCGCCGTGCCCGACACGTTGCTGCTGAACGGCGGCGTATTCCGCGCGGAGGCCTTGACGCAGCGACTCGCCGATACCTTGGGCACGTGGCGCGGCGAGCCGCTTAACGTGCTGCACAACGACAATCCGGACGTCGCCGTCGCGCGTGGCGCGGTCGCCTACAGTCTCGCCCGCGCGGGCGGCGCGCCGAAAATCGGCGGCGGTTCGCCGCGCAGTTACTTTCTCGTGCTCGACGAGTCCGCCGATGCAAAGCGCGATGCTAACGACTCGCCGCCCACGCAGCGCGGCATTTGCCTGCTGCCGCGCGGCACGGAGGAAGGCCACGAAATTCTCATCGCCGAGCGCACCTTCGCGCTGCGGCTCGGGCACCCTGTGCGCTTTCACCTCGTGTCGTCCAGTGCGGATACGGCCTATGCGCCGGGCGAGCTCGCGGACCTCGCGAGCGGCGACTTCGTGCGCCTGCCACCCATCGCGACCATCGTTCCGCCGCGCCGCGCCGGCAGTGCCCGCGAGCGGGCCGTGCGCATCGCCACGTCGCTGACGGAAGTCGGCACGCTGGAAGTGCACTGCATCGACCGCGACGATCCCGCCGGGCGGTGGCTGCTCGAGTTCCAGTTGCGCCGCGAGAGCGCGCAGGTGAATCTTGCCGGCGATGCCGCGCCCGCCCGGCATTCGCGCCTTGACGAAGCCATCGAGCAAATCGACCGCGCGTTCGGCTCCCGCTCGCAAAACGTCGATAAAAAGGACGTCAAGCGCCTGCGCTCGCAGCTCGAACATCTGCTCGGCCCGCGCGAGAGCTGGAACAGCGCGCTGCTGCGCGAACTGTTCGGCGCGCTATGGGAACGCGCGAAGCGGCGGCGCCGCTCGGCGGACCACGAGCGGCTGTGGCTGAATCTGGCCGGTTACTGCGTGCGTCCCGGCTTCGGCTATCCGCTCGATGAATGGCGCGTCGAGCAGCTCTGGTCGCTGTTCGACGACGGTATTCAGTACATCCAGGAAAGCCAGGTCTGGTCGGAATGGTGGACGCTGTGGCGCCGCGCGGCGGGCGGCCTCGACGAACACGCGCAACTGCGCGTGCTGGACGCGATGGCGTATCTGCAAACGGCCGCGCAATCGCGTCACAAGCTGCCGTTCGACGTGGCGAAAACCGGCATCGCCGATATGGTTCGGCTAAGCGCGTCGCTGGAACGCATTCCTGTTGAACGCAAGATCGAGCTCGGCGAATCGGTGCTCGCGCGGCTGCAGAAGCCTTCGGAGAATCACCAGAGCTGGTGGGCGGTCGGGCGGATCGGCGCGCGCCGGCCGTTTTATGGCAGCGCGCACACCGTTGTGCCGCCGGATGTCGCCAGCCGCTGGCTCGACGCGATTCTCGCGCTCGACTGGAAGAAGGTCGACCCGGCCGCGTTTGCGGCCGTGCAGATCGCGCGCATGACGGGCGACCGTTCGCGCGATCTGCCGGACGCACTGCGCGAAGCCGTCATTCGCAGGCTCGAGGCGGCGAATGCGCCGCGCGCCTGGATCGCGATGGTCGGCGAAACGGTCGAGCTGGATAATGCGGACGAGGGCCGCGTGTTTGGCGAGTCGCTGCCCGCGGGGTTGAAGCTGATTTCGGTCTGAGGGGTGAGCGGCCTGAGGGGCTGAGGGGCTGATCGGTCGAGGCGCCGAGCTGGCTGGCAAGCCCAACCGGCGCAATACCGCGCCACCACGCTCAGCGCCTGTTCACGGCCGTCAAGGGGTCAAGGCTTCAGGGCTTCAGGGCCGTTCGCCGCGCGCCAGCCGCGCGTCGATCTCGTGGACGACCGGCATCAGATCCGCGACGCTGTCGATCACATAATGCGCGCCCGCGGCCCGCAGCCGTTCGATTGCCGCCTCGCGTCGCCATGCATACTCGTCGGGCCCAAGCGCCTTGACGTCGTCTTCCGCCATGCCGAACGCGTTGCCGCTCACGGCGACGCCCACGGCCCACGTACCGCCGTTAATGCCTTCCTCGATACCGACCTCGGTATCGTCGACCTTGATCGCGTCTTTCGCGCGCCACACGCCCAGCTCGGGCAGCGTTCGGTAGATCATATACGGCGACGGCCGGCCTTCCGGCGTGTCGCCCGTGCACACGATGCTGTCCGGCGAAAAGCCCTGCGCCGCCGCGCCCGGCACGATTTCCGCCATGATCTCGCGGGTATAACCGGTCGTCGTGCCGATGCGGATGTCGTCGCGCCGCAGCGCGCTCGCCACGTCCGCGACGCCGGGAATCACCGAGCTGTAGCTCGCGGCCACCGCGATGTTCTTCGGCACGAATACGTCGTAGACCGCGTCGATGTCCGCTTCGTCCGGCGCGCGGCCATATTTGCCGGCCCATGCGCGCGCAATGCGCGGCAGCGCGAGCAGCGCCGCGATGTGCGGGCGCTTGGCCATGCCCATCGGTCCGCGCGCTTCCTCGACCGTGATCGATACGCCGAACTGCTCGAAGGTTTCGACAAACGCGCCCATCGGCGCGAGAGAACCATAATCGACCACCGTGCCGGCCCAGTCGAAAATCACCGCCTTAACATGTTTCATTGTGCGTGCTTCACTTCCATTCGATGTGACCGGCGGCCGTTCAGGCGGCCTCGCCGGGCAGCTTGCGTTCTTCAATGGCGGCCGTGGACGGCGCGGCGTGATCGACGCCCATCGCTTGCAACGAACTCGCACACGCGTTGACGACGCGGCGCATCACGTGCTCGTCGACTTGCCCGATGCAGCCGATGCGAAAACTCTCCACCACGGTCAGCTTGCCCGGATAAATGATGAAGCCCTGCTCCTTCATCAGCGCGTAGAAGCGCTCGAAGCTGAACGACGGATGCGCCGGCGAGAAAAACGTCACGATAATCGGCGAGCGCCAGCGCGCGCTCAACAGCGGCTCGAAGCCCAGCTCACGCATGCCCGCCACCAGCACGTCGCGATTGTTCGCATAACGCGCGAGGCGCGCGGGCTGTCCGCCTTCCTGCCTGTAAAGCCGCAGCGCCTCCATGAACGCCGCGACCGCGTGCGTCGGCGGCGTGAAGCGCCATTGACCGGTGCGGTTCATCACGTCCCATTGATCGTGCACGTCGAGCGCGAGCGAATGGCTGCGGCCGCGCGCGTCATGCAGCGCGCGCTTGCGCGCGATCACGAAGCCGAAACCGGGCACGCCCTCGATACACTTGTTCGCCGACGAAACGAAGGCCTCGCACGCGATGTCGCGCACGTCGAGCGGCAGCGCGCCGAATGCGCTCATCGAATCGATCAGCAGCTTGCGGCCCTTGGCGGCGGTGACCGCGGCGATCTCTTCGATCGGATTGAGAATGCCCGAGCTCGTTTCGCAGTGCACCGCGACGACGTGCGTGATACTCGGGTCGGCGTCGAGCATGCGCTCGACTTCCGCGGCGCGCGGCGGCAGGTAGTCGCCCTTGTCGAGCACGGTCTGCGCGCGCCCGAGGTAACCCAACGTGGTCGCGATGCGTTTGCCGTACGCGCCGTTCGCGAGTACGAGCGCATGGCCGTCGCGCGGAACGAGGCTGCCGAGCATGGCCTCGACGCAATACGTGCCGCTGCCCTGCAACGGCACGCAATCGTATTCGCCGGCTTCGTTGCCCGCAATGTCAAGCAGGCTGCTGCGCAGTTGTGCCGTCATCGCGCGGAAGTCGCCGTCCCACGAGCCCCAGTCGCGCAGCATCGCTTCTTTCGTCGACAAGGCGGTGGTGAGCGGGCCGGGCGTGAGCAGATAAGGCTCGCCTTGAGCCGGCGGCGCGCAGCTCGCGCCGTCGTGTCCGGGCGCCGGGGAACTGCCAGTCGCGCTTTGCATGCCGAATCTCCGGTCTTGCGGGTTGAGATACCGCTACGGTACCGGCGCGCGACGCATCGGTAAAATCGATATAATCGATGTGTACATCGCAAATACTTATAGCCGGCCGCTTTCGCCGCGACGGAGGTTCACGTGCAATACGCGCAATTGCGGGCTTTTCATGCGGTCGCCGAACATGGCGGCTTTTCGCGGGCCGCACAGGCGCTGTCGCTGTCGCAGCCGGCGGTGTCCGATCATGTGCGGCGGCTCGAACAGGATTACGGCGTGAAACTGTTCGAGCGAGGGCCGCGCGGCGTCGAAACCACGGAGCTCGGGCTGCGGCTTTTCAGCGTGACGCGGCACATGCTCAGCTGCGAGCGCGACGCGCGGCAACTGCTCGAATCGGCGGGCGGGCTGGAGTCCGGCTCGCTGTCGCTCGCGGCGGACGCGCCCGATCTCGCCGTCGCGCTGATCAGCGCGTTTCGCAAGCTGCATCCGGGCATCGTGGTGACGCTGTCCATCGCGAACGCCGCGGACTGCATGCAGCGCGTGCTCTCGAGTGCCGTCGACGCCGCCATCACCGCCGCGCCGCAGGTGCATAGCCGGCTCCACTCGCGCGTGTTGCGGCGCGATCCGCTGGTGGCCATGGTGCCGGTGCGCTATCCGGTCGCGAAGAAACGCAAGCTCAGCTACCGCGAGCTCGTGCAGCAGCCGATGATTTTCCGCGAGCCGCAATCGGTCACGCAGCAATTGCTGGAGATCGAACTGGTGCGCGAGTCGCTGCAGGTCGAGCCGGTCATGTATGTGGACGGCCGCGAAGCGCTGGAGGAAGCGGTGGCCCAAGGCATGGGCGTGGGCGTGATCGCGCGCGCGGAATTCAACCAGTCGCGGCGCATCCGCATGATTCCGCTCGAAGACTGCCAGGTGCGCATGATCGAATCGCTGACGCGGCTCGCCGAGCGCCCGGGATCGAATCTGCTGGATGCGCTCTTTGCCGTGCAGTTGCCGGGCACCGAGTCGGTGAACGACACAGCGGGCGCCTGACAAAAAAAACGGCGCCCGCAGGCGCCGCTTGCCGGTACGGCATGGCTCTATTGGAGCAGCGAACGGCTCGCGCTGGCCCAGCCTCGGGCCAAGCGCGAGCCGACGCCGGCTTAGCGCGCCCCGCCGCTCGCAATGATGCTTTCGCCGGTGAGCCAGCGTGCGTCGTCGGATGCGAGGAAGGTGACCACGTCCGCGATATCGTCCGGCTGGCCGATGCGGCCGAGCGGCGTCGTGCTGAGCGCCCACGCTTCGAGGTCCGAACCGATAATGCCCGCGCTATGCGTGCCTTCGGTCGCGACCATGCCCGGATTCACCGAGTTCACGCGGATCTTGCGCGGCCCCAGTTCCTTGGCGAGCACGCCGGTGATGCCGTCCACCGCGCCCTTCGTTGCCGTGTAGACGGCGCTGCCCGGCGGCGTGATGCGGCTCACCACCGAGCTCACGTTGACGATGCTCGCGCCTTCGCCCAGATGCTTGACTGCCGCCTGCGTGACGAGCAGCAGGCCGAGCACGTTTACATTGAAGTGCTTGTGGAAATGCTCTTCGGTGATGTCGTCGATCGGTGCAAATTCGTACACGCCCGAGTTATTGACGACGATATCGAGGCGGCCATACGTTTCGACGGCCGCGTCGATAATGCCCTTTGCATCCGCGGCTTTCGACACGTCGCCCGCCACGGCCACGGCCTTGCCGCCCGCGGCGGTGATGGCGGCGACCACTTCGTCCGCGCCCGCGCGGCTCGACGCGTAGTTCACGACCACCGACGCGCCCTGTGCGGCCAACGCTTTCGCGATTGCCGCGCCGATCCCTTTCGATCCACCCGTTACGACTGCCACCTTGCCTGTAAGCTTGCTCATGATCGTGTGTCCCTTGATTGAGTTGGCGCCGGCATGTTGCCGCGGAGATTCGCGGCACTCACGCTGCTTCAGCACGACGCTGCGGCGCTGGCACTGGTGACAATGTAGGGGGCGCGGCCCTGCGGATAAAGCGGCTGGCCGCGAATAGATACGTCAAGAGAACCGAACAATCGGCAAGCGCGGTGTAAGGCGGTTCCATTCGAGCCGATGTCTGCGGGCTCGCGTGCGTTCAGCGCTTGCGCCTCAAGGCGAATGCAAGATGCACGGCGATGCTGAGCAGCACCGCCAACGCGCCCAAAGTATCCAATGCAGCGGACAACACGATCGTCTCCTCGGTATCGCTAACGACTCATGCTTCAGGAACGATTGGATGGCTTGCCGATTAAACGACCTTTGCGAGGAATGAGCAAAGGCACGGGCGAATTCGGTAGAGCCGCGGCTACGGCACCCGAACAAAGGCCTGACAGCGAGTGCCCAAAGCCGGTACCGCCGTCGGTCCATTGCGCCGTCAATAGAGCAAACTGCCGACGACAACTGCGCCTGCCGCAGTGGACAATGCCCCATTCCGGCCACCGTCCCGAATGCCTATGAAAGCGCCGCGTCCGCGCCGTCCGCCGCCGTTTCCCCGCGATCCGCTTCACGCCGAGTGGCGCGATCACACGCTGCCCTATATCGCCGCCGCCGCGCTGATCGTGCTGGTCGTCACGCTGATCGTGTGGCTCGTCGACCCGGCGCCGCCGAAAACCATCACGCTGAGCGCGGGTCCGCGCGACAGCTCGTTTGTCGTCGCCGCCGAACAATACAAGAAGATTCTCGCGCAAAACGGCATCACGCTGAACGTGCTGGAATCCGACGGCTCGGTGCAAAACCTGCAGCGCCTGCTGGATCCGAAGCAGCATGTCGACCTCGCGCTCGTGCAAGGCGGCGTGGCGAACGGACTCGATACGTCGTCGCTGATGTCGCTCGGCAGCGTGTTTTATGTGCCGGTCGTGGTGTTCTACCGCGGCACCGGCGTGACGCAGCTGTCCCAACTCGAAGGCAAGCGGATCGCGGTGGGCCGCGAAGGCAGCGGCACGCGCCTGCTCGCGCTGAAGCTGCTCGATGCAAATGGCATCCTGCCCGGCGGCGATACGACGCTCGTGCCGAGCGACGGCCTGCAGGCGGCCACCCAGCTGGTGACGGGCGACGTCGACGCGGCCATTCTGAGCGGCGATTCCGCCACGCGCGGGCTGATGCTGCGCCTGCTTCGGGTGCCCGGCATTTCGGTGATGAATTTCGACGAAGCGGCCGCCTATACGCGGCTTTTTCCGTATCTGGATCAGATCGATCTGCCGCCCGGCGTGCTCGATCTGCGGCACAAGATTCCGCCGGAGACCGTGCACCTGGTCAGCCCGACGGTAGAGCTGGTCGCGCGAACCCGTCTGCATCCGGCTATCTCCGATCTGCTGATCGAAGCGGCGCAGGAGGTGCACGGCATGCCCGGCCTGTTGCAGCGCGCCGGACAGTTCCCGAGCCCGGTCGCGCACGAATATCAGATCAGCGAAGACGCGCAGCGCTATTACCGCACGGGTAAGAGCTTTCTATACCGGACGCTCCCCTTCTGGCTTGCGAGCATCGGCGACCGGACGCTCGTGTTGCTGCTGCCGGTGGCCGTGCTGCTCTTTCCCGCGATGCGGCTGATTCCGGCGCTCTACCGGTGGCGCGTGCGCTCGCGCATCTATCGCTACTACGGTTCGCTGATTGCAATCGAGCGCGGCGCGCTCTCGCATACCACCGACGAAGAGCGCAAACGGCTCTTCGCGGAACTGGATCAGATCGAGGAATCGCTGAACGGGCTGCGCATGCCCCTCGCGTATGCCGACGCGTTCTATGTGCTGCGCGAACATGTCGGCTTTGTGCGCAGCCGGCTCGGCGCGGGGGCGCGCTGAGCGGCCACCGGGAGCTTCAGGTGGCTCAAAGTGGCTTCGGGTGGTTTCCGATGGCCGCGGCCGCAGGCTCAGGCTTCCGGCGTGGCGGGAGCCGTCTCCGACAGGTTGGCGGATTGAGCAGCAACTTTGTCGTCAGCCGACGCATCGGCTGCATCGGCTTGCGGCTGACTGTCGCCGTCCTGATGCGCGACGGCTTGCGAGGCTTCCTGTGCCGCTTCCTGCGGAACCTGCTCAGACGCCGCCTGCGCGGACGCGTCCTTCTGCGTCTCGCCCGCTGCAGCCGCTCCAGCCGCTGCCTTCGCGCTCTTCGCGGCGCGATGCGCCTGCAGGCGCTGCGCGCCCGCCGCTTCCTGAGCCGTGACCTTGCCGGCCTCGGCGCCCGTCAGATCGACGCGCGCGGCGCCTTCGACGAGACACTTCCAGTAACGGCTGCCGCGGCACCACGTCTTGATCGCGTCGCGCAGTTCGGCTTCGCTCAGCGAGAGTTCTTTTGCATGTACGACGAGGTCTTCGAAGATGCCGACCTTCAGCGGCAGCTTCGGCGCCGGGTTCTTCGGAAACGCATTCGGGAAGCGCTTTTGCAGACGCCCAATGGACTTGACGACCGGATCCACCGGCCGTGCGTCCGCTGCCGGCGCCGCCGGTTTTGCCTGCGGCGCGCCGCGGCGCGGCTCCGCCGGCTTGCCCGCGGGCCGTGCGCCTGCCCTGGCGCCGGAACCCTTGCCCGTGCCGGGCTTTGCGGCGTTAGCCGCGGGCTTGCCGTCGCTTCTGACATCGCGCCGTGCTTCCGACCTGCCCTCGGGCCTCGCGCCGGATTTGCCATCGCCCTTGGCGGCGGGCGCAGCCTGCGCGCGTGCCGCGGCCAGTTGCTTCTTCAGTTCAGCGAGTTGTTCGAAACCCATAGCGCACAACCAGATCGAGAAAGACGAGATTGTAGCAGCGCACCGCAAAGACGTTAGTGACGGCATTGCAACGCCGCGCGGGCTGCCTGTGGGAACCGCGACCGGCTAATCCACGAAAACATCTCCGAAAACATCGCTGAAACCGCCGACTCTGACGCCGAGGTGTCGAATCGCTCGGGCCACATCCGGCGAAAGCAGCGCCGCGAATTCGTCCGCGTGCCGGTAGTCGCGCATGCCGTCGGTCAACGCGCGCTCGCCCGGCACCGCGGGATGGCAGTAGATTTCGCCGACGCCGTCCGGCAGCGCGGCAAGCGCCGCCAACCAGGCGGCTTCGTCCATACGGCCACTGCGGGCAATGCCGATCACATAATCGTTGTGACAGATGCCCGCGCGGTCGAGCCGCGCCCTCACCTGCGCGATCCACGGCTTGAGCCACAACGGCGCATTCGCTTCGAACGGCAGGCGCATCGCCTTCATGCCGAATTCGCGGCCGATCGCGAGAATGAGACCGAGCACCGTGGGATGCAGATGGAAATGCTTGTGCGTGTTCACATGATCGAGCACGAGCCCGGTCTTCGCGAACGCCTCGAACTGCGCGCGGATTTCGCGCGCGAGTTGCTCGCGCACGTGCGGCAAAAAGAAGAACCGCACGCCGTCGCGCACCATGTTGCTGCCGAAACGGCCATGCTCGTCGACGAGAGCGGCGATGCCCTCGCGCGGCATGACGGCGTCGCCGTCCGCGAGCACGAGGTGCAGGCCCACGCGCAAGGACGGCAGCGCGCGGGCTCGCGCGAGCGCATCGGCCGCGGCGGGCGCGCCGACCATCAGGCTCGCCGCGGCGAGCACACCGTCGCGGTGCGCCTGCTCCACGGCCAGATTGACGCGCGGGTGCAGGCCGAAGTCATCGGCGGTGACGATCAGCGCGCGCCGCTTCAGCGCTTTGGCATGGGATGCGTGACGCTCGATGGCCCGAAGGTCAACGGCCATCCGACGCCTCCATGACCTCGATCACGCGCAGCGACCTCGCGCGCGCCGTCGAAGGCGGCGTTTCGAGCGGCACCCGCGTGCCGCGCCACATCACATGCGAACCAAACCCGCCCGCGAACCACTGCAACAGCAAAAGCGTATCGCGCAACGGCACGAGCGGCAGATCGCGCCAGAACGCGCGCGCGAACGAGTCCCGGGCCGTCCCCGGCAGCGCGCCCTGCAAGGCGGTCTGCTGACGTGCGGCGCGTGCGTGCAGCAGCACCCGCGCCGCGACGCCCGCCGTCGTACTGGCTGCGCCGACGAGAAGCGCCGAGCCGTGCACGCCGCCCTGCGCGCCCGCTGCGAGCGCAGCCGTCAGACACGCGCCGGCCATAAGCCACGGCGTCGGAAAAGTAATGAACAGGAAGGCGAAGCCGAGCGGATTCACCGAACGTATCGTGCGCAGCCAGCGCGTTTCGCGCTGCCAGAGCGCGGCGAATGTCGGCTCGATCACGTCGGTGGCCACCATCACGCGCGAGAGCACCGTTCGCAGTCCGAGCGCCCGCACATGCTCGGTGAGCCAGTAGTCGTCGGCGAGACAGTTTCTCAGCGCCTCGAAACCGCCGATGCGCTCGAGCGTCTCGCGCCGCAGCGCGAGCGTCGCGCCGAAGCCGAAGCGGCGCGATCCGGCCATATGCGCAACGCGTACCGAAGGCGCGAACCATTCGTTGATGAAGAGCGTGCCCACGCGCGACCAGAAGCCGCCCACGCCTCGCGCGACATAAAGACACGTGAGCACGCCGACGCGCGGGTCGGCAAGCGGCGCGGCGATGCTGTCCAGATAATCCGCTTCCACGGCGATGTCGCTGTCGGCCATCACAATCACGTCATGACGCGCGTGCCTCGCCATATTGATGAGGTTGCTGACTTTACGATTGCTGCCGTGCACACGCGTATCGACGACGAGTTCGATGTCGAGCGCCGGATAGTCGGCCTGCAGGCGGTGCACGACGCCGATCGCCGGGTCGTCGGCGCAACACACGCCGAGCACGAGCTGAAAATGCCTGTGACGCTGCTCGCAAAAGCTGCGCAGGTTTTCGTAGAGGCGCGGTTCGGCGCCGCACAGCGGCTTGAGCACGCTCACGCCCTGCTGCGCGACTGGGTAGGCGGCTGCGGAGGCCCTTGCGTCGATATCCGCGCTGCGCACGGGGCGAAGGTGCACGCCTGCGGACGCGGCCTGCGCAAGCCGGCCAAAGGGCGAGCCTGCGCCGCGGCGCAGCATGAAGAACGGCATGGCAACCGCCGCCACGAGCACATACAGCGACGCGCCGACGCAGCCGGCAAGCAGAAGCCATTCGCATAGGGTCAATGCGTGCGCAGCCATTGGCGGGCCCGTCAGTGTCCGCGCAAGACGAACGGTTTGCCCGTGAGGCGCAAATGCAGGATGACGAGCCAGAGCCGTGGGCAGTCGGCCGCGATGAGGATTGGCCGTGCATGGCTGCCGGCCGGACTTGCGTGACGGTCCGCGAGCGCCAGTTCGAATGCCGCCTGCCCCAACTGGCGCACGACGATCACGCCGCCTGCCATGACAGCGAGCGCAGCGAGCCGGAAAGACGCGGAGACGAACAGGTGTTGTGCATCGGGCAGCACGGCCACCGTCAGGCACGCGAGCACGTCGGCGGCGAGGGCCGTGAGCGAGGCCACCATCAGGTGGGCGCGCAGCGTATCAGCGGTGACTGGCTTCATGGCTTCGTCCCGTGGCCTGATGAAAGCACCGTGCGGCTCGTGGCGAGCGGCCGATGCCGGCTTTGGGCGCATCCGCCGGCACCAACAGCATGGCCGGCGGGCCCCGTGCATTCCATCGATGTACTTACGATCGCGCCTCAGCAGTCCGACAGCGAAACGCGATGCTGGGTGCTTATGTCACTCATGCGACAGTCAGCTTTTGTTGGGCGATAGTATCGAGTCAAGCTGAAGGAAACCTTAAGCAAAGGCGCGGTATAAAGCAACTCCTGAACAGCATGGTTAAACTGCGAGGCGGCGGCGCTTGCTCCCGCATTTGCGCTTGCAGCCGCTTTGCACACGCTGCGGGCGCCTTGCAGAAGGCCCGCACGATGCGTGCCGCCGGCGAAAAAACCTCCAACGGAATCGATGCTCCATGCGTGTACTCCTCGTAGAAGACGACGACCTGATCGGCTGCGGAATCGAAGCCGGTCTGCGCCAGGCAGGCTTCACCGTCGACTGGGCGCGCGACGGCCACAAGGCCGGCCTCGCGCTCGACACCACGAGCTATGCGCTCGTGGTGCTCGATCTCGGCCTGCCGCGCGTATCCGGCATGGAACTGCTCAGGCGCTTGCGCGACGCCGGCAAGGACGTGCCGGTGCTGGTCCTGACTGCACGCGGCACGGTGGTGGACCGCGTCGGCGGTCTTGAAGCGGGTGCCGACGACTACCTCGGCAAGCCGTTCGACCTCACGGAGCTGATTGCGCGCTGCCGCGCGCTGCTGCGACGCGCGCAAGGCCGCAGCGTCGATGTGATCCGCTATCGCGAGCTCTCGGTGAATCCCGCCGCGCAAGCCGTCGAGGTGGCGGGCAAGCGCGTGTCGCTCACGTCGCGCGAATGGGCGATCCTCATGCAATTACTGACCAATCAGGGCATTCCGCAGTCGCGCTCGCGTCTGGAGGAAAGCCTGTACGGCTGGCAGGAAGAAATCGAAAGCAATGCCATCGAGGTGCACGTGTCGAACCTGCGCAAGAAGCTCGGCGCGCACCTTATCCGGACCGTGCGCAATATCGGCTACGTGGTGGAGAAAGAGTGATGGGCGCATCCATTCGGCGGCGGCTCATGCTGCTCGTGCTGGGCAGCATTGCATTCGTCTGGGCGATCGCGCTCGTGTCGAGCTATCGTCAGGCGACGCGCGAAGTCGCCGAATGGGAAGAAGCGCGCCTTGCCGAACTGGCGCAGATGCTGGCGCTCCTCGATCAGTCGAATCTCGCGACGCTCGCGAACGCGCACATCGACGTGCGCGAGGAAGAAAAAGGCGGCGAAATCAGCGCCAACGACACGGACGACGACGACTCGCTGCCGCGCGACGCCCTCTTCCAGGTGCGCGCGCGCAACGGCGAGGTCATTGCCGGGAGCCCGCCGCTGCACGCGCTCAATGCGTGGGACCTGCCGGTGCCGCCCGTCACCGGTACGCAGGACATCGTGCTGGGTGGCCAGACTTACCACTCGTTCACGCTGCGCGACACGGCGCTCGGGCACACAGTGCGCGTATTCGAGCAGGCCAATACGCGCAGCGACCTCGTGAGCGGAGTCGCGAGCCGGATCGCGCGCCCCGCGCTGATCGCGCTGCCGGTGCTGGCGCTGCTGGTGTGGTCCAGCATCGGCTGGGGTCTTGCGCCGCTGCGCGTGCTCTCCGATGCGATCCGCGCGCGCGACATCAACCGTCTCGAGCCCGTCGACATCGGCCACGCGCCCACCGAGGTGCGGCCGCTCGTCGACGCGATCAATCAACTGCTCGCGCGCCTGTTGCATTCGCTCGAACGCGAGCGCTCGTTTACTGCCGACGCCGCGCATGAACTGAAGACGCCGCTCGCGGCCATCAAGGTTCAGGCGCAGGTCGCGCTCGCGGAGCCCGACCCGGCGCGCCAGCGGCTCGCCATGCAGCGCGTCGTACAGGGCGTGGACCGCAGCGCGCGGCTCGCCGAGCAGTTGCTGTTGCTGGCGCGCCTCGACATGCACGAAAAATTGTCGAAGGCGCCGCTCGCGCCCGGCGCGCTCGCGAAAAACGCGCTGCTGGCGAATGCCGGCAATGCGCAGCAGAAAGACATTCACGTGACGCTCAATTGCGATATGCGCGCGGAGATCAATGCGGAGCCCGTACTGATCGGCATTCTTTTCGACAATCTGCTGGATAACGCGATCAAATATGGCAGCGAGGGCGGCCGCATCGAAGTCGCGGTGCAGACGGTGCGGGCGCCGCACGGGTCGGAAACAGACCGCGTCGCGGTGAGTGTGCGCGACGACGGACCGGGCGTGGCGCCGGCCGATCTGGACCGCCTGACGAACCGTTTCTTTCGCGCGACGGGCAACCAGGCAACCGGCAGCGGCCTTGGGCTGTCGATCGTTGCGCGCATTGCGGAGCACTTCGGGGCGACCCTGCAGTTCGGCACCGGGCTGGAAGGACGTGGGCTTGCCGTCGAAGTATCGTTCCCCGCTCACACGGGCGAGCCCGCCGAGCGCTTCAAGCCCGCCGCCTAGCGACGGTTCGCGTCGCCGGCCGCGCTGCTTTCCGCGAGTTCGGCCCGTGCGGGGCCGCGCTCTCCGGGATTGCCGGCGTCTGCATCGGCTCGCGGGCCACCGCGCGTCGCTCCTGCCGGCACCGGCGTGGGCGCGGGCGCGCGGTGCGCGGCTTCGGCAAACTGCCACGCGACGAGGCCCGGCACGAACATCAGCAGATCGCGAATGCGCCGCGCGCCGGCGAGCGCCAGACAGGTGGACGGGTCGAGGCCCAGCGCACCGCCGATCAGGATGAAACCGCCCTCCTGCACGCCGAGGCCGCCCGGGACGAAGAACGCGGCACTGCTGATCGCCTGGATCAGCGACTCGATCACGACGGCTTCGACCAGCGTCACGGGCGCACCGAGGAAATACAGCGCGAGCCAGATTTCGAGCGACGTCAGGAAGCATTGCAGCGGCTGCCAGAAGAACAGATAGCGCAGCACGACCCCGCGGCGCCGCCAGACGAGCTTGATTGCCTGATCGATCTGCGCGGACTGCCCGACGAGCGCGGCCAGCTTGCCGCTCGTGATGTGATTGAGCACGCGCGTCATGCGCTCGAACGGACTGGCGTGCTGCACGAGCGCGAACAGGACGAGAAGCGGCGTGAGCACGACGACGCCCCACGCGAGCTGTCCGGCGAGGCGCAGCGTGTCCGAATGCGCATGCGCGAACAGAAAGCCGATGCCGACCATGGTGAACAGCAACTGGCTGATCACGGTCAACTGCATATCGGCGATGATGCTCGCCACCGCCGTGGACGGCCGCACGCCCCACCGTCTGAGCATGCGGAACGACACCACTTCCCCGCCGATGCGCGCAACCGGCAGTAGGCTGTTGACGGATTCCCGCACCCACACGAGGTGCAGCATGTCGAGCACGCGCGGCCGGTTGGCGCCGCGAATCAGCGAGCGCCAGTCGCAGGCATTGGCGAGCATCGGCAGAACGTGCGCGAGCGCCGCCACCACGAGACCCGCGCCGGCGGCCCGCAGCGCGCCGAGCACCGCAGCGGGGTTGTCCCGCCAGACGAGCCACAGGGACGCCACGAGGCCCGCCAGCGCGGCGACGCGGCCGAGATGCTTGATCATGCGCACACCTCCCGCGCGCGCGGCGTGCACCGGGCTCGCCGCTTCGGGTTCGATTCGGAAAAACTGCGCGTCATCGCTGCATAACCTGCAGGGTTCGTCGCTTCTTTCGTCGCTTTTTTCGTCACTGTTTTGTGGCTATTGCGTCGCTTGCCTGCTTCGTCTATCACTCGTCCCGCGCGGCCGACAACAGGCCGTCGCTGTCCACCTCGAAGCTGAAGCCGCGCCACCTCACGCGCGAAGACCAGAAGCTCGCGACAAAGATCGCAAACGACACGATATCCCATATCGGCATCAGCCATAGGCCGCCCTGCCGGCGTCGCAAGGCGCGATCCACGCCGACCTTCAACGCGAAGCGTGCCGCCACTGCAAGCGCCGCAATGAGCCACGCCCAGCGCGCGCCGTCCGAGAACGCCACGGCCAGCAGCGCCAGCGCGAGCGGATGCATGAACACGGAGCCCAGATGGCCGAGCGGATCGACACTGCGGATGGTCCGGCTCCAGCGCAATTCATGCGAGAGCAATTTCCCGGCGCTCGACTCGACGCACGCGTGCGCGACCAGCATCGGCGGAATTGCCACCGTTTCGCCTGTTGCGCGCACTGCCTCGCCGATTGCATGGTCTTCCGCGAGATGGCGCACGAACGGCATGAAGCCGCCGATCTTCTCCAGGGTGGCGCGCCGCATCGCAATCGTCTGGCCAAAGCACGGCCGCGCAAGCCCAAGCGCGAGTCCGGTGACGACACCGGGTAGAAACTGATAGTGCGTCGCCGCCGCCGACAGGCGCGGCCAGAAACCGGGATCCGGCGCGCCGCGATACACGCAGGTCACGAGCCCGACATCGGGCTTCTCCAGTTCACCGACGATGTTGCGCAGATAGTCCGGCCCGACGCCCACGTCGCTGTCGGCGAACACGAGCACGTCGTGCCGCGCGTGCGGCAGCATGTTGAGGATGTTGCTGATCTTGCGGTTCGGCCCGTAGAGAGACGCGTCGGCGATGACGGTGATCTCCGCTTGCGGATGAAGGCGCCGCAGTTCGTCGACGGTTTGCAAGGCCGGGTCCGCTGCGTCGTGCACGCCGAACAGGAACTGCACCGGGCCGGCGTAGTTCTGCTCGCAGAAAGTGGACAGATTGTGCAGCAGCGCCCACTCGCTGCCGTGCAGCGGCTTCACCACCGTCACGGGCGGACAGTGCTGCGGCTCGGCCACCGCGCGCGCGAAAAAGCGCCCGATCAGCACGCTCGCAAGCAGCGTATAGCCGATGCCGAACACCGCGCTCGCGGCGCACACATACGCAGATGCATGGATAGACGCGGCGACGGCCCAAAGGGCGCCGTTCACGCCTCGTGCGCGCGCAGAAAGCGGAAAAATTCGACGCCTTCACGCAAGCGCCGTTTCATCATGTCCCAGCTCGTCAGCATTTCGCGCAGGATTTCCCAGATCTTCGACGGCCGGAAATAGAAGCGTTTGTAGAAGTTTTCGAGCTGGTGATAAATCTCTTCGCGCGACAGATGCGGATAGCCGATGGCCGACAGCTGAACGCCTTCCTTGCTGACGAGGTTGATGACCTTGTTTTCTTCGAGCCAGCCGTTTTCGACCGCCTGATCGTAAAGGCGCGTGCCCGGATACGGCGCGGCGAGCGACACCTGAATGGTGTGCGGATTGATCTCTTTCGCGTACTCGATCGTCTTCTGAATGGTCTCCTGGGTTTCGCCCGGCAGACCGAGAATGAACGTGCCGTGAATCTTGATGCCGAGCTTGCGGCAGTCTTCGCTGAAACGCCGCGCGATGTCCGTGCGCAAGCCCTTCTTGATGTTCAGCAGGATCTGGTCGTCGCCGGATTCGTAGCCGACGAGCAGGAGGCGCAGACCGTTTTCCTTCATGATCTTGAGCGTCGAATACGGCACGTTGGCTTTCGCGTTGCACGACCATGTCACCCCGAGCTTGCCGAGACCACGGGCAATTTCTTCGACGCGCGGCTTGAAGTCGGTGAAGGTGTCGTCGTCGAACATGATCTCCTTTACTTCGGGCATGTTGTCGCGAATCCACTTCACTTCTTCGAGCACGTTTTCCACCGAGCGCGTGCGGTAGCGGTGCCCGCCCACGGTCTGCGGCCACAGGCAGAAGGTGCATTTCGAGCGGCAGCCGCGTCCCGTGTAGATCGACACATACGGGTGCTTCAGGTAGCCGATGAAATAGTTGTCGATCTTCAGATCACGCTTGTAGACGGGCGCGACGAACGGCAACTCGTCCATGTTCTCGAGGATCGGGCGGGCCGCGTTGTGCTCGATCGAGCCGTCGGCGGCGCGATAGCTGAGCCCGAGAATCTGCGCGAACGGTTTGCCCGCGGCCACTTCCTCGCAGGTGTAGTCGAATTCCTCGCGGCACACGAAGTCGATCGCCTCGCTCGCCGTCAGCGAATTGTGCGGATCGACGGCGACCTTCGCGCCCACCATGCCGATCAGGACCGATGGCTTGCGCTTTTTCAGATCTTCGGCGAACAGCGCGTCGGTGGGAAAGGACGGCGTACTCGTGTGAATGACGACGAGCTCGTATTGCTGCGCGATGTCGAGCGTTGCCTCGACCGACAGGCCGTCGGCGGGCGCATCGAGCACACGGCTGTCGGCAACGAGTGCGGCCGGTTGTGCAAGCCACGTCGGATACCAGAACGAGCGCACTTCGCGCTTGGCCTGGTAGCGCGAACCGGCGCCACCATCGAAGCCGTCATACGACGGCGCCTGCAAGAACAGAGTTTTCATGGATGCTCCAGCAAGCCGTGTAGCGGCGCCTGGTGTGGTCTGTCGAAAAACTGTCGGATGGCCGCCGCCCGCCTGGCGGCATGCAAAGGCCAATGTTCGCGCAGATGGTACGGAGCAAAGCTGAAGGAAACCTTAAGCTGAATAGTACACGCGGAGCCTATCTCGCGCCTGTCATGCGCGCCTGTCGCCGGGCATTACTACAAGATTTCGGGATACTTACTAATTGGCCGCCGAGAGCGGTCCAGCACGGCTAAGCACGGTGCATAAGTGGATCGGCGCAACATGGCCTGCCGCGCCGGCCCGAGCCGGTTGGCATCGAGCCGGCATCGAGCCGGCATCGGCCGCATCGGCCGGCATCGGCCGTGTCCGGCGCGGTTCGGGCGGCGCTCGCGGTTACCCGCGCCGCGTGAGGCGCCGGCCTGCGGTTCGGCGATGCCGTTGCTGCTATTGCCGCTGCCGCTGCGCCCGCCGCTAGATCGGCTTGATATCCGCTGCCTGCTTGCCCTTCGGCCCCTGCTTCACTTCGAAGCTGACCTTCTGGTTTTCCTGTAGCGATTTGAAACCCTCGGCGCGAATTTCCGAGAAATGGGCGAACAGGTCTTCACCTCCGTCGTCGGGTGTGATGAAGCCGAAGCCCTTCGCGTCGTTGAACCACTTCACTGTACCGGTAGGCATGTCGATTCCTCATGTGCATCTGGTTGACTGGAACTACCGCCTGACTGTAACTCTCTTCTGACGACTGCGCTTTGCCCGGGCCGCCACGCGCGAACCCTTGTCGTCCTCATGCAGACGGGAACGGTAGCCCTACGAAGAGACCACGCAAGATGCGTGCCGCACCGCGGCGGAGCGGCGCGGCCGCCGGTGCGTTCCAGCACAATCAGATAAGATGTTTCCTTATCGGCAGTGCCTTTCCGGCCACACGCGCCCTGCTCGCTATCCGGGCGCCGCGCAGCCTGTCGTTTTCCCATTTACAGGAACCAGCATGGCAATTTCGAGCTACACCGATACCCGACTTCTCATCAACGGCGAGTGGTGCGATGCCGCGAGCGGCAAGACCATCGACGTTCTCAACCCCGCCACCGGCCAGGTCATCGGCAAGGTCGCACATGCCGGCATCGCCGACCTCGACCGCGCGCTCGCGGCGGCTCAACGCGGCTTCGAAGCATGGCGCAAGGTGCCCGCGCACGAGCGCGCGGCCGTGATGCGCAAGGCAGCGGCGCTCGTGCGCGAGCGCGCATCGGACATTGGCCGCCTGATGACGCAGGAACAGGGCAAACCGTTCGCCGAAGCGAAGATCGAAGTGCTGGCCGCCGCGGACATCATCGAATGGTTCGCCGACGAAGGCCGCCGCCTCTATGGCCGCGTGGTGCCCTCGCGCAATCTGGCGGCGCAGCAACTCGTGCTGAAGGAGCCGATCGGCCCGGTCGCCGCCTTCACGCCGTGGAACTTCCCGGTCAACCAGATCGTGCGCAAGCTGAGCGCCGCGCTCGCGAGCGGCTGCTCGTTCCTCGTGAAAGCGCCGGAGGAAACCCCGGCGTCGCCGGCAGGCCTTCTGCAGGCTTTCGTCGAAGCAGGTGTGCCGGCCGGCACGGTGGGCCTCGTGTTCGGCGACCCCGCCGAAATCTCGAGCTACCTGATTCCGCATCCGGTCATCCGCAAGGTCACGTTCACCGGCTCGACGCCGGTCGGCAAGCAACTGGCCGCGCTGGCCGGCGCGCACATGAAGCGCGCCACCATGGAGCTGGGCGGTCACGCGCCCGTCATCGTGGCTGAAGACGCGGACGTCGCGCTTGCCGTGAAGGCCGCGGGCGGCGCCAAGTTCCGCAACGCGGGCCAGGTGTGCATTTCGCCCACGCGTTTTCTCGTGCACAACAGCATTCGCGAGGAGTTCGCCGCGGCGCTCGTCAAACACGCCGAAAGCTTGAAGCTCGGCGACGGTCTCGCGGAAGGCACGACTCTCGGGCCGCTCGCGAACGCACGCCGTCTGACGGCCATGAGCAAGGTGCTCGACGACGCGCGCAAGACCGGTGCCAAGATCGAAACGGGCGGCGAGCGCGTCGGCTCGGAAGGCAACTTCTTCGCGCCGACGGTGCTCACGAACGTGTCGCTGGAAGCGGACGTGTTCAACAACGAGCCGTTCGGCCCGATCGCCGCGATCCGCGGTTTCGACAAGCTGGAAGAAGCGATTGCCGAGGCCAACCGGCTGCCGTTCGGTCTCGCCGGCTACGCGTTCACGAAGTCGTTCAGCAACGTGCATCTGCTGTCGCAGCAGCTCGAAGTCGGCATGCTGTGGATCAACCAGCCGGCCACGCCCACGCCGGAAATGCCGTTCGGCGGCGTGAAGGACTCGGGCTACGGTTCGGAAGGCGGACCGGAAGCGATGGAAGCGTATCTGGTCACGAAGGCCGTCACGGTGATGTCGTCGTAATACAGCAGGCGGTGGGCACTGCGTCGTCGCGAGCAGTGCCTGGCCGCACGAGCAACCCGGTGTGCTGTGAGTTCGTCGCCGACGAGTGAGCGCAGGCGAACGCCTTCACGAAACAAAGCCCAGACCGCAGTGAGGCGGTCCGGGCTTAACGGCGGCGCGAACGGCAGAGGTTACACGTGCACGTCGCCTTCCTTCAGCGGCGGCGCGGCCGGGCTTAGCAACTCCTCGCGCAGTGCATCGCGCGTCGAATGCCGGCGCACCCACACCGCGGTCAGCATCGGCACGAGAATCGCGGTCACGAGACAGGCCGTGGCGACCATCGCGGTCGCCGCCGGCACGAGCGGCTTGAAGCTCGGAATCATCTCGCCGATGATCGCCGGATTGGCCACCGCCGCGCCCGCCGTGGACGAAGCCGCCAACCCCGCCGCGCCATTACCGCCCGCAATCCAGCGATCCGCGAGAATCAGCGGAATGCCGGTCACGACGATCACCGCGAGCCCGAGCAACACGCCCGCCATGCCGCTCTTCGCGATCACGGCGAGGTCGATGCCGTTGCCGAGCGCGAAGCCGAAAAACGGAATCAGCGGATGCACGCAGCGGCCGAAAAACTCACGCAGGTCGCTGTCGATATTGCCGAGCGCAAAGCCGATCAGAAACGGCAGCACCGCGCCGACGAAAAGCCGCGGCTCGAAGAACGCCACACCCGCCGCGCCGAGAATGATCATGCTGACGAGCGGCCCCGACTCCACCGACATCAGCACGAACGCGCCGGCCTCCTCTTTTGTGCCGTACTGCTGCATCACCGCGGCGTAGAGACCGCCGTTGGTCATGTCCATCGACGTGGTGATCGCGAGCACCGAGAGGCCGGCGAAGAGCCCCGCCTTGATGCCGTCGACCGGAATGAAATGCGACGCCACGATGGTCGCGATCCACGCGACCACCATTTTGGTGACGAGCAGCGTGCCGGACTTGCGCAGCACTGTGCCGGTGGCACGCAAATCGATCGTCGCGCCCATGCAGAAGAACCACACCGCGAGAATCGGCACCGTGCCGGCAATCAGTCCGTTGGTGAACGAGCCGAAATACTTGCCCGCCCCCGGCGCGAACGTGTGAACGCAGGCGCCGAGCAGCAGCGGCACGAGCATCAGGCCGCCAGGAATGCGGTCGATGGTCTTCTTAAGCTTCATTGTCTCCTCCGTGGACTTGTGGTCCGGTGATCGGGTGACTGCACCTTGCGTAAGAACCGGTCTCGCGCCGGCTGCTCCCTTACGGCGCAATATAGCATCGCCTAAGGAACAGCGTTCCGGATTTTTACCTTGCTGCCGTCATCGTTTACCCGGCGTACCACGACCTGCCTTGGCCTGCGACTCATGCGTCGCAATTTTTTCTGGACCACTGTTCCGAAATAACGAATAACGCGCTACAGTCGAGCCCATACGTGCGCCGCCGCCGACGTGCGCCGCCGCCGACGTGCGGCGAGGCGGCCCACTCACCGGAGACCCGATCGTGGAAGCAACCCTGCAAGTGAGGCAAGCCATCAACAGCGAATACGCGAAGACGCTCGACACCGCCGGGCTGCGCAACGCGTTCCTGGTGGACCAGCTATTCGAGCGCGATGCGCTGCGCCTCACCTATAGCCACATCGACCGCATCATCGTGGGCGGCGTGTGGCCGGCCACGCGCGCCGTCGAGGTGCCCGACTCGCTCGGCAAAGCGATCGGCGTCAACTTCTGCTCGAGCGGCGGGAACTGGGCGCGATCAACATCGGCGGCGACGGCTGGGTGGACGTGGACGGCACGCGCTACACGGTCCGCAACGAAGAAGCGATCTACATCGGCCGCGGCGCGCAGGCGGTGGCCTTCGGCAGCGACGACGCCGCGCGGCCCGCGAAGTTCTACCTGAACTGCGCGCCCGCGCACGCGTCGCATCCCACGCGCACCATTTCGCTTGCGGAAGCCTCGCCGCAATCGCTTGGCGATGCCGCCACCGGCAACCGCCGCACCATCTACAAGTTCATCGTGCCGGAGGTGCTGCCCACCTGTCAGCTGTCGATGGGCATGACGAGGCTGGAACCGGGCAGTCTCTGGAACACCATGCCCTGCCATACGCACGAGCGGCGCATGGAGGTCTATTTCTATTTCAATATCGCCGACGACGCCGCGGTCTTTCACATGATGGGCGAGCCGAACGAGACGCGGCACATCGTCGTGCATAACGAACAGGCCGTGATCTCGCCGAGCTGGTCGATCCACTCGGGCGTCGGCACGCGCGCCTACACGTTCATCTGGGGCATGGTCGGCGAAAACCAGGTATTCGGCGACATGGACCACATCGCCGTGCAGGATTTGCGCTGAGCGGTACGCTCGCGCATCGGCTGGTCATGAGCACTCCACACACGACATGGGCTTTGACACTGTGAATCTCTCTGCCACGAACCGCGTTGCGTCCCATCCGTTCGATCTCAGCGGCAAGGTTGCCGTCGTCACCGGCAGCAACGCCGGGCTCGGCGCCGGCATGGCGGTCGCACTTGCCGAGGCGGGCTGTGACATCGTCGGCGTATCGCGTGCCGACGCCGGCGAGACGCCCGCGCGCGTCACCGCCGCCGGCCGCCGGTTCGCGGACGTGCGCGCCGATCTGGCTTCGATCGCGCCGGTCGACGACATCGTGCGGGCCGCCGTGGAAGCGTTCGGACGCGTCGACGTGCTGGTGAACAACGCGGGCATCATCCGCCGCGAGGACGCGCTCGACTTCAGCGAGGACGACTGGGACGCCGTCATGGACGTGAACCTGAAGAGCCTGTTCTTTCTCGCGCAGGCGGCCGCGCGGCAATTCGTGCGCCAGCAAAGCGGCGGCAAGATCATCAACATCGCGTCGATGCTGTCCTTCCAGGGCGGTATCCGCGTCGCGTCGTATACGGCGGCGAAAAGCGGCGTGCTCGGTCTCACGAGGCTCCTTGCAAACGAATGGGCGGCAGAGCGCATCAACGTGAACGCCATCGCGCCGGGTTATATGGCGACGGCGAACACCGCCGCCTTGCGCGAGGACGCGCAGCGCAACGACGAAATCCTGAGCCGCATTCCGGCCGGCCGCTGGGGCGCGCCCGCCGATCTCGCGGGGCCGGTGGTTTTTCTTGCGTCGTCGGCATCGGACTACGTGCATGGGCATACACTGGCGGTAGATGGCGGATGGCTCGCGCGCTGACCCGCCGCGAGACGCAAGACGCGATAGGTTCGCGGCGCCCGCAAGACGCGGTATGCTCGCGGCCGCCGCGAGAAGGCGGCACAGACTAGCGTTGAATCAGGAAATCACGGAAATGGCAGCAAGCGGCAGACAGCAGCGCAAGGACGACTCCCCGCTCCTCGCGCACGACGCGGACGGCGTCGAATCCGGCAGCGACAAAGGCGAATCCGCTTCGTCGATTGGCCGCGTGTTCGCGATTCTCGGCGCGATCGGCGAGCACCGGCAGATCGGCATCAGCGAACTGTCGCAACGGCTCGGCCTGTCGAAAACCACGGTGCATCGCGTGGTGCAGACGCTCAAGGCGCTCGGCTACGTCACGCAGGAAGTGGAGACCGAGCGCTACCGCCTCACCATCCGTCTCTTCGAACTCGGCGCAAAGGCGCTGGAAAGCGTAGATCTCGTGCGCGAAGCCGATGTGGAAATGCGCCGCATCGGCCAGTTGACGCGCGAGGCGGTGCACCTCGGTGCATTCGACGAAGACGCCATCATCTACATCCACAAGATCGATGCCGATTACGGACTGCGCATGCAGTCGCGCATTGGCCGGCGCAATCCGCTTCATAGCACGGCGATCGGCAAGGTGCTGCTCGCCTGGATGGATCCCGCCGACGCGCGCGAGGTGCTCTCGCACATCGAATTGCGCAAGTCGACGCAAAAGACGCTCGCCTCAGCCGAGGCGGTGCTGAGCATCCTGCCGCGCGTTCGCGAGCAAGGTTACGGCGAGGACAACGAGGAACAGGAAGAAGGCTTGCAGTGTCTCGCGGTGCCGGTGTTCGACCGTTTCGGCCGGGTGATCGCGGGTCTGTCGATTTCGTTTCCGACCATGCGTTGCGGCGCCGACACCAAGTCGCATTACGTCGCGCTGCTGCGCGAGTCGGGCCTCGCGATCTCCACGCGGCTCGGTTATCGCGAAGCGGCCGCGTCGCAGCCGGCGGCCGCCGAACCGGGTTGAGGGGGTAATCGTGCAGCACTCACGCGGCGCGTGAGGCAGCGCGGCAGCGCGGCTTCACGCCGCGTCAGACAGGAGCCAGGAGACAGGACGGCGGCAACCGCCATCCCATCACCGGCGGTCAAGGCAGCATACGCTGCAAGACGCCGTCCTTCAGCACGAGGCGATGAAAGAGCGCGCCCGCCACATGCAGACCGATCAGCACGAGCAGCACCCACGCGAGAATGCCGTGGATGTCGCCCATCGCGTGGCCGACGCTCGAACCCACAGGCGAAAGCGCCGGATAAGGCAGCACGCCGAATAGCTTGACCGTCCAGCCGCGCGACGACGCATTCGCCCAGCCGAGCACCGGCACGATGACGAGCGCGAGATACAGCAGCCCGTGCGTGATGTGCGAGACCGCGCTGAAGAACGGCGACACGGGTGCCGGCGCCGGGCGATGCGTGACTCGCCACACGATTCGCAGCACGACCACCGCAACCAATGCCGCGCCGACGCCGAGATGCCACGCGATCAGCCCATCCGGCACCGTACCCTTGTGAATATCCGGCATCGTCCAGCCGATCACGAACTGGGCGGCGATCAACAGGACCACCAGCCAGTGAAGCAATTTGGCGACGCCGTCATAGCCGGGCACATAACGGGGCGAATTCGTATCTAAGGATTGCATGTTGACTGGACCTATCGTCTCTCTCTTTGCGTCGTGGGAAGCGCGTGTCGCGCCAGCGGGGGAGTCAGTATGCTACCTGGCGAATATTAATAGAAGCTGAACGGCCGCCGCGGCAGGCGCCTCGTGCGCCGCGGTGTCGCACGAGAGCCCGCGTAGAACGCCAGTCTGCAACCGAATGTATCCGCATAGCATAGCCGCGGCGCCTTGCCGCGAGCGCCGCTTTTCAGCGTCCGCTGCGCTTAGCCGTTCTGCCGCCCTGGAAGCTGCAAGGCGCGCGCTCCGGGGCTTTTCGTCGCGCGTTCAAGGGCTTGCCTGCGGCGCGCGGAGCATGGCCGCCCGTTTCACCGTTCTCGCGCGCCCTCACCTGTCGGCAGCGCGCGCAAGCCGTCCGCGCGGTGCAATCGACACGTCCTGTTACACACGAACACAACGGTAATACCGCCTCTCAGTAGAGTTCGGATCAACAGGAAAGAGGAGCACTGTCATGAAACGAATTTTCGCATTGGTCATTCTGGCGGCAACGCTCGGTACGGCATTGAGCGGCTGCATCGTCGTGCCCGAAGGCGGCTATCACGACCATTACCGTTACCACGACCGTTACTGATCGCGACTCGCGCCGCACCGTCCACACTCAATCATAAAAACGCGGGAATCAATAACATGAACTCGTCACAAAGCCGCTTGCTGTCTATTGCGATCGTCGCCGGTCTCGGCATCGGGGCGTCGTCCGCCGCACTCGCTCACGTCGACGTCGGCGTGAACATCGGCGTTCCGGGTGTCGTCTATGCGCCCGAGCCGGTCTATGCCCCGCCTCCGCCCGTCTATGCGCCGCCGCCCCCGGTGGTCGTCGTGAGTCCGGGCTGGTACGGCGACCGCTACTACGACGGTCACCGGTACTGGGAACGCCGCGAATGGGAAGAGCGTCACCGCGAACGCGAGTGGCGCGACGCGCGCGGTCCGCACGGAGACTGGCGCGGCCGCGACGAGTGGCACGGCCATGGCGAGTGGCACGGTCACGGCGGCGATCATTGAGGCGCTCGATGCGCTGCTTATCCGCTGTTAATGCGCAGTTAATGCGCACTTGATGCGCTGCCGAGTCGGCGGTCGGCTCGGCTGTCGACTCTATCGACGCTATTGACGGCTCTAACAATGAGCTATTGACGCACTGCCGACGCTTTAGGCGCAGCGCCACGGGATGCGGAGCACGCCGCGCCGTGAGCGACTCCGCGTCGACACCTTGCAGGAGCGACACTTTGCTACGCACTGACCCACGACGCGTCACCGCGGAGATCGACGGCATGCTTGTCTGCGCGGAATACAGCGAGCAGACCGGCCAATTGTGCCTGCGCCAGGACGGTGCGCTCGTTCGCGAATGGTTTCCACCGCATTCGTGGATCGCCATTGCATCGGTGGCCGGCGCGCGGCACTGGGGCACGCGGCCGACCGACGACGACCTGCTCGCGCTGTTGCGCAACGAGATCACCTTGTTGCGCTCGCCGCAAGCGGATGCGATTCAGAAATAGAAAACAGGAATAAGAAATAAGAAAAGCACGCGGCGCATGATGCGTCGCGCGCTTTTTTATCGGCGCCTGCTTGCAGCCAGTGCTCAGCGCGCGTTGTAAACCGGCGGCGAGTAAGAGCTGAACGTGATGTCGCCGTCGCGGCCCGCTTGCCAGGTTCCATGGCTGTCCGAACCGTAGCCGCTATGCACTGCCTGCACGGCGTCCTGCTGAGCCGCCGCCTGGCTTTGCGGTACCTGCGCATCTTGCGGCGCGGCTTGTCCCACGTTCTGCGCCATCGAGGCGATCGGCGCCCCGAGCACCACGGCAACAGCAACAGCGCGAATAAGCGATTTCATTTCACCACCTCCGGTCATGTCTTTATCGGTGCCGCGAGCGGGATTCGTTCGTAGCGATGGAGGCAGTGTAGGTTCGTCGCAGCAGGCGATAAATCCGCTAATCCTGAATTCACTGTTGCTGTTGGCCCGACAATCGCTCGCGGCTAATCTTCCCGCACCGCCACGCCCACATAGTTCTCCGCCATCACCGTGGCGGCGGAGCGCGACGTCGTCACGTATTCCAGTTCGGCCACCTGGAGCTGCTGCTCGAACGGCGACGCGCCCTCGATGCGATGCATCATGCTCGTCATCCAGTACGAGAAATGTTCGGCGCGCCAGATGCGCTTGAGCGCCGTTTCGCTGTAGCGCTCGAGCAGGTCCGTGCGATTTTCGACGTAGAACGCGTTCAATGCCTTCGTGAGCAGACGTACGTCGGCGACGGCCAGGTTCATGCCTTTTGCGCCCGTCGGTGGCACGATATGCGCGGCATCGCCTGCAAGAAAGAGCCGGCCGTGCTGCATCGTCGCCGAGACGAAGCTGCGCATGCCGACAATGTTTCTCTGGAAGATCTTGCCGTCCACCACGTGCTGGCCATCGTGCGAATCGACGCGTGCGTGCAGTTCGGCCCAGATGCGATCGTCGGACCAGTTGTCGACGGAATCCTTCGGATCGCACTGGAAATACATGCGCTGCACGTTGGCCGAGCGCGTGCTGATCAACGCAAAGCCGCGGTCGTGGCGCGCGTAAATGAGTTCATCCGATGATGGCGGCCCTTCGCAGAGGATACCGAACCATCCGAACGGGTACACGCGTTCGTAGTCGCGGCGCAGCGCCTGCGGAATCGACGCGCGCGACACGCCTTGCGAGCCGTCGCAACCGATGACGAAGTCGCATTGCAGCTCGCACGCTTCGCCTTCGTGGCGATAGCGGATCGACGGCTTGTCGGTGTCGATATCATGCAGCGACGTGTCCGACACGCCGAAGCGCAATGCGCCACCGGCAGCCACGCGCGCCGCGACCAGATCCTTGATGACCTCGTGCTGAGCGTACACGGTGATCGAGTGGCCTGTGAGTCCGGTGAGGTCGATGCGCCGGCGCTTGCCTTCGAACGCCAGCTCGAAGCCGTGATGCAGCGCGCCCTCGGCCTTCATGCGCTCGCCGACGCCGGCCTGAGTCAGCAGATCCATCGTGCCCTGCTCCAGCACGCCGGCGCGAATCGTCGATTCGATCTGCTCGCGCGTGCGGGTTTCGAGCACGACCGACTCGATACCGCGCAAATGAAGAAGATGGGAAAGAAGCAGGCCCGCCGGCCCTGCACCGATAATGCCAACCTGGGTGCGCATGATGTGTCTCCTGTGTGCAAATTTGATTTGCAACAAGTTTGGCAATCGCAGGGGCTATCGCGCAACGCGATAGGGCGGATAGGCTGTATCCCGTTTTTAGATAATGCACAGGCCGTGCAAAGTGGCGGCAACGCCACCAGCACGGCGCAATGCCCTGCTGACGGCGTTTGCGCCGCGGCCACGGTGTATGTGTTCGGCGCGCGCATGCACGTGGCACTCAAGGTAAACCCCGAGCACACGCGCTGCGCTCAACAGCCTCAACCCAGGAACAGCCGATACACCGGATTCTCCGTCTCTTCCCAATACGGATAACCGAGCGTCGCGAGAAAGCGCTCAAACTCCGCGTTATCGGCTTCCGGCACCTGAATGCCGACGAGAATCGAGCTGTAATCCGCACCCTGGTTCCGGTAGTGAAAGAGGCTGATGTTCCAGTCGGGTGCCATCGACGACAGAAACTTCATCAGCGCGCCGGGCCGCTCCGGAAACTCGAAGCGAAAGAGGCGCTCGTCATGCGCGAGCGGCGAGCGCCCGCCCACCATATAGCGGATGTGCTGCTTGGAGAGTTCGTCGAAAGTCAGGTCGACGGTGGCAAAACCATGCGCCTCGAATGCGCCCGCGATCTGCGCGGACTCGCTGCGGTTGCGGATCTGCACGCCCACGAAAATATGCGCGGACTCGGCCTGCGCAATGCGGTAATTGAATTCGGTCACGCTGCGCGTGCCGACCAGTTCGCAGAAACGCTTGAAGCTGCCGCGCTCCTCGGGAATCGTCACCGCGAACACCGCTTCGCGCGCCTCGCCGACTTCGGCGCGCTCGGCGACAAAGCGCATGCGGTCGAAATTCATGTTCGCGCCCGAGGTGATCGCGATCAGCGTCTGGTTCTCGATGCCCTCGCGCTCCGCGTACTGCTTCGCGCCCGCGACCGCGAGCGAGCCCGCCGGTTCGAGCACGCTGCGCGTGTCCTGGAAGACGTCCTTGATCGCGGCGCACAGCGCGTCGGTGTTCACGAGCAGCACGTCGTCGAGATACTCGCGGCACAGCCGGAAGGTTTCCTCGCCGACGAGTTTCACCGCGGTGCCGTCGGAAAAGAGGCCCACTTCGTTGAGCGTGACGCGCTCGCCGGCCTTCAGCGACGCGGCCATCGCGCACGAATCGTCGGTCTGCACGCCGATCACCTTGATTTCGGGCCGCACCGATTTGACATAGGCCGCAACGCCCGCCGCGAGTCCGCCGCCGCCGATCGGCACGAAGATCGCGTGAATCGGGCCCTGATGCTGGCTGAGGATTTCCATCGCCACGGTGCCCTGGCCGGCGATCACATACGGATCATCGAACGGATGCACGAACGTGAGGCCGCGCTCTTCCTGGAGCTTGACCGCGTGGCCGTAGGCGTCGCTATACGATTCGCCAAACTGCACGACTTCGACCGTCGGACCGCCGTGCGCGCGCACCGCGTCGACCTTGACCTGCGGTGTCGTGACCGGCACCACGATGATCGCCTTCACGCCCATGCGTGCCGCCGACAGCGCCACGCCCTGCGCATGATTGCCCGCCGACGCGGTGATCACGCCGCGCGCGAGCGCCTCGGCCGGAATGTGCGCCATCTTGTTGTACGCGCCGCGTACCTTGAACGAGAACACCGGCTGGTTGTCCTCGCGCTTCAGATACACCGGATTGCGCAGACGCGCCGACAGATGCGGCGCGCGTTCCAGTTCGGTCTCGCGGGCCACGTCGTAGACGCGCGCGGTGAGGGTTTTTTTCAGGTAGTCGTGACGAAGCGCGACAGCGTCGACGGCTTCAGCAAGCGGTGCGGGTTCGCGTAACAGCAAGGCAGGCTCCTGTGCGGCAAGGACGTAACATCGAAAGTCGACCAGGAGGCGGAGCAAGCGGACATAAAAAACCCGCCTCGTGGGGCGGGTTATGTGTGACTGCAATCAGACGCGCGCTAACCCACCATTCGATGAATGATGCTAATAATCAGCGCAATACGGATGTCGAGGCAGTTCATGCATCCGATCATCGTTGACTTGTCACGATTTGTCAATGGCGCGTCAGGGGCGCTGCGGCCTGGGCTGCCGCCGCGGTTCCGGTCCCGGTCCCGGTTGGAGAGCCCGCGCACCGCGCGCAGCCGCGGCCGATTCGCCGCGCGCCCCAACTACGCGTTCGCGCAGGAACAGTTCGAACTGCGCCATCATCGCGTCACGCGCGCCGCGTGAAAAAAGCGCGTGATCGACCTTGCCGACTTTCTTCATTGAAACGTTCTTTCGTTTGCGCAGCCGGGTGCCGTCAGGACCGAAGTGAATGTCGAGTTCGTCGAGGCCCTCGTCGAGCGGGCCGTACAGCAGCGCCGTTTGCACGGCCTTGCGCTCCAGTTCGAACATGAGTCGACGGATCGCGCCGCCTGGCGTGCGCGCGCCGAGCCATGCTTCGAGCACGGCGCCCGCGCGCGCGGCGACGCGTGCCGAAAGACGGCGCGCAAGTTCGAGCGTGATCGCGCGCGCATTCGCCTGGCCGCTCAACAGACGCACCCACTTGCGCGGATTGCGCATGGCCCGCCGATACACTTCGCTCGACGCGACATACTGCGAGCCTGGCCGCACGCGCGCGCCGCCCCATGTGAAAAACGGCAGATTGATGCACACGCAACCAACGACGGCGGCGCGCGCAAGCGCCGCATGCAGGCTCACATAGGCGCCGCTGCACACGCCCGCCATCACGATCTTCGGATAACCGGCGGCCGTCAGCCAGTCGATGCCCGCGCAGGCGTCGTCGATCGCGTATGTCGAATAGACCGCGTCGAGTGTCAGCGCCGCGTCGCGGCGCACGCTGTCGCCAAGACCGCTCAGGTCCATGCGCAGCGACGCGACGCCCTGTGATGCGAGCCGCCGCGCCATCAGCACCGTGAAGCGGCCGTCGCCGATCCGGTGCACGCCGCCCGAGTTGACGAAGAGCACCGCCGGCGCCGCATGAAGTGCGCGCTGCGGCTCGCACAGCACGCCTGCGTAGCCGCCGAACATCACAGGCGTCTCGCGCCCGTCCGCGAAAACAAGGCTAGCGGATGCCGCGGGGTCGGCAACCTCCACGTGGGCGCCTTGGGCCACCGGCGCGACCGACGCGAGCCGCGCGGTCGGCGGCGCGGTGGGCGCCGTTCGCACCGTCGCGCCGAGCCAGCACAACACGTCGTCGAACGCGCGGCGCGGCGGCTCGCTGTCGCTCGGATTCAGCAAAAGCTTGCTGTACTCGCCGAAAAACTGCACCTGCACCTGGGCGCCGAGCGCTTCATAGCGGGCCGCGAGTCTGCGCAAGCGCGCGCTGTCGTTGATGTCGTGCAGCAGCACGCGGCGGGCAAGTCGCTCGCCGCCCGGTGCATCGCCGGATTCGGCGGGCCGTTCCAGATCGACGTTCGCGAGCAGCGCGAGCGTGTCCGGATAGAGCCTGAAGCCATGGGCGCCGACAGTACCGCGCGGCTCTTCCTCCAGCTCGAGTCCGAGCGCGCGTTGCGCACCGAGCCACGTGTGCTGCTGAAGCTCCAGTTCGCGGATGTAAGCCTTGCCCGAGATAACCGGCATCAACAATACCAGGTCGTCGACGCCGCCCAGTTCCTGCGCGGCAAGCGCGGCGAGCGTCGCGCCAAGACGCAGGCCGCACAAGGTGACGCGCGACGCGCCGCTCTCCTCGCGCAGCAGGGTCACCGCCGCCTTGATGCTGTCGAGCCACGCGCGCCAGCGCAACGGATCGTCCTCGTTGCCGCTCGAGTCGCCCGTGCCGGGATAGTCGAAGCGCAGTGCCGCAACCCCGCTCGCGGCCAGCGCGTCCGCGAGCTCGCGCGCACTGCGATAGGCGGACAGCGCCTCATAGCCGAACGGATTGCACAGCACCACGCAAGCGGCGGCGCGCAAGTCTTTCGGCTGGTGCAGCCAGCCGAAGCAGCCGTCGAACGTCACCGGTGTCATCGTGGCCATGATCGTCGTGGCGGGTCGCGCTCGCGCCGCCTCAGGGACGCGCCGCAAGCGACTCCTCCGGCACGAGCTGGGCAATCACGCCGGCGAGCGCGGCAATGCTCGCGAACATCGCGTGCGTGATCAGAGGGCCCGGAATGTGGATCGCGAAGCTCTCTTCCACGGCCATCATCACGCGCACGGTGCCGAGCGACGATAATCCGGCGGCGTACAGATCGTCGTCATCGCCGAGCGTCTCGACTGCGACGTCGAGGCAGGCTGTCTCATGAAGAATGCGGCGCACATGTTGTTTCATTCATTTTTCCCCGGATGTGTGGATGCTCGCGCGGCGCTCGAACGTCGCCGTCGCGCAGACTGTCTGCTTCTCAGATGAGCGCATTGCGGCTCACGCAATGGGCCGCCAGCGCCCTTCTGTCGATCTTGCCGTTCGCGTTGAGCGGCATCGCGTCGAGCGCGATCACGCGCTGCGGCACCGCGTAGGCCGGCAACCGCTGACGGCAGCCCGAGACGACATGCGCCGCGTCGACCGGCGTGCCGGTGAGGAACGCGATCAGTCCGTCGGCTCGCCCGGTTTCGTCGACGGGCCATGGAATCACCGCGCAAAACGCGGCGCGGCTGCAGGCCCGAATCACCTGCTCGACCTCCTCGATCTCGACCCGGTTGCCGCGAATCTTGATCTGCGTGTCGAGGCGCCCTTGAAACACGACGCCGTGGCCGGCGACTTCGCGCGCGGCGTCGCCGCTTCGATACCAGCGCGACGAGCGGTATCCGGCATAGGATCGTTCGACGAAGCGGCGATTATTCGGCTCGTCGGCGCGCAGGTAGCCCGCCGCCACTTGCGGCCCGCCGATCAGCAGTTCGCCGCTCTCGCCGCGCGCGACCGGTGAAAGCGCGGCATCGACGATAAGCAGTTCCATGCCGGGCACAGCTTGCCCGAGCGGCATCGTGGCCTCCGACGATTCCGCGAGAAACTGCGGCGTGACTTCGAACGCCGCGCATGCGATCGTCGTTTCGGTGGGACCGTAGACGTTGAAAATCCGGCCGTTCGGCGCGGCCCGCTGCCACGCCTCTACGACGAAACGCGGCAGCGCCTCGCCGCCGAAGCAGGTCACGCGCAGACCCGGAAATTCGTCGGGCTGGAGCTTGCGCAACTGCTGCATGAAAGCGGCCACCGAGGGCACGCTGCTCCAATGGGTGATCGCATGTTCGCGGATGAAGCCCGCGTTATAGATCGGCTCCACGGTTGCCGGCACATACAGGCAGGCGCCGTTGGCCCAGCACACGAACATGTCGTGCACCGAAGGATCGAAGGACAGCTCGCAAAACTGCGCGTGGCGCGCGTCGGGCTCGCGGCCGAGCAATTGCAGTTGCCCGGCCACGTACGCAGAGGCGTTCGCATGTGAGATCGGCACGCCTTTCGGCGCGCCGGTCGAACCGGATGTGAAAAGCACATAGGCGTGATCGTGCGGCGTGCGCGAAGCGGCGGGCCGCGCCGCATTCGACATGTCGGGCAGCCGCGGCCAATGATCCGCGCAGCGCGCTTGGCGCGCGTCGCACGTGCTGTGCGGCGCGTCCTCGTCGCCGATAAAAAAGACGGCCGGGCATTCGTCCAGCAGCAACAGCACTTCCTCGAGCCGGGCCGAGCAGCGCCGGTCGACCAGCAGCACCGGAGCCTTCGACTGCTCGATGGTCGCGGCAATGCGCGCCGCGGGCACCGTCGGATTGAGCGGCACGTACGCGAGCCCGGCCCTCATGATGCCGAGCAAGCCGGCATACGCGGCCACGCTGCGGTGCGCGAACAGCAGACAGCGGCGCGCGCCGTCGCGAGGCATCACGCAGTTCAGCCCCGCCGCGATGCGCCCGGCACGCGCAGCGAGATCCCCGTAGCAGTACAGTTGTTCGTCGACCCACAGCGCGCGCCGCTCGGGCTCGCGCGCGGCAGTGTCGAAGAAAAGGAAATCCAGCATTCACGGCCTCGCGTGGCGCATGCACGGACACGCCGCGCACGGCGCTCACCGTGCGATGGCCACTGCCCGTCATGTCGAAAGCACACCGCCGCACAGCGAGACTGCACGACGGCGTGCTGCGTTATCGCAGCAGAATGTCACAACCAGAATGGACGGAACGGCGCCTTGCAGCTTGACTGACCGGGAGGTTACACGGCCGGTCGAATCTGAAGGATTTGAAAGGATCATAAAAGCCGGCAGCGCCGCTATATGTGCGATAGCGCTCGCAAAGCGCGATCGGGCCCGCAAGGCCCGTTGACGCGCGCAGGCGCCGCGTTCGGTGCCGGGTGAATGGCGCGGGTGTCGTTCTGCGTAGATCAGGTTTGAAGCGCTGGATTGAACTCACGCGGCAACGTGCGGATTGCGCGACGCTGCGCGGCGGGTGAGCGAGTCGCGAGCCTGGCTAGCCGTCACGCAAACGGCGGACGAGGCGCCGTTTGAATCAGTCGTGCACGCCGCTCTGTTTTTTGAACGCGCTGAGAATGCGCCGTTCGAGCGCGTTGTAATCGCCGCCGAAGTGATGATCGCCGGAAGTGCGGATGACCTCGATGCCGGTCTTCGTCAGCGCCGGACACAAGGTGTCTTCTTCGTTTTCGCCGTAGATGCATTGCACGATGTGAGGCGGCACGCGCGCGAGCTCTGGGCGCACCTTCAACGCCTTGTCGCTCGCGGGCATGCCGAGCCAGCCGCCGACGCGGATCTGGAAATCGGCATCCGGCGCAAAGCCGAGCAACGAAATCAGCGACACTTTCGCGCGCAACGCCTCCGGCAAGCGGTTATACGCGAACGGCATCACGTCCGCGCCGAACGAATAGCCGATCAGCGCGATGTGCTCGGCGTGCCAGCGCGCGCTGTAGGTCTGCATCACGCGCGCGAGGTCGCGGCTGGTTTGCGCGGGCGGCTTCTCGCTCCAGAAGTAACGCAGGCTGTCCCAGCCGATCACGGATACGCCGTCTTTCTGCAGCGCCTGCGCGATGGTCTTGTCGAGGTCGCGCCAGCCGCCGTCGCCGGAAATGACAATCGCCATCAGGCCGTTCGGATGCGCCGCGGGCAGCTCGATGAGCGGCAGATCGGAGAGGTCGTCGTCGTGCGTCGAGACGGTCTGCAGATGCGGCGTGATCAATGCGACGAGACGCGCGCGGTCGGCGCTGTCCGTCGTCGCCTTCTCGACGAAGCCCGGAATCTTGTCGCGAATGATCGTCGCATCGGGCGGGCATGGCTGAAAGCGCGGATCGAGCGTGCGCTCCGCATCCACGACGACAGCGCCGGCAATCGTGTTCGACGGCGCCTGTTCGAGCACCTGCATGGCGAGCGTCGCGCCCTGCCCCGTGCCTGCGACGATCGGCGCGAAGTAATGGCTCGACTGCGACTGCCGCTCGAGCTGATGGCTCAGCGCTTCGGCGTCGCCCACGAGTTGATGGCAGGCCTCTTTCTTCTGCCCGGCAGCGGCGCCGACGTTGCTCGCAAGATTCGCCGCATACCGCGCGGTATCCACGCCGACGGTCAATGCACCGGCCTTCGCGAGCTCGTCCGCGCTGTGTTGATCGGCTGCACTCCAGCCGCTCGCCTGCGAATAAAGCACGACGAAGCCGCGCAGCGGACCCACCGGCTGCGTCACCGTGACGTTGCCGTAACGGCCGCCTGGAATGGTGATAGAGGAAGCGGTGGCCGCCGCGTGGGCGAGCGTGCTGCAAGTCACGAGGCTCGCCGCGACGGCGAGCCCCAAAAACGAACGCAAAGTCATGAACGCCGGCCTCCTGCCAGCAATGACAGGTCCGCGAGCGTGAACACCACACCCACCGAACCCGACGCCGCGAGATAGCGCGGCTCCCAATGCGGCTGGAACTTGCTCTTGAAAGCGCGCAGTCCGCGGAAGTTGTAAAAGCGGCCGCCGAAGCGCCACACGATGCCGGCAACCCGGTGCCAGTGCGACGCGAGGGGCGTCGGCTGCATGCCGGAGAGCGGCGCAATGCCGAGACTGAGCGAGCGGAAACCCGCCTGCTTCAGATGCAGGGCCAGTTGCGTGAACAGATATTCCATGGCGTACGGCGACGCGCTTTCCACGTGACGCATCACGCCGACTGTGGCTTCGGTGTTCAGGTCGGTCGTCATGAAAGTGACAAATGCGACCGGCTCGCCATGCTGGCGCACCAGCATGACGGACTGCGCGGCGAGGTATTCGTCGGTGAAAGCCGCGACGGAGAAGCTCTTTTCGCGCGCGTCGCGGCTATTCAGCCAGCCGTTGGAAATGCCGCGCAGCGTTTCGAGCGACGCCGGCACGTCCGCCTGATCGATCACTTCGACGGTGAAGCCGTCGCGCTCGCCGCGCTTGAGCGCATAGCGCAGATGCGCGCGATGCGAGCCCTTGAGGTCGAAATCGTCGAGCACGACGTGCGCTTCCTCGCCGAGCTTCATGAGCGACAGACCCGCGTCGAGATACAGCGGCAACGCGTTCGCGCGCACCTGATAGAAAGCGGCGCGGCCGCCGTGCGCATGGGCGAGCGCAACGAACTTGCTGATGAGACCCGCCCACTCCTCGCGCGGACCGACCGGATCGTGCAGCGCGGCCCACGTGCGGCCGTACTTCGCGTACATCAGGAACGCCTCGCGCGACTCGGAAAACAGAAAGCTCTTGTCGCCCATCAAGGCGAGCCCTGCGTCGCTGCGCTCCTGCGCGCGCACGATGCGCGCCGCGTCCTGCAGATCTTCCGGCGCGGGCTTCACGAAATGGCCCGGCGCGGGCCGCAGCAACTGCCAGAAGGAGAACGTCGCCGCAAAAAGGCTGGCGGCCAGCGTTGCGCGCAGCGCGCGCGGCGCGCGTTCGTCGAAGGCGAATTGCCACCAGAGATCGCGCGTATAAGGCACATCGCGGAACGCGAACAGCATCACCCACGTGGCGAGCATCAGCACCATCGCCACCGAGACGAGCCAGCCGGCCGTGAACCGTTCGGCAAACAGCGACGAATGGCGATTGAAGCGCCGGCGCGTCGCGAGCAACAGCACGATCAGCATGCACAGCACGCCCGCTTCGACGAATGCAAGCCCCTTGGTCAGCGACAACGCGAGGCTCAGCACCGCCAGCAGCAAGGTCATCCACCACGCTGCATCCAGACGCCGCAGCAAACCGCGCGCGACGAACAACAGCAGCACGCCAAGCACGCTGCACAGCATTTGCGAGCTTTCGAGCACCCACAGCGGCAACACGTCGCGAAGAATATGGAGGCGCTGCCAGAACGCGGGCGTGGCGCTGGAAATCACCAGCATGCTGCCGACCACGAACGTGACGAGGCTCAGGAAGAGCGGCGCGAGTTTCGATGCGCCCGCCGCCTGCCGCAACGGCAGCCGGCCTTTCAGCGCGCGGCCTTCGAAGCCGGCCAGCAATGCCGCGGAGACGACAAGCGGCGCGCCGAAATAGATCGCGCGATATGCGAGCAGCGCAGCCACCATCTGCTGGGTGGCGACGCTGCCGTTCAGCGTGAATACCATGGCCGCCTCGAACACGCCGACGCCGCCGGGCGTATGGCCGATCATGCCGAGCAGCATGGCGGCGGCATAGACGGTGATGAACGTGACGAAGCTCACGTCCGCATGCGGCAGCAACGCCCACAGTGCGAGGCCGGCGGCGACCACGTCCACGACCGCGAGGCCGACCTGCTCGAGCAGGTCGCGGCGTGCGGGAATGTCGAAGGAAAGCCACGGCCAGCGCGTGCGGACCGCGCGCGTCTCGACGCGGCAGGCGGCCGCCAGCACAACCAGCGCGGCGAGCAGCAACGCGCCCACGCAGCGCACGGTGGTGGACGACAGATGCAGCAGGGGCGCAAGCAGGCCGGCCACGCACACCATGCCGAGCGCCGTCATCAGGACGAGCGCGAGCGAGAGCGAGACGCTCGTGAAGACTGTCATGCGGCCGATCTGCGCGGGCGTGATGCTCGCCGCGCCGTAGACGCGGGCGCGCACCGCGCCGCCCGTCAACGCGCCGAATCCGGTGGCGTTGCCGAGCGCCGAACCGGCGGTCGCGCCGATCCACAGCGCCGCCCGCGGCACGCTTGCGCCCAGGTAGCGCAGGCCCACGGCATCGCGTCCGACGAGCGCCAGATAACTCAGCGCGGTGGCGCCGAGCGCGGCCGTCCATTCGCGGGCCGTCAGGCGGCGCAGCTCGTGCATCACCGAGCGGTAATCGACCGCCTGCGAGAGATGCTGAAGCACGACCAGCAGCAGCCCGCAGATGCCGAGCGCGAGCACGGGCGAAAGCAATCCCCTGATGCCGGGCGCCTTCGATGCCTGGACGAACATCGCGCCTAGCCGGTCGAATTTGTTCTTATATCGATGGAACATGGTCAATGCGGGCCTTGCGTGGAGCTGTCAGCTGTCGCGGCGGCGGGCCGTCTGCCGCCAGGCCGCCTTCGGTGATTACAACTGGATAACGGCATGCCGATCAAAAGGTTGACAGTGCGGGGCATTGCGGCGGGGTTTAACCTGGGCCGACGGCCCATATAAGCAGCGCCCTTACGGCACAACCCGGCACAACCCGGCACAACCCGTCGCCTGCCGGCCGGCCTCGAAACTCAGGGGGGTGAAGTTTAAACGCTAATCATGCGCGGCGAACGAACATTTCGGCATGAGCTCATGCGTGTCCGGAGGAGCCGGCGATTTCGCGAGGTGCCAACGGTTGCCGCTCAAGCTTTTCGCCGCCGCTGCCGTAATCGCAAGCAATAGCCTCGGGAGATGCGATCCGTTGATCGCAAGAAGGAGGCACTTGACGGGAGAAACGATGATGGCGGAACAGGACTGGATGATGGCCGGTTTGTATCTGGTCGGCCTCGTGTCGACGGCGCTGGCGATGAGCGCGCTTTCGGCGCGAGCCGCGAAAATGCGGCAAACGCTCGCCCGGGCGGCCCGTCGCTCGGGCGAATGAGCTTGCGCGATGAGCGTGGACGGCCCGGCACGGCGAGTTGCACCCGGAGCCCCGCGCCACGGGCGGGATTACAAAACACAAGCGGCGCTGAATGCGCCGCTTGTTGCTTTCATATTGACTGCTGTCAGATTCGACTCGCCTCTTCTTACACCTGCCTTGCGCAGGGGACGGCTGGCTGCGTGCGCGCCGGCCCGCAACGGGACCGTGCGCCGCGCCTCGCGCTTACTGCGGACGGCGGTGCGCTTCTGCAATCACAGCGCAGTTTTGCAGATGCAGGTTCAGCGCGTGGAGTGCCAGCGCGCGCAGCTTGGCAAGCCAGTTGCCCTTAGCGGCGACAGTGTTACGGGCGGATGCGGCGTTCGTTGCGGTGTTCATGGTCGGGCTCCTGTATAGGGTTTATACCTAGGGAATAACCCGATTATAGTCTTCTTATTGCGCAACGCAACAAAAAACAAACCTGTGGCGTGAGAAACACACCGGCGCGGCCGCTTCCCTTCGAGACGGCGCTCAAAAGCGTGGCATGCACGGCCCAGTATTAACAAACCGCACCGTACAGGTGCAATAATGCCCCCTTGTCTGTCGCCTTGCCTCTTGCGTCCTTCTTCCCTTACCGGCGACAGACCGCCTCCGCCCCGCTCCATGACCGTCGCCGAGAAAACCCTGATTGCGCCTTTGATCGTCGCATGCGCGATGTTCATGGAAAGCGTCGACGCCAACGTCATCGTCACCGCGTTGCCGGCCATGGCGCGCGACTTCGGGCGTGATCCCGTGACGCTGAAAATCGCCGTCACGAGCTACGTGCTCGGGCTCGGCGTCTTTATCCCCGTCTGCGGCTGGCTAGCCGATCGCTTCGGCGCGCGCACCGTCTTTCGCACGGCGATCGGCATCTTCGTGGCCGGCTCGCTGTTGTGCGCGGCGTCCAATTCCCTCGCCACCTTTACGCTCGCCCGCTTCGTGCAAGGCGTCGGCGGCGCGATGATGGTGCCGGTCGGCCGGATCATCATCTTCCGGGTCGTGCACAAAGCCGATTTCATCCGCGCGATGAACTATCTGAGCGTGCCCGCCATGCTCGGCCCGGCGGCCGGGCCGCTGCTCGGCGGCTTTATCACGACCTACCTGCACTGGCGCCTGATCTTCTTCATCAACGTGCCGATCGGCATCCTCGGCATCTACCTGACGAACCGGCACATCGCGAACACGCGCGAACCGGATCCCGGGCCGCTCGACTGGATCGGTTTTTTTCTGTCCGCGGCGGGCGCGGTGCTGTTTCTGCTCGGCTTGTCGCTCGTCGGCGGGGAACTGATTGCCAATCGCGACGCGTTCGGCATGTGCGGCATCGGCGCCGTCCTGCTCCTGCTTTATGTCGCGTATGCGCAGCGCGCGCGGCTGCCGCTGCTCGATCTGCGATTTTTCAAGGTGCCGACCTTTCAGGCGAGCGTGCTCGGCGGT
>Ga0209674_100182_pt1 | contig 73560 bp, 62 predicted proteins | sample AraplaCvi_mMS_r2_FD_184279 | JGI IMG/M metagenome (GOLD analysis project Ga0209674, IMG submission 184279) | Arabidopsis root microbial communities from North Carolina, USA - plate scrape CL_Cvi_mMS_r2 (SPAdes) (version 2) | ecosystem: Host-associated > Plants > Roots > Endosphere | place: USA... | reverse complement strand
ATTGACTCTTAGGTTAGACGCTTGCATATGTTTGACATTCAGTCATCCACCGCAAGGCGCCCACACAAGTCACCTGCGCACACTGTCAAAGATCTCAATCACTTGCCGAACGTTGCCGTTTCAGCGCCGGAACATTTCGTTCCGAGTGAGCCGCTCATCTTACATCGTTTTTCCTGTCCGTCAACACCGTTTTCGAAGAATTTTCGTTTTCGATGTTGCCGTCCGGAGGGCGATGCCAGCGGCGGGAGGCGAATAATAGGGAGGCCCCCCATCTTTGACAAGCAATTTCTGAAATTATTTTTGATGTTTCGCGTAAGGCGTTGTTCTCACGCGAAACATCACTTCACCGGAGCAACGCGACGACGTTGCGTCGTCGCGTTCGACTCATGCAAGCGTCAACAACACGCGAGCGAAGTTGCGCTTGCCGATCTGCAAAACCCCTTCAAAACCAGGGGAAAACACGCGTTGCGCATCTTCGACGACTTCCGCATCGATGCGCACGGCGCGTTCCTTGAGTTTGCGATTCGCTTCGGCGTTGCTCGGTGTGAGACCCGCTGCAGTAAGTAGTGCAGGCAAGCGCAGACCTTCTGCGGGAACGGCAATTTCGGTCAGCGGCAGCAAGCTGGTATCGCCCTCGCCGCGCACCACGGCATGCCAACCGGCAATTGCTTGCTCGGCGGCGGCCGCATCATGGAATCGCGTCGCCAGTTCGCGCGCCAGCTTGAGCTTGGCGTCGCGCGGATTCAGCGCGCCGCTGGCCACCTCCTGCTTCATGCGGGCGATGTCGTCCAATGAGGTTTCGAAGCTGAGCAGTTCGAACCAGCGCCACATGAGGTCATCGCCGATCTTCAGCGTCTTGGTGACGATGTCGATGGCGGGCTCATTGATGCCGATGTAGTTGCCCAGCGACTTGGACATCTTGTTGACGCCATCCAGGCCCTCGAGCAGCGGCATGGTGAGCACGATCTGCGGCGGCTGGCCGTGGTGTTCCTGCAGGGCGCGGCCCATCAGGAGGTTGAACTTCTGGTCGGTGCCGCCCAGCTCAACGTCGCACTTGAGCGCGACCGAGTCGTAACCCTGCACCAGCGGATAGAGGAATTCGTGGATGGCGATGGGCTGCTGGCCGGCGAAGCGCTTGGAGAAGTCGTCGCGCTCGAGCATGCGCGCCACGGTGTGCTGGGCGGCAAGCTTGATCATGTCGGCGGCTGTCATCTGGCCGAACCACTCGGAATTGAAGCGCAGTTCGGTGCGCTCCTTGTCCAGCACCTTATAGACCTGCTCGGCGTAGGTCTCGGCATTGGCCAGCACGTCCTCGCGGGAAAGCGGCTTGCGCGTGACGTTCTTGCCGGTCGGGTCGCCGATCATGCCGGTGAAGTCGCCGATGAGGAAAATCACCTGGTGCCCCAGGTCCTGGAACTGGCGCATCTTGTTGAGCAGCACCGTATGGCCCAGATGCAGGTCGGGCGCGGTCGGGTCAAAACCCGCCTTGATGCGCAGCGGTCGACCCAGCTTCAGTCGCTCGACAAGCTCCTCCTGCTTGATGATTTCGTCGGCGCCGCGCGCGATGGTGGCCAGCGCCTGCTCAAGCTCGTTCATGTATTCCTCAAATTTTCGTTGTCTGGACTGCGGCGGAAATCACGGTTTCCCGGGTGGTTCCGTTAAGTGTGCGTTAACCAAAAAAATATCGCAACTCATTGATGGAAAAGGCGTTGACGCTCTTTACACAAGGCCGCTATGGTACGCGCCAATTAGAATTTTGGTACCTGGGGAACACCGGGCATGGGTGAGAGAAACACGACCGCGCGTTCAGCGCGCAAATTGGCCATGCGTCGCAAGGCGCAGCGTCGCCACTCTCACTTTTACGAGCGTTGTGCCCACTGGTCGTTCGGTTGCCATGGTGAAGCGGAGCCGATCCGCTGGCATCGCGAGCGCTGGATGCTCGCCGGCACGGCCCTTCTGATCACGGCGGTTTCCGGCTTCCTTATTCCCGCGTGGGCCAGCGCGATGCGCCCGGATACCGTGTCCACCGCGCATGCCATGTTGCCGCTCGCGTTGCCCAAGGCCGCTCCCGAAATCGCCCACACGCCCGACGTCGAAGACTGGCACATCGTGCAGGTGCAGCCGGGCCAGACGCTGTCGGATCTGTTCCAGAGCCAGGGCCTGAGCCTCACCGACGTACAGCACGTGGTGGATCAGTCGGGCGATGCGAAGGCGTTGCACCATATCAGCCCGGGCCAGGAATTCGACTTCCTGCTCGACAGTGACGGCAGCCTCAAGGGCATCCGCTTCGACAAGGACGAAGCGAACCGCACCATCATGCGTTTCGACGGCGACAAGGCCACCGTGACCGCGCAGGCGCGCGAGGTGGATCGCCGCGAGCACGTCGCGCACGGCACCATCGACAGTTCGCTGTTCGCCGCCGCGTCGAAGGCCGGCATGACGAACCAGATGGTGCTCAAGCTCGCCGACCTCTTCAAATACGACATCGACTTCGTACAGGACCTGCGCGAGGGCGACAGCTTCACGGTGATCTACGACGACGTGTATCGCGACGGCGCGTATCTGCGCGAAGGCGATATCGTGGCGGCGGAATTCGTCAACCAGGGGCAGCGCTACACCGCCTACCGCTTCAAGAAGGAAGACGGCAGCTACGGCTGGTTCAGCGAAGACGGCCGGCCGATCCAGAAATCGTTCCTGCGTATTCCGGTGGACTTCACCCGCATCTCCTCGCAGTTCAGCGCCGCGCGCATGCACCCGGTGCTGGGGCTGATGCGCGCGCACAAGGGCGTGGATTACGCGGCACCGACCGGCACGCCGATCCACGCGGCCGGCGATGGCGTGATCAAGTACAAGGGCTGGATGAACGGTTACGGCAACTTCGTGATCGTGCAGCACAACGGCTCGATCAGTACCGCCTATGGCCACATGTCGAAGTTCGCCAATGAAAAGGTGGGCCAGCACGTGAGCCAGGGCCAGGTGATCGGCTATGTCGGCATGACCGGCCTCGCCACCGGCCCGCACCTGCATTACGAATTCCGCGTCAACGACGTGCAGCGCGATCCGCAGACGGTGACGCTGCCCAAGCCCGAGCCGCTGCCTGCCGTGCAGCTGGCCAGGTTCAAGTCGCAGGTCGTGCAGCCGCAGCTGGCGCGCCTGAAGACGCTGGACACCAACATCAAGATGGCCCGCGCCAGCGGCAGCACCCGCACCGACGACTGATCACCTCACCCGTGGACGACGCCTCGGCGCTTTACCTTGGCCTGATCTCGGGCACCAGCGCCGACGGCATCGATGCCGCGCTGGTGCGTTTCGAGGACGACAAGCCGCAGCTGATCGATGCGCTGGCGCATCCGTGGCCGGCGGAATTGCGTACGCGCATTCTCGCCGTGGCGCAGGATGAAACGCGGCTGGACCTGGATGCCTACGGCCGACTCGACGTGGGGATCGGCCAGTGTTTCGCCGATGCCGCGCAGGCCTTGCTTGCCCGCCATGCGCAGCACGCCCATGCGGTGCGTGCGATCGGGTCGCATGGACAAACGCTGCGCCATCGCCCCACGGGCGAGCATCCGTTTACCTTGCAGGTCGGCGATCCGTCGGTGATCGCGGAGCGCTGCGGCGTGGACGTGGTCGCGGATTTCCGTCGCGCCGATGTCGCCGCAGGTGGCCAGGGCGCGCCGCTGCTACCGGCCGTGCACGCCATGTTGTTGGCGCGATCGGGACAGACGCGGGTCGTGCTGAATCTGGGCGGCATCGCCAATATCACCGTGCTCGAGGCGAACGGTCGCGTGTTCGGTTTCGATACGGGCCCAGCCAATGGCCTGATGGATGCGTGGTGCCTGCGCCATCGTGGCCTGGCTTACGATGCGGAGGGTGCGTTCGCAGCCTCGGGCCGCACGGACGAAGCGCTGCTTTCCGCACTCCTCGCCGATACCTACTTCGCGATGGCGCCGCCCAAGAGCACGGGCCGCGAACATTTCCATCTGGCTTGGCTGGACGCCCATGAGCGCGTGGCAACCCTTGCGTCGGCCGATGTACAGGCGACCCTGTTGGAGCTCTCCGCGCGCAGCATCGCCGATGCGATTGAACGCCATGCGCCGGATGCCGTCGATGTGCTCGCCTGCGGCGGTGGCGTCCACAATGGATTGCTGATGCGACGCCTGGGCGAACTGATGCCGACGCGCGTCGTCACCACCACGGCCGCGCATGGGATCGATCCGGATTATCTGGAAGCCACGGCCTTCGCCTGGCTGGCCCGCCAGCGCCTGCTCGGGTTGCCCGGCAACCTGCCGGCGGTCACGGGCGCGCGCGGTCCGCGCGTGCTGGGCGCGGTATACCCAGCGCCGCGTTAACTCTCGTCGTCGAGGACTCGATGCACCGGCGCAAGCTGGGTAGGCGTGGTACGCGAGAGCGCCAGCACGGCTTCCTGGAAGGCTGCTTTTTCACCGGCGTCCCACTGGCCGGCCAGCGTGGTGAGCTCACCCGGGTCGAGCATGGTTTCCGCGAACAGGTTGCTCGCGGCCATGCCCAAGCCATGCCGCAGTGCATGCAGCACTACGTCATTGATCGACCACTGCCGCTCCTTGGCCAGCGCCTTGATGCGCTCGGCCATGAGGTTGTCGATATGGCGTATGACGAGGTCCGGCACGGACACTCCCTCCCACGTTCATAAGCCCCCTGTGCGAATTATCTTGGCACAGGGTTGCGATGGACGGTACCAACCAGTTGGCCGATTGAATCGCAAGAATCAGCCGCGTGACGCCGCCTCATCGGATGGCTTGTCATGGCTGAAGCGTCGCCACAGGAACGCGAACAGCAACGTCGCCGGAAGCACCGATACCACGGTGAGCACGAAGAAGCTGCCGTAGCCCGTGGCCATGGCGATGCCACCAGCGAAGAAGCCCAGCAGTTTGCCCGGCAGATTCACCAGGGAGCTCAGCAGGGCGTACTGGGTGGCCGTGTGCCTGCGGTTGACCAGGGAGGACAGGAAGGCGACGGTCGGCGGCCCGAAGAAACCCTGCGTGAAGTTATCGCCGGAAATCACCAGGGTGAGCACGAGCAGGCTGCCCGGGTGTCCGATCAGCCAGACGAACAACAGGTTGCTCAGGCCAATCAGCACCATGCCCACGCCGAGCACGCGCCACGCGCCCCAGCGCGCCACCGCCGCGCCGCCGGCGAAGGCGCCGACGATGCCGATCCAGATGCCATAGATCTTGGTGACGGTGCCGATCTCGGTCTTGCTGAAGCCCATGTCCCGATAGAACGGGCTCATCACGCCACCAATGGTGGCCTGCTCGGGAATCTTGAAGAGCAGGATGAAAAGCAGCGTCACGAAAGCCAGCATCCACCCATAACGCTGGAAAAAGTCGGCGAAGGGATCGATCACGCTTTCGCGCATCGCCTCGCCCCAGCTGCGCGGCGTGTGACGGATGACCTGCGGTTCGGCAGCCCACAGTGTGGTGCCGATGGGGATGAGCATGGTCGCGGCGAGCAGCAGATACACCTGGGACCACGGCAGGTGATCGGCGAGGATCAGCGCGAAGGCGCCGGCGACGATGAGCGCGATGCGATAGCCCAGCGCGTACGTCGCCACCAGCGCGCCCTGCTCCGACGTCGGCGCGATCTCAATGCGGTACGCGTCCACCGCGATGTCCTGCGTCGCGCCGAAGAACGCCACCACCAGCGTCGCGCCGACGAAGGGTGCCAGCGCATCGGGCGTCAACGCAGCCATGCCGAGCAGGCCGGCCGTGACGCCCAGCTGCGCGAACAGCAGCCAGCCACGACGCTGACCGAGGCGGCAGAACAGCGGCAATTTCCAGTGATCGAGCAGTGGCGCCCACAGGAACTTGAACGCGTAGGTCATGCCCGCGCTGGCGATCATGGTGATGTCTTTGAGCTCGATGCCCTTTTCCTTCAGCCAATAGGCCAGGGTGCCAGCCACCAGCAGGAATGGCAGGCCGGAGGAAAAGCCGAGCAGGAACATCGTCCACGCAGCGGGCTGCGTGAAGGCGTGCCACACCGACACCTTGGCCGGCTTGGTCGCCGGCTTCACCTCAGTCGGCATAGTCGACCGTGAACGGTGCGTGGTCGGAGAAGCGCTCGTCGCGATAGATCGAGCAGCGCTTCAGGCGATCGCGCAGCGAGGGCGTGACGATCTGGTAGTCGATGCGCCAGCCCACGTCGTTGGCGCGCGCGTTGCCGCGGTTGGACCACCAAGTGTAGTCCTGGCCCTTGGGGTGCAATGTGCGGTAGCTGTCGACCCAGCCGTGCTTGTCGACCAAGTCGTTGAGCCAGGTGCGTTCTTCGGGCAGGCAGCCGGAGTTCTTCTGGTTGGAGCGCCAGTTCTTGATGTCCAGCTCGCTGCGCACGATGTTCCAGTCGCCGCACAGCACGTAGTCGCGGCCGCTCTTCATCCACTCGGCGAAGATCGGTGCGATCCAGTCCATCACCTTGAACTTGAAAGCCTGCCGCTCCTCGCCGGAGGAACCCGACGGCACGTACAGCGACACCACGCTTAGCTTGCCAAAGCGCGCCTCGATGTAGCGGCCTTCGGCGTCGAACGGTTCCCAGCCCAGCGTGGTGCGCACCTCGTCCGGCTCACGCTTGGCATAGATGGCCACGCCGCTGTAGCCCTTCTTGCTGCTGGCATCGCGATAGAAGCAGTGATGGCCGTCGGGGCGGAACATCGGATCGCTCAGCTGGTCTTCCTGCGATTTGGTTTCCTGCAGGCAGACCACGTCCGCCTTCTGCTGGCGAAGCCACTCGAACACGCCCTTGGTGCCGGCCGAACGGATGCCGTTGGCGTTGAGGCTGATGATGCGCATGTCGGGCGTGTCCTTCACGTACGGTGGATGCGCCATCATAGCAACCATGCCTGACTGCCCCGATATCCGCGTCCGACCTGTCGATGCTTCCCTGCGCCCGGCCTTGCTTGAACTGGTGGTGCGCGAGGAACAGTACGATTTCGTCGGCCCCGTCGCCGTGTCGCTGGCAGATGCGGAGGCCTGCGAAGGCAGCGAGCCCATGGCGATCCTGCGCGATGGCGCACCGATCGGCTTCTATCGTCTGGAGCACCGGCCACGCAGCATCGCCGACATGGATTTCGAGCGCGCCACAGTAGGCTTGCGCTCGTTTTTCATCGATGCGCGCTGGCAAGGCCAGGGCCTGGGCGCACGGGCGCTTGCCGCCGTCGTGGCCGATCTCGCGCAACGCCATCCGCGGGTGCGGGACATGGTGCTGACCGTGAACCTGCGCAACACGGCAGCCATCGCGCTCTACCGACGCGCGGGCTTCCGGGAGACCGGTGGGCTGTACCATGGCGGGCGCTCGGGGCCGCAGCACGTGATGTTGTGCGCCCTGCCCCTTTGAACCCGATCGAGAGAACACCGCCGTGCATGATTACCAGCGCGATTTCATCGAGCTCACCCTGCAGCGCGAAGTGCTGCGCTTCGGCGACTTCACGCTGAAGTCTGGCCGCCAGAGCCCGTACTTCTTCAACATGGGCCGCATCGACTCCGGCGCCGCGCTGGCGCAGCTGGGTCGCGCCTATGCAGCGGCCGTGGTGAATTCGGGCATCGAGGTCGACATGCTGTTCGGCCCGGCCTACAAGGGCATCGCGCTGGCCGCGGCCACCGCCATCGCACTGGCCGATCAGCACGATCGCGACCTGCCGTGGGCGTACAACCGCAAGGAAGCCAAGGACCATGGCGAAGGCGGCGTGCTGGTCGGTGCGTCGCTGAAGGGCCGCGTGCTGATCGTGGACGACGTGATGACCGCGGGCACCGCGGTGCGCGAGTCGCTGGCACTGATCCGCGCGCAGGGCGCCACGCCGGCCGGCGTGCTGATCGCGCTCGATCGCCAGGAGCGCGGCCAGGGTGCGATGTCGGCGGCGCAAGAAGTGACCGCCGAATTCGGCATCCCCGTCATCGCCATCACCAGCCTGGGCGACGTGCTGGCCTATGCGGGCGAGCGCCCCGAACTCGCCGGCGAACACGCCAAGCTGGTCGCCTACCGCCAGCAATATGGCGTGAACGCCTGACATCCACGGCAGCCAGCGACTCCGGTCACATTGGAGACAGCGAGGCCGTGGCAACGTCATGGTCTCGCCATGCGGCTGGATATACTTCCGCCTACAAGGGGGAATTCCATGCGTAAAGCACTACTCGTCATCGCGGTCCTCGCGCTGACCGCCGGCGCGCAGGCGCAGGCACAGAAAACGTCATCCAGCAGCTACCGCTACCGCTGGAAGGACGCGTCGGGTCTGCCGCACTACAGCGACAGCCTCACGTCCGATGCGCTGAAGTACGGTTACGACCTGGTCAACGATCGTGGCCTGGTGGTGCAGCACGTCGACCGCCAGCTCAATCCCGAGGAGCGCGCCGCTGCGAAGAAGGTCGCCGATCAGCAGGCCGCCGACCAGCGAGCGGCACAGGAGCGCGCGCGTGTCGATTCGCAGATGCTGGCCGCCTACCCCAACGAGGACGACTACGCGACCTCGCTGAAGCAGAGCCTGGACAACCTGGACCAGCAGATCGGCACCACGCGGGTCAACCTGCGCAGCCAGGAAAAGGCGCTGACCGACCTGCTCACCCGCGCCGGCGACCTGGAGCGCGCCAAGCAGCCGGTGCCGAAGATCCTCAACGACAGCATCGCCAAGCAGCGCGACGTGGTCACGCACCAGCGCGACACGCTGGAACGTGAATTGAATGCGCGGGACGCGGCGGAAAAGAAGAACGCGACCGACCTGCAGCACTATCGCGACGTGAAGGCCGCGAAGGAAAAGGAACGTTCGGGCCTGTAAGCAGGGCCGCGCCAGGCGGGAGATCGCATCCGGATCGCAAAGGCCTCGGTGACCCCGAGGCCTTTTGCTGTCAGAACGGCAACTTCAGCGACGGATCGATCGCCAGCAGCTGCGAGCGGAACAGGCCCTGGATGCGCTTGAGTGCCGCTTCGTTGTCCGCATCGAAGCGCAGCACCAGGACCGGCGTGGTGTTGGAGGGGCGCACGAGGCCCCAACCATCCGGCCAGTCGGCGCGCACGCCGTCGATGGTGGTGAGGGTGGCGTCGCCGAAGACGGCCTTCTGGCGGAACGCGTCGATGAAGCGGTAGTGCTCGCCCTCGCGCATTTCCACTTTCAGCTCGGGCGTGGAGACGCCCTTCGGACAGGTATCGAAGATCTCTTCCGGCGTGCGCTCTTCCAGGTCGCCGGCCAGGATCTCCATCAGGCGTGCGCCGGCATAAATGCCGTCGTCGAAGCCGTACCAGCGCTCCTTGAAGAAGAAGTGGCCGCTCATCTCGCCGGCGAGTTCCGCATCGGTCTCGCGCATCTTCGCCTTCATCAGCGAGTGGCCGGTGCGCCACATCAGCGGGCTGCCGCCGGCATCGAGGATGACGCCCTTGAGGAGGCCGGTGCACTTCACGTCGTAGATGACGGTGGCGCCTGGCTGGCGCGACAGCACGTCGCGCGCGAACAGCATCAGCGTGCGGTCCGGGAAGATGATCTCGCCGGCTCGGGTCACCACGCCCAGGCGATCGCCATCGCCGTCGAAGGCGATGCCGAGATCGGCGCCGGTCTGCTTCACCGCGAAGATCAGGTCTTCGAGGTTGTGCGGATCGGACGGATCGGGGTGATGGTTCGGAAAGCTGCCATCCACTTCGCAGTACAGCGGAATCACGTCGCAGCCGATGCCTTCCAGCACCTGCGGCGCCACGGCGCCGGCGATGCCGTTGCCGGCATCGATCACCACCTTGAGGCGGCGCTCCGCCTGCACGTCGGAGGTGACGCGATCGACATAGTCGGGAATGACGTCGACGTGGCGCAGGCCGCCTTTCTCGCCGCGCGAGAGCTGGTCGGATGTGATGCGCTGGTAGAGATCCTGGATGGCGCCTTCGGACAAGGTCTCGCCGCCGACCACGATCTTGAAGCCGTTGTATTCGGGCGGATTGTGGCTGCCGGTGACGGCCACGCCGCAGCCGGTGTTGAAACGGTACGCGGCGAAATACACCACGGGCGTAGGTACGGCGCCCAGGTCGATCACGTCGATGCCCGCGGTGCGCAAGCCTTCGGCCAGGGCCGCCGCCAGTTCGGGGCCGGATGTCCGACCGTCGCGGCCGACCACGATCTCGTGCAGGCCCTTTTCATGCATCAGCGTGCCGATGGCCTGGCCCAGCAGGCGCGCCACGTCGACCGTCAACGATTTGCCGACGATCCCGCGCACGTCGTACGCGCGGAAGATCGTGGGATCGATCGTCGCGGGCGCCGCCGGCGCCGCAGCCGCCTTGATGGCGGCGAGTCGGGACGGTGCGGACGGCGGGGGTTCGGGCGGGTTCTCGATGAGATCCGCGAACACCGGTTCGTCGACCTCCACCACGCGACGGGTGCCCAGGCGATTGCGCATCCACAGCAGATACCCACCGCCACCGAGGCACAACAAACCGAGCAGGGCAGTCAGCGGCCAGACGCGCGGCAGCACGATATAGGCACGCGGCAACGCGGCCACCACGCTGAGCGTGGTTTCCGCGATGGGCAGGCCCGTGGCTTCGCGCTCGGCGCTGGGATTGCCGGAAGCCAGCAATCGCAGGTCGCCGCGGTCGTCGCCCTGACGCAGCTCCAGGCGGCCGCCAGCCGGGGAGATGGACTGGAATCGTTCCTGCACCGGGGCAAACGGCATGGCCACCCACACCCAGCCCTGAGGATGCTCTGGCCGCCCAACGGGCACGACCAAGCCCAGTAGGCGGCCATTCTTGTCCGGTAGCGTCTGGGCCAGCGGTTTGCCATCCGCCGTCTGTGCGGCCATCAACTGCGCTGCCTTGCCGTAGCCGAACTGCCGGTAATTGGCGTGCAGCACTTCATCCAGGCTGCCGCTGTAGATATCCACCGCCAACGCCTGGGGGACGAGCTGGCGCAAGGTGGCGGCGCCCTGTGCCGGGTCGGTCATCAACGCGGTGGGATCGGATGCCTTCACGGCCGCTTCGATATGGCCACGCTCGGCAGCGACCTCTGCAGCCACGGCTTCGGCGGCTTTCTTCTGCGCGGCATGCACGCGATCGATGGCGCTGTTTTCGTCGGCGATCAGCCAGGTCTGCCACAGGCAGCCCAGGCCAAGCAGCAGCAGCAAGGTGCCCGCCGCCAGCGGCAGCAGGCGTCGCCAGTCTTTCGGTCCAGCCAGCGGTTGTCCGCCCAAGCTGATGAATTTCGCCATGCCCTGTCCCCGCACAGGTTGTCGGGTCCCACGCCGTAGCGCGTGACTAGTTGACTCCGGTCGAACCAAAACCGCCCTCGCCCCTCTGCGATGGCGCGAATTCCTTCACCACTTTCAACCGCGCCTGCGCGACCGGCACCAGCAGCAGCTGGGCGATACGATCGCCCACCGCGATGGTGTAGGGCTGCGTGCCGCGGTTCCAGCACGAGATCATCAGCGGTCCCTGGTAGTCCGCATCGATGACGCCGACCAGGTTGCCCATCACCAGCCCGTGCTTATGGCCCAGGCCAGAGCGCGGCACGATCAGCGCGCACCAGTTCGGATCGCCGATATGGATGGCCATGCCGCTGGGTACCAGCGCGCTTTCGCCCGGCTGCAGGGTCAGCGGCGTCTCGATGGCGGCGCGCAGGTCCATGCCCGCGCTGCCGGCGGTCGCTGCTTGCGGGAGTTCGATGGTGTCGCCCAGGCGCGGGTCGAGGACCTTCAACTCGACATCGATCATCCGCGCACCGCCGCGTAACGCTCGGCGATCTTCGCGACCAGCTGGCGCGCCAGTTCCGTCTTGGAGGCGCGCGGCAATTCGATGGCGCCTTCGGGGCCATACAGAGTGAGTGCGTTGTCGGCGGCCTCGAAGCCGAGGCCACCGCCGACCTGGTTGGCGGCGATCATGTCCAATCCTTTGCGCGCGAGCTTGTCGCGGGCGTAGCGCTCCACATCATGCGTTTCCGCGGCGAATCCGACCAAGAAGGGGCGCACGGTTTGCGTGGCCAGCGTACCGAGGATGTCCGGATTCTCGGCCAGGCTCAGCTCCAGGGCGGCGCCGTCGCGCTTCTTGATCTTGTGATCGGCCACCTCGGCGGGGCGGTAATCGCCCACGGCCGCGGCACCGATATAGATGTCGGCACCCGCCGTGGCAGCCACCACGGCATCGCGCATCTGGGTGGCGCTGCGCACGTCGATGCGACGCGTCACGCCCGGCGGCGTGGCGAGGCTCACCGGGCCGGCGACCAGTGTCACCTCGGCACCGGCCTGCGCGGCGGCTTCCGCCACGGCAAAACCCATGCGGCCGGAACTGCGGTTGCCGATGAAACGAACGGGGTCGATGTCTTCGTACGTCGGACCTGCGCTCACCACCACCTTGCGGCCACGCAGCACGGCGTTGCCGAACGAAGCGACCATCGCTTCGCGCAGCTCCATCGGCTCCAGCATCCGGCCCGAACCGATGTCACCACAGGCCTGGTCGCCCGAGGCAGGGCCGAGCAGGTGCACGCCACGCTGGCGCAGCGTATCCACGTTGGCCTGCACGGCCGGATGCGCCCACATCTGCTGGTTCATCGCCGGCGCCACATAGAGCGGCGCGGCGCTGGCGAGGCAGACGGTGGTGAGCAGGTCGTTGGCGAAACCATGGGCGAGGCGTGCGATGAGATCGGCGCTGGCCGGGGCGATCAGGACGCGCTCGGCCCAGCGCGCCAATTCGATGTGACCCATGGCCGCTTCGGCTTCCGCATCCCACAGGCTCATCCGCACCGGCTGGCCGGACAGCGCCTGAAACGTCGTGGCGCTGACGAAATGCGTGGCGCCTTCGGTCATCACCACGCGCACCTCGGCATCGAGATCGCGCAGGCGGCGGACCAGTTCGCAGGACTTGTAGGCGGCAATGCCGCCGGATACGCCCAGCAGGATGCGGCGTTGGGCAAGACTCATGGTGTGGGCCTGACAAACGTTATGGCCGGTAGCTTACCGGAATCGTCAGGCGGGCTCGGTGACAAGCGCGCGCGGGCCAGTACGTGAAACCCTTCTCCCCTTGGGAGAAGGTCGTGGTCCCACGGGGACTCCCTTCGATCGTAACCGGAAGCAAGGTGCGGACGAAGCGAACGATGGAAGTTCGGGCAGGCTTTGCATCCTCTACCCGACGCCTCTCCCGAACGCGTCGAGCGAATTCCTTCTCCCATCGGGGGAAGGTGGCGCCAGCCGGATGAGGGTGCGGTCGAAGCGAAGCTTGTCAGGTCGCGCAGGCCCCGCACCCTCTCTCCAACCCCTCTCTACCACAGGGACTACCTTCGGGTCGCCGAGGGGAGAGGGGCTTTCATCGGCGTGTTCAGGACACCTCGCGGGGATGAAGAATGTCTTCCAGCCCAATGCGGCGCAGCAGCTCCGCCCGCACGCGGTCGGCCACGCCGTTGACGATTTCGGCGCCGTCCTGCGAAGGGTCCACGTGCACGCGAAACGGCCGCTTGCCGAATGGTGCGTCGACCACGGCGACGATGGCGTCGGCCACCGATTGCGGATCGGCATCGGCCGGCTCCAGCGCCGCCAGGCCCTTGAAGGCGACCTCGCCGAAATCGGACGTCGGGCCTTCCGCATACGCTTTCGCCACCACGTCATCGGCCGGCGCGCCGGCATGGGCGAAATGATTGGTGCCCTGGGTGAAGGCGCCGGGCACGACGATGGACGTCTCGATGCCCCAGCGCGCCAGTTCGCCCGCATAGCTCACCGCCAGCGCATCCATCCCTGCTTTCGCAGCGAAGTACGGCGCGAGATACGGCGGCGTGCCGCCACGCGTACTGCTTGATGAAACCCAGACCACCAGGCCTCGACCCTGCTTGCGCAGCTGCGGCAGCACGGCGCGGTTCACGCGTTGCGTGCTCAGCACATTGACGTCGTACAGCGCGGCGAACTGTTCGGGCGTAAACGCTTCGGCCGGTCCGTACGACATGTGCCCTGCGTTGTGCACGACTACGTCGAGGCGGCCATGCGCCGCGATGATCTGCGCGATGGCGGTGTCCACCGACGCCTGCGATGCCACATCCATTTCGATGGCACGCAAATCGATGCTCTGTTCCGATGCGTACTGCTGCATCTCGGTCACGCGCGGCGCGTTGCGCCCCACCGTTTCGCGTATGCCGGCGTAAACCGTGTGGCCTGCATGCGCGAGGGCACGCGCCGTCATCAGGCCGAAGCCGCTCGATGCGCCGGTAATCACGATGATGTGCTTCATGGGAATCTCCAGGAGGCTTCGCCGCTTACGGCGAAGCGCTTCGATCAAGAAGGAAAGGACGTGTCGGCTCAGACCATGCCGCCGTTGGCGCGCAGCACCTGGCCGTTGACCCAGCCGCCATCCGGGCCGGCGAGGAAGGACACGACGTTGGCGATGTCTTCGGGCTGGCCCAGGCGCTCCAGCGGCGCCACCTTCGCCAATTGGTCGATCAGCTCGGGCGTCTTGCCCTTGAGGAACAGGTCGGTGGCGGTCGGGCCCGGCGCCACGGCGTTCACCGTGATCGAGCGGCCGCGGAGTTCCTTGGCCATGATGTGCGTCATCGCTTCCACGCCCGCCTTGGTGGCGGCGTAGACGCCGTAGGTGGGCAGCAGCGTGCCGACGATGCTGGTGGAGAAATTGATGATGCGGCCGCCATCGCGCAGGCGCTTGCCGGCTTCGCGCATGGCGTTGAAGGTGCCTTTCAGGTTGATGGCGATGGTGCGGTCGAACAGCTCGTCGTTGGTATTGACCAAGGGCGAGAGCTGCATGATGCCGGCGTTGTTGACCACCACATCGACACCGCCGAAGGCGGTCTCCGCTGCATCGAACATGCGGCGCACGGCGACGGGATCGGCAACATCGGCCTGGGCGGTCAGCGCGCGGCCGCCGGCCGCTTCGATCTTGCCCGCCAGCGCCTCGGCGGAAGCGGCGTCGCCGGCATAGTTGATGACGACCGTGAAGCCGTCGCGAGCCAGGCGTTCGGCCACGGCGGCACCGATGCCGCGGGAAGCGCCGGTGACGATGGCGACCTTGGAAGTATTGGCAGACATGGGAAACATCCTCTGGGAGAGCCGGCCCGGTGCCGGTGTGTGCAAAGGATGGTCTTTTGCTTTCCACGGATAATCTGCTCAAATCCGCCAACATCATTCGGTTAATGGGAACAATGCCGTGGACAAGGTCGACGCCATGCGTCTGTTCGCCCGCATCGTGGAGCGGCGCAGCTTCACGCTGGCCGCGCAGGACCTGGCATTGCCCCGCTCCACCGTCACCGAGGTGGTGAAAAAGCTTGAGGCACGGCTCGGCGTTCGCCTGCTGGAACGCACCACGCGGCAGGTTCGCCCGACCCTGGATGGCGAGGCCTATTACCAGCGCTGCCTGGCGATCCTCGCCGAGATCGAAGAGGCCGAAGCCGCGTTCACCGGCGCCCGCCCCTCCGGCCTGCTGCGCGTGGACGTGCACGGCACGCTGGCCCGCCATTTCATGCTGCCGGGGCTGCCCGGTTTCCTGGAACGCTATCCGGACATCCATTTGCGCATCGGCGAAGGCGATCGGTATGTCGATCTGGTGCGCGAGGGCGTCGACTGCGTGCTGCGCGTGGGCAAGCCGACCGACAGCAGCATGATCGGACGGCAGATCGCCCTGCTGGACGAAGGCACGTACGCCAGCCCCGCCTATCTCGAACGCCACGGCGTGCCGGCATCGCCGGACGATCTCCAGGACCATGCCATGATCGGCTTCGTGTCGTCGGCCTCGGGCAGCGTGATTCCGCTGGAATTCCAGGCCGACGGCGCGCTGCGCCAGCTCGCGCTGCCGCACGCCGTCAGCGTGGCGGGTGCGGAGATGTATGTCTCCCTGGCCCGGCTGGGATTGGGTCTGATCCAGGTGCCGCGTTACCGCGTACAGGAAGATGTCGCCAGCGGGAGCCTGGTCGAAGTGCTCGCCAGCCATCCGCCATCCCCTTCTCCGGTGTACGTGCTTTATCCGCAGAACCGTCAGCTTTCGCCGCGAGTACGTGTATTCATCGATTGGATCTCGGCGGAATTTGCCGCGCGACTGCCTGCGGCGACATGACGATCCCTACGCTTGCCGTCCGCTGGCACGGTGCCTGACCCGATAAGGGGCGGATATCCGATGGGCAGCCATGCATCGCGCCGCCAGCCTGTGGGACATGAGCATCCGCGAATGGCCCGAACTGGAACGCCCCCGGGAGAAGCTGCTGGCCCGCGGTTGCGGCGCACTCTCGGATGCCGAACTCATCGCCGTACTGTTGGGCAGTGGCCTGCCTGGCAAGGACGCCATCGCGCTGGGCCGCGAGTTGCTCGCCGCCGGCGGAAACCTCGGCACGCTGCTCGCTGATCCGCATAGCGCGGCGCTGCGTCTTCGCGGCATCGGTCCCGCCAAACGCGCCCGCCTGATCGCCGCGCTGGAACTCGCGCGGCGTTCGCTGGCCGAGCAACTGGCCGAGCGACCGGCACTCGGCAATCCGCGTGACAGCGGCGACTACCTCAACGCCCAGCTTCGCCACCTGCCCTACGAAGTGTTCGGCTGCCTGTTCCTCGACAACCGTCATCGCGTGCTGGCCTTCGAGGAACTGTTCCGCGGCACCATCGACGGCGCCAGCGTGCATCCGCGAGAAGTGGTCCGCGCGTGCCTCAGGCACAACGCGTCGGCCGTCATCCTTGCGCACAACCATCCTTCCGGCGTGGCCGAGCCCAGCGCGGCCGATCGGGCCATCACCCGCGAACTGAAAGAAGCGCTGCAGCTGGTTGGCGTGCGCGTGCTCGATCATCTGGTGATCGGCTCGGGAGCACCGACATCGATGGCGGCGCTGGGGCTGATGTAGCGACGCTCGGTGCCAGCCCTTCTCATCGCGCAGCGGGCATGGAAGGAAGACGCGCCATTTCATTTGAACCCGCTCGCGCGCGATCAGCTCGACACCTGCCTCGGCCACTAAATTGCACCGGCCTTTCAGGTTATATACAAGCCATGCAGGCTGAGTAACCCTCCCGCGCTACCACGTTCCCAAGCGGAGCTCGGGTCATGCGCAACTTGTGGAAGTACACGGTGCTGGCTGGGGCTGGCGTCGTGCTCACCGGTTCGTCGCTGGTTGCGTCTTTTTCGTTCCAGGCGCGAGCTTTCGATCCCCGTGTCCTGGCATCGGCGATCTGCGGCGGCAAGACGGCCACGTCGTCGTTGACGCAGCATCTGGCATTCGCTGCGGCAGTTGCCGCGCCGACGGGAGCGGCATCCGCGCCCATGCCACTCTTCGTCGATCTCACCACACCGCGTCTGCCGATCACCACGCGGAACGAACAGGCCCGTCGCTACTTCAACCAAGGCCTGGTCCTCACCTACGGGTTCAATCACGCCGGTGCCGTGCGCTCGTTTCGGGAAGCGCAGCGACTCGATCCGGGTTGCGCGATGTGCTGGTGGGGCGAAGCACTCGCGTTGGGGCCCAACATCAACGCGCCGATGGATGATCGCGACCGGAACACCGCGTTGGCCGCAATGGATCGTGCAGTCGCGTTGCGCGAATCCGCCACACCGCGGGAGCAGGCGCTGATCGATGCCATCGCACGCCGCTACTCGCGTGACGAGAAGGCCGACCGCGCTGCGCTCGATGCGGCCTATGCGGACGCGATGCTCGATGTCGCACGCCAATTTCCCAAGGACGACGACATCGCCGTGCTTGCCGCCGAAGCGGCGATGGACACCAGTCCCTGGAACTATTGGGAAGCGGACAAGCGCACGCCGATCGGGCGCAGCGGCGAGGCCGTCAGGCTGGTGGAAACCGTGCTTGCGCGCCGCCCAGACAACCTCCAGGCAGCACACCTCTACATCCACCTGATGGAGAACAGCGTCGACCCGCGCCGTGCCGAAGCGGCGGCGGATCGACTGGCGCAGCCGCTGGCGCCCAGCGCGGGGCATCTCGTCCATATGCCTGCGCACATCTATGCGTTGACCGGCCGCTATGCGGACGCCATTCGCGTCAACATCGCGGCGGCCCGCTCGGACGAGACGCTGATTCGCAGCACGGGCGATCACAGCCTCGTGCGCTATGGCTACTACCCGCACAACATCCATTTCATCGTCACTTCGGCCCAGATGGCGGGCGACATGGATACGGCGATTCGGGAAGCCCAACGCCTGCGCACCGTGCTTGATCCGGACACGTCTGCACGCGTCGCCTGGATTCAAGCCATCGATGCCGCGCCCTACCTGGCCATGACGCAGTTCGCGTCGCCGGACGCCATCCTCACCATGCCGCCGCCGGATGCGCGCCTTCCCTATGCGGCCGCGATGCGCCTCTATGCTCGCGCCGTCGCACATGCCCAGAAGCAGGACCGCGCCGCGTTCGATCGCGAATTGGCGGCACTCGCTGCGCTGCGCAGCTCCGATGCGTTCGCACCGATGATCGAGCAGGGCGTGCCGGCACCCGACCTCCTTGCGCTGGCCGAAGCCGTCGCCCGCGGACGGTTTGCGCAGTCACAAGGCCGTTTCGACGTGGCTGCGGGCCATTACCGGGAGGCGATCGCCCTCGAGCGCAAGATTCCCTACCAGGAGCCCGCCTACTGGTATTACCCGGTCAGCCAGTCGCTGGGCGCGGCTTTGTTCAGCGCCGGCCGCTATGACGAGGCCAGCCAGGCGTTTCAGGCGGCGCTGAAACAGACGCCGCAAAACGGCTGGGCGCTTTATGGGCTGGCCCAAAGCGAGGATGCGCTGGGGCATGCGCGCGAAGCGGCCGAGGCGCGCGAGGCCTTCCGGCGGGCCTGGCGGGGAGATCCGTCCTGGCTGCGGATGGAACGGCTCTGACGGATCTGGAGCGACATACGAAGCCCCAAAAAGCAACGGCGCGGGGGGAGGTCCGCGCCGTTTGGCCGTTTGTGGGGAGAGAAGGAGCACGGCGGTCTCCCGTCCGATCCGGCGGGGAGGTGCCGGGGGACAAAGAGGAGTGTGGCAGTGCCGCATGACAGGAGCATGACGCGAAACTTGCTTTTGTGTCCGCACGCGGCTTCACGCCTTGTCCTGTGACTTATGCACATTCGGCCTGAGACGGCACTTTCCGTTCCATTGCTGCCAGCGTCCTCATGTGTACGCTTTAACACACTGAACATAAAGGACATTTTTCATTACATCTGCATTTCCGCCGCAAATGCCGTATCCGAACCGCTGCCGTGTCAGCGATTCCCCACAGAGTTATCCACAGATTTCTCCCCCGCAACGCAGCACGCCTGAAAGCCTGCAACGAACCGGCTTGGCGGGCGCCGGTCTGATAGGATTGCGGGTTCCATCGTCGCCCGACCAACGCCGTGAAAGAACAGCTGCGTGAACTGCTGCTGCAGGCGCTTCGTACCCTGCAGAACGACTCCACCCTGCCCGCCGACCTCGAAGTGCCGAGCTTCGTGATCGAACGCGCGCGCAACCGCGACCATGGCGACTTCGCCACCAACGCGGCCATGCTGCTGGCCAAACCGGCCCGCGCCAAGCCGCGCGACCTGGCCGACAAGCTCGTCGCCGCCCTGCCCGCCAACACCCTGGTGGCCAAGGTGGAGATCGCCGGCCCGGGCTTCATCAACTTCTTCCTGGCGCCTGGCGCGTACCACGACGAAGTGCGCCGCATCATGGCCGAGGGCGATGCCTACGGCCGCAGCCAGAGCGGCAAGGGCGTGACGGCCGGCGTCGAATACGTCTCGGCCAACCCGACCGGCCCGCTGCATGTGGGCCACGGCCGCGCCGCGGCCATCGGCGACTGCCTGAGCCGCCTGCTCGACGCCACCGGCTGGAGCGTCAAGCGCGAGTTCTACTACAACGACGCCGGCGTGCAGATCAACAACCTCGCCATCTCGGTGCAGGCGCGTGCGCGCGGCCTTGCGCCGGGCGCCGAGGGCTGGCCGGAAGATGGCTACCGTGGCGACTACATCGCCGACGTCGCCCGTGCCTACATGGCCGGCGAATCGGTGGAAGCGGACGGCGAAATCGTCACCGGCGCGAAGAACGTCGACGATCTCGAAGCCATCCGCCACTTCGCCGTGGCCAGCCTGCGCCGCGAGCAGAACCTGGACCTGCAGGCGTTCGCCGTCCGCTTCGACACCTACTTCCTGGAATCCTCGCTGTACACCGACGGCAAGGTGGACGAGACCGTGCGCGAACTGGTCGCCCACGGCCACACCTACGAGGAAGGCGGTGCGCTGTGGCTGCGCTCCACCGATTTCGGTGACGACAAGGACCGCGTGATGCGCAAGTCCGACGGCACCTACACCTACTTCGTGCCGGACGTGGCCTACCACCGCAGCAAGTGGCAGCGCGGCTACGTGCGCGCCATCACCGAGCTGGGTTCCGACCACCACGGCAGCCTGGCCCGGGTGAAGGCCGGTCTGCAGGCACTGGACTGCGGCATCCCCAAGGGCTGGCCGGAATACGTGCTGCACCAGATGGTGACGGTGATGCGCGGCGGCGAGGAGGTGAAGATCTCCAAGCGCGCCGGCAGCTACGTGACCCTGCGCGACCTGATCGACGAGGTGGGCCGCGACGCCACGCGTTACTTCCTGATTGCCCGCAAGGGCGACTCGCAGCTGGTGTTCGACATCGACCTGGCCCGCTCGCAGAGCAACGACAACCCGGTCTACTACATCCAGTACGCCCATGCTCGCGTCTGCAGCGTGCTGCGCCAGGCTGGCGAGAAAGGGTTCACCTTCGATCTGCACAATGGCCTGGCCCACCTGGCGCGCCTGGACAACGAGCACGAGCAGATCCTGTTGACCGAGCTTTCCAAGTATCCCGAGCTGGTTGAGACCGCGGCGGCCAATCTTGAGCCGCACCTGGTCGCCACCTGGCTGCGCGAGTTGGCGAACGCGTTCCACACCTACTACAACTCGCACCAGTTCCTGGTGGACGATGCAAACCTGCGCGACGCGCGACTCGCACTCATCGTGGCGACGCGCCAGGTTCTGAAGAACGGTCTTGACTTGCTGGGCCTCAGCGCCCCGGAGAGCATGTAAATGGCAGCACGCAAGGGCAAAGGCCGACAGGCCGTCCGCAACAACAGCGGCGGCATGCCGGGTTGGGGCTGGGCCGTCATCGGCATCCTGGTCGGCGCCCTGCTGATGTTCGCCATGCGCGGACACCTGCCGATGGCGCCCCGCGGCAACGATGGCCCGCAGCCGAACGCGCAGGCCACCGCGCAGCGCGGCAGCGATGCGGGCGCGGCCGGCAACGAAACCACCTCGGCGAACGACAGCGCGCCGGCTCCGAAGAAGCCGCAGTACGACTTCTACTCCGTGCTGTCGGAGAAGGAAGTGCGCATTCCCGATGCGGTAATCAGCGCGCAGGCCAAGGCCGAGCAGCAGCAGAAGCAGCAGGCCGCCCAGCAGGCAGCGCAGGCCGCCGCGGCCCAGCAACAGCAGCAGACGGCGTCGAAGCCGGCACCGGCAGCGGTCTCGGAAGCGATCACGCCCGCGCCGGAATCGGCCGTGCATGCCGCGCCGGCCGCGGCACCGACCGCCAACACCGCCTCCACCGGCAGCGGCTACCTGCTGCAGGTGGGCGCGTTCCCGAGCGCGTCCGATGCGGAGACGTTGAAGGCCAAGCTGGCCATGCAGGGTTTCGTCGCCAACGTGGCACCGGTCAACGTCAACGGACAGACCTACAACCGCGTGCGCCTGGGCCCGTTCCATTCGGCCACCGAACTGGAATCGGCCAAGCAGCGCCTGGCGTCGGCGGGCATCAATGCGATTGCATTGAAGGAAGGCAAGTAGGCCTTCGCGTTACCTGCCCAAGAAAAAGGCCGCGCATGTCGCGGCCTTTTTTATTGCGGCCTCACCGCGACTGTAGGAGCGCACCCAGTGCGCGACCGCGGCGCCTGGGCTTGCACTCAGTTCGTGGTTGACGCGGGAAGGTACCGCGTCACCGCTTCGTCGGCTTATCGCGCACTGGGTGCGCTCCTACAGAAATCGACAGCTTGATCAGCTCTTGCGCTTAAGCCGGATCAACGCCGAGATATCGTCGTCGCCATAACCCTGGCTCATCAGCTCCGCATAATCGGCCAGCGAGCGCTCGATCACGCTGCGGTTGGTGCCGGCGCTTTCGGCGATGCGACGCACGATGCCCAGATCCTTGTGCAGCAGGCCGAGCTTGAAGCCCACGCTGAACTCGTTGCGCAGCATCGTGCTGCCACGCTTCTCCAGGAACCAGTTGCCCGCCGCGCCAGCACCCAGCGTGGGCAGCAGGCGCTCCGGATCCAGGCCCAGGGCTTCGCCGAGTGCCAGGCCTTCGCATACACCCTGCGCGATGCCCGCCACGAGCACCTGGTTCACTGCCTTGGTGGCCTGGCCCGCGCCGACGTCACCCAGGTGCGTGATGCGCAATGCATAGGCTTCCAGCACCGGACGCGCGCGCTCCAGCACGGCAGCGTCTCCGCCTACCATCACCGAGAGCTTGCCGTTCTTCGCACCTTCCACACCGCCCGATACCGGCGCATCAAGGAAGTGCGCGCCGGTCGGCGCCAGCTTGGCCGCGGCCTGCTTGGCGGTGTCGGGTGCGACGGTGGAATGGTCGATCACGATGGTGCCCGGCTTGAGATGCGGCACGAGCGCGTCGACCAGACCGAGCACGTCGGCATCGGCGGTGACGCACAACGCGATCACGTCGCACTGCGCGGCGATGTCCGCCAGCGAGGGCGCCACGACGCCGAGGTCCTTCGCGACCGCATCGGCATTGGCCTGCGTGCGGCTGGAAACGGCATGGAGCAGGCCGTGGGCCTTGAGGTGGCCGGCCATCGGCGTGCCCATGGCGCCGAGTCCGATGAATGCTGCCTTGAGTGTCATGAATGTTCCCGGTGGATCAGTCTTCACAATGAACGTCGTGGGTGACGAAGGGATGTTCGGCATCCGGCCGCGCGAACCACTGCGGCTCGCGCAACGTGCACTGCATGTCGTCCATGCCACTGTGCCAATGCTGCTGCATGCTGCCGAAGCTGAATTCGTAATCCTTGTAGTGCCCTTCGTACGGCTTGTTGCGGTAAATCAGGTGGAACAGGTTGACCAGCGAGCCGCCCGCATAGATCTCGGCGCGGCGATAGGCGGGATCGTGGCGCTGGTCTTCCGGCACCAGCGCCATCAGCTCCTGCAGCACGCGCTGCTGTTTCTGGCGCAGGCCCATGTATTCGGTGATGAGTCGCGTGCGACTGGAATACTGGATGTCCTTGGCGCGCGACGTCACCTCGGCGAGATCGCGCGGCACTTCGCCTCGCGCACTCCACAGGTCGACCTGGAAAATCAACGCATCACGGCATGATGCATCGGACAACACCTTGTACAGCGGCGTGTTGGAAACCATGCCGCCATCCCAGTAGAACTCGCCATCGATCTCGGTAGCGGGGAAGCCGGGTGGCAGCGAACCCGACGCCATGAAGTGCTCCACGCGCAGCTCGCCTTCGGTGTTGTCGAAATAGGCGAAGTTGCCGGTGCGGATGTTCACCGCACCCACCGACACGCGCATGGCGGTCTTGTGGTTGATGCGGTCGAAGTCGACCAGGCGTTCCAGCGTGTCCTTCAACGGCGACGTGTCGTACCAGCTCGCCGTGGTGGGCGAGGCGCGCCACGGCAGCAATGGAAACGGACGCGGAACGAAGAACCCAGGCTGTCCTTCCATCAGCGTGCGCAGGGCCGACCAGCCGCTCAAGCCGTTCAACCATGGGAGTTCCCAAGCGCCAGGATCGAGCGGCGGCGTGGGCCACGTCGGCAGCAAAGGCGGACGGCAGATGGTCTGCCAGAACTCGCGCAGTCGTTCCACGCGATGCTTGGGCGGATTGCCGGCGATGATCGCCGCGTTGAGTGCGCCGATGGAGATGCCGGCGATCCAGTTCGGATGGATGCCGGCATTGTCCAGCGCCTCGAACACACCGGCCTGGTACGCACCGAGTGCACCACCGCCCTGCAACACGAGAGCGACGGTGCGGTAATCGCGCTTGATCGCCTTGGCGAAGACGTCAGGCGCGGGCATGTGCTTGGCGACGTCCATGCGTGCTTACTGCATGTACCAGCCGTGGCTGACCACGATCGACTGGCCGGTAAGCGCCGCCGAGGGGAACGTGGCGAGATACAGCGCCGTCTGCGCGATGTCGTCCACCGTGGTGAACACGCCGTCGACGGTGTCCTTGAGCATCACATTCTTGATCACTTCGTCTTCGGTGATCTTCAGTTCCTTCGCCTGCTCGGGAATCTGCTTCTCCACCAGCGGCGTGCGCACGAAGCCCGGACAGATCACGTGCGAACGCACGTTGTGCGCGGCGCCTTCCTTCGCCAGCGTGCGCGCCAGGCCGAGCAGACCGTGCTTGGCAGCGACATACGCGGACTTGAGCTTGGACGCTTCATGCGAATGCACCGAGCCCATGTAGATCACGATGCCGCCGCGATCGCCCTTGTACATGTGCTTGAGCGCAGCGCGCGTGGTGAGGAAGCCACCGTCGAGATGGATGGCAAGCATCTTCTTCCAGTCCGCGTACGAGAACTGGTCGATCGGGTTGATGATCTGGATGCCGGCGTTGGAAATGAGGATGTCCAGATGGCCAAACTCGGCGACCACCTTGTTCGTGCCCGCATCGACGGCCGCTTCGTCCGTCACGTCCATCGCGACGCCGATGGCCTTGCCGCCTGCCGCATTGATCTCGGCCGCAGCCGCATCGGCCGCCTGCTGGTTGATGTCGGCGATGGCTACCGCCGCGCCGTTCTTCGCGTAAAGCTCGGCGATCGCCTTGCCCAGGCCGCTGGCCGCGCCTGTGATGAGTGCCACCTTGCCGTCGAGACTTGCCATAACCACTCCTGTCGATGGGGAACGGGGAAAGCTGAAACGGAATCGGGTTGTGTGCCGCTCAACCTGTCCGTGGGGACGAACAGGCTGGCACAGCTTGCATGCACGCATCCATGCGACGAATGGACAGCTTGAATGAACCTTGCCTACTCCGTCATTCCGGTGCAGCCGGAATCCAGTCGCTGTACTGGCAGGTCTTCGCGACAACGGTGATTTCTTTCGCGAAAACCGCACCATCCAGCTATTGGATTCCGGCCTGTGCCGGAATGACGAGCAAAATACCTTAGTGCGCGCCTTCCGAAAGGTAGGTATAGCCCGTCAGCCCTTCGTTCAACGTGACAAACAACTGCTCTGCCGCCTCGCCTTCCACGCCAGCCGCCGCGATGCGGTCGCGATAGCTGCGGCGCAGGGCTTCGAGGTCGTAGCCGACGTAATCGAGCATCAGGTCGGTGGTGTCACCGCGGCGCTTGTGCGCGAAAACATACGAATCGCCGTCCACGCGCACGTTCACTGCGTCGGTGTCGCCGAACAGGTTGTGGATGTCGCCCAGCGTCTCCTGGTACGCGCCGACCATGAAGATGCCGAGGCGATAGCTCTCGTCTTCCTTCAAAGCGTGCAGCGGCAGGCTGACGTCCACGCCTTCGGCATCGACGTAGTCATCGATGCGGCCATCCGAATCGCAGGTGAGGTCGACGATCACGCCGCGGCGGGTCGGTTCCTCGTCGAGGCGCGCGATCGGCGCGATCGGGAAGATCTGATCGATCGCCCAGATATCCGGCACCGACTCGAACACCGAGAAGTTGACGAAGTACTTGTCCACCAGCTTCTCGTCCAGCTCATCCAGCGCCTGACGATGCGAGCGCTCCGCCGGCAGCAGGCGCGTGCGCACGGCGTTGGCAATGGCGTAGTACATGTCGTCCAGGCGCGCGCGATCCTCGAGGTTGAGCTGGCCCAGCGCGTACAGCGCCTGGCCTTCGGCCGCATGGTGCTGGGCCTCATGGAACAGCTCCAACGCCGGGCGCTGGTCGAGTTCGTCCCAGGTTTCGCGCAGGCGGCGCAGCACAGCCGGCTCGTGCTCGTGTGCCGGCGGAATGTTGCCGGCAGGCACGGGTTCCACTTCGGTCACATTCACCACCATCACGGCGTGGTGCGCGGTCATCGCGCGACCGGCTTCGGTGATGATGTGCGGCGCGGGCAGGTTTTCTTCCGCTACCGCTTCGGCGAGCGACTGCACGATGGTCGCGGCGTACTGCTCGATCGAGTAGTTGATGGAGTTGTGGCTGCGCGAGCGCGAGCCTTCGTAGTCCACACCCAGGCCGCCGCCGACGTCGACGATGTCCAGCGGCACGCCCATGCGCTTCAGTTCCACGAAGTAACGCGTGGCTTCGCGCATGCCATTGGCGATGTCGCGCACGTTGGAAATCTGCGAGCCCATGTGGAAGTGCTGCAGCTTCAAGGTGTGCTTGAGCCCTGCCTGTTCCAGGCGCTCCACCAGGGTCAGCACCTGGCTGGGCGAGAGGCCGAACTTGCCCTTGTCGCCGCCGGTGTTCTGCCACTTGCCGGCGCCGATGGAGGCCAGGCGCACGCGCACGCCGAGCAGCGGCTCGACGTTCAGCGCCTTGGCTTCGGTGAACACGTGGTCGAGCTCGGACAGCTTCTCGATCACGATGTGCACGCGCAGGCCGAGCTTGCGGCCGATCAGCGCGAGGCGGATGTATTCGCGATCCTTGTAGCCGTTGCAGATCACGATGCTGCCGGGGCGCGCCATGGCGAGCACGGCCATGAGTTCCGGCTTGGATCCGGCCTCGAGGCCGAAACCGTGTTCGCCCGCGGCCACCAGCTCGCCGGCCACGCCGCGCTGCTGGTTCACCTTGATCGGATAGACGGCCGTATAGCCGCCCGTGTAATTCCACTCGCCGATGGCCTTGGCGAAGGCGCCCTGCAGGCGCTTGAGGCGATCAGCGAGGATGTCCGGGAAACGCACGAGCAGCGGCAGGCGCAGGCCTTCGGCGCGGGCTCGATCCACGATGGCCGGCAGCGACAGCGCCGGGCCTTTCGCGCCGTGCGGGCGCATCACGATATGACCGGCCGCATTCACGTCGACGTAGCCGTCGCCCCAATGCGGGACGGCGTAGGTATGGCGGGCAGCGTCGATGTTCCAGTGCTTCGACATGGAGGGTTCCTTCAATAGCGGGCGTGAAACACCCTATGCATGTCGTCGCAGCGGCGAGCCTTGACGAAATCAAAGTCAGCCGGCCGGAAGCCTCGCACGCCGCGGGGCCGGACTGACCTGACGGCCCACTGGCGGCTAAGCGCGGCGGTCCGGACGGCTATTGTAACGGCGTCTTGTGACAATGTGCCGGCGGCGTTCCCTAAGGAAAACGGGAAGATGGCGCCGGTTCGGCTACAATTCCCGCTCTTTGAACCCATCGATCGTCAGGAACGCCCCCATGTCGCAGCACCCCAGCTGGTTCACCGAAGCCCACCAGGCCTCCGGCTCCTCCATCGGCTACCGCGTGGAGAAGCTGCTGCACGCCGAGAAAACGCCGTTCCAGACCATCGAGATCTACCAGACCACCGACTGGGGCAACCTGATGGTGATCGACGGCTGCGTGATGCTGACCAGCCGCGACAACTTCCTCTATCACGAGATGATGACCCACCCGGCGCTGTTCACCCATGCGCGCGCCAAGCGCGTGGTGATCATCGGCGGCGGCGATTGCGGCACGCTGCGTGAGGTGCTCAAGCACGAGGAAGTGGAGCACGCCGCGCAGGTGGAGATCGACGAGCGCGTGACGCGCCTGGCCGAGCAGTACTTCCCGGAACTGTGCGAGTCCAACAACGATCCGCGCGCCGAGCTGCTGTTCATCGACGGCATCAAGTACATGGCCGAGGCCGAGCCCGAATCGCTGGACCTGATCATCGTCGACTCGACCGACCCGGTCGGCCCGGCAGAAGGCCTGTTCAACGCTGCCTTCTACGCCAGCTGCCACAAGGCCCTGCGCCACGGTGGCATCCTGGTGCAGCAGTCCGAGTCGCCGATCGCGCACCTGGAGCTGATCAAGTCCATGCGTTCGGCCATGCGCACCGCCGGCTTCAGCGCGGTGAAGACCCTGCCATTCCCGCAGCCGTGCTACCCGACCGGCTGGTGGAGCTGCACGATGGCCCGCAAGGGCGGCGATCTGGCCGGCTTCCGTGAGCGTGGCGCGATCAGCAAGAACTTCCCGACCCGCTACTACAACGCCGACGTGCACAAGGGCGCGCTGGCGCAGCCGGAATTCATGCGCGAAGCGCTGGGCGAGTAACCCCGAGCGCACTCAGTGCGCGACCGCGGGCTACGGTGGTATCCGACGCCGGATTCCCAGCAATGGGAACCCGGCGTCGTTGTCTTGCGACACCCACTCGCGGGGGTAGGCCTTTCGCGCATTGGGTGCGCTCCTACATAAGCCCGTTAGAACAAGGTCTGTCGCGTCTTGGGCAGCAGCACCAGCACCAGCGTGGCGATCGGTCCGAACAGCAGCGACAGCAGGAACCACACCAGGCCGCTGCGATTCTTGCCCTGGGCCAGTCCGGCGTTGATCAGAGCCAGGGTGCCCCAGCCGACGAACCAGGGGGCCGCCCGACCGTCGGCCAAGAAGGAAATATCGTTCACTGCGTGTCTCCTGTTGCGCGGGATGGGGCGGACCATCCCGTGGCGTCGCGAAGCGGCCATGCTAGCAAGCTCGGGACCGTTATCCCGGCCGCTCCTTCCCGTGGATCAGGCGAGCTTAATGCTTGACCGGTATGCTGGCCGCTTCGTTTTGGACGGATGACATCGATGCTTGGACGGCGCCTGCTCGTGTTGGGACTCGCTTTGGCCTCGTTGACCGGCCCGGCGCTTGCCGCGAAAACCCCGGCCAAGCCCAAGTCTGCCGTCGCCAACGACCAGCAGATCGCCGCGCGCCGCCAGGCCTTGCTGGCGTTCCAGAAGGATCTGGTCAGCGTAATTGCCCCGCAGGCCATGCCCGTTCCCCTGCTTGGCGGCGCCCTGCTGGCCCGTCCGCTGACCGACCTGCCGGACTTCAACAGCTTCCATACGTTGATCGATCGCGCGGCCGCAGCGCAGGGCGCAGGCCCCGAGATCAACTGGGTGCGACTGAGCGATTGCGATACCAAGGCAGACGCCTGCCCCAACCCCGATGCGATGGACAAGCTGGTCGCCCAGGCGCCGGACAACGCGGCGGTGTGGCTGCTCAAGCTCGGCCAGGACGTGAAGAACGACAAGCTGGATGCCGCCCGCGAAGACTTGGGCAAGGCCGCCGCGGCCAAGGCGTACGACGACTACACCGGCGTCAGCCTCAAGGCGCTGGCCACCACCGTGACGCTGTTGCCGCCGCCGCCCGCGGTGATCAATCCGCTGTCGCCCACCGGTGCGGTGGGCGTGCAGGTCATGATGGTGTTCGGCCTGGCCGAGACGCAGCCGCAGCCGGGCCTGCAGGCCACCTCGCGCCTGTGCGAAGCCAACAAGGACAACGAGGCCATGAAGGCCGACTGCCTCAAGCTCGCCAAGCTGCTGGAATGGGGTTCGAGCCCGCTGGGCCGCTCGCTGGGCCTGCACCTGCGCGAAGTGATGTCCGACGACCAGGCCCAGCAGGACGACGCCCGCCGCGCACGGCGCAACCTCGTGTGGCAGGTTCAGAGCTTCGCCCAGCTGTCGTCCCGCGCACAGGGCGATACCGCGCTGGCGCAGCACCTGCTGTCGCTGGCCCGCAGCGGCGGTACGGAGATGAGCCTGATGCTCACTGCGCTGCACGACTACAACGTCACTGTCGACGCGCCTGCCGACTGGGAACCCGGCAAGCCGCAGGCCTGACCATCGTGCTTGCTCAGCGCGACACTGAACGCGTGTTGCCCTAACCGCCCCATCGTGTAGGCTTGGACGAGGCTTGGGCACAGGGGCAGCATCATGCTGACGGTTCTGGTAGCAAGCAGCAAAGGCGGTTGCGGAAAGAGCACGCTGGTCACCCAGCTCGCTTCGCATTGGGCGCAGGACGGCAAGCACACGGCCATCGTCGACGCCGACCGGCAGCAGTCCGGCTTCCGCTGGGCCACGAGGCGTCCGGACAACGTGCCGGGCGTGCTGGCCCTGGAAGGCAACCGCCGATCCCTGGAAAAACTCCCGCCCGACACCCAGCGCGTGCTGATCGATACGCCCGCCGGGTCGCAGGAGCGCGATCTGGAACCCTATCTGGAAAAGGCCGATGTGCTGCTGGTGCCGGTGCTGCCGTCAACCTTCGACCTCGACGCCACGTTGGACTTCCTCGACCACCTGAAACAGATCAGTCGCATCAAGCGTGGCAAGCTACCCGTGGGCCTGGTGGGCAACCGCCTGAAGCCCTGGACCAATGCAAGCCAGGACGCGATGACGCAATTGGCGGAACAGGCGCCGTTCCCCCTCGTGGCGCAGTTGAGAGACAGTCAGGCGTATGTGCTGCTCGCCGCACTCGGCAAGGGTATCTTTGACTACGCTTCGGAAAACGTCCGGAGCCACCAGGAGGACTGGAAACACCTCCTCCGCTGGATCAAACGCCAGCACTGACCAGCGTGGCTACGCCACCGCGGCACGATCTTGGAGCCTTGCCCATGCACGAACTCATCCTGTTGCGACATGCCGAAGCACAGCCGGCCTCTTCCGGGGGCGACGACCGGGTTCGGCGCCTGAGCGGGCGTGGCGAGCAGGAGGCCAAGGCCGCGGGCAAGTGGCTGGCTTCGCACGGCGTGAAACCCGACCGCGTGCTGTGCTCCCCGTCCGAACGTACGCGCGCCACGGCATCGCTGGCGCTCGCTTCGATGAAGCATGCGCCGGAACCGCAGCTAGCCGAGGACATCTACGAGGCGACGCCGGGCGAGCTGCTGGCGTTGCTGGATCAGCATGCCGACGCCGGCACGGTCGTGCTGGTGGGACACAATCCGGGCATCGAGCGGCTGGTGGCCTTGCTGGTCGAGGGCCGTTCGGACGAATTCCGCGGCATGCCGCCCGCGGGGTTGGCCGTGCTGCACCTCGACGGTGCGCTGGAGCCGGGCAACGCCCGCCTGGACGCCTTCTGGTCCCCCTGATGCGACGCTTTTTCGGTGGGCTGGCCGTGCTCCTGCTGGCCATCCTGCCGGCCCACGCCGCTGATTACCGCATCGACTCCACGCGCTCCCACGCCGACTTCGGCGTGCGCCTGTTCTGGCTGAGCCAGATCAGCGGACGCTTCCAGCAGATCGACGGCGACGTGACCTTGAACCCCACGCACGACACCGCGGTGGTCGACGCGCGCATCACTGTGGACAGCATCCAGATGGGATCCGAACGCATTCGCCGCTGGGTGCTGGCGCCGGAGTTCTTCGACGTGGAGCACTACCCCACGATCCATTTCGTGTCCGAGCCGATCACCTTGGCGACGCTGGAAAAGGGTGGCGACCTCGAGGGTACGCTGACCCTGCGGGGCGTCGCGCGACCGGCACATTTCGAGCTGCTGCCTTCGCCTTGCCCGTTGCACGAACCTCAGCAGTGCGCGATCGCGGTGCGCGGCACTATCCAGCGCAGCGATTTCGGAATGACCGGACACCGCGCCGCGCTGTCGGACAAGGTGGAATTGGGCCTGTCGATCAGCCTCGATTACATCAGTCGCTGACCGCTGCCCGTATCATTCCGGCATGCACCCGCGCTGGATCGCCCTTGCCTCCCTGCTCGCTGCGATCCTGGTCCTGCCGGGATGCGCTGTGTCGCCGTCACACGTGCGCCGCGCGGATGCGGTGGTCGCCGCCGAGACGCATCACGAGTTGGACTGCGACCGCGCCGATCGTTGCGCTATCGATTCGCCGATGCTCGACGCCGCGCGCGAGGCCATGGCCGACTCGACCGATGCGCAGCCCGTGCACGTGGTCACCCTGCTCAATGACAGCGAAGCGGCGATGGTGGCGCGGCTCAACCTGATCCGCGCCGCCCAGCGCAGCATCGACGTGCAGACCTACATCTGGGACCAGGATGACGCCGGCCAGCTCGTGCTGGACGAGCTGTTCAAGGCCGCCAGACGCGGCGTGAAGGTGCGCATCCTCGCGGACCAGCTGTTCTCCTTCAACGATGCCACGCTGCTCAAGCGCCTCGCCGACGCACACGCCAACCTCGAAGTGCGCCTGTACAACCCCACCTTCCACGAAGCGCAGACCTCGGCGGTGGAATTCGGCGCGAGCATCGTGTGCTGCTTCCACCACTTCAACCAGCGCATGCACAACAAACTGCTGCTGGTGGACGACACGATCGGCATCACCGGCGGCCGCAATTACCAGGACCGCTATTTCGACTGGGACGACGACTTCGATTACGTGGACCGCGACGTGATGGTGGGCGGCCCTGCCGCACGCGCGATGGCGACGAGCTTCGAGACGTTCTGGAACCATAAGCGCGCGACGCCGCTGACGCATCTGCGTGACGTCAACCACGACATCCTTGCCGCCGACCGCCCCGTGACCTGGCCGCAACCGCATTACACGCATCCGCAACGCGTGGCGCGCGTGCTGGACGAGGCCGAAGACCCCGACTGGCTCAGTGAAGCGCTGGTGAGCCAGACACTGCGCACCGGCCGCGTCGACTACTTCAGCGACCTGCCCGCCAAGACCACACAGCCGGACAAGCGCAGCGCGCAGGAATTCACCGCACACGTGATGCGCATGATCGGCGCCGCGCAGCACGAAATCGTGTTGCAGACGCCCTACCTCGTGCTGAGCGAACGCGCGCAGACGATCTTTGCCGGCCTGCGGCAGAGCGCTTCGCCGCCACGCATCATCGTCTCGACCAATTCGCTGGCGTCCACCGACGCGTTCGCCGTGTATGCGATCTCGTACAAGCACCGCAAGCATTACCTCAAGGAGTACGGCTTCGAGATCTACGAGATGAAGCCGCACGCCGCGGGCCCCGCCGACGACAACGCGGAAGCCGCTGCCGATGAGGGACCGTCGACCGCCACGCACGACGGTACGCAGGTGCGCCGACGCATCGGCACCGAACGCGGCCTGCTGGGCAGCCACGGCGGAGCACGGCGCAACCGCCCCGCGCCGCTCACCACGCCCGGCCGCCGCTTCGGCCTGCATGCCAAATCCATCGTGGTGGACGACGACTTCGCCATGGTGGGCTCGCACAATTTCGATCCACGCTCGGACCACTACAACACCGAGGCCGGCGTGATCGTGTACGACGCGCGCTTCGCCGGCGAACTGCGCGAGAGCATCCTGCGTGATACAGAACCGGAAAACGCCTGGGTGATCGCGCCACGCCAGCAGGGCAGCCTGAGCATGGCGATCGGCGACGTGTCGGCAAGCCTGCCGGTGTTCGACCTGTGGCCTTATCGCTACGCCACCAGCTACGACTTGAAGGCGGGCTGCACGCCGATGCGTCCCAGCGACCCCGCGTTCTTGAGTTGCTACACGCCGGTAGGCGATTTTCCGGATGTGGCGATTTCGTCGAAGTTGATCTACACGCGGTTGATCACGGCGTTTGGTTCAGGGGTGAAGGGCATTCTCTGATCAAGCAAGGCTCGTTGTAGGAGCGCACCCTGTGCACGACCGCAGAGGTCGTTGATGCGTGGCGGTCGCGCACTGGGTGCGCTCCTGCAGAGGTAGGCAAGGCTTTCGCGAGCACCCGCCCTCACCACCGTAAAGGTGGCAATGCCCCAGCCCTCTCCCCGGAGGGGAGAGGGAGAAGTCAGATACCGAGGCGACATAGCTGCCTTAAGTCCTCTTCGCTACGGCGCGTTGCGGTGTAGCGGCTCCGTGTGAGGTAGTAACGAGCGCACCCCGGCTAACCTCGGTTCCCAGGCTCTATTCTTCATATCGCTATGAGCCTTGGCTCTCAAGGCCGTTTTCTTTGGGTTACTTTTCTTTTGGGCCAGCAAAAGAAAAGTGACTCGAGCGTCGGAAGACGATCGAAACGCCCGCTGCGTCCCACAGGGACTCCCTTCGGTCGTAAGCGGCCCGTTGGCGGCAGCGCGACAACCGGAGACTGACGCTACTGGCGTCCCGGCCTGCGCCGGGACGACGAAACCAAAGACCGGGGCGAAAGGATGTCGCGCACAAGGTGCGCTCCCACAAAGACACCGGCGGGCGAGGTAAGGCGCTACTCGTCGAAGCGCATCACCAACTGGCCGGTGAGCCCGGCGGGATGATCCGCCGGCACCGCGAAGCGCCAGCCCAACGCCATGCGCACGGCGCGATCATCCAGCGCCGCATCACCACTGGATTGCGCCACCGAGGCGGATTGCGCGCGGCCTTTGCCGTCCACAGTCAAACGCAACACCACACGTCCCTGCCCCGACGCGGCATGCGCGAACAACGAGCCCGGCAACGACGGCATGTCGATCGGCGTCAGCGATGGCAAAGCCGGCGACGCCTCGGCGCGGGGCACGGCTGCTGCAGTGTTGGTGGCAGGCTCGCGCAGGGGCGGTGCCGCTTGCGCATGCGCGGGTCGTGCGTGACGACGCAGCACGGTACGCACCTTGTCCACATGCCAAACCGACGCCGGTGCCGGGCCTTTCCAGTCGTCGGTGAAAGTGCTCAGCCACGCCGTGCCCGCGATGCCCACCAGCAAGGCCAACACACTCAACCTGGTGGTCGTGCGTAGACGAAACATCGGCGATGGCGGCGTTCCGCCGCGTTCAGCGCTCGAGAATGGCGGTGACGCCCATGCCGCCGGCGGTGCAGATGGAGATCAGGCCGCGGCCCGAACCCTTCTGTTCCAGCAACTTCGCCAGCGTGGCGACGATGCGCGCACCAGTGGCCGCAAACGGATGGCCCACCGCGAGGCTGGAACCATGCACGTTGAGCTTGGCCGGATCGATCGAACCCAGCGGCTGGTCGAGGCCCAGGCGGTTCTTGCAATAGTCCGCGCTTTCCCACGCGCGCAGCGTACACAGCACCTGCGCAGCGAAGGCTTCGTGGATCTCGTAGAAATCGAAATCCTGCAGCGTGAGGCCGTGGCGCGCCAGCATGCGCGGCACGGCGACCGTGGGCGCCATCAGCAGGCCTTCGCCGTGCACGAAGTCGACCGCGGCCACTTCGGCATCACGGAACCATGCCTGCACCTTGAGCCCACGTTTGGCCGCCCATTCCTCCGTGCCCAGCAGTACCGCCGCGGCGCCATCCGAAAGGCCGGTGGAGTTGCCTGCGGTGAGCGTGCCGTGGCCGGAACTCTTGTCGAATGCCGGCTTCAACGAGGCCAGCTTCTCCATGGTGGAGTCCGGACGCAGGAAGCCGTCGCGTTTCAAACCGCGGAACGGCACCACCAGATCCTCGAAGAAACCCGCCTCATAGGCGGCGGCCAGCTTGTGGTGGCTGTCCAGCGCGAGCTGGTCCTGGCCCTGGCGGCTGATGTGCCACTCCTTGGCCATCTTTTCGCAGTGGTCGCCCATCGACATGCCAGTGCGCGGCTCGGCCACGCCGGGGAACGCCGGCTTGAATTCGCGGAAGGAGAAACCCTGAGTCGCAGCGCGCAGTTTGTCCTGCCAGGTCTTGCCGCGGTTGACGGCGAGCAGGCGCTTGCGCAAGCGCTCGCCGAGCACGATCGGCACATCACTGGTGGTGTCCGAGCCGCCGGCGATGCCCGCCTCGATCTGCCCGGTGGCGATCTTGTTGGCGATGATGATGGCGTTGTCCAGCGAGGTGCCGCAGGCGCGCGCCGTGGTGATGGCGGGCGTGGTGGGCGCCAGGCCTGAGGACAGCACCGCTTCGCGGGCCAGGTTCCATTCGGACGAGTGCTTGATCACCGCACCCATGGCCACTTCGCCCAGTTCCTGGCCGTGCAGGCCGTAACGCTCCACCAGCGACCCAAGCACCTTCACCGACATGCCGAAATTGCCGACGTCGGCGTAGGCGGTGTTGTTGCGGCAGAACGGAATGCGTACGCCGCCGATCACACCGACGCGCTTGAGCGTGTTTTCCATGGTGGGGACGAGTCCAGACAAGCCGAGTCCCCAAGGCTAACCCGCCCTGCCGCGCCACGGAAGCCCAAAAGTCCCGAATGCTAGAATTTGGTTCTTTCGCTGTTCGGGTTTGTCATCCGTGGAAGCACAAGCACTCGTCGCCCTGCCCGTGGTCCTGGCCCTGGAATTGTCGCCTGGAGACACGCCTTCGCATCGCACGCTCACCCGCGACGAGGCCGCCGAGCTCGCCGCCCTGGTGGCCGCCGACCTTCATAAGCTGGTGCCGCAAGTGGACGAGGCGCGCCTCGCCCTGGCAGGCGCGCTGTTCGACGCGGTGGAACTGCTGCGTCCCGGTTTCCCGGTGTGGGGCACGCTGGATGAACTGGCGCGCCGCGTTCCGCGCGGACATCTGGAGAACGTGGTCGCCTTCGGCACCCACGAAGGCCGCATGCCGGCCCAGCCGCTGGAGCCCGAAGCCGTCTTCGCGGATGGCCCGATGCGCCTGTTGCCGATCTCGCTGCTCGCGCCCGAGGCGATGGCCGAAAGCCTTTCCGAGAAACTCGAAGTGGAGCTGGTGGGTCGCGGCGAGGCCGGCGAGCGCACGTCCGACTGGCTGATGCGCACGCTCGGCGTGCGCCTGGAGCACGCGCGTTACCTCAGCCGCAACGACCTGCTCGCGCTGACCTGCGTGCAGTACGAGCACGTCAATCTCGCGCCGTTGTGGGCCGTGTTGGAAGCCGCCTTGCTCACGCCCTACCGCGATGAAGCCACCATGAGCGCGCGCGGCCTCGGCCTGCGTTATCACGAAGGTGCGGTGGAAGTGCAGTCGCCCAGCGAGTGGCTGCGCACGCAGGGCGACGATGCGTCGCAACGCGCACACGATCTTGCCGGCATCGTGTTCGAACTGCGCCAGTACAGCGCCCTGCTCGATGCGCATCACCTGCCGCTGGTGCTCGCCGGGTCCGCGCCGACGGCCGGCTATCTGCTGGAAACGCTCGATACGGCTGATCCGCGTTACGGCGCGCCGTCGCTTCATGCCCACGAGGCAGCCGGGCTCGGCGTGGTCGCGGTGACCGTGGCGCAGCGTGGCGACGGTGGCCACGCGCGCGTGCTCGCCCATGGTTACCCACTGCATCCCAAGGCACTGGGACCGCTGGTGGCGGCACTGGCCGACCAGTACGACATCGCGCCTGACCTGCACGCATTGGGACGCATCGTGCTCGACGCACAAGGCCGGCTGGGCGCACCTTCCGAACCGTTGCACTAGGCACCGCCGCTCGTCGTCCCGGCGACCGCCACTCGTCGCAAAGGCGCGGTGCAACAGCTGCACATCCGCCGCCACTTGGCGCATGATGCGGCGATGGGCGCAGGGGAGCGCCGGCGGACGACCTTCAGTGCAACCAATCGATCGCACGTTCGTCCCGGCCGGCGGGGAAGCCCAATGGGCTGACCACGTGCTCCGTGGCGCTCCTGCGCTCATCACGTACATCGACCGCGATCGCCGTTTCCGCTTCGTCAACGCCACGCACCAGGCGTGGATCGGCGTGGATCCTTCGCGCATCGTGGGCCGCACGGTCGACGATGTGATGGACGCGTGGAGCCTGCGTCAGGCCGGCTCTGGCCTCGATCGGGCGCTCGGCGGCGAACCCGCCGTGTATGAAGGCGAATTGTTCAGCGGACCGGCGCGGCGCTACGTGCACGGCAACTTCCAGCCCGACTTCGACGACGATGGCCAGGTACGCGGCGTGTTCACCGTGTTCCTCGACATCACCGAACGGCATGAACTGGAAACGCGGCTGCGCGAAAGCGAGCAGCGCATGAACCGCGCGTTCCAGCACGCGCCCATCGGCATGGCGCTGGTGACGCCCGGCGGCTACATGCTGCGGGTCAACCATGCGCTGTGCCAGATGCTGGGCTACGACGAGCAGGAACTGCTGTCGATGGCCCTCATCGACCTGACCCATCCCGACGACATCGCCACGTCGCGCGAGCTCTCGCGCTCCCTGCGCGAAGGCGATCGCGAAACCTACCAGCTGGAAAAGCGCTACATCCATCGCGACGGCCGCGCCGTCCACGTGCTGCTGAGTGTCTCCGTAGTGCGACGTGCGGAGGGCGAGCCCTTCCAGGCCGTCGCGCAGATCATGGACATCAGCCAGCGCAAGGCCTACGAAGAAGCGCTGTTCCGCGAACGCGAACTGGCGGAAGTGACGTTGCGCTCGATCGGCGATGCAGTGATCACCACCGATCTGGAGCATCGCATCACCTCGCTCAACCCCATCGCGGAGGCGATGACCGGCTGGAGCCACACCGAGGCGGTGGGCAGGCCGATGAGCGAAGTGTTCCGCCTGATCGACAGCCGCACGCGCGAACCACTGCACAACCCATTGCTGGATGCGATTGCCCGCGATGCCATCGTCGAGCTGAAGGGCAACGCGGTGCTGCTCCACCGCAACGGCTTCGAGACACCGATCGAGGATTCGGCCGCCTCCATCCACGATCACGCGGGCAGCGTGATCGGCGGCGTGCTGGTGTTCCACGATGTCAGCGAAACGCGTGCGCTCGCGCTGAAGATGGCGCACCTCGCGCAGCACGACACGCTGACTGGCCTGCCCAACCGCAGCCTGCTGCAGTCGCGCCTCGAGCAGGTGCTGGCCGCCACGGTCCGGCGCCACGACCAGGCGGCGCTGTTGCACATCGACCTGGATCACTTCAAGCAGATCAACGACACGATGGGCCACGCCGCCGGCGACGAATTGCTGCGTGCGTTCGCCACCCACCTGCGCGAACACCTGCGCAACGAGGATACGGTGAGCCGCGTGGGCGGCGACGAATTCGTGGTGCTGCTCTCGCACGTGGACGGACGCAGCGGCGCCAGCCAGCTCTGCGAGAAACTGATGCGCACCTGGCAGGCCTCCCCCGCCAGCCGCATGGGCGAGTTCACCATCGGCTTCAGCGTGGGCATCAGCGTGTATCCTGACGACGCGTCGGACGCCGAAACGATGTTGCGCAACGCGGACATCGCCGCCTACGAAGTGAAAGTGCATGGCCGCAACGGCTATCGCTTCTTCATGGCGTCGATGAGCGAACGTCCCGCCGCTCGGCTGCGCATCGAGCAGGAGCTGCGCAAGGCGCTGCGCCGTGGCGATCTCAAGCTGCATTACCAGCCGAAGGTCGATGCGCGGACAGGCGCCATCGTGGGCGCCGAGGCCTTGTTGCGCTGGCTGGTCGAAGGATGCGAGATCTACATCCCCGACGAGTTCATTCCCGTTGCCGAAGAGTCGGGACTGATCGTGCCCATCGGCGAATGGGTCCTGCGCGAAGCCTGTCGCCAGACCGGCGAGTGGTACCGCGCCGGCCGATCCATCGTGGTGGCGGTGAATGTCTCGGCGCCGCAGTTCCAGCACCCCGGCTTCCATGCCGCGCTGCAGACCGCGCTGGCCGAGGCTGAGTTGCCGCCGTCGCTGATCGAACTCGAACTTACCGAGCGCATGGTGATGTCGGCCGGCGACCAGAGCCGCGCGCTCATGCAGCGCATCAAGGACCTGGGCGTGAGTCTTGCGCTGGACGACTTCGGCACCGGTTACTGCAGCCTTTCGTACCTCAAGTACTTCCCCATCGATGCACTGAAGATCGACCGCACCTTCGTGCGCGACATTGCCAGCGACGCGGACAACGCCGCCATCACCGACGCCATCATCACGATGGCGCATGGCCTGGACATGGTCGTGGTGGCCGAAGGCGTGGAGACGCCCGCGCAGGCCGAGCATTTGCGGCAGGCAGGTTGTTCGCTGTTGCAGGGTTTTCTGTTCGGGCCCGCGATGCCGCCGGAGGAGTTCGAGCGGCAGCTCAGCGCTGAGGCTTACTTGTAGGGCGCACCTTGTGCGCAATAGCCATCGCCTCAGTCCTCGCTCGCCGGTGTCTTTGTGGGAGCGCACCTTGTGCGCGACCGCAGAGGTAATAGATACGCCGCGGTCGCGCACTGGGTGCGCTCCTACAGGGAGAAGACCTGCTCTTCAGCTCTATCTTTTGACCTTCCCTCCCCTATGCCTTCGACCCCGCAGGGGCGGCATCGGGGTGGCCTTTCTCTTGGCATTGCCACCTTCTCGGTGGTTACTTCTCTTGACTCCGGGCATCCCGCCCTTCGGGCCGGCTTCGCCGTTCGCACGCGCTCCTGCGCGTGCGTGGCCACGCAAAGAGAAGTGACCCGGGCCGCGGAAGCGGTCCAGAAGCACGCCGCAGGCGAGCCCGATCGCAATAACGCTACAACCAGAAACCGAAGCTCTTGTGATTCATTTCGCTCGCCCCTGCAGGGCCGCCTTCGGATGTCTCGGGCTGCGCGCTACGTCCAGCCCACACCGAGACGACGAGAAATCAAGACCGGCGCGAAAGGCTGTCGCGCACAGGGTGCGCTCCTACAAAAAGAGGCTCAGCGCGCGAATTCGGTCTCGTACATGAAATAGTGGCAGCGCTCCATGCCCAGACCTGCGTAGGTGCGCTGCGCGCGCTCGTTCTCCGTTTCCACGTACAGCCGAATGCCCACCGCGCCGGCTTCCATCGCGCGCTGCTGCACCGCTTCGTACAGCCGGCGGAATACGCCTTCGCGGCGCGCCGATTCCACCACGTACACGCTCTGGATCCACCAGAAGTCGCCGGCGCGCCAGTCGCTCCATTCGTAGGTGACGAGCAGGCAACCGACGGGCTCGCCGGCGCGTTCGGCCATCAGGTAGAAGCCGCGGCGCGGTTCGTCGAATACGGCGGTGACGCCGCGTTCGAGCACGGCCGGATCCAGCGCCTTGTGCTCGGTTTCCCACGCCATGGCGACGTTCCACTGGGCGATGGACGTAACGTCGGAACGGGCGGCGAGGCGGGTGGTGATGGTCATGTCGGATCAGCTCATTTGGAGGGACGCCGCGTGCGCGACGCGCCCAGCTTGCGGGTAAGGGTGTTGCGGCCCACGCCCAGCGCGGCGGCGGCGTGCTGGCGGTGGCCTTCGTGGGTTTCCAGCGCCACCTGCAGCAAGGTGTGATCCAGCGCTTCGCGAGCGCGGGTGTGGATGTCCACTTCGCCGTCGGCGAGCGCCTGCACCGCCCATTCGCGCAGTGCATCGGTCCAGCCGTTGGCGGTCGTCGTGGTCGTGGTGGTGCCCAGATCGGCGGGCAGGATCTCCACGCCCGGTGCAATCACCGCAAGACGCCGGCACAAGTTTTCCAGCTCGCGCACGTTGCCGGGGAAATCGCGCTGGGCGATCGCCTTGAGCGCAGCGCGCGAAAAGCGCTTCGGCGGCAGCTTCAGCTCGTGCGCCGCCGCGGCCAGGAAATGCTGCGCAAGCAGGGGAATGTCCGTGCGGCGTTCGCGCAACGATGGCAACTCGATGCGCACGACGTCCAGTCGATGCTTGAGGTCGGCGCGAAACTGTCCGGTCGCCACGCGCGCATCCAGGTCCTGGTGCGTGGCCGCAATGATGCGCACGTTGCCGCGGATCAGCTCGCGTCCGCCCACGCGATAGAACTCGCCACCGGCGAGCACGCGCAGCAGGCGCGTCTGCAGCGCCAGCGGCATGTCGCCGATTTCGTCGAGGAACAGCGTGCCGCCTTCGGCCTGCTCGAAGCGGCCGGCATGGCGACGCGTGGCGCCGGTGAATGCGCCCGCCTCGTGGCCGAACAGTTCGCTCTCCAGCAGTTCGCTGGGAATGGCGGCGGTGTTGAGTGCGACGAAGGGCTTGTCGCGTCGCGCGCTTTCATCGTGCAGCGCCCGTGCGACCAGCTCCTTGCCCGTGCCGGTTTCGCCGGTGATGAGCACGTTCAGTTCGCTGGCAGCCACGCGCCCGATCAGCCGGAACACTTCGCGCATCGCCGGGCTTTCGCCGAGCAGCGCGTGCGTGGTCGCAGCCTCCGGCGCCGGCGATTGCGCGATCGGCACGTCGGCCAGGGCTCGCTGCACCGAGGCCACGGCCTGGTCGAGGTCGAAGGGTTTGGCCAGGTAGTCCGCCGCACCGGCGCGATACGCCGCGGCCGTGGTGGCCACGTCGGTATAGGCGCTCATCACGATCACCGGCCCGATGCCTTGCGTCTTCAGCGCGGCAACCAGGGCGAGTCCGCCCTCGCCCGGCATGCGCACGTCGGTAAGCAGCAGCGCGGGGCGTGCGTCGCGCAAGGCCGCGCGCACTTCCTCGCCGCTGCCGAACTCGCGCACCAGCAGGCCCGCATCGCGCAAAGCCTCGGCGAGCACAAAGCGCACGCCACGATCGTCGTCGGCGATCCAGATTTCGGGACGTGGCTCAGTCATGGGCATGCCCCATCGGCAGGTAGAGTGAAAACACCGTCTCCCCCGGACGGCTCGTGTAGCGCAGTTCGCCGCCGTGCTCGCGGGCGATCTCGCGAGCCAGCGCCAGGCCCAGGCCGCTGCCCTCGCTGCGCCCCGACACCAGCGGCTCGAACAACGTGTCGCGCAGCGAAGCGGGTACGCCCGGGCCGTCGTCGATCACGTCCACGCGCAGCGCCATGCGCGCCACGCGATCGCCCAACCGTGCGGCCGGTTCGGCGCGCGTGCGCAACACCAGCGTGTGCGCGCCCGCTTCCAGGGCGTTGCGCGCGAGATTCAGCAGCAACTGCAGCAGACGGTCGGCATGGCCCTGGATGTCGGGCAGGCTGGGGTCGTAGTCGTGGCGAATGACCGGGCCCGAAGGTTCGGCGCGCAGCAGTTCGCCTAGCCGCTCCAGTTGCTCGTGGATGTTCAACGGTTCCGGCCGGGCCGCCGTGCCGTCGTTGCGCAGCAGGCGGTTCGCCAGCGTGGCGAGGCGATCGGCCTCGGCGATCACCAGCCCGGCCAGCGAGCGTAATGCCTCGTCCTCGATGCGCCGCTGCAGCAATTGCGCCGCGCCGCGCAGGCCGGCGAGCGGATTTTTCACCTCATGGGCGAAACCACGCAGGGTCGCCGACAACGGCGTATCGGCATGCGCCGGAGCGGCGAGCGCATGCACTTCCAGCAGCAGCTCGCCGCTGGGCAGGGCCTGCATCGACACGTCCATGCGCCCGGCGTCGCCGCGGGTCGAGGGCACGTCGACACCGCGCAACTGCAGCGGCGAAGGTTCGCCCAGCGCACGCTTCGCCAACGCCATCCACTCGGGCTGGTGCAACAGCACCGCCAGCGACTGGCCCACCGCGCTGCGCGGTCCGATGTCGAGCAATTCGGCCAGCGAGGGATTGATCCAGCACAGGCGCAGCTGCGCATCCGCCAAGGCCACCCCGGTGGCCAGCGGCTCCGCCCAGCTACGGTCGGCCCTGTCGCTCATTGCACCATCATGGACAATGCTTCGACATGGTGCAATGCCATCTTTCGCGCAAGCTTCAGGCGGAAGCCGGCCTCTTGTTCCTAATCGCATAGTTTGTACGGGTTGTACAAACTATGGCGTTTGGCCTTTGAACAAACTATGCCGTTCGAATTCTCGCCAGAAACGCTGATGAATCAGTGAGTTACTGATCCGCCCTGACATGGGTTTCGAGGCAAAACGACGAACCACACGGTCGGAGAGGTCAGAACATCCGTGGCTTTAGGGGGCAGTCCGCATTGGTTGTCGGTCCACCCTGCGGCCTTCGCGGACGATGTAGCCCGGCCCAACCCATGAAGACACGGGGAAGTCCATGGCTTGGCAGTATCAATAAGACGACGCCACCCCTACTTCTGGATAGCTTGACGTGATTACCGCCTCAAAGCACGCTGGCTCGATTACGGGGGGGATGAGATATGGATATCGCCGGACTTTTGCACAGCTTGAGCGAACGAACGTCCTGGCTGGATGCGAGAAAAATACTTTTAATGGCTGATCTGGAGCCGTCGCAAGGCTGGGAAAAGACGCTTGCGAGATACGAAGGTGAGGATGTTGAGGACGAGATTGGTGAGACCCTGTCCGACTTGCTGATCGAGCACACCATCGTCGGGGAGAAGTCACTCCAGTTCTATCGGCTTACGCGAGATCAGTTCGCTGCACTCAAGAATAGGGTGGACAGGCTGCGAATATCGAAGTCTCCCTCCGCTGAAATTTATCCGGAACTGATCAATATTCCGCCAGGTCCTCTGGATGGCGCAGGCAATTCCTCAGTCGTCCACAAGCGTGATACGGACGACGGTACTTTTGTCATTTCATCCGCGGTTCGTGAATATGACGAGCGTGTTGACATTCCTATCGATGATTTGGCCGCCGGCGCGAAAAATGCCCTCGCGGGTTTCTCCCAATTGATTGGTGTTCGATCTGTAAGGCGCCAGGTATTCGATGCGATATGGTTGCCGGCGCAAGGAACCACTGTTTGCGTCGCAGTGGACTATCCGCGTGGCGCCCCAGGGGACTTCGTACATAAGAGTCAAACGGCAATACGACATTTCCTGACACGAAGTATCGGTGAAAGAGTAGAGCCAAAGAATCTCTTCCCTGCGATCGAGCAAGCATACGAATCGGAGTGGGGGAAAGTCGTCGAGCTAGGGTTCACCACTGACACAGCTTCGGTCAAACACGAACGCATGCGACTTAAGCGGCAGTGTTTGAGAAAGGAGCTCTTTCACGTCGGCGGAAAGAAGGCAGTCGATGGGATCATTCATCCTTTTCAGATATCGATCGACTGGAAGTCGGTTTATTCCGAAGAGCCACCGCTTCAGGGCCGCCCTGAGGCTACGCTTCATGGAACCGCGCGTATGCTCCATCAGCCGGCACCTACGATCTATGACGTCGTCTTTCGCCACGGACTTCGGGTGAAGGACCTGCGGCTCGTGAAGTCAAAAGTAATGAGCTTCGTTTAGTCCTTAGAGCCATGCCAGATTTCGACAGCCTTCGTGAAAACGTGCTGGGATATCTATCGGGTCAGCCCGAGGCGGACGTGTGCGTGCAGGTCCTGATCGATCTTGAGAAGCGCGCACGCGAAAACTTGAAGATGCTCACCTACCAGTCGTTCACTAAAGTTACGAACCGTGCAGCGGCTGATCCGCTACTCGTTAAAGCTTTGAACTTCTTTGTTACATCGCAGCGCTTTCACCTTCTCGATCAGCGCTTTTTGGTGGTCGACGACGAAAACGAGCTCGGTGCGGAGATCACCAATAGGGAAGTAGCCCAAGCGTATCGTTCTGGCACGCTCACGCTTCCCGATGGAACGGAAGTACAAGATATAGACGCTCATCTCCTTCCTTACTTCACTGCGTCAGCTGAACTGCTAGCGATGAAGGATCGACGATGACAGGTCCGGTAACAATTCGAGACCTGAAGCTTATCCATGCCGCCCATCCAGCAGCCCTGATCTCCATAGAATGGGGCGAACGGGTCGCACTTGAAGACCATAGCTATTCGGATTTCGTGAGCCTCGTCCTGCGAGCAATCGTTCATGCTGCATACGAGATGAGCCAAAACCCCAAGGGAGCTCAGGTGCGCGATGAGAATGATCTTACGCGTGAAGTAGTGGGCTACTTGCGAACCATGGGGTTTGACGCTGAGTTTGATGCCACAGTCGGCGGCCATGCCGATGTGGTTGTTAAGTTCGGTGACTACCAATGGATTGGCGAGGCAAAAATCTATACCAGCTTATCTTGGCTCTATAAGGGATATCTGCAGCTACTTACGCGCTATTCCACCGGCATGGTCGACCAAGACTGCGGTGGGATGCTGATTTACATTAAGAACGGAAGCGGCCCTGACAAAATGGCCGAATGGCAAGCCAGGCTGGCGGGCTATGTCAATAGGAAAGCAGGATCAGGGGCGACGACGAATCCCCTTGCCAAGCCCGCGCTGGCCTTCGAATCGGAGCAAAAGCATCGGCGTAGCGGGCGCGAATACCGTGTCGTCCACATTCCCTTTTTGCTGACGTGGGATCCAGCCGCTTAGCGGGCACTTCAAGCCCGCGGTCCCACCGATGACAAGCCCGGCTGGGTTTGGCAACGCGACGGGGTAGAACTACTGCAGGATTTGACTGCTACCGATGGCGGAATCCTGGTCGGCGTCTCCCTGCAACCCAAGTGGCTTGCCATCCAGGTGTACACGCCACTGCCTGGCGACGCCTGTCCGATTACGTCTTTGAGCGGCAAGGCAGTGAAACGAACGGCGTGCTGGTACCCGCTGCGGCGAGCGCTTCTCACGTCTTCCTGCGGCAGCCAGGCGTTGATGACGACAAACTTCTCAAGCTGTTTGAAATCGCCGTGGCGGCAGGGCAAAAAGGCCCCTAACACTCTCGATCGGAGACATCGAACATTCTCATCTTTGCACTCGGAATCCTTTTCATGTGGCCGCCATCACCAGCAAATGTGGCTAGCCACACGCAATCCGGCAGGGAAGTCGATGGCTTTGACCATTATTTCGGGATGGGTGATGGTGAGCATGGCGGCGCGAAGTAATTGGGTCTGTCAGTGAAGAGAGAAAAGACTGGCAGCGTTACAGGGAGAGTGTCCGTTGTGGGGCCATCTGGATGATGTCGTTATCCTCAATGGTCGTTGCCTTTCTGCGTTGCTCGCCTTTGACGCTGGTGATGGTGATCTCTTTGTGTGCCACCAGGTTTTCTAGCGCTTTTCGATACCGCTGACTGTCAGCGGGCGTGGAATTGCAGGTGGTCGAATACATCTCATCAAACCGGACGGTATCACGTGCGTGGACGAGTCGAACCAACTGCTCCGTCAGTAAGGCGATGCTTCTCTCATTGGCGGGGTCGTCGAAGCCGAAAGCCAGTGAGCTCTGCCCTGTGTATCGCGTATCGCTGCCGGCGTCGTAACCGATGACGCGGAACATATCGAGACCGGCACCACCATAGTGGATAAAGTGGTTGTTCTTGGCCCAATGCACTTGAGTCATGACATCCCTGGCCTTTGGGTGCTGTGACAAGTGCACCAACCAGTAGTCGCCGTGACCTTCAGTCCGAATGAAGAACAGGGTGTAGTAGCCGGCGCCGCAGGCCTCAGTGAGCCCGTGGTAGAGGCAGCTCTGGATGTAGAGCCGGAAATGGCTTTCGTTTGCCTTGATCTCCTGCAAGGTGCGCCCTTTGAGCACATCGGGAATGCCGAGGTGATCCAGGGTGGCCTGGGTGGCCTGGTTATCGCTGGCGAAGTTGATGAAGGCGTCGACCGCAAATGTCAGCACAATCTCCGCACGGGCAAGTTCTTGCAGCAGTCGCTTGATCAGGGGTGCCGGCACATCTTTGTAGCCATACTGATCCAGAGAGATCAAAGCTCGCCCTACACGGGGGGTGAGCTCTTTGACGGCCTTGATGATGGCGTCGAGCTGCTGTTCAAACATGCTGTTGATAACGTGGATGTCCCCACCCACGCGAGACTCATACCCTTCGTTCTTCAACGTGATCATCAATGACTTGATCGCGTTTTTATTCTTCTCGACGAAGATGTAAGTGATATTGAAATGCAGCGGCTTGTGGCGTTCGGCATTGATGATGGCCTGTGCCTGCTCGGCCGCTTTCAGGAACACCAACGGAGAACCCAGGATCCGCTCTTGCGTGTCCGCGTGACGATAAACGCCGCCGCCCGCAAATCCGTCCACGAGCGTTACGCGAATCTCTTCCTGTCCAGGAGCGGTGGCTAGCGTCTTGAAGTAGGCAAGGAGATACTCCCGCAGCACTTCCAACTTGGCGACGCTGTGTTGTTGAAGAATTGCCCCAGAACCATCCGCTGGCCATTCAAAGGGCTTGCGTGGCATTGCACCTGCCTAGATTTGGACCCCGGCAGGCATTTGATCCCAGGTGCGGCCGTTTAGCAAACGGCCATTCTTCGACTTGGCGCGCTTTTTTCCGTCGGCGCCCCAGCCACCCCATTGCTTGAAGAAAAAGGCCACCTTCTGCTTTTGGCATTGGATGCGGACAGCATCGGCCCATTCGGGCTTCATTGGGCGGGCCTTGGGTCCCGACTCCCCTCCCACGATTACCCAATGTATGCCTTTCAGGTCCAGGGCGCCCACGTCTTCCAAGAGGGGTTCAACGGAAAGGAACCGAATCTTGGCGGGCACCTTGCGCAGGAAGTCAATTCTGGGCACCCCGTGGCGCTTATTCTCCACGGACACGCCCAGCCAGACGTTCTTGGGGACGGGGCGTGACGTGAAGTAACTGGCCATGCGTTCCGCGCGCTTGGTCAGGATTTGATAGTGGTGGTGCGGGGTCTCTGTGATGACCTCGAAGACCTTGTCGATGTAGTCCACCGGCACCCGCTCGTGGAACAGGTCCGACATGGAGTTCACGAAATAGACGGTGGGCTTCTTGCGCCGCACGGGATCGTTGAGCCGCTCAGGGATCAACCGGAGGGCGAACCCTTTTTCGTAGCCAGGCGTGCCCATGGCTTTGAGCCGCTTGGCCATCACCTCCGCATAGCAGTGTTTGCAGCCCGCGGACACCTTGGTGCACCCGACGATGGGGTTCCAGGTCTGCTCAGTCCATTCGATGCGTGATGTTGTCGTCATGGTCCACCCGTTGTGGGCCATCCTGCTCCCGGCGGATCTCGCCAACCGCGACGACCCAGCCGATCCGGCCTAAACCAAGCACTTTTAACATAGTCCCCAGCGGCGGGACAGCCGCCATCGGTCAGAGCACCAGCCGGCCCTGGGGTTCCGCTTGGCTGACCTCGCCCCAGAGCTTGTCCGCCAAGTCGTGCTTGGAGGCCAGCACCAACCAATAGAGGGGCTGATTTCGATTTCCCGTCACACGCTCGATGTTGTCGCTGACCAGATAGCCGAGCTGCGACAACAGGCCTCGCCAGTATTCAAACACCGCCATGACCAGCTTGGGATTGGTGGCCGCGCTGTTGATCTTCTTGTCCCACCCAGGCGCAAAGCTGTTGAGCTTGCCCGATGTCATCAAGGCCCGGACGTTCCGCTGCAAGTCCATGATGCTGACGTGGATGAGGAGGTCCATGCTCTTGGCCTGCGCCAGGGTCTGGATCACCTGGAAAGGAAGCGATTCGAGATTGAACGGGTCCAGGAAGGCCAGGTTGAAGCCAGTGGGGTGAAGAGTGGGAAGGATGCTGGTAGCCACGTCCTCCGCGGTTCCCGCGTAGGCGCGAACGTTGCCAACCCTAAAGCCAGTCCTTCTTACTCAAGCTGGCGATGCCGCGACTAATTGTGGCCGCCAACGCCGCTACCGTTCCTTAGCCTTAGTCGGTCGACGCTGCTCCGGCGACCTCGCAGTCGGCTTGGTGGCCCCTGGGGCAATCGGGACCAATGGACAAACGTCAGATTGAACTTTCTTCGATCCGAGAGCGATACATATAGTTGGCCCTTCAAGCTTCGACTGTGTCGCTCCGCGGCCTCGCCCAATTACAATAGCGATGCGTCAGCCTCGCGTTCTCTGGAATGGTTTTTCCACCCACCCAATACTGCTTGATGTGGTCGAGAGCAGCATCATCGATTGAATGGATATGCTGAGTGCAGATAGCGCAAGTCGGATCAGCTGCCATCATCTCCTCCTTCAACTTGAAGCTGAAGCAGCGTGTCTCTTTCTTGTTGATGCCGATAATCTCTTGTAAAGCGGCACGCCATTTGTCAAAGCGAACCGTTACCGCTTGAAGTGAGCTTGTCGATAGCTCTATGGCGTTGACGAAATCATCGTCCTCAGTCATGAGAACAACCAAAGCCTCTCTTATCGCGTCAAGGTTCTGATAAACCTTGTTCTTGTCTTCTCTTGCAAAGGAGTACATCAAGATGTCATAGAGCGATGTGTTGAATTTCTTTGGTTCCCAAATGCCATTAGGTTGCCCATCCTTTCCTCGATAGAATCGCTTGAACGCATTTTTCCCAAAGACCGAGCGAATGATTTGGCATGCATTTTTGAACGCTGATTTGAGTTCGGAAAGCTCCTTCTCCGAGATGCTTTTCTTCTCCTGTGCTTCTGCGTTCAAGAAGTTCCGCATTGGCGCTTTATAGTTTAGATAGGTCTTGTGGTAGAAGGCGCAAAAGCGCAAAACCAATTCCTTGTCTCTCATGCGCTTGTCGGGCGCTTTGAGCCCACAGATGGACATGAAGTCTAGATCTTCTGCCATCTCCTTGAGCGCAACGTTAAAGTTGCCCCGATATAGGCAATTCCTAAGCTCTTGGTCGTTGAGTTGAACCGAGCCAGTATTGAGGCGCTCAAAGATTTCGAACTTGAGATCTTCGCTGGAATCCCTTTGAAAGGTGATGGCGCGAATTTTGTAGTATCGAACTTTGTCCTGCAGTTCGTCTGAAAGATCTCCGAACCTTCTTCCGTTCAGTTCATTACATACATTCAGGCCACTCAATTTAAATGGCCTACCGTCTGGAAAAGCCCCATCCAGGAAGGAGAAAAATGACGTCAATCTCTGTTGGCCGTCGATGACGTATTCCTTCCCGTCCTTCTCTTCCGATAAGTAGATGATCGGCAATGGGATGTTGAGAATCGCAGACTCTATTAACTTGCTGGCCTTTGCGGCGTCCCATACATACTGCCTTTGAAAGTCGGGCTGTAATATAAGACGACCACGCTTTTGCTTGTTGTGTAGAGATTCAATCTCAAGGTCGCCACTCGAGGTATGAATTCGATTGTCCTCAGGGGCGATCACGATTTCTTCGTCAGCGCCTTCTTCAAAGCTGAGTTCTGCCTGTTCCTCCGATTGCATACTATTCCTCTGCAGGCTGGTAGGTAGAAATGCTGTAGGCCAAGATATTCACTAGATGAACGATAGGCCTATAACGCGAGCAACTGACTTACGCGCGGGATGTCGGCTACAGGCTTGGTCTTCGTAGACGCTACTTCACAATTTCCATCAGCTTGCCAAAACTGTCTACCACTTCGTACTTGACGTTCTCAGGCGCGTGCCGCTTGTTCATTTCGTCGAAGAACTTGCGAGCGCACTTGATCTTGGTCTTCTCGATCTCGCGCAGTTCCATGCTCGACATGGAGCCTTTGGTCTCCGCCACGAAGTAGACGTGTTTGACCTGGCCTTCCTTGAAGCTGATGGCCCAATCCGGGTTGTAGTCGCCTACCGGGGTGGGGATAAGGAAACCGCGCGGCAGCTTGGCGTAGACCACTACGTCGCCGCTGGTGTCCAGCTCGGTAACGAAGGTGCGCTCGACTTTCGAGTCGGTGAGCACGTAGTCGTAAATGTGGTGCTTGAGCTTGTCGCCAGCGTGAGTGAAGTCCTGCTTGGTCATCCCTGCCGTGAAGATATCCGTGTCGTAATGTTCCTCTACGGGGTCGTAGGCCAAGTGCTCGACGATCATGGTGGCCTTCTGTTCGTTGATTAGCCGAATAGCCTCAGCAATGAAACTCTCGGGATTGAGTCTGTACTGCGCGAAGACCGCGGCGTTCATTCCCTTGAGGATGTCGGCTACTGTGCGCCGGGTGAGCTTGGTTCCTTCGGCTAGCTTGCCGATCAGGTCGTAACGCACATCGGAATGAACAGAGGCGCGATGGCTCTCTACCACACTCTCGCCAACGCGGAAGCCCTTTCCGCTTTCTAGTTTGTCACGATCCACCACGTCTGCCTGTTCACCACTGACGATCACGTATTGCAGTGGCGTCACGCGCAGGCCGACGCTGTCGGCCGGATCATTGATGGCGCCCACGGCCTTCTTCACCAGCTCATTGCTGTCGAAGTGCACACTGTAGGCCGCTTTGCGGTTGATTCGGCTCCAAAGTGCTTTGAACTCCTGCCTATCAAAGTTCGCGTTAAGCGGATTGCGCTTCGGCTTACGGCCATCACCGATGTCGGGCAATTGTGCTTGGCTGAAGACACTGTCGATCAGGGCGATGACCTGTGCCTCGTAATGACGCAACTCCGTAGGTAGCTCGGCTAGTGCGTCGTCCTTCCGGGCTTCGTGATAACCGCTGGTGATACTATCGTTTTCATCGGTGTAGTCGTTCTTGAGCAGGTACTTGTAAATCTGCTTGGCCATGGCCGACGTGACGGGTACGTCGCCCTGTTCGGTCTTGAGCACCTTGCCGGTGAAGTAGTGCTCGTCGGCTCTGCGCGGCCGTTCCGACAACGCCTGGGTCATGTCTTCCTGCAGGCCGGCCACGAAGTCCTTATAGCTCTCGCTGGCCACCACGGTGAGCAGATTGATGTCATGAACGGTTACCGGGTTATCCATGCGCTCACCTTGCTGGTTCACGGCGAGGCGCAGGCCACGCCCCACCTCTTGGCGGCGAGAGACAGTGTTGTCGCTGTGTTTGAGCGCGCAGATCACGAACACGTTGGGGTTGTCCCAACCCTCGCGCAGGGCCGAGTGCGAGAAGATGAAGCGCACTGGCTCGGTGAGCGACAGCAGGCGTTCCTTGTCCTTCAGGATCAGGTCGTAGGCGTCCACGTCGTCGGATAGGCCAGCATTCTCGCCGCGCCTCGCCACAGTAGGGTCAGTGAGGTGCTTGGTTTTCTTGTCAATGGAGAAGTACCCACTGTGGGTTTTCTCTACGCCGATGCCCTTGAGGTACTTGGTCCAGGGCGTTTCCTCCAGCTGCAGCACTTCGTTGAGGTACTGCTGATATTCCTCCTCGAAAATGCGGGCGTACTCACCCTTGCTGTCGGCCGTGGCGTAGTCGCGATACTTAGCCACTTCGTCGATGAAAAACAGGCTCAGCACCTTTACGCCCTGCGAGTACAAGGCCTGTTCCTTGTCGAAATGCGCCTTGATCGCCTCGCGGATCTGGATGCGGCGCAGCATAGCCTCGTTTACGTCGCCGGTGGCGTCGCCTACGGTCAACTCCAGGCCATTGGTAAAGCTCAGGGTGTCAGTGTTGGCATTGATGTCGGAGACCACGAAGCCCTGGCGGTACTGATCCAGCTCATCGGAGAGCGCAAATAAGTTGTCGCCCTCTTTCAGCTTGCGCACCGTGCGCCTGATCTTACCGCCGGCCAGCTTCTGCTCGAACTCCACGCGGGCCTCGGGCGGCTTCTTGCTCGAAATATCGATGGACTGCAGATACAGGTAGGCATTGGTACCGGTCAGCCCCTTCATGGTGATGCCACGCACGGCGATCTTCTTCACCAGCTTCTGGTTGTAGGCATCCAGTGCGTCCAGGCGATGCACCTGGTTGTGGCGGGTCTTGTGGGTGGCTGAGTAGCGCAGCACCATCAAGGCCTTGAATGCCTCCAGTGATTTGAGCGTCGCCGTGCCTTCCATCTTCTGCGGCTCGTCCAATATCAAGATGGGCCGGTTGGCACTGATGACGTCGATGGGCTTGCGCGACTGAAAATCGTCCAGCTCCACGTTGATGCGCAGGTTGTCCTTGCTGGTGGCATTGAAGGCCTGCACGTTGATGATCATCACGTTGATGCCGGCATCTGACGAAAAGCTCTCCAACTGGTGTAGCTGCTTGGAGTTGTAGATGAAGAACCGAGCCTTCTTGCCGTAGGTCTCCAGGAAGTGGTCGGCGGTGATCGCCAGCGACTTGGCGACGCCCTCGCGGATTGCAATGGACGGTACCACTATGATGAACTTGCTCCAGCCGTACTGCTGGTTCAGCTCGAACAGCGTCTTGATGTAGCAGTACGTTTTGCCGGTGCCTGTTTCCATCTCGATGTCGAGATTCACCGGGGACACCTTGGTTTTGGTGAGCGACGTGGAGACGGTGAGATTCTGGCCACGCTGCACCTTCTGGATGTTCCCCAGCAGGGTTTGATCGGTCAGCTGCAGGTCGGCATTCCTGAATCCCTCGCCATCGCCTACGATGCTGCCGATGGTCTGGCCCTTGGCCAGCTTGCCTGGGTCGATGCGGTAGCTGACGGCACGCGCGCTGGCAGGGGGTTGGCCGGCAAAACAGTCCACCACGGCCTGCACGGCAGCGGTCTGGTAGCGCTGAATCTTGAACTTGAGCTTCATGGCGCTACCTCAAAGGCACTTCACTTCGGTGCCTGGCGAGAGCAGCTTGAAGATCTGTTCAATGTTGATCTTCACCGTGCTGTCCTTGAAGCCGGCATCGCGGAACACCGCACGCAGTGGCTGATACGCGGCCAGTTCCTTGGCGAAGGCATCGTCGATACCGCCGCGTGCGTCGAAGCAGGCGGCCAGTGCGTTACCGTCCACGAAGTACACGTCGTTGCCCTGGATCGTCTTCTTCTCTATGGGGAGCGCCAGGTCCACGCCCCAGTCCAGCATCACCTGGAACAGCAGGTCGAAGGCACTACGATCAGGCTTGATGTTGTCCACGGCGGCGAACAGGCCTTCCTGGGTCATGGCGTCGGGCGTGTAGTACACGTCGGCCATGTTGGAGGTGTCGATTTTCAACACGCGAAAGCCAATGTCCACCTGTGGGTTGCCTTGCTCAATTTGTTTGCCCGCACGGCGAATCCGCTCTTTGGAGATTTCGGAGATGAGCGGCTTCAGCCCAGCACTTTGGCAGAGCTGATATGCCTCCTTTGCATCTTTGCTGTCTTGGCCGATTGGTTCCGGGTACTGCACACTGATGAACTTGCGAGTTGATCCCTCGCGGCGATTAATCTCCAATGTCGCATGAGCGAGCGTTGAAGATCCGGCGAATAGGTCAATGCAAGTGTCCTGTGGCCCGGTCATGAAGGTGATGATGCGCTCCATGAGAAGTACGGGCTTGGGATTTGAGAATGCCTTCTTCCCTTCGGGAAAGAGAGTCTTCAGGTCATACGCACCGGAACGGCCATCCAAATCAAACACACTAGACAGTTTATCCTCGTATTCGGAGGCATAGACCTTTAGCTCGACAATTTTGCTTTCGTTATCACCAAAAAGTATTCGCTTCTCAGCCAACAGGCGATCCATAGTGGCCCTCGGGAACCTGTATCCCATTAGTGGCTCTTTACATGGCTTTCCGGTGACTGGGTGGATGACGTCGTAGCGATACCCTTCCTTGCCTGGGTTGTGGACGCTCTGGCTTCCGGTGTAAACGCCACCAAAGTCGATGTATTTGTACCGATCAAGCTGGCCAAGCTGAGATTTGTTCTCTTTAAACCATTCGGAATAGGCTGCTTGGAGCTTGTTCGCATCCTTGTGCACGGCTACGAGCTCGTTTCCAACTCCTACAAGGATGTCCTTGATGTCAGATGTAGGACTCTTCCAAATCTTCTCAAGAGATTCCTTGTTCTTGGCAAATACATGGATGCTTTCGTGCTCAACGGCAATGTTCGTTGGGTTGTTGTCAGTTGCGTTTTTCCAGATAAGGGTCCCAACGAAATTGGGCTCGCCGAAGACCTCGTAGCAAAGCTGCAAGGTGTTGGATGTTTCGGCATCATCGATTGAAATGGCGACCACGCCGGCTTCGGAAAGAAGATTTCTCGCCACGCGAAGGCGCTGGTACATCATGCTTAGCCAGTCGGAGTGAAACCGGCCATTGGACTCGGAATTCACAACCAGACGATTTCCCTCTTGGTCTTGCTGGTTGCTTTGGATAAGGTATTCGTAGGTATTTCCTACGAAATCATCACGATAGACGAGGTCGTTACCTTTCTTGCGGTTGTAGGGTGGATCGATGTAGATCAGCTTGACTTTGCCGAGGTAAGACTCTTGAAGGAGCTTGATCGCCTCCAAGTTGTCGCCCTCGATGAACAGATTCTTCGTGGTGTCGAAATCCACGCTCTCCTCGCGACAAGGCCGAAGGGTCTTGGCGATCGGCGCGTTCGCCGTCAGCAACGCCTCGCGCTTGCCCGGCCAGTTGAGCTGATAACGCTCCTGAGGCCCTTCCACCAACGATTCGGACAAGGTCTGCTTGAGCTGGTCGAAATCCACGGCCAGCCGCACGCCGCCATCCACGCCCGTGGCCTCGGTCACGCAGTCCGGGAACATCGTACGTATCCGCGCGATGTTGTCTTGGGTGAGGTCGGGCGAGTGCATCTTCAATTTTTCCATGGGTGATTCCTGGGGCGTGTTGCGTCAGTAGCGGTCGAGGTGAAGCCGCCGGTGCCACTAGCGGTCGTCCTCAACGCGCCCATCGAGCTGATGATGTTCTTGCGCGCGCCGCCAAGCGAGACGGCGATGCGCGGATAGAGCAATGATGCTTTCTACGATGGAGGCCAAGTTGGGGCCACGAATCAGCCGTTGGATCTGCATCTGCTTCATGGACTGCTTAAGCAGTTCGTTGAGCGAGGGGAGATCTTCGGCGCTCTCAATTGATTGCAGGTCAACATCTACGGATTTGTTCACTTGCTTCCCCTTAACAACTCTAGGTCGGTCTTCAGTTTTCGGGCGACTGCATTGAGCTCCACTTTGCGATTGAACTGCTTCTCCGCCGCAAGCTGTGCGACCGCCTTGTCTATCTCCTTCCCCAGCGCACGCACCTTTGTCTCACGCTCGACCAGATCGCTCAGCGACTCGTTCGGGCGATGGGTCAGCGGTATCAGCGCATGCAGCAATTGCTCGTACAGCCCACCCAGATTCAGCGCGACCGGCAGGGCTGCGCGCGGGCTCTCCGATGCAATGCAATCGGTAGCGAAATAGTCCGAGCATACCCAGCGGCCGGCCTCGGCTTCGCTGGGACGCTTGTAGCAGGCGACAACCTGAAGACGATCTTCGTAATGCAGCTCGAACAGGAGCGGAAACGGAATCGCCCTGTCGACGCACCGCAGGATGTCATGATGAAGCTCCGATGCCCTGAGTCGTACACTGAAGACCTGGATCTCCGGCACGCCGGGTGAGGCAGGCAAATTGGTAGTTTCGGGCGCAAGCTTGTACTGCCAGACGATCTGTTCGACCTGCTCGGCGAATCGGCCTTTGAGACGGGCTCCGACTGTGCCGTGCTCGTAGAGCTTGGCCTTGGGGACGACGCGTCCGAAAGCCGCCTTGGCGGGGTAGGCGAACAGGGCTGAACGTGCATGCAGGGTCATGCCGCTTCCAGCACCACGAGAAAGGCGATCAGCTCGAACTCATCTAGCCCGGTGATGGTTTGGGTCAATGCGGTGGTCCTACCTCCTGAAAACAGGCTGTCGATGTCCTTCTCTTCCTTCACTTCGACCATCGAGCGAATGGCCTTGCCCAAGAGGTCGGAGTAGGACTGCATATTGCGACCATCGGCCGTCTCCTGGTTGAACTGGTCGCACAGGGAAAGGAACGGCTCGTCTTGTCCTTTGCAGCAAGTGCGCGCCAGGTCAAGCAGCCGCTTCACTTCGGTCTGGTCATGGACGATGTTGCCGTCCTGGCCGATATAGACCAAGTAGTACGGATGCAGGCGGTTGTGCTGAGGCTGGCTTGCTGTCGGGTTGATGCCCGCGTTGCGATTGCGCAGGGTGAAGAGCACGCCGGGCGGCAAGCCGAGCTCGGTATTGGCCGGCACGACGGCGTGTAGACCGTTGGGGGCGTTTTTCAGCTCGCCGTGGGCTTTGACGTAGTTCAGCAGATCCATGCGGAAGTCGTTGAGGCCGAGATCGGTTATCGACACGCCGGCCTTGAGGTCCTCCAGCTCGATCACTTCCTCCTGTAGACGCCTGAGTTGCTCCTTACGGTAAGCCACGTCGTTGGCTTGGGCCGAGAGCACATTGTCGTCACCCGTAGCGGTGACGTCGACGATGGTCATGCGGCTTTCCACGCGCTCCTTGAGGTTGATGTACTCGTCCAGCGAGATGTCGGGCCAGTAGTTGGCCAGCTGGATGCTGCTGTTCGGCGAGCCAATGCGGTCAATGCGGCCGAAACGTTGGATGATTCGCACCGGGTTCCAGTGGATGTCGTAATTGACGAGGTAGTCACAATCCTGCAGGTTCTGGCCCTCAGAGATGCAGTCCGTGCCGATCAACAGGTCGATTTCAGCCGGCTCCTGTGGCAGCACGACGGATTTTTCCTTGGAGTGTGGCGAGAACAGCGTCAACAGCTCTTGGAAGTCGTAGCGATTGGTGAGGGTGGATTGAGGCCGGGAACTACCGGTGACCTTGGCGCTGTGTAGCCGCCCGTTGGCCCACAGCTCCGGCGCCAAATTGGCGTAGAGGTAGTCGGCGGTGTCGGCAAAAGCGGTGAAGATCAGCGCCTTCTTGTTGCCCGGGTTGATCGGGTAGGCGATTTTATCGTGCAGTAGAGACTTCAGGTGCTGAAGCTTGGCGTCGTCTGCAGGCGTGATCTTTTCCATCTCCGCGAACAGCATGGCGATCACGTCGAGGTCACGCTGGAGGTCGAACTGCCAGCGTGGTAGATCCATGTCGGCCAAGTCGATTTTGACCTTACCGCCCACGTTGAAATCGCAGGTGCTTTCGTCCAGCCAGTCGTCGTCGTCCGCGTCGAGGTTGTCCAGCGCGGCCGTGTGGTCGTTCACACTGCCCTTGCCGCCGTTGGTATCGAAAGCTTCGACTTTGCCCAACGTTTGCTGATGGTTGTCTTGCAGCATCTTCAAGGTCAGCCGGAAGGCGGCGACCGAGCTTTCCAGACGCTTGAGCAGGTTGACCGTGAGCAGCTTCTTCAGGCTTTGCTCGCGATCTATCTGGCGCAACGCACCTCCTCCACTCGATACCTGGGTGTCGTACATCTCTTCGTACTTTTTGATGCGGCTGGGAAGGATGTAGCTCAGTGGCGCGTAGATCGCGAGATTGAGCTTGGCGAGTTGCTCGAAAATATCATTGAAGCTCATGACGTCAGCACGCGTGGTCAGCGGGCAACGAAACGACAGCGGCTTGCGGCGCTCCGGGAAGGGGCCGATGTCCCGGGTGTCGTAAAACGTTTGAATGTGCTTGCGCGAACGGGCGATAGTGACGCTGTCCAGCAGCTCGAAGAAATCGAAATCCAGTGCGTCGAGGATGGCCCGTGGAGTGCGCCGCTCCGGAGGCAGCAGCGACCAGGCGTTGAAGGCCCTCTGGGCGTTACGAAATACCTCTTCAACCGACTTGCTGGTGCGCAGCTTTTTGTTGAGGTTTTCCGAGTCGCCCTCGTAGGCCAGCGCCAGCTGGTTGCGAAGGTCGTTGAAACGGTTGTTGACGGGAGTCGCCGAGAGCATCAGTACCTTGGTCTTGACGCCTTCGCGGATCACCTTGCGCATCAGCTTCTGGTAACGGGTTTCGCGCTCCTTTACCGCGTCGTTGTTTCGGAAGTTGTGCGATTCGTCGATCACTACCAGGTCATAGTTGCCCCAATTAATGCGATTGAGGGGCGTACCGAAGGACTCACCGCTGGTGCGACTGAGGTCGGTGTGGCACAGCACGTCGTAACTGAAGCGGTCCTTGGCGAAGAGGTTGGTCTTCAGGTTCCGGTTGTAGTTAAGCCAGTTATCCGCAAGCTTCTTGGGGCAGAGCACCAGCACCGATTTGTTGCGCAGCTCGTAGTACTTGATGACGGCCAACGCAGTGAATGTCTTGCCCAGGCCGACGCTGTCGGCGAGGATGCAGCCGCTGTAGGTCTCGAGCTTGTTAATGATGCCGGTGGCGGCGTCGCGCTGGTAGTTGAAGAGCTTGTTCCAGACCAGCGTGTCCTGGTACCCCGTGCGATCATTGGGGAGAACATCTTCGTCGAGTTCATCGAGGAACTCGTTGAAGATGTTGTAGAGCATCAGAAAGTAGACGCTTTCTGGCGAGTTCTCCTGATACACCGAAGCGATGTGCTGGCAGATTTGCATGGTGACGTCTTCGAGTTTGTCTTGATCGTTCCAGATTTGCTCGAAGAGGTTTAAGTACTGCGTAGCGAAGGACGATTCGCTGATCCTATTGATGTAGTTGGAGACCGCGTTGCCTTGCTGGTAGCCAAGGTCGACGGCCGTGAAGCCGTGCAAGGGTGTATAGGTCGTCGCCGAATCGGAGGATTGGACACCGGCGAACTGCTGCATGGGCGCCTTGCTACGGTTGCTGCGGAACTGTGCCTTACGGCGCAGCCAGTCCGCGCACTCTCGGGCAATGGCGCGTTGGGTTAGCTTGTTGCGCAGCTGTATCTCGAACTCGCTGCCGTAAAGGCTGCGTTCCCTGTCGAGCTTAGGGATGTGGAATTCGCGTCGCTCGCGATTCACTTGGTCGGTGACTTCGTCGGCCACAAACGTGGGCGAAGTGAATATGAAGCGTAGTTCCTCGATCTGCTCCAGCTCAGCTTTCAACGCCTCGTAGGCGTAGATCGAGAAGCAGGAGGCGGCGATCTTGAGCTTGACCCCCGGTTTCAGCGCCTTCTTGAGGTCATCGCCGAAGAGCTGATTGATGTTGTCGAGGATCTCCATTAGCGGCGTTCCTTGCCCGTCGTCTTGTGTTGGTTGCTGTTGATGTCGATCCAGCGCTCCAACTCGGAGCGGCGAAAGCGCCAAGTGCCCCCGAGCTTGAAGGCCGGGATGTCACCGTTCTGGGCAAAGCGGTAAACCGTCCGCTTGCCAGCCTTGAGGTAGGCGGCAACTTCGTCCAGCGTGAGAATTTCCCCGTCGGAACCGCTCATGTTGTTGCTTTGCCCCCTGTCGGCTACGGCTGGCCAAGTCTAGCCAATTCTGTCGTGCTCTCGGCACGCTGCAGTGCAGCGCCACCGCCGGTGTCGGAGGTGACGCCGGGCGGTGGCTACCCCATCACTTCCTTTCCCGAAGCAACCGATACGACCTGCGTGCAAACTAAGGTGCAATCTCGCCATCAAAGGCTGCTATCTGCGTGGAAAATCGGATCAGGGTCATGCGTGAAGCCCGAGGACTATCTCTAGATGCCCTCGCCACCGAAGCAGGTACGACAAATCAGCAAGTTAGCCTTCTAGAGACCGGGAAGCGCCGCCTAACGGTGGACTGGCTCCTACGACTGGCCAAACCCCTGAAATGCCATCCCTGGGAGCTGGTGGCGTCCGATCTCCCGCATCCACCCCTAGCCGAGGAAATTCGCCTGATTGCTCGGTTTCAGGCCCTTTCTCATGACCAGCGAAGCGCTGTGTTGCGACTAATGGACGTCATGGTTGAGCCGACTGCGGAAGCGTAGATTCGTCCGGCTAGCCAAAATCGCAAATGTTGGATTTTCTTGACAAACTCCAATATTTTGTCTAATCATCGCTAGCCTCAGGGCCGTGGGGATGGGTACGGCAGTGGGTTGGAAGGCGGAAACGCCGTCGGACGGTGGGCTTAGGTGGCCTGTCAGGGCTGCCCAGTACGTGCGCATGTCCACCGACCACCAGCGCTACTCCACTGAGAATCAACAGGCCGCCATTGCGAAATACGCCTCCCAGCACGGGATGGAGATCGTTCGTACCTATGCGGATGAGGGCAAGAGCGGCCTAAGCCTTGAAGGCAGAGACGCCCTCAAACGACTCATTCACGATGTCGAGTCCGGTTCTCCGGATTACAGGGCCGTTCTCGTTTACGACATCAGCCGCTGGGGCCGGTTTCAGGACGCGGACGAAAGCGCCTATTACGAGTACTTGTGCCGGCGCTCGGGGATCAAGGTCTTCTACTGCACAGAGCCCTTCGAAAACGATGGGAGCCCCATGGCGACCATCATGAAGAGCGTCAAGCGCGCCATGGCAGGCGAATACAGTCGGGAGCTGTCGAACAAAGTGTTTCAGGGCCAATGCCGTCTCATTGAGCTCGGCTTCCGCCAGGGTGGCGCACCCGGTTTCGGCCTTCGCAGGATGCTTCTCGACGAGCAGCGCACGCCCAAGGGGCTACTCAGTCGTGGAGAACAAAAGAGCCTCCAGACTGATCGGGTTGTTCTTGTCCCGGGTCCCGATGAGGAGGTCGCTGTCATTCGCGAGATATACCGGTCCTTCCTCAATGCGAAGAAGAACGAGCGGGCCATCGCCGAGGAGCTGAACGCCTTGGGGCTAACGAGCGACCAGGGGCGTCCTTGGACTCGCGGAACGATCCACCAGATCCTGACGAACGAGAAATACATCGGCAACAACGTCTATAACCGCACATCCTTCAAGCTGAAGCAGAAGCGGGTGCGGAACGCCGAGGACATGTGGATTCGCCACAAAGGTGCGTTCGACTCCATCATCGCTCCGGAATTATTTGAGCGGGTTCAGGCCATCGTCGCTGCTCGGTCCGAGCATCTGGATAACGACACGATGCTCGCGATGCTTCGAGGACTCTACGAAAGAAAAGGCACCCTATCAGGCCTACTTATCGACGAGCAGGAAGGAATGCCGTCGAGCCACTCCTACGCCAGTCGCTTTGGAGGCCTCGTTCGGGCCTATTCGTTGATTGGCTTCCGTGCCCAAAGGGACTTCCGGTACATCGAGATCAATCGATCGTTGCGGCAAATGCTTCCAGACGTTGTCGAATGCGTCGTGGCCGACCTTAAGAAAGTTTGCACCAGTGTCAGCGCCGATCCCGGCCAACCGAACCTCATGTGGATCAATGACGAGTTCACGCTGTCGGTAGTCCTGACGCGCTGTCTTCAACTCGTGAGCGGGACCTTCCGCTGGCGTGTCCGCTTCGACACAAGCCTGGCGCCCGACATTACCTTGGTGGCCCGCCTGGCAGCGGATCAGCGCACCATCCTCGACTATTACTTCTTTCCTCGCATTGACCTCCCGATTCACCCGCTGCGTCTATCCGAGGACAACAACGCCGTCACCTTGGATGCCTATCGCTTCGATTCTCTCGAGCCATTAGTCGCCCTGACGGGAAGATCGGCCTTTGCCAAAGCCGCTTGAACGGAGGACTGGTATGCGAACCATCGAACTCGTACCTGTATCTCAGATCCATGTGCTCAACCCACGAGCCCGGAACCAGCGTCAGTACCGGACCATTGTGGAGAACATCGAGAAGATTGGCCTCAAGCGCCCAATCACCGTGACACGGCGCGCTAACAAGGATGGGAAGGGCGAGTTCGATCTGGTCTGTGGGCAAGGACGTCTTGAGGCATACCAGATCCTGGGAATGGACCACATCCCCTGCATCGTCATCACCGCCGATGAAGAGGATTGCATGATCATGAGCCTCGTCGAGAACATCGCACGACGCCAACATCAGGCCGTGGAACTCATGCGGGAAATCGAGAGCCTGCATCAGCGTGGCTACAACGATACCGAGGTCGCGGACAAGCTCGGCGTGACCGCATCCTGGGTCAATATGATCCTCGGCTTACTGGAACGAGGCGAAGAACGGCTCCTCGCTGCCGTGGAGAAAGGTATTGTCCCCGTGAGTCTCGCAGTGACCATTGCTAGAAGCGATGATGCTGGGATACAGGAAGCATTAGCCGACGCCTATACGCACGGCGTCGTCAAAGGAAAGAAGCTCGCCCTGCTGCGAAAGCTCTTGGATCAGCGCTCGCTGCGCGGGAAGAACGAGCGCCATTCGTCGGGGGTAAACCGCAAAGGAAGCAGAAAGCTCACCGCCGAGAATCTCCGGCGGATCTTTGAGCGCGAGGTGGGCAAACAGCAACTCCTGGCGCGGACAGCGGATTTCACCCAGAAGCGCCTTTTCTTCGTCGTGCAGGCTCTCAAACATCTTCGCCAAGAGGCCTCCTTCGTGGCCATTCTCCGAAAGGAGGGGCTCGATAGCATCCCAAGTCCACTGGAGCGCAGGATGGCAAAGGGCGGCGCGCCATGACGAACAAGATGCCGCCGCCAGGCTTTGAGAACCAGACGCGTGTTATCCCACTCAACGCGATCGACCCTCTTAAGCCGCTACGAGCTGCCCTCAAACAGAGTCACAAGTACGCCCAGATCGCTGCGTCCATCCATGAGATTGGTATGGTCGAGTGTCCGGCTGTCGTGGCAAACCCACAGAAGGAGGGCACCTACTACCTCTTGGACGGGCTCCTGCGTATCGAAATAGCCAGGGAACTGGGTTGGACGGAAGTAGAGTGCCTCGTCGCCATCGACGACGAAGCCTATACCTATAACAAGCGCATCAGCCGGCTTTCAGCGGTTCAAGAGCATAAGATGATCGTTCGTGCCATTGAGCAAGGAGCTCACGAGGATCGGCTTGCGCGCGCACTTAGACTGGACATTTCAACCGTTCGGCGACGCTTTCGGATGCTGGATGGCATATGCAATGAGGTCGTTGAACTTCTCGCTGACGGGCCCTGCCCAAGGAACGTGTTCGACGTGTTGAAGAAGATGAAGCCCATGCGCCAGATCGAGGCAACGGAACTCATGATCGGTCAGAAGAACTATTCGTCTGGCTTCGTCAAAACCATTCTGGCCGCCACACCGGATGATCAACTTGTAATCAAGCGAGCAAAAGATCGACCTCAGGACATCTCCCGCGAGCAGATTGCCCGCCTTGAACGCGAACTAACCGCGGCTCAGAAGCGGACCAAGTACATCGAGGAAAGCTATGGCGAGGACGTTCTGGAGCTGACCATTGCGAAAGCCTACCTATCCAAGTGGCTTAAAAGACCAAGCATTGTCCGATGGCTGGAAGAGAACCAGCCGGAGTACCTTGCTGAGTTTCAAGAAGTGGCCGAAATGACTTCGCTGACCTCTTCGGCTACGTCGCCTCCAGCCAACTAAATGTTGGCTGGCTCTGCTCACATTCGAGATCCAGGACGCAAGGGTGGGATAGACACCACCCTTGCCAGCTTCAAAGGCTCATTGACGCCGAACGGAACTGCGCGCCGCCAATACCCCTCTGGTCATTACGATGCCGACTCGATCCATCGAATGTCATCTTTGGCGGCAATTGCCCCTGACGCATGACGCACGGCCTGCGCGAGCAGTTTCGAGTACACAACGGCACCCGCGCAGGCCTCGGAAGCGTCGTCAAGACTTACATGGCTCCGTTTGGAAATCTCACGTGGAAGCCACCACATTCGCTGGTGCGAGCACATGTGAGAACTCGTACCTTTGATGACATCCCGCGCTGCAGCGAAAGCAACACCTCTTGAGTAAAGACCGGCTGGCGAGCACTGGCCCTGATAGGCATTCATATAGGTCTCATGCGTTTCAGGGTCGAAGGCCTTAAGCCGGGTCGGGCAAACTTGAAGTTCCTTCGTGACGACGCTCATGGAAGGGAGGTACCACTGCTTGGCACGGCTCAAGAGCTTCTTTAATAGCCACCGCGCAACACGTACCGGGTCGTCTTTTTTCGCAAAGGGATCGCACAACCAATGAAACCCACTCCAAATGTCCAGGAGCGGCGCACAGATCACCTCACCTGGACGGTTAAGGAGATCGACCACTGATGTACCGAGCATCGCACTCAGATTGAGGAGCGCAGCTAGTGATGGTGCGCGACCGATGGCTTCTCCCGGCTGCAAACCAAGGCATTTCCTCACCTTTTTCAGCTCGCGTCGAAAACGCGCGTGGGACTCAACATCTTCCGCAAACCGAGAGAGTGTGTCAGCCGGGAATGGCTCTTGCTCGGGACTGGCGCAGACCTTTACAAGATCAAGAAGTGAATGATCTATCCAATCGTAGAACTTAGGTCGCTCACAGACGCTACCCGCTCCGGCCAGGCTTTCACCACATTTTTGGCAATGAAGGCGGCTATCGATAGGTGTATTTCGGCGTTGCGTTGCTCCGCAGGATGGGCATCCGCAAAGTAAGTCACAGCCATGTGTTGGACAACGACTTACATATGGAATGGACCATAGGAGGGGCTCCCAGCTTTCATTCGGATCCCAGTCCTTATAGCAGACAGGGCACCATCGTCGTCCAGCGCCCATGCCGCCGTAAAGTCCGCGCGTATTAAGGACATCTTTCAAAACCCACAGCGTTCCGCGTTTGAGATTCGGATTTCCTGTCAAACGCTCGACTGTGCGGATCTGGGATTCCCGGCGCTCATCCATGAGATAGAAGCTCGGGGGTAGTGGCTCCCCACCAGTGTGAGCCGCCGACTCAATCACGGAAGCGAGTTGTCGCGGAGACCAGCCTGTTCGCCACGACATGTGGAGGAAGTAGTACTCATATGACTCGACGTGTTCGGTCCCAACTCCGCGTAGCGGAAGAGGAGGAAATGCCGTCCAAGCAAACGCTGACTGGCTCATGTCATCCCTCCCTATTTCCTGCCTCGCCGCTGGTTGTGGCGCCTTCCTGGTGGTTCTTCTTGGGCCGCTCAGTCAACCTCCAGCCACTTGCCGCCTTTGTTGCCATGGCTTTTGTATCGGCGGATTTCATGATCTCTTGGAAGAACTTTACGTCACCCCACATCTTTTTGTAGTCGGCATCGCCGTAGTACGAGTTGGAAATGTCGCTTTTGGTGATCGCATGGCGCCCGCCCAGTTCCGCACGTTTCTTGGCATCCGCGAGGATCTTCTTGAGCACTCCGATGATGCCGGCCGAAGCGGCCATCAGATCGTCAACCATGCTCATCAGCAGCGAACTTTTTGAGAAGCTGTATCCTTCGCTCAATGATTTGAGCACTTCTAGAAATGGTTCGCGATCTTTCGCCCGATCGAGTCTATAAGGTGGCATCCAAATGACGTCAGAGCGTCGCCGGACCTCAGGTCGGTCGAGCCATAGTTCCGCTGTGCGGTGGACGCCACTCAGCAAAAAGTTCATCTCGCACTGCTCCAGAATCGACATCAAGTTCAAGATGTGATCAGCGGGATTCTTGTCGCGGTGGTTGGTGCACATAGCGTGCGCCTGGTCAACGGCAGCTAGCAGCACGCCGCGACTCGCGGACAGAGATTGGAACTTGTCCCAGACCTTCCGCTCAGAAAGCTTGGGTAGAGGTACACCGCACAGCTCGGAGTGAGCCCTCTGGACCTCGGCTTTCAACGCCATGTATGCATGGTGTTGCGGATCGGCGCTGTCGCGCATCCATGCGACGTTCGGAACAAAGAGCTGTTGAAGCAACGACTCAGCAAATCCCAGTGAGCTGAAGTAGGCATTCTGCGGAAGCATTGCAAACACTTCGATGTATGGAATTGTTCCCGCCGCCCACTTTTCAGGTTGGCCATACAACTTACGGATAATCGAGCGCCTAACGGTGGTCTTGCCTACACCCGACGGCCCAACTACGAAGATGAAGCGGCCGAGTTCTGTAGCAGCAAGGGCCTTCTCGAGTTCGGCGCGAGGACCGGAATAGTTTGGGTGCTTGAAGATCTTCGACATGATCATTACTCCGTTTCCAGAACGGTGATGTCGTCCCACGACGGAAGTGGTGCACTACCTTCGTCAGCGTCTTCGTCTTCAAAGGTGTCGATCACTTCTTCAGGGTCCGGCGGCTCTTCAGCCATCAGGTCTTCATCCGACTCCGCAAGGCGTTGGTTGCGTAGATAAACGTCACGGTCGACGTCTTGCTTGCGCGCAGCCCTGTTGCTTCTCGCAGATGGTCCCCACAGGAGCTCGAATAGCTGCTCTGTTGGACTCATCGAGGCAATCGTGAGAATGTTGTTTTTGAATGCTTTGACCCAGCGTGAGCCAATTTTCACGTAGATCAACGATGGATTTTCGCAGTCCCTGCGCACTTGGTCGGGCTTCGCGGTGCGAAGCAACGCACTGAGCTCTTGACTTGTGAATATGGCACATTCGGTTTTGATACCGCGTTTTTCTGTCGCCCTACCCGTGAAGTCGATATCAACTGATGTCTTGATCAGGAAGTCATCATTCGCGGCTTGGTTGATCCCCATCGCTCCATATTTCGCCATGGCGACATCCAAACGATCGCGCGGCGTGATATCACCGTCGTAGGGAGTGCGCGGGAGGTCGTCGAACACGTAAAGCTCAAACGCGTGATGGACCGTCATAAATGCCAGACGCGCGGTGTTCTTGCTCTTAAACTTTCCGTCGACTTTTCGGCCCTTCATGTCAGGCTCAGTCGAGCCCGGAAGTTGGTGTGCGACATTACAATTGATCTGACGAATTGCCGTTTCCGCCTGACTGTTGTAACGGCTTCCGCCCGTCGGCGCATAGAGCAAAGTTATACCCAATACCTCACAGAACTGCTGTAGCCAGTGCGAATCATTGTCCGGACCGCGGTCTACGACGATGACAAAGGGCAGGAAGCCATGCCGACGTACGAAGTCGCGTACGAGGAGCGCAAAACCGTCGGTTTTTGCCTTGCCAAAATAGAACGAGTACGCCATTGGCATCCGCGTCGCCTCGTCAATGCCAATGTAGAACCACGGCTTTTGGCCCCCTAATGCAGTCACGATTTCGGGGGCGCACCTCGCGTCGAACTGAGAAGAATCAATGTGAAGCGTATGACCGTACGCTATGGCTTCGCCCGACCGGACTACAGGGTCTGAAATTGGCCGCGCGGCCTGGTACGCCCGCATTCCTCCGGCTGCCAAGGCGCGCATTGCCCGATCTTCCCTACGCAAGTAGCAATCAAGCGTGCTTTTGTGCGGCGTTTCGACATGGTGCCGCTGACATTCTTTTTCTAGTTCGAACAAGAGGAACTTTGGGTTCTTAGTCTTTCCCGATCTCCACCACACTCGGATCACGAACTCAATGCACTGCTGTTGGGTCGGATCAAGACGGGACTCTCGATTGCCCGAGCTTGCATAATTGGTAAGGCAAACTGCTAATGGAGACTCGCCTCGCTTCTTGGCGTCCCTTACGGTCGCTGCGAGTTGCCTCATGCGAACAGTGCTCGGCTCCAGCCCTCTCTCGATTCGCTCAAGGCGAGCTAGTTTCGCCATGCCTGCCGCGTAGTCGGTAGTGGTCGCCGTTGAGACGGCGTCCAGCTCTAAGGGCTGATTGGTGGCCTCAAGTAACCGCTGTCTGGCTCGGGCGTCAGCAACGAGTGCCTGCTCCTCTCCACCGTAGAGATAGAAATGTTGGCTGAGCTGTATGGGCGTACTCGTGATCAGCCCGAAACATCGCCGCGCGGCCAAGAGCTTCAACGCGATACCATCGCTGAAGCCTGGCAAGGTTTGCCCCAGTTCATCAATTGAGTACGGCCGCTTGGCGAGGAGAGCGAGCGATCGTTGCGCCACGCGCAGCTCCTCCGGTGTTAGCGGAATCTGCGTCGTGGCGTACATGGCTTCCTGCGTCCGAAGATACGGTGCTACCGGAGTCGGCGGCGTCCATACCTTGAACTCAATTCCGCGCTCGTTGGCCCACTGCTTATAGGGAAGAGACGTCCATTCACCCCCCTCTCGCGCCCAGTCTCCATCACCGGCGTGCTTGAGAAGCCAGCCTTCAGTCTTGCATTCGACAAGCTCGACGCGGTCATGCCGGAAGACGAGGAAGTCGATGGTGGCGTGCGAGATATGCTTCCGTCCGCCTTCGAGAGTACGGACGATACGGTGAAGGTGGATCTGGACGTAATAGCACCTGACATCAGGGTCGTGCTCGAGCTCGTAAGCGAACACTCGCTCGCACGTGTGACTTTCCAGGATCCGAGTACGGCGGTTTTTGCGAGAAGCGAAGTGCACGCGAATATTGTTTAGGGCACCTTTCCCTACGGTGCGTAGACCGCTTCCGGCTACCAGCAGCTCGATATCGTTGATCACGGCAGGGGAATACCCAGCGCTCCGATATACCTCGTAGCGTTCTGCCTCGGAGAGCCCGCCAAGCCGCTCGTCGTCGACAGAGGGAGGTTGGATTTTTAAAACACGCATTGCCATGCGATCTCCTCCTGGCCGCACGCTCCTGCCGACCCAGCAGAATGGGTCGCCGTGAAGGCGCAGCGCTGCAATGAGGCCCAGCAGGGCCTATTGACATTTGATGGGGAGCGCAGGAAGCTAATCGCGCCGACGAGCCAAAGTCAGCACGAACGAGAGCCTGCCTGGAGCTGCAACTCCGGCGGGCTCTTTAGTTTCCTGGCCTGCCGTTACGTTTCTTCCGGGGTTTCTCGGGCTTCACTCCTCCTAGGCGGTATCCGCCTTCAAGACACCGAAAAGAAGAAAGCCACCGCCTAGCTGGCAGTAGCTTTTTCATTAGCTGTATTTGGTTTCGCGTTGGCCGTTCGAGCTTCCGACATCATTTCGTCAAGCCAATTGGCCACATCGCGTGAGGCCGAGAACCAGCCGCTGCGCCCGTCGACGTGAAACATCCGGACAGGTAGCTGTCCTCGCTTACGCGCTACGCGGAGCGCATCAGTACTCGGAAAGCCGAGGTACTTAGCCGTTACCGCTGCGGTGAGGATCCACCCATGCGCCTTCACCAACAGGTCGAGGGTCGGCGATTCCTGCATGCAACCTCCACGAACAAATTGGAACATTCCGGGTCTGTTCGGCTTCGGGCCAACGTACCCCTTCCGCCAATTGCCGTCAAGTTGTTGTTTTTAAACGATTTTCGTTGCGTGACTTTATAATGCCGATGTCATCAGCGCTGTTGCGCGGACTGATAATGCGGATTCGCCGCAACCCTCTGGTCGCGTTCGTGAATCTCTAGAATGCGAATTAGCAACTCTTTCCCTTGAGAGGTAATGGTGCGGCTTCTTGGAATTAGCGCGAGTTGTTTTCTGCTATGGACATCATGAGGTTCTCGGTCTACGCACCGGCCCCAACCCGAGTGGAGGGCCAATCCAGCAAGGACCGTCCTAGGTGCTGATACCCCGTTGTGGTCTGCTGCGCTTGGGGCGGAACCCTTTCCCGAGGAACGATGGATCCGCCTACCTCAATCGTTCGCTTCAGCCGGAGTGAGCCATGGCCACGACCAAACGTCACAGCCCTGCGTATCTGTGGGCTCAGCTGTCCGCAATGGAAAAGGTTATCTGGGCAACCGCATACGCCAACGCGTCGCGCTCAGCATCGGAACGAGCCCGCATCGCAGATCAAACGATTCGCACGCTTCACGCCTTGGAGAGTCGCCGAGAGGGCAACATCGGGCCTGAGTACGACGCCGCGCGGTGCAACATCATGCTGGAGTTGCCTGAGTTCGAGGCGTGGTACAACGTACAGCTGCGGGTGACCCGAGGTTCCTCGGCAAATCCCCCAACGAAAGACCAGTGCAACGAGGCCTATGAGCGCTATCGCAGAGGATTGGGCGATTTCTACTGATGGGCGTAACGAGGCGAGAAATTCCTGCTAGGTGGAGTGCTTTCGCGCGATGGCTTCAAGGTCCTTCAGGACATCATCTGTCGCCGCGTACCTTCCTGTTGCGCGTGCGTTCGCGCTCAAAGTGAGAGCGCGACTGATGAGATCATGGCTCGATTGGCGCCTCTTGATCGCGAGCGTCAAGGCAGTCTAAATGAACTCAGTGAGCGTCTCGCGCGGCGTTAGTAGCTCTCGGACGGCCGCCAGCAATTCAGGCCTGATGGAGAAAGCGTATGCATCTACTTCGTGCATATGCGGCCTCATGGGTTTGGGTTGAAGGCTGAGCTGTGCCCGAACGAAGGAAGCGACAGCGCGCCCTCAGACTCTCAGAACAATCCTCGCCGATGTCAAGGCGGTGGTACGCTCAGCGCGACCAGACTTCTCTTCCATTGCTCTCTCCTAGAAGCATAGGAAGTCAGTTCGGGGACTTCAAAGTTACGTTGGCGATGTCCGCTTGCCATCTGCACGACGCAGGAGAAAGGCGATGATGACGGTTGAACAATTGCAGGAACCACAAGCACTCCGCCTCGCCATGGGTGAACTCACTGGCAGCGAGTTGCGAATCGCGCAAGCCGCGGTGCGATTCGCTCACTTCCATATCACGCATGCAATCGTACCGGTTCCATCGCCTAAAGCTGCGAAAGGTGGCGACGGCGCAACCTTTCAAGACGAGCGATACGTTAAGGGATGGAACGATTGCAGAGATGTCATGCTTTCCATGCGCAGTGCAGCACTTCATCCAAAGAATTGATGCTTCCTTGGCGTCTGCATTGGGGTGAAAGCCCACACTTTCTTCAGACGATCGTTTCAAGGTCGTCCACGATGGTGAAGGGTCACTGACTCCACGCGTCTAGCTTTAGACCGTGGGGACTTTCTCTGGTGAGGAAAGGTGTCCAGTGTCCCCAATGCAGCCGCGATACCGTTGGGGACCGACACGGTAAGCCTCAATACGCCATGGGCGGCAGGCAGTCCTGATAATCGACCCACAGGCCCGTTAGGCGCGCCATCCCCTCCGCGTTCCCCGAGAGATCGGCCATCAGGCGGTACGCCAGGTGGATTAGCCCATTGCTGCATCGAAGGTTTTGCTGCGCGAGCTCGAGTGGGTATCCCTGGGCCTGGCGGTCCAACGCATGGATGCCGGCATGCACGAACGAATTGAGTGGCTGCCACGCCACGGTCTGGAACTGCCGCAGCGGCGCGGCCAGGCCCGCGGGTGCATCGCTCGCTAGAGCCCGTAGCATCACAGGAGCCATGGGCCACTTCTTGGCCGCTGCGTCCGATTCCACGGATAGGCCGTCCACCACAGCGCCCAAGACTTCCTCGGCCGCCACGTAGCGCAGCCAGGCGCCCCGTACGAGGGCCTCGAACTGGAGACGCAAAAGGGCAGAGGCGGACTGAGGGAAACCTGAGGCATAGCACGTGCGCACGGCCGTGCCGTGCTCCAGGGAAAGTAGGGTGGCCGTGCCGGCCAGGTTGAGGCGATGCGAGGGGTGTACCACCCAGTCGTGGGAGGCTAGCGCTTCATCGAGTGCAAGCTGGAAAGCGTCGGAGCGATCGAACAACGCGGATAGCATGTGGTCGACTCATATGCCCATCATTCCGAAATGGTCGCCGCTTTCTTCGAGCGCTTCAACGGCAGCTATCGGCGGGGCGCGCTCCCGTCACATCACCACTGGGGACTCGAGTGGCTTATCGCGCGAAGCTCTGTTTTTGCTTCGCGTGTGCTGCCGTCGCGGCGTAACAAATTGTTACGTCGCCTGTTTAGTCAATCAGTGCCGCGAGGACGTGTCGTGGGTCTTTCTCGATTGCGCGTAGCAGGGCACGTGCAGGGCCGGTCGGATTGCGACGCCCCTGCTCCCAGTTTTGAAGGGTGCCAAGGTCAACGTCAATCACCTTGGCGAACTTCGCTTGGGAAAGCTTGGTCAGTGAGCGAATGCGCTTCACCTGCTCGGATGCCACGTAGGTCTCACGCGAAGGCGCGCGCTCACCTCGACGGATTTCATCCATCTGGGTGACACTCTGCAGCAGTTCATTGAATAGCTTGTTGTCCATGATCATCTCCACAGCTCGATCACTTGCTTGAGGATCTTCTTCTGCGCGGCGGTTAGGTCTTCGGCCTCATTCTTCGTATACGCCAGCAGCAGGGCGATTTGCGACGCGCTGGTGAAGTAGTAATAGATCACCCGGGCACCGCCCCGTTTGCCGCGGCCTTTGGCGGCCATGCGAATCTTCCTGAGTCCACCTGTGCCGGGGATGACATCCCCGGCTTCTGGGTCTTCGGCCAATTGGCGCTGGAATTCGGCGTAGTCATCGTCATCCACCAGGTCGGTGATCTGCCGAGTGAAGACTGGGGTCTCAATGAAGATCATGGCGGAGATATACGCCATTGGCGTATATACGTCAATGGCGTAGTATGGCCGTCATTGTCCGACCTTGTGTTGCGCAAGGTTCCCTAACCGTAGATCCGGATATCGCTGCGGTAGCGCCAATTCAGGCGGAGTGAGAGGGCGTCCCTGGCAGCTTCTTGGGTGACCCCCGATGGGGTGGCCGAGCGCCAATCGCCGTCCTTGGGAGTACAGACTTTGCCCGCAATTTTCCTATTTTGCCGCGAGCAACGCGGCCATAAGCAATTGATTACATTGTCCTTAACAAACTATGCCGCAGATGCCTAGGGCAAAGTCCGTGAGTATCAATACTCTGGCGCACAAACTACGGGCGCCAAATTCGCACCGACTTTGCCGATAGAAACACAAGGGCATAGTTTGTGCGGGTTGTACAAACTTTGGCGTTTGACCCTTGAACAAACTATGCCGTTCGGATTTTTACCAGGACGACATGTAAATCAGTGGGTTGCCGAACCTTCCCAACGGGGATTTGGAACCGAAAACGACCCCGTATGCCCTTAGAGACGCCGAAGTCCGCGGACTATCCGCCTCGACCGCCAGTTCACTCCGCGGGGTTCTTGAGTGGCCGTGTCTCAACCGATGACAACGCGGTGTAGTCTTTTTGGCCTGCGCCAACAACGCATCAAAGCTGTTCGCTTTGGTACTAAACGCCAACGAGCTGCACACCAAACGCCAAGCAAACTGCACGCGCGCACCAAACTCATTGCACACGTGCGCCAGTCTGCACAGCAACGCCAGCCTGATCAGTCGGCACCCGCCGATGCATGCCCCTGTTT
>Ga0209674_100174_pt1 | contig 80149 bp, 73 predicted proteins | sample AraplaCvi_mMS_r2_FD_184279 | JGI IMG/M metagenome (GOLD analysis project Ga0209674, IMG submission 184279) | Arabidopsis root microbial communities from North Carolina, USA - plate scrape CL_Cvi_mMS_r2 (SPAdes) (version 2) | ecosystem: Host-associated > Plants > Roots > Endosphere | place: USA... | reverse complement strand
TGTCGGTGCTCGCGGGCTATGCGGCCAGTGCGCAGGCAGCGGATGTCGTCGGCAACGCGAAAGCGGGCCAAGGCAAGGTCGCGATGTGTATTGGCTGCCACGGCATCCCTGAATATCGCACGGCTTACCCTGAGGTGTACCGCGTGCCCATGCTGGGCGGCCAGAATCAGGCGTACCTCGAAAATGCCCTGCGCGGCTACAAGAAGGGCGACCGCCACTTCGAAACGATGCACGCCATCACCGCGTCGCTATCGGATCAGGACATCGCCGACATCGCTGCTTACTACGCAGCGCAAAATTCCTCGTCGAAGAGCAATCCCGACAAGTAACCGGCTGCGGTTATCGAACCAGTCAACGGCTACTCATTTCGCGGGACAGGAGAATTCATGAATAAGCCCCAACAGGCACTCCACACGGTGTTCAAGGCTGCATGCGCGTCGGCGGCAGTATTCGGTCTGGTTGCAGCGAGCGTCGCCCATGCGGCCGACGCCGGCAACGGCAAGGTGCTGTCCGAGAGCCACAATTGCGCGGCATGTCACGGCCCGAACCTGAACAAGCCGGTGAGCCCGGAATATCCGAAGCTCGCGGGTCAGCATTCCGACTACGTCTACTGGGCGCTGCGTCAATATCAGATGGGTAACGGCAACCCGCACATGGGCCGCAATAACGCGATCATGCAAGCCCAGGTGCAAAGCCTGTCGCAAAGCGACATGAAGGACCTGGCAGCTTATATCGAGTCGCTGAAGGGCGATCTCGTGCAGAAGAAGTAGGCGCGCCGCGTACCGTCCACATTGACCGCGCGGCTGCGCGGTTGCGCCGGCCATTGCAAACACCCCGCTTAGTGCGGGGTGTTTTGCTTTGAGGCGCGGCTTTTATGTCTGGCGCTTTTATACCTCTGGATGTCGCGCGATCCGGCTAGTCCCGCGTCGCGCGGCGCTCGATCCGTTGCAGATAGGCGTCCGTGTCCGGCGGCAGGCCCGTGCGCTGCGCTTCCCAGATGGTTTCGCCGAGGCACTCCATGATCGCGTGCTGTGCGTCGTGCGTCGAACCGAGCCGGGCGGCGAGGCGCTCGTGCGCGGCGCGGATGCCGGGCGGCTGGTCGATCGACAACTGTTCGCTGATGGCGAGGTGCATCGACAGATGCAGGAACGGATTGGTCTGCCCGCGCTCGGGCGAGTAGTCTTGCGCCTGGGCCGCCTCGGCGTCGGTCAGCTCGGCGTGATACTCGGGATGCTCGCTGATCCAGTCGGCGGCGATCGCTTCGAGCGGCGTCAGGATCTCGCCCTGGCGCTGCTTGCGCCAGGTCTCGGTGAAGAATTGACGGACTTCGTCGCGGCTGGGATTGAACATCGTGGGATCGGTGTCTTGAGTGGAGAGTGAAAGCATGCCGCGCACGCGGGCCACGGCGAGCCGCCAGGGCGATGCAGTCAACCGGCGCCGCTCGCGAGGCCCGCTGCTTCAGGCGCAGCGCACCATTTTACGCGCCGCTGCGGCGGCCCGCTGAGGGTGCTTGCGCTCAAAGATCGGGCGGCGGCGTCTTCGGCCGGAATTCGCACAGCGGCTCGATCACGCAATGCCAGCACTCGGGCCGGCGCGCCTTGCACACATAGCGGCCGTGCAGGATCAGCCAGTGATGCGCGTCCTGTTTGAACTCGGCGGGCGTGAATTTTTCGAGCGCGGCTTCGACCGCGCGGACGTCCTTGCCGGGCGCCAGTCCCGTTCGATTCGCAACCCGAAAGATATGCGTGTCGACGGCGATAGTCGGATGCCCGAACGCGGTGTTCAGAATCACGTTGGCCGTCTTGCGTCCCACGCCCGGCAGGCTTTCGAGCGCCTCGCGGTCCTCCGGCACCTCGCCGCCGTACTGGTCGAGCAGAATGCGGCAAGTGGCGATCACGTTCTTTGCCTTGTTGCGGTACAGGCCGATCGTCTTGATGTAGTTCGCGACGCCTTCCTCGCCGAGTTCGAGCACCTTCTGCGGCGTGTTCGCGACCGGGAACATCTTGCGCATCGCTTTGTTGACCGACACGTCCGTGGCCTGCGCGGACAGCAGCACGGCAATCAGCAGCTCGAAGGGCGTGGTGTACTCGAGCTCCGTGGTGGGATGCGGATTGAGACTCTGAAGCGTTTCGTAGATGGCGCGGCGTTTGTTCGCGTTCATGCTGAGCGGGCGAAGACGGTTGCGGTTAGCGCGGGTTGCGCGTGTCAGCCGGGGCCGGCGGCGTAGAAGCGTTGACGGTGTCAGTGGTGTCTGCAGCTTCGGGGCTGTCGTTGCGCGCAAGGCCCAGACGGCGGCGGCGGGCTTCGGCGGCGTCGATCTGCGCCTGCACGTCGGCGCTGACATGCTCGGTATTCAGCGGCCCCTGGCCCTTGGCTGCCAGTTCTTCCTTCTTCTTGCGCGCACGTTGGAGTGCAGCCTGAATGATCGCGCGTTTCTTCGCCTCGGCGTCGTTGGCGGCAGGCGCAGCCGGGGCGGGCGATGCCGCCGAGCTTGCCGCATTGCCGGGCTGAATATCCACAGCGGCACTGGCCGCGGCAGCGCTGCTTCGCCGCGCCGCAACACGCGCTTCGGCGGCTTCGCGCTCGCGCGCGAGACGCGCCTCGCGCCGGTTATGCCGCTCGCGCGCGGCCTCGGCCTGGGCCTCGCTCCACGCGTCCCACCCGGTCGCCTCGCCGGTGACGGGCGGCATGGAAATGCAATCGACCGGGCAGGGCGGCACGCACAGGTCGCAACCCGTGCACAGTTCGGCGACGACCGTGTGCATGTGTTTCGGTGCCCCAACTATTGCGTCGACCGGACAGGCCTGCATGCACAGCGTGCAGCCGATGCAGATCTGTTCGTCGATAACCGCCAGTGGACGCGGCCGTTCGACGCCATTGGCAGGGTTAAGCGCAATCACCGGCTTGCCGAGCACGGCCGCCAGGCGCGCGACGCCTTGCTGACCGCCCGGCGGGCACTGGTTGTAGTTGGCTTCGCCGCGTGCGACGGCCTCCGCATACGGACGACAGGCCGGATAACCGCACTTGGTGCATTGCGTCTGGGGAAGCAGATCTTCGATGCGATCTGCGAGTGTCTTGATCTGGATCACGGTCACGATGTGGGGCCAGGCGGGACTCGGCGGGCGGCCGCACAGCTTGAACTAAATAGCACATTATCGCCGATTTCCCCAATTGCCATCGGCAATCCATGTGCCATAATCGAAGCGCCTTTTTCGAAAGACCGCAGAAGGGTTTTCCCCCAACCAGCCCGTCCAGTGCTGTCGGTGCAAGGCCCGAGGAGAGGCCGGCGGTGCGATCCGGATAACGCGGCTCACGAAGACCATGCCACCATGAATCAGCCGAAAATCAAAAGAGATCCTGAAGGCACCCGGCGTCGCATTCTGCTTGCGGCCGCCGAAGAGTTTGCAAATGGTGGGCTATTCGGCGCGCGCGTCGATCAGATCGCCCGCCGCGCGGAGACGAATGAACGCATGCTCTACTACTACTTCGGTAGTAAGGAGCAGCTATTCACGGCGGTACTTGAGCACGCGTTCAGCGCGCTCAACGAAGCGGAGCGCACGCTCGAGCTGAACGGCATTGCACCCGTGGAAGCCGTCACGCGCCTTGCGCATTTCGTGTGGGACTACTACCGCGATCATCCCGAGCTGCTGCGTCTCGTCAACAACGAGAATCTGCACGAGGCGCGTTATATGCAGAAGTCGACGCGCATCCGCGAAATGATTTCGCCGATCGTCGCCACGCTCGGCGGCATTCTCGAGCGAGGCCAGCGCGCCGGTCTGTTCCGTACCAATGTCGATCCACTGCGTCTATACGTGACGCTTTCGGGCATGGGCTACTACATCGTGTCCAACCGCTACACGCTCGAAGCCACGCTCGGCCGCGATTTCAGCAGTCCGGCCGAACGCAGCGAAGTGATCCAGATGAACACGGAGCTGCTGCTCGCGTATCTGTTGCGAAAGTAGCAGGAACGCCGGTGCCGGCTTCGCGCAGGTGAGCGCACTGCCTGGCAGCGAGGCGTTGCCGCTCGCCCTCCAGGCGCTCGACCTGTGTGCGCGACGTAGAGGCGTCCGACGTGAAAAAACGGCCTCCGTATGGAGGCCGTTTTGTTGTTATCGGCTGCTTCGGCTTGTGGGTTGCGCGTGAGGTTGCGGGTGAGGAGCGCGCGGCTCGCACGCGAACCGGCCGCTCATACCTCGGCCTTTTCCTTCACCGCCCTGGTCGCCTTGTTGTGTTCGAGGATGAAGTCACGCAACTGCGGATAGATGATCGTGCGCCAGCGGCGGCCCGAAAAAATGCCGTAGTGGCCGCACTTTTCCGCAGTGAAGTGACGTTTGTTCTTCTCCGGAATGCCCGTGCACAGTTCGTGTGCGGCATAGGTCTGGCCGTCGCCGGAAATATCGTCCAGCTCGCCTTCGATCGTGAAGAGCGCCGTTCGGGTAATGTCCTGCGGCCGCACGCGTTCGCCGGCCACATCCCACGTGCCTTCCGCCAAACTGAACTCCTGGAATACGACGCGGATCGTGTCGAGGTAGTAATCGGCGTCCATGTCGAGCACCGCGTTGTACTCGTCGTAGAAGCGGCGATGCGCTTCCGCGTCGTCTTCGTCGCCGCGCAGCAGGCTTTGATAGAAGTCCCAGTGCGACGCTGCGTGACGCTCCGGATTCATCGCGACGAAACCGGTGTGCTGCAGGAAGCCCGGATAGACCTTGCGGCCCACGCCCGGATAGTTCGGCGGCACCGTGAAGATCACGTTGTTCTCGAACCACTCGTAGGAGTGCTGCGTGGCAAGCGAATTCACCGACGTTGGGCTCTTGCGTGCGTCGATGGGGCCGCCCATCATCGTCATGGTGCGCGGCGTGTCTTCGCCGCGGCTCGCCAGCAGCGAAATGGCCGCGAGCACCGGCACGGTCGGCTGGCAGACCGAGATCACGTGCAGATTCTTTGCACCAATATGGCGGATGAATTCCTGAATGTACGCAACGTAGTCGTCCAGATGAAACTCGCCGTCTTCGAGCGGCACCATGCGCGCGTCGATCCAGTCGGTCAGGTAGACCTTGTGGTCCTGCAACAACGTGCGCACTGTGTCACGCAGCAGCGTGGCATGGTGGCCCGACAACGGCGCGCACACCAGCACGACCGGCTCGTCTTTCAGCTGGCTTACGGCCTCGCTGTCGTCCGCGAAACGCTTGAAGCGCAGCAGGCGGCAAAACGGCTTTTCGATAATCGTTTGCTCGATGATCGGAATGTTGTGGCCGTCCTTGACGATCTGATGCAGGTTGAACTCCGGCTTCTCATAGTCCTTGCCGAGCCGGTAGAGCAGTTCGTAACCGGCCGAAAGGCGTGTGGCGCCGGGCACATAGGCCAACGGGCTCGCGGGATTCGCGAACGATTTGGACGCGGCCTGAGCCCAGGCGGTAAGCGGGCTCAGCATAGCCCGCTGGAATTCGTGCAGTTGATAGAGCATGGGTGCTCCGTTTTAAGCGGTTCGCATGGGGCTTCGCAAACACGCGTGTGGCGTTGCGGCAGGCCATATTGGTTGTTGGCACATTGTTATCGGCCGACAGACGGTTCGATCATATAGAAACAAGTGGAATTGTGCAATGCAGCAATTGTGCGATGTCGATCCGTAAAAGTGTCATGGAATCATGCTACTGGCGATGCTGCCGTGCCGCTATCCGGGCTTGCCGCAGCCTTAAGTTCAGCATGATCCGTGCCGTTATGGGAAGGCTGCCCCGTCGCCCGCGCCATCGCCTGCTCGTGCTTCATCAGGTTGAGGCCCGTGTTGACGAGCGCCACGTGCGAGAACGCCTGCGGGAAATTGCCGACGAGGCGCTTATGCGCCGGGTCGTATTCCTCCGCGAGGAGCCCCACGTCGTTGCAGAGGCCGAGCAGCCGCTCGTACATGGCGATAGCCTCGTCGAGGCGGCCCTGCAACGCCAGGTTATCCACCATCCAGAACGAACAAGCGAGAAACGTGCCTTCCCCGGGCGGCAGGCCGTCGTCGAATTCGGTGGTGCGGTAGCGCATCACAAAGCCGTCGTGCATCAAGTCCCGCTCGATCGCCTCCACGGTGCCCTTGACGCGCGGATCGTGCGGCGGCAGGAAGCCGACGAGCGGCAGCAGCAGCACGCTGGCGTCGAGCTGGTCGCTGCCGTAGGCCTGAGAAAACGCACGACGCGAAGGATTCCACGCCTTCTCGCAGACTTCCGCGTGGATCTGCGCGCGGATGGCGCGCCATTCGTCGAGCGGCCCTTCCAGATTGAACATTTCCGCCGATGCCAGCGCGCGGTCGAACGCGACCCACGCCATGACCTTCGAGAAAGTGAAATGCTGCCGGCCGCCGCGCGTTTCCCAGATGCCTTCGTCGGGTTGCTGCCAGATGGTAGCGAGGTGGCGCAGCAACTCGCGTTGCACGTTCCACGCCGTGTCGTCCGCCTGCAGGCCGCCCACCCGCGCGAGATGCAGCGCGTTCATCACTTCGCCGTAGACGTCCAGCTGGCGCTGGCCGACCGCATTGTTGCCGATGCGCACCGGCTTTGCGCCGCAATAGCCCGGCAGCCAGTCCACCTCGGACTCGGGCAGGCGCCGCTCGCCGGCGAGCCCATACATGATCTGCAACTGGTCGGGCGCGCCCGCCATCACGCGGCCGAGCCAGCTGCGCCAGGCGCGCGCCTCGTCGTAGTAACCGCCGCGCATCAGCGCGAGGAGCGTGATGGTGGCGTCGCGCAGCCAGCAGTAGCGGTAGTCCCAGTTGCGCGTGCCGCCCAGCTGTTCCGGCAGCGACGTGGTGGGCGCGGCGACGATGCCGCCCGTCGGCTCATACGCGAGCGCCCGCAGCGTGATCAGAGAGCGGCGGATCGGCTCCGCCCATCTTCCTTCGATGGTGCCGCGCGCTGTCCATTCGAGCCAGTGATTCTCCGTGCGCGCGAGCGCCGTGTGCGGATCGCGCGCGGGCGGCAGCCGCAGATGCGAGGCCGCGTAAGCAAGCGAAAAGGGCACGCGCTCGCCTTCGCTGACAGTGAATTCGGCGACCGTTTTCATGTTCTCGCCGCGCAGTTCCACAGGGGTGCGCAGCACGGCGTTATCCGGACCGACGATCGCGCGGATGCCGCTCTCGTGTTTCAGCCGGTCCACCCAGGGAATGGAAAAGCCGTAATCGAAGCGCAGCACCAGCTCCATTTTCATGCGCACGGTGCCGCGCTTGCCGAGCACAATGCGCACCATTTCCGACCAGCCGTTGCCCGGCGGCATGAAGTCGACGAGCGTGACGGCGCCGTCCGCCGTCTCGAAGTCCGTTTCAAGGATCAGCGTTTCGCCGCGATAACGGCGCGTGATTCTGGCGGGCGTGTCCGTGTCGGGGCAGATCAGCCAGCGGCCGTGCTCCGGCGTGCCGAGCAGCGCGGCAAAGCAGGCGCCGGAGTCGAAGCGCGGCCAGCAGAGCCAGTCGACGGAACCTTCGCGGGAGACGAGCGCGGCCGTGTGGCCGTCGCCGATGAGCGCATAGTCTTCGATGAGTGCGGGCATGGCCGTGCGTATCAATACCTGAAGGACATTTCGGTAGCGGGCTCGGCGAAATCCGCCAGGCCCCATTGGTTGTTCTGTCGGGACTCGCGCGATGCCGTTTGGTTCACCACCACACAATGCGGCAAAACGCGGGTTGTAATTGTCAAATTGGTGCCTACAATCAGTAATCCAGCCGACGCCTAAAACTTCCGGGTTTGCGAACCCGGCTCGCTCATCGCGCATGCACACGCCGTTTGGAGGACGAAAGCCATGCTGAATCCGTCAAAATCCGACTGCATCACGATTCTCTCCGCCGCGAGCGAACTCGCGGACGACTCCATGCTTCCGCTCGATCATGGGCGCCTCGGTCTCACGCTCAACGGCATGCAGGCGGCCGCGAGCTTTCTGATCGAACGCGCATGCTTCCGGCGCTATCAGGAAGGTGACGGCCATTATGCCGTCGGTGCGCTCTCGTTGCAGGGGCGTTGGCGCCTGGAACAGCTTTCGAACGGCTGACCCCGGCGCTTGCCGCAAGGGCGTGCGTGTCCGGGGCCGAGCCCGGATGCGATGTGCCGTCCGAACCTATGGTATCTCTCGCGAACGCGCAGCAATGACCGGCACGCTTGTGCCGGCGAGCATCTGCGTGCGAGTTCTTTCGTCCATCCCTTCTTCACTGCCGGCGCACTTCGCGCGCCGCGGCGCACCTGCGGCAAGCTGATCCGCAGCATTCACGCCTCGTTACCGACGACCCAACGCCGACCCAACGCCGACGGCAGCCGGGCCGTCCCGCGCCCGGCCGCCGTCGTCAGAAGTGCGACGAGCCCATGCCGAAAATGCCGATGATCCCGATGATGATCAGATAAAGCGCGACGATGTAATTCAACAGCCGCGGCATGACGAGAATCAGAATGCCGGCAATCAACGAAACCAGCGGACCCAGGCTGAGTGTGATGTTCATGAAGACTCCGTAGTGTGGTGAGACGCGGTGAGAAAAGTGCAGGCAGGGCTGCTTATTGCTATCAAGGTTGCTACCAGGGCAACTGCCATGCCGCCGGCCGGCTGTCGCGCGACCGGCTCGCTGCCGCAGCACCGCCTGCTTCACTGCATGATCCGTTGCAACGCTTTTATACTTGCCCGACAAGAACAACGCTCGAGCGCCGCGCGGCAGACCAGAGGCACGATTACAACCGCTTTACGCCATTTATCCCTGTAGAGGAGGTCGTATGCTTCGTCGTCACCGGGCCGCTGTGCATGCCGCGCGAGGTTTTAACCGGTCTTCTTCGTATTTCGACGCTGATTCCATTTCACGGCGTGCGCGCATGGTCATTCGCATGCACGCCGCCCGCTCGATCATAAAAGGTTTCGCGCTCATGGTCTCGATTGTCGCTTCGCCCGCGTTTGCGCAAGATGCCGGTGCCGTTCCCGCCGACGGCGTCTACGACATGCTGGTCGGCACGTATACCGGCGGCAAGAGCGAAGGCTTGTACGTCTATCGCTTCGACACGAAGACGGGCGACGCCACGCGCGTGTCGGTCGCGCAGACGGTGAACCCGTCGTACCTGGTGGTGAGCCGCGACCGCCGCTTCGTCTACGCGGTCAACGAGTTGCCCGGCGACAACGGGCCGGCCAGCCAGCGCGGCGGCGTCAGCGCATTCCGCTTCGATGCCGCGAGCGGCCAGTTGAGCTTCCTCAACAAGGTTTCCGCCGACGGCAACGACCCGTGCTACCTGAGCCTTTCGCCGGACGGCAAATATCTGCTCGTCGCGAATTATTCGGTGGCGGCCGATCCCGGCGGCAGCTTCGCCGTGCTTCCCGTGCAGGGCGACGGCCAGTTGGGCGCGTCGGTGCTGACCGTGCATCACGAGGGCGGCGGCCCGGTGAAAGAGCGTCAGGACAATTCGCACGTGCACTCCACCGTGTTTTCACCGGACGGGCACTATCTCTTCGCGCAGGATCTCGGGGCCGACAAGCTGTACTCGTACCGCTATACGCCAGACGGCAGCCGCGGCCTGTTCGGCCCGACCGACTGGCGCTACACCCAGGAGAAGCCGGGCACGGGCCCGCGGCACCTCGTGTTCGGCGCCGACGGCAAACACGCCTATCTCACGAGCGAACTCGCCGCAACCGTCAGCACGTTTGACTACGCCGACGGCAAGCTCACGCAGGTCCAGACCATTTCGCTGACCGAGCCCGGCTTCAAGGGCAAGGTGGGCGCGGCGGCGATTCATCTGTCGCCGGACGGGCGGTTTCTCTACGCCACGAATCGCGGCGACGCGAACGAGATCGTGATCTTTTCCGTCGATCCCGCCAATGGGCATCTCCGGAAGATCGGGCATCAATCGAGTCTCGGCAAAGCGCCGCGCGAGTTTGCGATCGATCCGACCGGCAAGTGGCTGATCGTCGGCAATCAGAACAGCGATTCGGTGTATGTGTTCAGGCGCAACGAGCAGAGCGGTCTGCTCGAAGCGAATCCGAAGCGCATCGAGATCGGCTCGCCAGTGGACTTCAAGCTGGTGTCGCCGTCGTAAGCGAGGGTTGCGCTTGCCGAATGAAAAAGGGGCCGCGTTTTGCGGCCCGTTTTTCGTGGTTGCGTGGTTGCGTGGCTGGCGAAGCTGGTGGGGTCGGCTCGCGTGGCTGGCGTGGTGAGTGAGGCTGTTGCGCTTCGCCTGCCTCGCGTGCTGAATGCGACGAGTGCTGCGCCGGCACGCGAGTCGACCTGAACGCGCGTCGAGCCGCATGTCGAGCCTGCCCGCAGACTATTCCGCAGGCCCAGGCGCCAGCACCTCGCGGCTGCCGTTAATCCCCATTGCCGACACGAGCCCCGCCGTCTCCATCTGCTCGACGAGACGCGCCGCGCGGTTATAGCCGATGCGCAACTGCCGCTGCACCGACGAGATCGACGCGCGCCGCGTGCGCACCACAAACGCCACGGCTTCGTCGTAAAGCGGATCGGCTTCGGCATCGGGCGAGTCGCCGAACAGATCCTGCGCGGCGCTGCCCTCGGCGGCCGGACCGTCGAGGATGCCTTCCTCGTATTGCGGTTCGCCGAACTGCTTCAGATACTCGACGATCGCGTGCACTTCCTCGTCCGCGACGAACGCGCCGTGCACGCGCTGCGGGTAGCCCGTGCCGGGCGGCAGGAACAGCATGTCGCCCTGGCCGAGCAGCGACTCGGCGCCCATCTGGTCGAGAATCGTGCGCGAGTCGATTTTCGACGATACCTGGAAGGCGACGCGCGTCGGAATATTGGCCTTGATGAGCCCGGTGATCACGTCCACCGAGGGCCGCTGCGTCGCCAGAATCAGGTGAATGCCGGCCGCGCGCGCCTTCTGCGCGAGCCGCGCGATCAGTTCCTCGATCTTCTTGCCGGCCACCATCATCAGGTCGGCCAGTTCGTCGATCACGACGACGATGAGCGGCAGTGGCGCGAGCGGCTCGGGCGCTTCCGGCGTCAGAGAAAACGGATTGCCCAGCTTCTTGCCTTTCGCTTCCGTATCCCGAATTTTCTGATTGAAGCCTGCGAGATTGCGCACGCCGACGGCGGACATCAGCCGATAGCGCTTTTCCATTTCGCCGACGCACCAGTTGAGCGCATTCGCGGCGAGCTTCATGTCCGTGACGACGGGCGCAAGCAGGTGCGGAATGCCCTCGTAGACCGACAGCTCGAGCATTTTCGGGTCGATCATGATGAGGCGCACTTCCTCGGGCGTCGCCTTGAAGAGCAGCGAGCAGATCATCGCATTGATCGCCACCGACTTGCCCGAACCGGTCGTGCCCGCGACCAGCATATGCGGCGCCTTGGCGAGGTCGGCGACAACCGGATGACCGGTGATGTCCTTGCCCATCGCCAGGGTCAATTGCGAATGCGAGTTCTGATAGACGCTCGCCTCCAGAATTTCGGAGAGGCGAATGGTCTGGCGCTTCGCGTTCGGCAATTCGAGACCCATGCAGGTCTTGCCGGGAATCGTTTCGACGACGCGGATCGACGTAAGGCCGAGGCCGCGCGACAGATCCTTCATCAGGCCGACGATCTGGCTGCCGCGCACGCCCAGCGCCGGTTCCACTTCGAAGCGGGTGATGACCGGACCGGCCGACGCGCCGACCACCGTCACCGGAACCTTGAACTCCTGCAGCCGCTGTTCGATCAGGAGGCCGGTTTCGATCAGCTTTTCCTCGGAGACCGGCTCGACATGGGTGTCCGCGGGGGCGAGCAGATCGAGCGTGGGCAGTTCCACCATGGAAGCCGCCGGCGCATGAAACTCGAAGCCGTTGGTCGGGCCGTGACCGCGCAGCGGCGCGCGCTGCGCGGCGGGTTCGGGCGCTGGGTCGGATTGGGGCTCGGGATTCGATGGTGCGCAAGCCTCAGCCGGCGAGACTGGAAGCGCTGCGGGTGCAACCGGGGGCGGTTGGACGGGGGAAACCGTCGGCGCAGCAGGGAAGTCGGCTTGCTCGCGCGGTTCGGCATGGCCCGGCGCGTGCGCTTGCGGCCCGAGACCCGGGAAACGGACCACGTTCGATGACGCCGGCGGCGTGGCGCCTCGCGTCGGCGCGGCCGCGAGACCGGCCGCCGCGGGGCCGTCGCTGTCGGCGGACGGCGCTTCGGCATCCGCGAGGGCAGGCAGCAGCGGCGGCTTGCTATTGGCCGGCAATGACGACGCGGCTGCGCTTGCGGCCGCAGTTGTGTTGGCGCCGGCGGCGTGGGACATCGGCGGGTCGTTATCCGATGCTGTGAACTGCCGCTCGTCCACGGGCGGCGCGGCTGATATTTCGGCTTGCGGATCGCGGCGCAAAATGCCATCGGGGGCAGCGCTTGCGACATCGCGCTCGTCTTCTTGCGGCTCTTCCGACCATGCAGCCCCATCTTCTTCCCACGGCCGTGTCTGCGACGGCGCGTCCGTTTGCTCAAACCGGCTCGCGAAGATTCCGAACGGGGTGCGAGCCAATGTCGGTGGGGCGCCGTGCACCGTTGCACTGGCCGGCGATGTGACCGTCGGTGCGGGCACCGACGCGGGCTCGGACGCACCGGCTGCGGTCGCTTCCGTGGTGTCGGTCACCGTTTGTGCAGCGGGCGCAATCATGACCGGTGCTGCGGGAGTCGGCGCGCCGGGGGTCGCATGAGTTGCAGCTGTATCCGTCAACGCGCCGGTCGGCGGTTGAATCAGGGGCGGCTCCATCGGCCATTGGGCAACGGGTTCCGCACGGCTTGCCGCTGACGGCTGTGGCTCGCTCACCAACGCCGTGTGATCTGGTGTTTCGACAGCCGTTTGCGGCGACGTTCCGCCCGGCGCTGAAGGCGCAGATTCAACAGTCGGCGCAACCGGAGCGTAAGCGGCATCATGGCCCACGGCTTGATGCTTCGCCGTTCCGTCAGCCGCCGCATTCATGTCTGGCGACGGCGCCGCGACCGCGCCGCCTGGCCAGGCCATCTCGCTGGCAACGCCGGCCGCGTCCGATGGCGCCACGCTCACGCCCGCGATCTTCCCGCCTTCCGCGCTGGTGCTGCGCGCGAGGCTGACACCGGCGATATCCGTCCAACGCGCAGCGTTTTCCGCAATGCTGCGCAGCGTTTCCTGCACGCTGGCAGGCGGCGTGACTTTCTCCGCGGCGGCCATAGGCCGCGTATAACTTGGCGCCGGCGAGGACGGACGACGGGCGCCCGAGGTCATCGCGGTCGCGTCGTTTGCACCCGAAGCAGACGGCAAGCCCTGTGCGGACGATGCCGCGCGATTGAAGGGCATCGCAGCACGGTTGGCTGCAGGACGTCCATGAACGGCCGCGCCCGCGGGCATCGTGCCAGTCGCCGCGCCGGCGCCGCTTCCTGACGCGGCATGAGCCGCTTTAGCGCCCGTTCCCACAGCACCGGCAGCGACTCCCGCAGCGCTCAGAGCAATGCCCGCCGATCCACCGTGGCCTCGCTCACGAGTCGCGCGGCCGACAGCGGGCAAGCCGGCTCCGCCAGCACCGGCTTTCGCTGACGCCCGCGCGGGGGACACGCCCGTCCGCGGATTCGTCTCGCGCAGCCATCCCGCCGGTGCGACGGGCTCGGCCGGCGCCCATGTCGATTTGCCGGCGGCGGACCCATGCATAGGGGGAGGCGGCGGTGTCTGCCGCACGGGCGTCGCGCTACCCGTGCGCAAAACCGGCTCGACCTGCGAAGGCCGGGCGCGCGTCGCACCCCGCCCGGCGTGCCAGCCTTGCGCCGCCGCCCGGGTTGCGGTATCGCGGGCCGCCGCATCGCGGGGCGCCGTATCGCGGGCCGCCGTCTCGTGGCCGGCAGCCGCTGCCGCCGCGCCGCCGAAACCCGCACTCAGCCCAGCGCCGTGATTGGCGCCCGCACCAGCACCACCCGCAGCGCGTCCTTTGACAGGCGGCCGCCAGACAGTCGGCCGCGCATAGCGACCCTTGCGTTTGGGCGCCATCGTGTTGATCGGGCCGGACATGCGCGGCGGCGCGCCGTCATCGACGCTGCGATGGCGGCGTGCCTCGTCGTCGCGTTTGGCCAGACCGCGCGAAGCCAGTCCGAGACCGAACGCGCCGTCGGCCCACAGCAGAAATTCGCGCCAGCGAAAGCCGATCAGCCACGGCAGGCTGACGACGAAGAGCGCGAGCGCCGCGAGCGGCGTGCCGATAGGGCCGAGCAGATGGCCGAGCGCCGCCGCGAGCGCGTGGCCGATTGCGTTGCCGCCGCCGGCCGCGCCGGTCAGCGACGCCTCGAGCGTGCAGCTTGCCAGCATCGCGCAGACGAAGCCGAGCCACAGCCGGATGGTGCCCGGACCGCGCAAACCGGCGCCGCCCGGCAGCATCGACTTGATGAGCCGCCAGAGGAGAGGAATGAACCAGACGGCCGACCCGCCGAACCAGCCGAAAACTACCGTGTGCATACTAGACATCGACGAATGACGGATTGGCGAAAACGCAATCCGTCGAGTTTAAACCGGCGAAGCCAAAGGCTTCGAAGGCGGGCGCAAGTATGCCTGCGACCTCGTGCAAAGCGTGCCGGCGCGCCGGACCATCCGTGTGCCGTTGCGCCTCGCCGCTTGTTTGCGACTCATTCACCACTCATGACCGCTCTTTGACAACCGTTTGACCGCTCACTTGCCACTGTCGCCGCTGCGCTCGAACACGAGCGTATCGCCGTTGTCGAGCACGAGCTGCATCTGCTGCGGCGCGCGCATCTGCACGCCGGTGCGTTCGATATGCGTGAGCGCATTCAGATAGGCGCTCTCGATCTGTCCGCCCGCCGTCGCGCAGGCCATGCGCGTGCCGCCCAGTGTGCCGAAGGAGAGCTTGCCGTCCTTCAGCGCGTACGAGCCCATGTAGCGGTTGCAGCCGGAAAAACCGCTCGCGTGACGCTGGCCGCCGGCCGTCGACAGCGTGAGCGTGATCGGCGCGCCGAGGTTCGCGAACGGAACCGTGCGCACCTTGCCGTCCGCCTGTTTCCATGCGGTGAGCGTCCAGCTGGTGTCGTCGAGCAATTGGGTGGCGGCCGGGTTGAACGGGTCGGGCGCGGGTGCTTCCGAGTCCGGATGTTTCGGCATCGCGCAGGCGCCGACGAGCACCGCGACGCCGAGCGCGGCGAGGGCCGTGCGCGCGTGGGGGGCGAGGCGCGCAAGACGTCGCGTGGACAAGCGTGGTTGCATGGCGTCGTTCCTCTTCAAACTGGCAAAGGCGTAAGGGTAACGCACTCGGCACCCCGCGCGCGAGCCGCGGCGAGGGGCACGCATGTTAACATCGTGCTCTATCCAATCCCACCCTCATCCGACTTTTATCTGGAGACCCCATGCAGATCGGCCAACGGATCGGCACGCCCCTTTCTGAATCCGCCACGCGCGTCATGCTGCTCGGCGCGGGCGAACTCGGCAAGGAAGTGATCATCGCGCTGCAGCGGCTGGGCGTCGAAGTGATCGCCGTCGACCGTTATCCGAATGCGCCGGGGCACCAGGTCGCGCATCGCTCGCATGTGATCGACATGACCGACCGCGCCGCGCTGCGCGCGCTCGTCGAACAGGAACGTCCGCATCTGATCGTTCCGGAAATCGAGGCCATTGCCACGGACGCGCTGGCCGCAATAGAAAGCGACGGCATCGCCGAAGTGATCCCGACCGCGCGCGCCACGCAGCTCACCATGAACCGCGAGGGCATCCGCCGCCTCGCCGCCGAGGAGCTGGGTTTGCCGACTTCGCCGTACGCATTCGCCGATTCGCTCGACGAACTGCGCGCCGGCATCGCCCAAGTCGGCTACCCGTGCGTGGTGAAGCCGGTCATGTCGTCCTCGGGCAAGGGGCAGTCGGTGCTGCGCAGCGAGGCCGACGTCGAGCCGGCCTGGCAATACGCCATGGCGGGCGGCCGCGTGAATCATGGCCGCGTGATCGTCGAGGGTTTTATCGACTTCGAATACGAGATCACGCAGTTGACAGTGCGCGCGGTCGCGCCGTCGACCGGCGAGGTCGCCACGTACTTCTGCGATCCGATCGGCCACGTGCAGGTGGCGGGCGACTACGTCGAGTCGTGGCAGCCGCAGCCGATGAGCCCGCTCGCGCTCGAACGCTCACGCGAAGTCGCCCACAAGGTGACGGCCGCGCTCGGCGGGCGGGGGCTCTTCGGCGTGGAACTTTTCGTGCGCGGCGATGACGTATGGTTCTCGGAAGTGAGCCCGCGTCCGCACGACACGGGTCTCGTCACGCTGTGCTCGCAGCGCTTTTCGGAATTCGAACTGCACGCGCGCGCGATTCTCGGCTTGCCGGTGGATACGTCGCTGCGGGCGCCTGGTGCGTCGGCCGTGATTTACGGCGGGCTCGAAGAGACCGGCATTGCGTTCGAAGGCGTTGCCGCGGCGCTCGCCGTGCCGAATGCGGATCTGCGGCTTTTCGGCAAGCCGGAGAGCTTCGTCAAGCGGCGCATGGGCGTAGCGCTCGCCACCGGCGCGAATATCGACGAAGCGCGCTCGCGCGCGAAAGAGGCCGCGGCGGCGGTGCGTCCCGTGTCGGGGAAATCGGCGTCGTGATGTGGGTGGCGTTTGCCGGCGAGGCGCGCAGTCGGAATGATTCGAGCCCGTCGAACAGACCGCGGGCTCATTGAAGTCGAGGTAGGTATGGTGCAGGAATCGCGTAACGAAGCGCGGCGCAGTGCAAGGTGGCGCGCCGCGGCCGGCCCGCTGCGCACGCTTCGCGCGCTCGGCCTCATGTTCGCGCTCGGTGCGGGATTGACCGGCTGCGGGCTCGCGGCCGCGCCATGCCGCATTGCGTCGGCGGGCCTGAAGATCGTGCCGGTGGTCGGGCACGTGGCCGCCGCGCCGACCGATGCCTGTGCCGACGTCATCGACCCTTGATCCGCCACGAGCGAGGCATTCCATGAAGAAATGGCTGCTTGCAGCGAGCCTCGCGGCGATCTGCGGCGGGGCGTTCGCCGCGCCCTTGCATCTCGACGACGTCCAGACCAAGAATCGCCAAATACGCAAGTACACCTGCGCGACCGGCAGAATTCTGCATGTCACTTACTGGAACACGGCCAACGGCCAGAGCTTCGCGCTCGTGCCGGTGAAGGGTAAGCAACTGCTGTTCGTCAATACGATCGCGGCGTCCGGCGCGAAATATCAGGCCGGCAGCTATACGTGGTGGACCAAGGGCCCGCGCGCCGATCTCTACGACGCCACCGCCGGCGAGAATGCGCCGCCGATGCTGTCCGACTGCATCACGCTCAATCGCTGAGTGCCGCGCGGCGGCTTCCTGACTGCCGCGAGTTTCCTCTCCCGCCGCGCGGTAGGGTCAAGCTGCGCGCATCATTTCCCCCCGAGTAGTAAGCTGTCCGCAGTGGCTTAAGGCCAGCCGCCGCGAGCGTCGCCTGCCGCTACTGCCGTCTTTGCTGTCGTTGCTGTGTCCCTGCTGGTTCTGTCGTCCGTTTCGGCTCACCGCACGGCAAGGCTGTGCGCCCGCGTCCGTCCCATCAAGCGAGACCCTCCATGAAAGCATCCGACCTGTTCGTCAAATCGCTGGAAGCCGAAGGTGTCGAGTATGTGTTCGGCATCCCCGGTGAAGAAAATCTCGATCTGCTCGAATCGCTGCGCCGCTCGAAAATCCGCCTGATCCTGACGCGTCACGAACAGGCGGCGGGCTTCATGGCCGCGACCTACGGACGCCTGACGGGCCGCACGGGCGTGTGTCTCGCGACGCTCGGCCCGGGCGCCACCAACTTCGTGACGGCCGCCGCCTACGCGCAGCTGGGCGGCATGCCGATGCTGATGGTGACCGGCCAGAAGCCGATCAAGTCGAGCAAGCAGGGCCATTTCCAGATCGTCGACGTGGTGAGGATGATGGAACCGCTCACCAAGTACACGCGCCAGATCGTGTCGATCGCGAATATCCCGGCAGCCGTGCGCGAGGCCGTGCGGCAGGCGGAAGAAGAACGCCCCGGCGCCACGCATCTGGAGCTGCCCGAGGACGTCGCGCACGAGGAAGGCGACGGCAAGCCGATTCCGAAGAGCTACAGCCGCCGCCCGATCGCGGAGGAAAAGGCGGTGGCGCGCGCCGTGGAGGCGATCACGCGCGCGAAGCATCCGCTCCTCATGATCGGCGCGGGCGGCAATCGCAAGACCACGACGAAGATGCTGCGCGAGTTCGTCGACCAGATCGGCATTCCCTTTTTCACCACGCAGATGGGCAAGGGCGTGATCGACGAATCGCATCCCATGTGGCTCGGCAACGCGACTTTGTCCGACGGCGACTTCGTGCACCGCGCGATCGATCACGCCGACTGCATCATCAATGTCGGGCACGACGTCATCGAAAAGCCGCCGTTTTTCATGCGCAGCGGCGACGCCGAGAAGACGGTGATTCATGTGAACTTCCTCGGCGCGGAGGTCGACACGGTTTATTTCCCGCAGATCGAAGTGGTCGGCGACATTGCCAACGCGGTCTGGCAACTGAAGGAAAGTCTGAAGGAGCGCCAGGAGCATTGGGACTTCGCGCGTTTCAAGGAGATCAAGGAGCATTTCGAAGCGCACCTCGTAAAAGGCCAGCACGACGACCGCTTTCCGATGTATCCCGTGCGCCTTGTCAACGACGTGTACGAGACCACGCCCGCGGACGGCATCGTGTGTCTGGACAACGGCATGTACAAGATCTGGTTCGCCCGCTACTACCGCGCGCACGAGCCGAATTCGCTGCTGCTCGACAACGCGCTGGCTTCGATGGGCGCCGGTTTGCCGTCAGCGATCGCCACCAAGATCGTGCACCCGGACCGCAAGGTCATGGCCGTGTGCGGCGACGGCGGCTTCATGATGAACTCGCAGGAACTCGAAACGGCGGTGCGCCTGAAGCTCGATCTCGTGATCCTGATCTTGCGCGACGACGCGTTCGGCATGATCCGCTGGAAGCAGGAGAACATGAACTTCCCCGACTACGGCATGACGCTCGCGAACCCGGATTTCGTCGCGTATGCGCAAAGCTACGGCGCGAAGGGGCATCGGATCGGCTCGGCGGCGGAATTTGCGCCGCTCGTGCGCGAATGTTTTGCGACGCCCGGCGTGCACGTGATCGACGTGCCCATCGACTATTCGGATAACGAGCGCGTGCTGAATCGCGAGATCAAGCGGCTCTCCGCGCAATTGTGAGCGGCGTGTGAGCGGCGTGGGCTCGCGTGCGGGCCGGCTGCTGCTGTCATCTATCGGAAGGAGAACGCGTCATGCTGAACCAGACCTACCCGTACTACCTGGCGAACGAAGCGGTGGCTGCAAACACGGATCTCGAAGTCACCGACAAATTCAGCGGCGAAGTGGCGACGCGCGTCGCGATGGCCGACGCGGCCGCCATCGACAAGGCGATTGGCTTCGCGGTGGACGCGCTGCCCGCACTGCGCGCGTTTCCGCCGTTCAAGCGCCAGGCGGTGCTCGAACATTGCGTGAAGCGCTTTCGCGAACGTTACGACGAACTGGCGCTCGCGCTGTGCATCGAGGCGGGCAAGCCGATCAACGACTCGAAGGGCGAAGTCACGCGGCTGATCGACACGTTCAAGGTGGCGGCGGAGGAGGCGGTGCGCATCGACGGCGAGATTGTGAATCTGGAAATTTCGCCGCGCGCGAAGGGCTACCACGGCTATGTGAAGCGCGTGCCGATCGGGCCGTGCTCGTTCATCTCGCCGTTCAATTTTCCGCTGAACCTGACCGCGCACAAGGTCGCGCCGGCGATCGCGGCGGGCGTGCCCTTCGTGCTCAAGCCGGCGAGCCGCACGCCGGTCGGGGCGCTGATCATGGGCGAGATTCTGGCGGAAACCGATCTGCCGAAGGGCGCGTTCTCCATTCTGCCCGCGCATCGCGACGGCGCGGACCTCTTCACCACCGACGAGCGCTTCAAGCTGCTGTCGTTCACGGGCTCGCCGGCAGTGGGCTGGGAGCTGAAGAAGAAGGCCGGCAAGAAGAAGGTGATTCTCGAACTCGGCGGCAACGCGGCGGCCATCGTCGACGGCGATCAGGGCGGCAAGCTCGACTACGTGGTCGACCGCCTCGCGTTCGGCGCGTTCTATCAGTCGGGGCAAAGCTGTATCGGCGTGCAGCGCATTCTCGTGCACGCCAGTCTCTACGATGCGCTGCGCGAGAAACTGATCGCCAAAACGAAGTCGCTCGTGATGGGCGATCCGAAGGACGAAAAAACGTTCGTCGGGCCCATGATCTCGGAATCGGAGTCGAAACGCCTCGCCGGCTGGATGGAGAGCGCCGTGCAGGCGGGCGCGCAGATTATCGCGGGCGGCAAGGTGGAGGGCGCGATGTTCGAGGCCACGCTGCTCGAAGGCGTGAAGCGCGACACGGACCTGTATCGCAAGGAAGCCTTCGGCCCGGTCGCCATACTGGAACGTTTCGCCGATTTCGACGAGGCGCTCGCCGCCGTCAACGACAGCGATTTCGGCCTGCAGGCGGGCGTGTTCACCGATTCGCTCGCACATGCGCACCGCGCGTGGGACGAACTGGAAGTCGGCGGCGTGGTGATCAACGACGTGCCGTCGTTCCGCGTGGACAATATGCCGTACGGCGGCGTGAAGGAATCCGGTCTGGGGCGCGAAGGTGTGCGCTACGCGATCGAGGACATGACCGAGCTGCGGCTCATGGTCATGCGCGAGACGTGGTGAGGCAGGGCGCGACGCCGTCTGCGTCCGCAGGGTCGGCAGCACCCGGCCGCGCAAAAATGGCGCGTGCTGGCTTTGTCATGCACCTGTCGTTTGCGCTCAGTACGCTCGCACCAGATCGCGCAGGTTCGCGGGGCGATTCGGCCGGTGCCGTGGGGCGAACGGCTGCCACGATGGCCGCCCAGGCAGAAAGCCCGTGCATGCGCCATGAGTGTTTTTGCTGAAGTGCTACAATACCGGCCTTTCCGGCGGATGTTTCCGCCGGCCGGAGCCGGCCGCATCCTTTCCCGCAATAGCAACGGGTCCGTGCGGAACGCCGTGGCTCCGCCTTCATCCTGATGCCTTCGGCGGTTCCAACCGCTGCCGCGCGCACGCGCCAAGCGCAACGCGCCGACGCATTTTTAGCGAAAGCCACCATGTCCGACACAGCCGTCACGCCCAGCACTGCGACTTTTGATCAATTCGGTCTCGCGCCCGACATCCTGAAAGCGGTCAAGGAATCGGGCTACACCACGCCCACGCCGATCCAGGCACAGGCGATTCCTGTCGTGCTGGCGGGCCGCGACGTGATGGGCGCCGCGCAAACCGGCACCGGCAAGACGGCGAGCTTTTCGCTGCCGATCATCCAGCGCCTGTTGCCGCACGCGAGCACGAGCGCTTCGCCCGCCCGCCACCCGGTGCGCGCGCTGATTCTCACGCCGACCCGGGAGCTGGCCGATCAGGTTGCCGCGAACGTGCAGTCGTATGCAAAGCACACGGCGCTGCGCAGCGCCGTGGTGTTCGGCGGCGTCGACATGAATCCGCAGTCCGACCAGTTGCGCCGCGGCGTCGAAATTCTGATTGCCACGCCGGGCCGCCTGCTCGATCACGTGCAACAGAAAACTGCCAACCTGGGTCAGGTGCAGATTCTCGTGCTCGACGAAGCGGACCGGATGCTCGACATGGGCTTCCTGCCGGACCTGCAGCGCATTCTGAATCTGTTGCCGAAAGAGCGCCAAACGCTGCTGTTTTCGGCCACGTTTTCGGGCGAAATCAAGAAGCTCGCCGCCACCTACCTGCGCAATCCGCAAACCATTGAAGTCGCGCGCAGCAACTCCACGGCGACCAACGTCACGCAGATCGTCTATGAAGTGGCCGAGGGCGACAAGACCGGTGCCGTCGTCCAGCTGATTCGCGAGCGCAATCTGAAGCAGGTGATCGTGTTCTGCAACAGCAAGATAGGCGCGAGCCGCCTTGCGCGCAGTCTGGAGCGCGACGGTGTGGTCGCGACGGCGATCCACGGCGACCGCTCGCAAAACGAGCGCATGCAGGCGCTGGACGCCTTCAAGCGCGGCGAGATCGAGGCGCTGGTCGCGACAGACGTGGCGGCGCGCGGTCTCGACATTGCCGAGTTGCCGGCCGTGATCAATTTCGATCTGCCCTTCAACGCGGAAGACTATGTGCACCGTATTGGCCGTACCGGCCGCGCGGGCGCTTCCGGCGACGCGCTGTCCCTCTTCAGCCCGAACGAGAAAAAGCAGCTGGCGGATATCGAGAAGCTGATCAAACGTCCGCTCGAGGTGCAGCGCCTGACCGTGGATACGCCGGTGCGTCATCATCACGAAGAACGCGCGCCGCGGCGCGAACGCAGCGAGGGCCGCGACGAACGCGGCGGCCGCCGCCGCGCGGGCGCGCCGTCGGGTTCGTTCGACCGGCCGCATCATCACCGCGCGCAGCCCGTGGACGATTTCTTCCTGAAGCCGTATGAACCGTCGCCCGCTTCGGTTCGCAAGGTGGAAGAGGCGGAGGCCGCCCGCTCGGCGCCGCAGAAGCCGTCTTCGAAGCAGCCGCTCGCCGCGTTGCTGGGCGGCTTCGGCATGCCGCGCAAGTCGTCGTAAGTGTCTGTCTGTTGCGGGCTTTGCGTGGTGCTCGCCTGCCTCAGGATGGCGAGCCAAGTGGCTTTGAGGCTGGCTGGACGCTCATTCAGGTGCGGTGATCTTGACTGAGCCGCTCGGTGCCACAATCACGTGCTCAGGCGTATCTTTTTAGACCATGCCGCCGTGGCCGCGGCGTAGAAATCGTCCAGCGTAGTGGGTGCCAAGCCGCTCCCGCTGGTCTCCTCGAGGTTCAATCCCAAGTGCCGTGCCGCTGCCATCAGCGCTTGAAGCGGCTCCTGGCAGTCAAGCGCCGTTGCACCGGTCTGCTTGCTCAATTTTTCGCCCTGCTCGTTTGTCACCACCGGCACATGCAGATAGCGGGGCGTCGGCACGCCGAGACACCGCTGCAGACAGATTTGCCGCGCGGTCGAGTCGAGCAGATCCGCGCCGCGCACAATGTGCGTGATACCCGCATCGGCGTCGTCCACCACCACCGCCAGTTGATACGCCCATTGGTCGTCCGCGCGTCTCAGCACGAAATCGCCCACTTCGGTCGCGAGGTTCTGCGTTTGCTTGCCCTGCCAGCGGTCTTCGAAACCGACGACGGCCGCCTCGCCGTCCGGCACACGTAGGCGCCACGCCCGCGCCGGCTTGCCGTGCAGGCCGTTGCGGCACGTGCCAGGATAGGCGAGTGTGGTGTTGCGCGCATGCGCATGCAGGAGCGAGTCGGCGATTTCCTTGCGCGTGCAGCCGCACGGATAGACGAAGCCGGCGGCCTTCAGCTGTTCCAGCGCTTCCTGATAACGCGCGATGCGCGTGCTTTGCCAGACGGGCGGCTCGTCGGCGCGCATGCCGAAGCGCTCCAGCGTGGCGAGAATGTCTTGCGCGGCGCCCGGCACCGTGCGCGGTCCGTCGATGTCTTCCACGCGAACGAGCCAGGTGCCCCCATGCGCGCGCGCGTCGAGCCAGCTTGCGAGCGCGCTCACGAGCGAGCCGACATGCAGCGGGCCGGTAGGCGACGGCGCGAAGCGTCCGCGATAGTTCATGAATCGATGCGTTGGAGGTTTATTCGCATTGAGCCGCGACGGGCTCCGGCCACAACCTGCCACAACTCGTCGCGAGAGTCAGGCCGCGCGAGCCGCCTTGTTGTCCGGATGACAGTGCGGGCAGGTCTTGCCGGCTACATACATTGGCGACTTCTGCTCCTCAGGCGTCACGACCGCGCGGCAGCCGAAACACTGCACGGTGGCCGTCGGCTGAAGCTGCGGATTCAGCGCGGTGCGGTAGTCGAAGACAAAGCAGTCGCCGTGATAATGGGCGCCGCCCACTTCCTCGAAATACTTGAGGATGCCGCCTTCGAGTTGATAGACGTTCTCGATCCCCACGTCTTTCATGTGGATCGCGGCCTTCTCGCAGCGAATGCCGCCCGTGCAGAAGGAGACGACCGTCTTGCCTTCGAGGTCGGCGCGGTTCTGCTCGATCACTTCCGGAAACTCGCTGAATTTGGTGATGCGGTAGTCGAGCGCGTTGTCGAACGTGCCGACGTCCACTTCGAACGCGTTACGCGTGTCGAGCATGACGACGGGGCGGCCTTCGTCGTCGTGACCGCGGTCGAGCCACGCTTTGAGCGTGGGAGCGTCGACGAACGGCGCACGGCCCAATTCCGGACGAATGGCCGGCTTCTTCATGGTGATGATTTCGCGCTTGAGCTTGACGAGCATGCGCGTGAACGGCTGCTTCTCCGACAGGCTCTCCTTGAATTGCAGGTTCGCGAATTTCCCCTCGAAGAGCGGATCGTGACGGATGTAGTCGATGAAAGCGTCGGTGTTCTCGCGCGTGCCGGCGACGAACAGATTGATGCCTTCGGGCGCGAGCAGCACGGTGCCGCGCAGGCCGAGCGCGTTGCAGCGTTCGGTGACGTGCGGGCGCCAGGCGGCGGTGTCTTCGATGGTCGCGAAATGATACGCGGCGAGATTGACGATACTCATGGATGCAAAGCGGTAATAAGTGGCGGCTTGGGGCGGGCCCGGCCGGATTGCGGCGCGGATTCCGCCGCCGCAGGGGCGCAAGCCCGAGGTTTCTTCTGGCCTGAGGGCATTCCGATGCCTCCAACGCCCGTTCTGCCGCCCCTTGGGATTCGGCGAAACCGCTATTATCCCTCAACCCGGCGGTTTCCTTGAGTCGGCCGAATGGCCAGTCGGTTGCGCTAGCGCAAAGGGCGACAGAATTTCAGCGGATCTTTTCCGTACGCGGCCAACAAAATTCGAAAAATTGCCGTGGATGCGGCGCAGCGCGGCGGCGTCCTAAGCCGGACGGCCAGGCGGGTGTTTTGCGCTGAAATCTGCGGGAGGGTGGAGTTACAATGTCGCCCATGTCAGATCCCCGCTTCGTCCATCTCCGCCTCCACTCCGAATTTTCGATCGCCGACGGCATCGTGCGTCTTGACGACGTCGTCAAGGCGGCCGCCAAAGACGGTCAAGGGGCACTCGCCCTGACCGACCTCGGCAACGCGTTCGGCCTCGTCCGTTTCTACAAGGAAGCGCGCGGCAAAGGGGTCAAACCCATTGCCGGCTGCGACGTCTGGATCACCAATCCGGACGACCGCGACAAACCTTCGCGCCTGTTGCTGCTGGTGAAGGACCGGCGCGGCTATCTGAACCTCTGCGAGTTGCTGAGCAAGGCCTCGCTCACGAACCAGTATCGGGGCCGTGCGGAAGTCGAGGCCGGCTGGCTCGAGTCGGGGCTCGGCGAAGGCCTGCTCGCGTTGTCGGGCGCCCAGCAGGGCGACATCGGCCTTGCGCTGGCCGCGGGCAACGAGGAGGCGGCGAAGCGCAACGCGCTGCATTGGGCGAAGGTGTTTCCGGGCGGCTTCTATATCGAGTTGCAGCGTTGCGGTCAGCCGGGCGGCGAGCAGTACGTGCAGCAGGCGGTGGCGCTCGCGGCGTCGTTGAAACTGCCGGTGGTCGCCACGCACCCCATGCAGTTCATGACGCCCGACGACTTCACCGCGCACGAAGCGCGCGTGTGCATTTCCGAAGGCGACATTCTTGCGAATCCGCGGCGCCAGAAGCGGTTTACGCCTGAGCAATATTTCCGCACGCAGGACGAGATGGCCGCGCTTTTTGCGGATATTCCGTCGGCGCTCGCCAACTCGGTCGAAATCGCGAAACGCTGCAATCTCACGCTCGAACTGGGTAAGCCGAAGCTGCCGCTCTTTCCGACGCCCGACGGCATGTCGCTCGACGACTACCTCGTGCATCTGTCGAAAGAGGGCCTGGAAAAACGCCTCGAACAGTTGTATCCAGACGAAGCGGAGCGCGCCGCGCAGCGCGAGACCTATTACCAGCGCCTCGAATTCGAGTGCGGCACGATCATCAAGATGGGCTTTCCGGGCTACTTCCTGATCGTCGCGGACTTTATCAACTGGGCGAAGAACAACGGCGTGCCGGTGGGGCCGGGCCGGGGCTCGGGCGCGGGCTCGCTCGTCGCCTATGCGCTTGGCGTGACCGACCTCGATCCGCTGCGCTACAACCTGCTGTTCGAGCGTTTCCTGAATCCCGAACGCGTGTCGATGCCAGACTTCGACATCGACTTTTGCCAGCACGGCCGCGACCGCGTGATCCAGTACGTGAAGGAAAAGTACGGCGCCGACGCCGTCTCGCAAATCGCGACCTTCGGCACGATGGCGGCGAAGGCGGCGGTGCGCGACATCGGTCGCGTGCTCGATCTTGGCTACATGTTCACGGACGGCATTGCGAAGCTGATTCCGTTCAAGCCCGGCAAGCATGTCACGATTGCCGACGCGATGAAGGAAGAGCCGCTCCTGCAGGAGCGCTTCGACAACGAAGACGAAGTGCACCAGCTGCTCGAACTCGCGCAGCGCGTGGAAGGCCTGACGCGTAACGTCGGCATGCACGCGGGCGGCGTGCTGATCGCGCCGGGCAAGCTGACCGATTTCTGCCCGCTCTACACGCAAGGCGACGAGAGCGGCGTGGTGAGCCAGTACGACAAGGACGACGTCGAAGCCGTCGGTCTCGTCAAGTTCGACTTTCTGGGTCTAACCACGCTCACCATCCTCGACTGGGCCGAGCGTTATATCCGCCGTCTCGATCCGTCGAAGAAAGACTGGTCGCTCGGGCAGGTGCCGCTCGACGACCCGGCGTCGTTCTCGATCCTCAAGAAAGCGAACACCGTCGCCGTGTTTCAGCTGGAAAGCCGCGGCATGCAAGGCATGCTGAAGGACGCGCAGCCCGACCGCTTTGAAGACATCATCGCGCTCGTCGCGTTGTATCGTCCGGGGCCGATGGACCTGATCCCGAGCTTCTGCGCGCGTAAGCACGGCCGCGAAGTGGTCGAGTATCCGGACCCGCGTGTCGAACCTGTTCTGAAAGAGACCTACGGCATCATGGTCTACCAGGAGCAGGTGATGCAGATGGCGCAGATCATCGGCGGCTATTCGCTGGGCGGCGCCGACTTGCTGCGCCGGGCCATGGGTAAGAAAAAGCCCGAAGAAATGGCCCAGCACCGCGAGCTTTTTGCGGAAGGCGCGGCAAAAAACGGTCTGACGCGCGAGAAGTCCGACGAAATCTTCGACTTGATGGAGAAGTTCGCGGGCTATGGCTTCAACAAGTCGCACGCGGCCGCTTACGCGCTGCTTGCGTACTACACCGCGTGGCTGAAGGCGCACCATCCGGCGGAATTCATGGCGGCGAATATGTCGCTCGCCATGGACGACACGGACAAGGTGAAGATCCTGTTCGAAGACTGCATCGTCAACAAGATGGCCGTGCTGCCGCCGGACATCAATCTGTCGGCGTATCGCTTCGAGCCGGTCGCGGAGGCGGACGGCAAGCGCTCGAGGACCATTCGCTACGGCCTCGGCGCGATCAAGGGCAGCGGTCAGAACGCGATTGAAGAAATCCTGCGGGCGCGCGAAGACGGCCCGTTTATCGACATCTTCGATTTCTGCAACCGGATTGACCGCCGCGTCGTCAATCGCCGCACGATTGAAGCGTTGATCCGCGCGGGCGCGTTCGACAGCTTGCATCAGAACCGCGCGCAGCTCATCGCCTCGGTGTCGCTCGCCATGGAAGCCGCCGAGCAGGCGAGCGCCAATGCATTGCAGGCGGGCCTCTTCGATATGGGCGACGCGCCTTCGCAAGGGCACGAACTGGTGGACGAACCGGAGTGGCCCGAAAAGAAGAAGCTTCAGGAAGAAAAGGCCGCGCTCGGTTTCTACCTGTCGGGCCACCTGTTCGACGCCTACAAGGACGAGGTGCGCCGCTTCGTGCGCCAGAAGATCGGCGAGCTGAAAGAAGGGCGCGACAAACTGGTGGCGGGCATCATCGCATCGCTGCGCACGCAGATGACTCAACGCGGCAAGATGCTCATCGCGCTGCTCGACGACGGCACCGGTCAATGCGAAGTGACGGTGTTCAACGAAATCTTCGAGGCGAACAAGCAGTTGTTCAAGGAAGACGAGCTGCTTGTCGTGCAAGGCCAGGCGCGTAACGACGCGTTCACGGGCGGCATCCGCTTCACGGTGGAAACGGTCATGGATCTGGGCCGCGCGCGCTGCCGCTATGCCGAGGCCGTGAAGGTGAAGATGAACGGCAACGCGGACGCGCAGGCGTTACGGCGCGTCCTCGAAGCGCACAGCGCGGGCAAGGACGAGCCTCAAGCAGCGCCGGCGCCTGCCGCTGCCGCGCGCGGCAACGGCGGCGGTCGCAATGGTGGTCAGGGCGGCGGCTTTGGCGGCTACGGCGACAACAATGGCCGTCAGCGTCAGCCGGTGCATATTCCGAATGGGCTCGCGGTTCAGGTCGTGTACCGCAGCGAGAATGCCGAGGGCGAAATGCGTCTTGGCGACGCGTGGCGCGTCAAGCCGACCGACGAACTGCTCGCCGACCTGCGCGGCCAATTCGCCGGCAGCGCGATTGAGATTGTCTATTGAGCAGTGGCCGGAGCAGCGGGCACGGGGGCCGTGCCGCTGTTAATCGGACTTGACCGCGGGACTTGAAACGCGACTTCAAACGCAACTTCAAACGCAACTTCAAACACGATTCCAAACACGACTCGGAGCGCGCCTTCTAGCCCTACTTCGAGCGCGACGCTTCCGCGAGTCGCGCAAGCTTCAAAAACCGGTAGTACACGGTTTCAGCGTTGAATACGGCGATCATGAAACCGGCGCGGCCGTCGAGAAAACCTCGTCGCAGCAAATAAGTTCGCACGAACGCCCAGGCACCGCGAAGCAGCGCCTTGCCGAAGCTGCCGCGTTGGCCTGCCGCATGACGCTGCAGCGCGCCGGCGGTCGAATAGGCATCGAGCTTGCGCAGTACCCCCTCGAAGTTCTCATACGAGTAGTGCATCAGCTTGCCGGTCAGGCGTTGGGCGGGAGTGTCGAAAACAAGCCGTTCGTGAACGAGGTCGTCGGAAAAACGTGCGGCGCCACGTTTGAAGAGGCGCGGAATCCAGTCCGGATACCAGCCGCTGTGATGAATCCAGTGTCCGCAAAAACTCGACAGCCGGTCCACCGCATAAACATCTGCCGTGGGTGCCGCGAGCGCCGCGCGAATGGCGGCCGCCAGTTCCGGCGAGACGATCTCGTCGGCGTCGAGCGACAGAATCCAGCTTGTGGTGAGCGCGTCCACTGCGCGGTTCTTTTGCGGACCGAAACCCGGCCAGTCGCTCTGCTCGATGACGAGAGCGCCGTGCGCGCGGGCAATGTCGGCGGTGCCGTCGGTACTGCCGCCGTCGATCACGACAATCTGGTCGGCAAAGGCCACCGACTGCAGGCATTCGGCCAGCCGCGCCGCCGCGTTTTTAGTGATGATGGCGACGCCGAGGGTGGTGGATTGCATACCTGAAGGGCTGATTGCGAATGGCGTGAAGGTGAAGAGGGAACGACCTGGCGAAGCGCGCCACCAAGCGCGCGACCAAGCGCCGCGGGTCGCGCAAGTATACACACACGGCGCACTCTTTCCGCGTACCCCGAAGCCGTCGCCAAAACGTCAGCCGGCCATCAACGTCAACCGTTTACAATGCTTCTTTTCGATCTTCGCGCCGCGGGGCAGCCGGTCGCCGGCGCGAATCTCGTCCCGCATTTCCAGAGGATTCCTTGAGCGCGAAGCCAACGTTAAGCAAACCCATCGGTGGAGGTGAGGCGTCGTCGCCCTCCGTCGTTTTCCGGCGCCTGTGGCCGTTCGTCAAGCCGCTCCTGTGGGTGATCGTCGGGGCCGTTATCGCGATGGCGGCCAGCGCGGCCACGGACGCCGCCATCCCCGCGCTGCTCAAGCCGCTCCTCGACAAGGGTTTCGGCGCCCATGCGAGCGACAACGCGAAATGGTTCGTGCCCGTCGCCGTGATCGGCCTCGCACTGATCCGCGGCGTGGCGCAATACGCGTCCGGCTATCTGCTCGCCTATGTCTCCAACAAGATCCTGCTCGAATTGCGGCTACGCATGTTCGACCGCATGATTCACACGAGCGTCGCCTTTTTCCAGCGCGAAACAGCGAGCACGGTCATCAACGCGATTGTCTTCGAGGTCAATCAGATCCTCAACGTGCTGCTGAGCGTCATGGTTACGCTGGTGCGCGACTCGCTCACTGTGATCTTTCTGCTCGGCTATCTGTTCTATCTGAACTGGCGCCTGACGCTGATCGTTGCCGTGCTGCTGCCGGGTATCGGCTGGCTGGTCGGCAAGATCAATCGCCGGCTGCGGCGGCTTAACCGCGAGCATCAGCTGTTGACGAACGAGCTGTCCTATATCGTCGAGGAGACCGTGGGCGGCTACAAGGTCGTCAAGGTTCATAACGGCGAGAAGTACGAGATCGACCGCTTCACGTCGATGAGCAAGCGCCTGCGCGGCTACGCGATGCGCATGACGGTTTCCGGCGGCCTTGCCCAGCCGTTGACGCAGTTCCTCGCGTCGATCGCGCTCGCGGTTGTGATCACGATCGCGGTGGTGCAGTCGTCGTCGGATCAGACCACGGTCGGCGGTTTTGTCGCTTTCGTCACGTCCATGCTGCTCATCATTTCGCCGCTCAAGCACCTGATGGACGTGAACCAGCCGCTGCAGCGGGGCATGACGGCGGCCGAGCTTATCTTCGGTCTGATCGACGAACCGGCGGAGCCCGCGGGCGGCGGCAAGCCGCTCGAGCGCGCGCGCGGCGAAGTCGAGTTCCGCAACGTCTCCTTCACGTACAGCACCAACGCCACGCACAATCGCCATACGCTCGACCAGGTGTCGTTCAGGGTGGCGCCGGGTGAAATGGTGGCGCTCGCGGGCCCGTCGGGCAGCGGCAAGACCACCCTCGTGAACCTGCTGCCGCGCTTTTTCGATCCGACCGGCGGGGAGATTCTCGTCGACGGCGTCGCGCTGACCGAATACGATCTGCACGCGTTGCGCAGCCAGATCGCGATGGTGAGCCAGGACGTCGTGCTCTTCAACGACACGGTGGCCAACAACGTCGCATACGGTCAGACCGCGGATCGCGACCGGGTGGAGGCGGCGCTGCGTGCGGCCAACCTGTGGGACACGGTGGCCGCCATGCCCAACGGCATCGACACGCTCGTGGGCGACAACGGCATGATGCTGTCGGGCGGGCAACGGCAGCGTCTCGCGATCGCGCGTGCCATCTACAAGGACGCGCCTATCCTGATTCTCGACGAAGCCACGTCGGCGCTGGATTCCGAGTCTGAGCGCCACGTGCAGGCCGCGCTCGAAACGCTGATGAAGGGCCGCACCACGCTCGTCATCGCGCACCGGCTGTCGACCATCGAGCGCGCGAACCGCATCCTTGTGATGGAGGCGGGGCGTATCGTCGAGCGCGGCAGCCATCGCGAGTTGCTGGCGCAGAACGGGCTGTATGCGCATCTGCATCGCATTCAGTTTCAGCAGAACGCCGCGTGATGGGACGGCGCGCCGGCCGCCGTGCCGCAGCCGGAACGGGGCTGTGCGCCGGTTGCGCCTGCGCGACACGCCGATGCAGCGAAAGCCGCCGAGCGCCATCCGGGCTTTGCGCCTCGCTAACTAAAATCTGCGGCCCGGATGCGGGGGCGGGGCGAGCCCGGGCACGGCGCGGCTCGACAGCAAGCAGCACCGGCCGCCCACACGCGCTTACGGATTTCGCCATCGCGCCCCTTGCGCCCCTCGTACGCCTTTCCCGCCGAATTCCCCGCTGAACTCCCTTACCGCCTCTTGTCAAACCGTCATTTAGTCGGTTTTTCGGTACAGTGTTGTGTTTTTGAAGCGTTTTGTTTGCGCTTTTCTCACATTGGCCGCATCCTGACGGCCTTGCACCGTCCCGCGCCGCGGAGATTCCTTTTTACATGCATCACGACGACAACCTAAACGAGCCGCTGGTTTCCATAGCGCTCGCGACGTACAACGGCCGCACCTATCTCCCGGAGCTGCTCGCTTCGCTCGAGGCGCAAAGCTGGCCGAATCTCGAAGTGGTGGTTTCCGACGACGCTTCCACCGACGGCACGCCCGAACTTCTCGCCGCCTACGCCGGGCGCATTCCGGTGCGCCTCGTGGCGAGCGGCGAACGGGTCGGCATTGTGCGCAATTTCGAGCGGGCGCTGGCCGCTTGCCGCGGCGACTACGTTGCGCTCGCCGATCAGGACGACGTGTGGGCGCCGGAAAAGATCGCCGACCTGATGCGCGAGGTCCGCGAGGCCGAGCAGGCGCGCGGCCGGGCCACGCCGGCGCTGGCCTTCTGCGACATCGAGCTGGTGGACGCGAAGCTGTGCTGCGTGTCGACGTCGCTTTTCGACATCACCGCAAAATCGCGCCGCGCCGAGCGTCTGCGCGATTTCCTGCTGAGCAACCACGTGCCGGGCTGCGCGATGCTCGTCAATCGCGCGACGCTCGAACGCGCGTTGCCTTTCCCGGCGGGCATCGTCATGCATGACTGGTGGCTGGCGATGGTCGTCGCGGCATTCGGCGAGATCCGTCACGTGGCGGCGCCTCATCTGAAATATCGTCAACACGACGGCAATGCGGTCGGCGCGAGCGCGACCAATCAGCGACCGACGAGCGCCGCACGCGGCGAATGCAGCGCCGCGGCAGCACAGCGGCGAGGCGCGAGCAGGCGGCGCCAGATCGACGGCATCGCGGATCAGATCCGCCTCTTTGCGCGGCGCTTCGGCGCGGAACTGCCGGCCCACGCCCGCGAAGACATGAATGCCTTTTCGCGCGGCATCGAAAACTGGCGCGGCGCGGTCGAATTCGTGCTGATCAGCCACACCGGCGAGAGCTTCCTGCGCGCACTAAAGATGATGCGGCGCTTGCGCAAGAGCGTGCTGAGCTTCGGCGTGGAGGCGCACTGTCCGCCTTTCGCGCAGCGCTTGCGGCGCCGGCGCAGCGCGTCCTGACGGCGGGCGCGAAGGCGCCGCCTATTCCAGGGTCTCCGACAGAACGCGGCGCTGCTGAGATGCGGCGCCAGGCCTTATCCCCGCCGCTTGCGCAAGGTCCGCTTCAGCCACAATCCGGGCGCATAAACTGCCGGACAGCTGGCATATAGAAACATCCGGATGCGCAGCCCGAGTTTGACGCCCGGGCTCCGCGCGAGCAGCCCGGCGCGCTCGGCGAGACTTCCCGCCTCGAACATCGCGCGAATGAACTGCTCGCGCGCGAGCTTCGGCGCCATGGCCGTGCGCATGCGCTCGCCGACGCCGGCAATCTCCGCGTCGCGCTGCAACTGCGCGAGTTCCGCGAGTCCATAGCGGTTGCTTTGCCGCATGCGGGCGATGAGTTCATCCACCGATCCATAACGGCGCTTGCGCGAGAGCCCGCCGCGCCGGTAGCGCACGAGCGGCTCGCGCAGGCTCAGCGCGCCGCCGGACAGGATCGCGCGCAGCACCATGATCTGATCTTCGGCGGCGGCGCCCGGCAACATCGGCCCGAAGCGCTCGAAGAGCCGCCGCGACCACGCATGCGCCGCGCCGATGAGCCACGGGCGCGCGTTCAGCCAGTCGTCGAAGCTGCGATAGCCGTCCAGTTCCGTGGGACTCATGCGCTCGTGAATATTTCCGGCTTCGTCCATGTCGGCGAGGTCGGTCGCGATCAGATCCGGCCGCCGGTCGTGCGCGAGCCAGAAGTCGACCACCCGCTCGCAGCGGTCGGGTGCCGAGATGTCGTCTCCGGCCGCGACGAACAGCAGCTCGCCGTTCGCCATCTGCGCGAGTTGCGAGAGGTGCGCGCTGATGCCCTGATTCGCCTCATTGCGGCGCACGACGACGCGGTGCGGTCCCTTGTAACCGGCCACGGCCGCCTGAATGGCGGCGAAGGTCGAGTCGCGCGAGGCGTCGTCTGAAATGATGATTTCGAGCGGCTCGTAGGTTTGCGCGAGCGCGCCTTTCACGGCGTCGGCGATCTGCTGTTGCTGGTTGTAGGCGATCAGCAGCATCGACGCGAGCGGGCGCTGCGGGGCCGACGCGGTGGACGCGGCAGGGGAGGACGGGAGCGGCGGACTATCGGTCATGAATTCGGCAAAGGTGCGATTGGGCTCGATTCTAATCGGTGCCGAGGCGGCTGCGTCATGCCGGGCGCCGGTGCGCATCCTTTACAATTGCGCTAGTTCGAAAACCGGCGTGGGGCGCACCTGCCGCCGGAGCGCCTCATTCCATCACCGAGACTTCTTCTTTGTCCGAGCCGATCCGCCCACCCCTCACCGACATCGCCCTGACCGCCCAGGCGCTGAAAAACAGCGGCGGCGCCGAGCGCTACACGCGCGACGTGATCGCGGGCCTGCATCGGATGGGTGTGCGGCCCACGCTTTTTGCCCGCGAGATCGACCGCGCGCTGCCTGAAGCGGCGTGGGTCGACGCCCAACCGCTGAACGTGCGTTGGGCGCCGCGCAAACTGCGCAATCTGGCATTCGACTGGCGCCTCGCGCAGCGCCTGAAGCGCCGCCGTCCCGCCTGCGTGTTTTCGATCAATCACTCGACGCATGCCGACGTCGCGCTGTGCGGCGGCACGCATCCGGGCTCGCTGGAAGCGGCAGGCCGCGCCGCGCGCCGCAGCGACCGGTGGCAGATCGAGCTGGAGCGGCGCGTCTACACGCACGCGCTCTCGATCGTCGCGCATTCGCAGTTAATGAGCCGTGAGTTGCAGCGCTTTTACGGCGTGCCTGCCGAACGCATCGACGTGATTTATCCGCCGGTCGACACCGAGCGCTTCCGGCCGCTGTCCGATGATGCCCGCGCCGCGGTCCGCCGGCACTTCCATCTGCCGGAAGACCGCGTGATCTTCGTGTTCTCGTCGACGAGTCACGAGCGCAAAGGCTATCCGCTGCTGGAGGCTTTCTTTTCGCAGACCACGCTGCCGGTTTGCCTCGCCGTAGCTGGAAGGCCGGTGCCGCGAACCGGCGAGACGATTCGCTACGTCGGTTATTGCCACGAGATCGAGAAGCTGTTCGCCGCGGCGGATTTCACCGTGGTCGCGTCCGCGTATGAGCCGTTCGGGCTCGTGGGCGTGGAGTCGGTCATGTGTGGCACGCCGCTTGTGATTGCCGACAATGTCGGTTCGGCGGAAACCGTGAAGGGCGCCGCGAAGATCGAGTTTTCGCGACAGGAGGCGGGCAGCTTCGAGCGCGCGATTCATGCGGCGCTCGAACGGGTGCGGCAAGGCGGCGCGAGAATCGCGGATCCGCTCGCGAGCCTCGTCTACGACCCGAGCGTCGACGCCCACGTCGCCGCGTTGTATGAACGCTTCAGGCGCTAAAGCGCGCAGCGCAATGCATGCGGTGCCCTGAGGCACACCCGGGCTTTCTAATGTGCCCGCAGCCTCAACGCGCGCGGCGCTCGCCCTGCAATTCGCCCGATTGCTGCAGTTCGCGTTTGCGGGAATCGATCACCGCGAGGAAGGTCGCGACCAGCAGCGCGAGCAACACCGTCACCATGATCGGCACGAGCACGTCGATGGTCAGTCCGAAGATGACCGTGCTCGTCGCCACCGCCAGTCCGGCGTAGGAGGCCGCGCGGATCGCCGGGTCGCTCGAACGGCGGTGCCGCCAGAAATACACCGACATCCCATGGTAAAAAAGCAGCAGGCACGCCACGCCCACCGCGCCCATTTCGGCGAGCGTCGAAAAGAAGTCGCTATGCGCGCGCTCGTTGACGATTTCGTTCTTCACCTCGCCGCGCTTCGCCATCGCGCCCAGTTCGTTCACGAGGTGGCCCTTGCCGATGCCATAAACGGGGTGATGCTCGAAGATCATCCGCGACGCGTTCCATAACTGCAGCCGCAGGCCGACGGACGTGTAGTCCTCGCCTTGATGCAGCATCGAAAAGTCGGTGGTGGCTTCGCTGATGCGTTTCTGGATGCGTTCGGTTGAAAGCAGCGCGCCGGCCGCGATCACGATCGCGACGCTCGCGACCAGCAGGCGCTTCTTGTGCGCAAACCACTGATACTGCATGCCGAGCAGCACGACGAACACCGGCACGGCCAGCCAGCCGCCGCGTGTGCCCGACAGATAGGACGCGTAGCCGCCCGCCGCGAGAGCGATGAGCCGCGCGCCGGCAATGCGCCAGTCGCGCGGACCGTCCCAGCCAAGCGTGAACGCGGACAGGAACGCCAGCAGCAGCGCCGTATCGCCGAACGGAATGGCGTTCGTATATGAATTATTGAGACGATTGGCGTCGGTCCAGCCACCGGCCGGTTGATCGACGACCGCCCAGATGCCCACGGCCAGAGCGCCCGCGGCACAGCCCCAGCCGATCATCCGCAGATGCCGCGACGGCAACTGCCGCAGCAGCAGGAACACCGGCAGCGCGAGCACGAAGCGCGACAGCGCGTCGAACTGCCTCGGCAGCCAGTAACCCAGCACCACTTGCTGAACGCCGATTCCGACGACGAACGCGAGCATGCCGATAGTGAACCACCGGTAAGTGCGCAAGCCGGAGAAATAGCCAGGCGTGCGGCGGTTTGCGACGGCGGCGCCCAGCGCGAGCGCGAGAATGGCGAAGAAGCAGTAACCGGTGCCGCCGCGCCAGACGAGATTGACCGCGGGCGCAAGAAACAGCAGGGCGGCAGTGAGCCAGACCAGACTGGGTGCAAAAATCATAGGGCGACTTTTTGTATTGACACTACCGTTCCGGGTGGAACTGCGAAGGGCCGGATCCATCGTTGGGATTTTTAAGACGGTAGGGCGATTGCGATTATAACCGTGCACTGCCTTGCAAAAAGCTTGCGTGGCGCCCGTGAGATCGCCCGCAACGCCGGGCGGCGGCCACGGCCCGGCGCCGCATGGGCCGCGTTTGTCGTGCGCGAAGACGCGGGCGGTACAATCCCCGCCACACTCATGGCCGGCGCGCGGCCGCAACCGCGTGCGCAACCCGCTCAACGGACAGAACCGATGTTCTCAATCATCATCCCGACCTGGAACAACCTGCCTTATCTGCGCCTCGTGATCGAGAGCCTGCGCCGTCATTCGACGCACGCGCATCAGATCATCGTGCACGTCAACGACGGCTCCGACGGCACGCTCGCCTGGGTGCGCGACGAGGGCATCGAGCACACGGCGTCGCCGGGCAACATCGGCATCTGTCACGCGGTGAACATTGCGGCGGCGCGTGCCACGCGCGACTACATCGTCTATATGAACGACGACATGTACTGCTGCCCCGGCTGGGACGAGGCGTTGGTGAAGCGCCTGCCGCACATGCCCGCCGACAATCTGTTCATGCTGTCCGGCACCATGATCGAACCGGTCGATTCGGGCAATCCGTGCGTGGTCGTGCAGAACTTCGGCCGCGACGTGGAGACGTTCCGGGCCGACGAACTGGTCGCCGCGACGCCGCGGCTCGTGCGGGCGGACTGGCGCGGTGCGACATGGCCGCCCACGCTCGTGCACCGGGACTGGTGGCACAAGGTCGGCGGTTACAGCAGCGAGCTGAGTCCCGGCATGAGCAGCGACAACGATTTTTCGATGAAACTGTGGGACGCCGGTTGCCGCGTGTTCCTCGGCGTCGGCGACAGTCTGGTTTATCACTTCCAGCAGAAGAGCACCGGCAAGATCGTCAAAAATGATGGCCGCCGCCAGTTCCTGAACAAGTGGGGGATGACGCAGGCCACCTTCGACCGCTATTACTTGCGGCGCGGCACGGCGGTGGACGGCGGGCCGGCGGTGAGCGAGCCCGAGCGCACCGGACGCTTGCGGCGCGCGCTGCTGAAGTCGCGCATCAAGCGCGCGTTCGGCTGATGGCCTTTGAACTGAGGCTTTGAACCGATAGGTGCGGCCCACGCGGGCCGCAAAGCACGTGGCGTCAAACGCCGCCGGTGACGAGCGGCAGCACGGTCAGATCCGGATGCGTGCCCTCGACGATGCTGCGTCCCACATGCACGCCCTCGTAAAGCGCGTCGTCCCTGCTGGCGAAGCTTTCTTCGCCGTCCGCGTGGAAGGACACTGCATGTCCGGGAATCGACGGATCGGCCCCCGGATGACAGACGTAACCGACATACGTGTAGCGATTCTTCGCGGGGTTTGCGGTGTTCGGCGGCGCGTTGAACTCGTTGGTTTCGCCCGGTGCATTTTTTTGCAAGGGCGCCACGTGAATCTCGAATCCCTCGTAATCGACCGTTTCCCAGGGTGCGGTTTCGTCGGCCATGGCCGCCTCCGTCTTCGTCGCGCATATCAAAAAGTCTAGGTGATTTCGTGAGGAAGCGCGCTGCCCGGCGGACACTGCGAAACCACTACGGCTTCACTGCGCCGAGTTGCCTGAGCAGCGTCAGGTTGTCCTCCAGGTGCCAGTTTTCGACGATGCGCCCCTCGTTCACGCGATACAGATCGCGGGAGACTGGACATAGCGGCGCTCCGGAGACAAGTTGACGACGTGGTCCGCATTCTCCGGATTACTGCGAGCTTTGATAATGCGTCTTCCGCTTGAAGCATTTTCTCATGACGCTTGAAAATGTTTGCCGCGAACCCGTCATGTTGCGTCAGTTTTCCTCGCGTCCGACCAGACATCGGCCAATTGGCCACCGTGATCGCCCGACGCGCGCCGTCATATAGAATGACGCGCTTTGCCTGTCAGACACTTCGCCTATGTGGTTCAAAAACCTGCAGCTTCATCGTCTTCCCGCGCCGTGGTCCGTCACGGCGGAACAAATGGAAAAGTGGCTCGCGCCGCACGCGTTCGCGCCCGGCAATAGTGTCGAAATGCAAAGCCACGGCTGGGCATCGCCGCGCGACAACGACTCGCTCGTCTACGCGCTCAACGGCCAGATGCTGCTCACGTTTCGCGCCGAAAAGAAGCTGTTGCCCGCTTCGGTCGTCACGCAGGTGACGAAGGCGCGCGCTGCCGAACTTGAGGAGCAACAGGGTTTCAAACCCGGGCGCAAGCAGATGCGCGAACTCAAGGAGCAGGTGACCGATGAACTGCTGCCGCGCGCGTTCAGCATTCGCCGCGATACGCGCGTGTGGATCGATTGCCGCAATGGCTGGCTTGTGATCGACGCGGCGTCGCAGGCGGTCGCCGACGAAGTGCGCGGCCTGCTGGTGAAATCGGTCGATCAACTGCCGCTCGGAACCGTGCGCGTCGCGCAATCGCCGGTTGCGGCCATGACGGAATGGCTGCTTTCGGGCGACGGTCCCGCCGGCTTTACCGTGGACCAGGACACCGAGTTGCGCTCGCCGACAGAAGGCAACGCCACGGTCCGCTACGTCGGCCACACGTTGGATGCGGAAGACATGCGCCGTCATATCGAGGCCGGCAAGCAATGCATGCGGCTCGCGATGACATGGAAGGACCGCGTGTCCTTCGTGCTGACGCCTTCGCTCACGATCAAGCGGATTGCGCCGCTCGACGTGTTGAAGGAAGCGGGCGATCCGACCGCGCAAAACGACGACGAACGCTTCGACTCCGACTTCACGTTGATGACCGCAGAGCTGGACAAGATGCTCGGCGATCTGCTGGATGCGTTGGGTGGGGAGCGGGGCGAGGGGATGTTGCGGGCGGCTTGAAGGGAGGTCGCCGGGTGATTTCTGGTTTTGCTCCTGCGGGGACCGTTGGTCTGTGTTGATGAATGGTTTGGCGGGCATGCGCGGGCTTTTTGCGATGACCGAACCCTTGTCCGGTCATCGATGCACGTCACTCGCCTCCCACGCCCGGCTTGCGCGGCAAACCCTCACGCACACCAGGCAAACCCTTATCCCAACGCCGCCATCGCCTGTTCGATCTCCTCCTTGCTCAGGTCGCGCTTGTGTGTCGCCAAAGACCAGTTGTGCCCGAACGGGTCTTTCAACTGACCGTAGCGGTCGCCCCAGAACATGTCGGCGACCGGCACCTTGACGGTCGCGCCGGCATCGACAGCCTGCTGGAAACTGGCGTCCACATCTTCGACATAGTGGTGAATCGTCACCGGCGTGCCTTGCAGATGGTTCGGGCCGAAACACTGGTGTTCGGGCCATTCGTCGGTGAGCATCAGCATCGAATCGCCGATTTTCAGGCACGCGTGCATCACCTTGCCGTCCGGCCCCGGCAGGCGGAACTGCTCGACGGCGTTGAAGGCTTTCTTGTAAAACTCAATGGCTTCTGCGGCATTCGCGCAGATCAGATACGGCGTGAGCGAGTGCATCCCGTCCGGGATCGGTTTGACAGCGGGGCTGGTCATGACGGCGGCTCCTTGAAGTAACAGGTTCGTGGATTGAAAGTCCGACTGTTTCAGCCAGGCCTTCAACGTTACGACGAGCACCGCACCGCCGAATCGACACTCCGGAAAAAATATTTTCGAGCCCGTCAGCCGCCAGCCGTCAGCCTGCCGGGCTATCCTCGTCAGCAGGCGCGGCGGGCGCCGGCGCGGAACCCGGCGCAGGCGCCGCCGCGCCCGTCGGCGCGCCGAGTATGCTGATCTGGAAAGTGGGCGTGCCCGCGAGCGACTGCAGCGTCGCGTCCTCGGGAATATGCTCGAGAAGCGGCAGAATCACCGAACCGCCGATGACTGCGCGCCGGCTGTTGTCCCCCGGCCGCAGTCCCCAGACGTCCTGATACACCACCGGCACGGCGATGCCGTTGCGCGTCGTATTGCCGATGTAAAGCATCACGTGCCCGCCGATATAGATCAGCGTGCGCAGCGGCACGCCGTGCTCGGCCAGATAGTCGAGCCGTTGTGCGGGCGTCGAGGCCGACAGGTCGATCATGCGCCCGGCGCTCATCTGCGTGGACGAATGGCGCGGCAGCCACACGCCGAATGCCGCGAACATGCTTTGCAACTCCGACGAACAGTCGTTGTAGAGGCCGCTGTTGCCCCAGCCGTAGGGCCGGCCGATGAGCGCTTTCATGAGCGTCGCCAGATGGCGCGGCGTGGCGGCGAGCGGGATCGGCGCGATCTGTGTGTCGTCGAGTTCCGCGGTGCGGATGAGCGCCTCGCCTTCGGTGTCGCGCGCGGGCACGAGCACCGTGAGCGACGTTGGCGGCGGAACGGCGGCATCACTGCCGAGGTCGCCGTTGTTCGAGTTCGCCGCAGCCCGACCTGCAGCCGAAAGCCCGCCACGCTTCGCCACCCCTTGCGCGGCATTGCCCGGCGACGCCGCCACCAGCGGCAGCAGCGTCCCGGCGGGCGCCTCGAAGCGAAACACGCCGCGGCTGTCGCGCACCGGCACGAAAGCGCCGATTACCGCACCCAGCGATTTCGCGCTCGCGGCACGCCACGCATCGACAAAACGCTCGCTCGCCATGCCGACACCGTCGCTGCGCACCCAGCCCTGGACGTCGGGCGTCTGCACGTAACGCCATGCACCGTCCACGCTCGTGCCGAGCACATACAGCGGCGTGCCGGGCCGCACCGCCGAAATCTGCAGATTGTCGAACGGATAGCCTTCGCCGGCGAGGCGGTGATCGTAGAAGGAAGGGTCGGTGGTGGGCAGCTCGCGCACCATCAGATTGGTCGTCGCGATGGCCCGCCGCAACGGCTGATAGGCCGGCGCCTCGGTGAATTGCGCGACGTTCATGTTTCGCGCGATGGCGTCGATCCACGCCTTGTCGTGCGGACGGAAATTCTGGCCGTAACCAACGGCCGCACCGCTTTTGCCCGTATTGTCGAACCTGTCGATGCGGCGTTGCTGCAACGCGGCGATATCCGCGCCTTGCTGGCGATACACGCGCATCGTCACATACGCGGAATTCCACGGCGACGGCGCGCTCGTACCCGTGCCGAAGTACCGTGCGTAGAGGGCCTGAAAATGCGCCTGCTGGTCGGCGGCGCTCAGGAACGGCTGGTCGTAGCCGGCACTGTCGGGCTCGAGCCAGTGATCCACGTTCTGATCGTAAGCGCCGAGCGGAAAGAGCCCGACGGTGTCGACGGGCACGCGCGCGTCGCGCGTCTGCGAGGGATTGCTGCACGCAGCAAGCGCGACGAGCGACGCCGCCGCCACGGACGCCGCGACGGCGCGCCAGCCGCCCTGCAACGCAGGGGCAATGCGTGCGTCGCGAAGCGGGCGGGGAAGGCGGAGAATGCGCACCACACTAACAACGCGCGCGGATCGAAAAACGCGGGCAACGCGAAAAGGAACGGCTAGACGCATGAGTTCGGCAAAGAGAGTCCAAGGGCACGATGATACGGCGTTGCGCGTTCCATTACACTTGATCGCAAGCTAGACCCACGCTTTTCCAGACCCGAGGGAGCAGAGCATGCAAACGAGTGCACGTAATCAGTTCGCAGGCGAGGTAGTCGACATCACGCACGGCGCAGTGAACGACGAGGTCACGCTGCGCACCGCGGACGGCCTGGAAATCGTCGCGATAATCACTCACGGCAGCGCGACGACGCTCGGGCTGTCCGCGGGCAAGCGGGCCTTTGCGCTGGTGAAGGCATCGTCCGTCATCGTGATGGTCGACGTCTCGAAGAACCAGGTGTCGGCGCGCAACTGCATCGCGGGCACCGTGACTCGCGTCACCAAAGGCGCGGTCAACTCCGAAGTGACAATCGAGGCGGGCGGCGCGCAGATTGCCGCAATCGTGACCAACGAGAGCGTCGAGCGGCTCGGCCTCGCAGCGGGGAAAGCGGCGAGCGCCATCTTCAAGGCGTCTAGCGTGATTGTCGGCGTGGAGTCGTAGTGGCCGCACTCCAGTGATCGCGCAAGCGGCTTGCTTTACACTGGACCGCGCGGTTGCATCGTTTGTTTGTTTTGCCGTTTCTGGCCTTTACCACGGACCCACCATGTTCGACGTCTCCTCCGCCTCGCATTTGCCGAAGGCCGCGCATTACGAAGAGCTTGTTGCGCAGGCGCGCGCGCTCCTCGCCGACGAAACCGACTGGATCGCCAACGCTGCGAATTTCTCGTCGTTCGTCTTTCATTCGTTGAGCGATCTGAACTGGGCGGGTTTCTATTTTCACGACGGCCGCGAGCTGGTGGTCGGCCCTTTCCAGGGCAAGCCGGCGTGCGTGCGCATTCCGCTCGGCAAAGGCGTGTGCGGCACCGCGGCGCAAACACGCGAAACGCAGATCGTGCGCGACGTCCACGAGTTTCCCGGCCATATTGCGTGCGATTCGGCGTCGCAATCGGAAATCGTCGTGCCGCTCGTCGCGCCCGACGGCACGCTGATCGGCGTGTGGGATGTCGATAGTCCGGTCCTCGCGCGCTTCGACGAAGAAGACGCCAAGGGCATGCAGGCGCTGTGCGCGGTGTTCATCGAGGCGGCATTGCCGCGCGCGTCGTAGTCACTGCACACACGGCTCGTTTCAGAATAACAAGGCGGCGATGCAAGCTCAGTTCCCACTCGCAGTAGAAACGCCCGAGGCCGCGCTAGCCGCCGCTCCCTTCGGCATGTTTATCTGCGATGGCAACGGCACGTTCCAGACCGTCAACGCGGCGCTGGAAAAGCTCACGGGACTGAGCGCCGATGAACTGGTCGGCCGGCGCGGTTTTGAATCGCTGCACGATCCGGCCGAACTCGCAAGGCGCCGCGCCGAGCTGCCGTGCCTCGCGGCGATCGGCGCGCGGTACGAGGGCGAATGGACTTACCGGCGACGCAGCGGCACGCCGGTGCGTGTCGTGCTGGCGCTATCGCCGCTATCGCCGCCATTGCCCATGTCCGGCGCCGCGGCGCGCCAGCCAGGCGAGGTGCTTTACGTCGGTGTGGTCGTCGACATGACGCGCTACGCGCAATCCGAAGCTCGCCTTTGGTACCTCTCGCATCACGACGGCGTGACCCGTCTGCCGAATCAGACGCTCTTCACCGAGCGCCTCGAGCTGACCATCGCACGCTGTCAGCGCAGCCACAGTGCGTTCACGGTGCTGATCGCAGAGCTCGGTCATTTGCGCAAGCTGCGCGACGCGCTCGGCTTGCATGCGGCCGAGCTCGTGCTGCAGATCGTCGGCGAGCGCTTGCGCGGGCTCTTTCCGAACGACGGCACGATTGCTTCGATCGGCGGCTCGCAGTTCGCGCTGTTGACCAACGAAACCGGCGCTGCCGCGGATGCGTTCGCGGCCGAGGCGCTCGGCCGGATTGCCGAGCCGATCGACTATGGCGGCACCGCGCTCAATATCGTTGCGAGCATCGGCATCGTCGCCTATCCGGACGACGGCGACGATGCCGCTACGCTGATGCGGCGCGCGGGCGTCGCGTTGTCGGCGGCGGCCGCGGTGCACGGCAATGCGGTCCGCCGTTTTTCGACCGCGCTAGAAGGGCAGGCGGCGCGCCGCTTCCAGATCGAGACGATGCTGCGCGAAGCGTTGCAACGCCAGCAACTGCATCTCGTGTATCAGCCGCAGGTGACGCTCGCCAACGGACGGATCGTGCAAGTCGAAACGCTACTGCGCTGGAACCATCCGCAGCGCGGCATGATCAGTCCGGCGGAATTCGTGCCGGTCGCCGAAGAGTCCGGGTTGATCGAGCAGATCGGCGAGTGGGTGATCCGCACCGCATGCCGCGAGGCCGGCAAGCTGCTGCGGCAGACCGGCAACCTGCCGCGTGTCGCGATCAATGTGTCGCCGCAGCAGTTTCAGCGCGCGGATCTGTTCGAGACGATTCGCGAGGCACTCGACGATGCCGCGCTGCATCCGTCGTACCTCGAAGTGGAAATCACCGAAGGTGCATTGCTCGGCGACACTGAACAGGCGCTGCACACGCTGCACGCTTTGCGCGACCTGGGCGTGGAAATTGCCGTCGACGACTTCGGCACAGGCTATTCGAGTCTCGCGTATCTGACGCGTTTTCCGCTGAACCGTTTGAAGATTGACCGCTCGTTCGTCACGCGCATGAGCGGCGATCCGCAATGCCTTGCGCTGGTCGGCGCGATCATCGCGATGGCGCACGCGCTCAAGTTGCGCGTCACGGCGGAGGGCGTCGAAACGCCCGAGCAGGCCGCACAATTGCAGGCGCTTGGCTGCGACGAGGCGCAAGGCTTCTGGTTCTCGCGGCCGGTGACGGCCTCGGGGTTGCGGAATCTGATCGGGCCGCTGGGCGCGGGTTAGCGCTGTGTGTCGTGAGGACGCTCGCGCTGAAGCGGCGCATGACTACATCAGTACGATGTCGTACTGCTCCTGACTCAGATTCGATTCGACCTGCAACGACACGGGCTTGCCGATAAAATCGATCAGCATCGCGAGATGCTGCGACTCTTCTTCGAGAAAGAGATCGATCACCTGCTGCGACGCCACCACGCGAAACTCGCGCGGATTGAATTGCCGCGACTCGCGCAGAATCTCGCGCAGCACGTCGTAGCAAACGGTACGCGGCGTCTTCACCTGGCCCTTGCCCTGGCAAACCGGGCACGGCTCGCACAACACATGCGCAAGCGACTCGCGTGTGCGCTTGCGCGTCATCTCGACCAGCCCGAGCTGCGAAAAACCATTCACCGTGACCCGCGTGCGGTCGCGCGACAACGCGCGCTTCAGTTCGCCCAGCACCTGATCGCGGTGCTCGACGTTCTCCATATCGATGAAGTCGATGATGATCACGCCGCCAAGATTGCGCAGCCGCAACTGGCGCGCAATGGTGTGCGCCGCTTCGAGGTTGGTCTTGAAGATGGTGTCGTCGAAATTGCGTGCGCCGACGTAGCCACCCGTATTCACGTCGATGGTGGTCATGGCCTCCGTCTGGTCGATCACCAGATAGCCGCCCGACTTCAGATCCACCCGGCGCGATAACGCGCGCTGAATCTCGGCCTCGATGTTGTACAGGTCGAAGAGCGGCCGCTCGCCGGTGTAGTGATGCAGTTTTGCGGAGACGGCCGGCGTGAACTCGGCTGCGAAATCGGCGAGCATCTGATAGGTTTCGCGCGAATCGACCTGAATGCGCGAGGTCTCGTCGTTGACGAAGTCGCGCAGCACGCGCTGCGCCAGATTCAGGTCCTGATAGAGCAGACTGGTGGGCGGCATGCGCTGGCCTTGCGACAGAATCGTCGCCCAGGTCTTGCGCAGATACGCGACGTCGGCGGCCAGTTCTTCGCTCGTCGCGTCTTCGGCGATGGTGCGCACGATGTAGCCGCCTTTCTCGTCGGCGGGCAGCACGGCGGTCAGCCGCGCGCGCACCGCCTCACGTTCGGCTTCGCTCTCGATCTTCTGCGAAATGCCGATATGCGGCTCCTGCGGCAGATACACGAGCGTGCGCCCGGCAATGCTCACTTGCGTGGAAAGCCGCGCGCCCTTCGTTCCGATCGGATCCTTCACGACCTGAACCATGAGCGTCTGGCCCTCGAACACGATCTTTTCGATGGGCTGATGCGGGCTTTGGTGTTGCGGTTCGCCGGCAATGCGCGGATGCCAGATGTCGGCTACGTGCAAAAACGCGGCGCGTTCGAGACCGATGTCGATAAACGCGGATTGCATGCCCGGCAACACGCGCACGACCTTGCCGAGATAGACGTTGCCGACGCGGCCCCGCGACAGCGTTCGTTCGACGTGAAGTTCCTGGACGGCGCCTTGCTGGACGAGCGCGACGCGCGTTTCCTGCGGCGTGACATTGATCAGGATTTCTTCATTCATGGTGTTGTTCTAGAAGTCGATGCGCGCTGCACGCAGTAGGGCAGCGGTTTCAAAAAGCGGCAAACCCATGATACCTGAATAGGACCCGTCGATATGCTCGATAAACTCCGCGGCGCGTCCCTGCACGCCGTACGCGCCCGCCTTGCCGAGCGGCTCGCCGCTTGCCACGTAGCGGCGAATCGCGTCTGCGTGCAGCGCAGCAAAACGCACCTTCGACACCGACAGCGCCGTGGGCAGCAACTCGCCGTGCGCGTCCACCACGGCGACGGCGGTGAGCACTTCGTGGTCGCGGCCCGCGAGGCGCGTGAGCATCGCCGCGGCGTCGTCGGCGTCGAGCGGTTTGCCGAGAATCGTGTCGTCGATCGTGACCGTTGTGTCCGCAACCAGAATGGGTCGCGCGACATGGCCGCCTGCCACGAGGCGCGCACGCGCGGCGCGCGCCTTTGCTACGCACACACGTTGCACGTAGTCGTGCGCGCGCTCACCGGGCAGTTCGGCTTCGAGGGCTTCGGCGTCTTCATCGGGGCGCGGCAGCAGCAGTTCGAAGCGCACGCCGACCTGTTGCAGCAACTCCTGGCGGCGCGGACTCTGCGACGCGAGATAGACGAACGGATGCAGCGAAGCGGCGGATGTCGGCATGAAGAAGTCTCTTTGAGGTCTCGTTGAAACGGATCACATGAGGGCGGCGGTGCATCGCGGCTGTGCCCCGCATGGCCGTGTCGTGCATGGCGCAATGACGCAGGCGACGCCCGGTTCACGCGGGCAGGCGCAATGAAAGCGCGGCGCTGTGCGCACCCGCAGCGTCACTGTGAACGGCCGCGCCGCGCCTGCCGAGGCATGCGCCGCAGGACCGCCGGTGTTCGCTCACGCGCGATGATAGGGGTGATTTTGCGTGATGGTCCACGCGCGGTAAAGCTGCTCGGCGAGCAGCACGCGCACCATCGCATGCGGCAACGTGAGGCTGGAGACGCGCAGCAGCATGTCGGCGCGCGCCTTCAGCTGGGGGTCGAGCCCGTCCGCGCCGCCGATCAGAAACGCGACGTCGCGGCCGTCCTGCTGCCAGCCGGGCAGGGCGCCCGCAAGCTGCATGGTGGTCCAGTCCTTGCCGCGTTCGTCGAGCGCGACGATGCGCGCGTTCTTCGGCAGCGCGGCTTCGATCTTCGCGCGCTCGGCGGCCATCACGCTTTCGGCCGGCCGGCCCGACGAGCGCTGCTCGGGCTTGATCTCGCGCAGCTCGATGCGCAGTTCCGGCGGCATGCGTTTCGCGTATTCGTCGAAGCCGGTGGCGATCCAGTCCGGCATCTTGTGGCCGACGGCGAGAATGTGCAGTTTCATGAATGCTCGCAAGCTCGGGCCGCGGACTGATGCCGCGAGCCGGTCAGCCGCTTACTTGCGGCGCGCCGCGGTCTTGCGCGCGGGTTTCTTCGCGGCCGGCGCTTCTTCGTCCTCGTCCTCTTCGTCGGGCTCGCTCGAGCGCGCGCCGCCGAACGGATCAGGCGTGGACAGCTTGATGCGCACCGGCTTCTCGCCCCAGATTTCCTCGAGGTTGTAGTACTGGCGCAGCGCCGGCTGCAGGATGTGGACGATCGCGTCGCCGCAATCCACCAGCACCCATTCGCCGATGTCCTCGCCTTCCGTGCTGACGATCTCGCCGCCGGCTTCCTTCACGCCTTCGCGCACGCTCGAGGCGAGCGCCTTGGTTTGCCGGTTCGAGGTGCCGCTCGCGACGATCACGCGATCGAACAGCGCGGTCAGATGGCTGGTGTTGAACACCCTGATGTCTTGCGCCTTGACGTCTTCGAGAGCGTCGACGATCACGCGTTGCAGTTTGCGAATATCCATGAGGTTACCGGTGGTACAAATGATGTTGAAGGATGTAGTCCCACACCGCGGTGGGGACATGGCTTGCGGCCTCGCCGTGCGGTTCGCCGCCTGCGTGAGCAAGCCGCTGGCTCACCTGCTCGCGCAGATGCGCGCGAATGTCGGTGGCCGAGACATTGAACGCAAGCGTCGTGTCGATCAGCAAGTGGCCGCAAGGCGTGGCTTGCAGAACCTCGGCGCTGGCGCGGCGCGCCTCGATTTCTCTGGCGACGGCAGGCGCGATCGACGCGAGGTCGAAACCCGGCCGCGTGGCCGCGCAAATGTGCGCGAAGTCGAACAGGCGCCGCCAGTCGCGCCAGGTGTCGAGATGCACCAGCTGATCCGCGCCGATCAGCAAGGCGATCGATGCGTCGCTGCCTTCGCGCTCGCGCCAGCGCTGCAGCGTGTCGACGGTGTAGGTCGGACCTTCGTGCTCGATTTCGTCGGTGGCGACGCGCACCGTCACGCCCGGCAGCTTCAGTTCGCTCGCCGCCGCGCGCGTCATGGCGAGCCGATGCACGGCCGGCGAGACGTCCGCTTTCTGCCAGGGCTGACCGGCCGGCAGCAGCACCAGTTCGGTCAGTTGCAGCACGTGGGCGAAACGCCGCGCAAGCGCGAGGTGGCCGTCGTGGATCGGGTCGAAGGTGCCGCCGAGCAAACCGATCCGGCGAGGCAGCGCAGCGGGTTGAGCGATCGGCTTCAGGTCAGAATCCTTTGTCGTGGCGACGGGTCGGGCAGTGCGCGCGTTCGGGCGTCCGAAGCGCTCACACCCACTCGCGCGGCACGAGAAAATCGCTGTAAAGGCGCGCTTCCGGCGTGCCCGGCTCGGGCTGCCAGTTGTAGCGCCAGTTCACCACAGGCGGCATCGACATCAGAATCGATTCGGTGCGTCCGCCGCTCTGCAGCCCAAACAGTGTGCCACGGTCGAAGACCAGGTTGAACTCGACGTAGCGTCCGCGCCGGTAAGCCTGGAATTCGCGCTCCGCCTCGCCGTACGGCAGGTTGCGGCGCTTTTCGATGATCGGTAGATACGCCTTGAGAAATCCCTCGCCCACGCTTTTCAGCATCGCGAACGATTGATCGAAGCCCGGCGCCGAGTAGTCGTCGAAAAAAATCCCGCCGATGCCGCGCGGCTCGTTTCTGTGCTTGAGGAAGAAGTACTCGTCGCACCAGCGCTTGAACTTCGGATAGAGGTCCGCGCCGTAGGGCGCGAGCGCGTCGCGGCAGGTGCGGTGAAAGTGCTGCGCGTCTTCCTCATAGCCGTAGTAGGGCGTCAGATCCATGCCGCCGCCGAACCAGAACACGGGTTCTTCGCCGGCTTTGGTCGCGACCAGCAGGCGCACGTTCATATGCACGGTCGGACAGTGCGGATTGTGCGGATGCAGCACGAGCGATACGCCCATCGCTTCGAAGCCGCGCCCGGCCAACTGCGGACGTGCAGCGCTCGCGGAACCCGGCAACGCGTCGCCGCTTACATCCGAAAAACCGATGCCCGCGCGCTCGAAGAAATGGCCGCCTTCGAGAATCCGCGTGCAGCCACCGCCGCGCAGCTTTTCGCCGGGCGCGCGCTGCCATGTGTCGGTGGCGAAGGGCTTGCCGTCGAAGGCGCCCAGCGCGTGTGCGATGTCGGTTTGCAGGCCTTGCAGCCAGCTGCGCACGGCCTGTGCGTCGTAGCTCGAATCGGTCATGGATGCAGGTACTGAGGGCGGCACGCGGTGCCGCCGGTTCGTCGTGAAGCGCCGCGTGGCGGCTGTCCCGGGCGGTTGGAGCGGCTCGGGCGGTTCAAGGCAAAGCGCGGCGGCGCAGCGAAACACGCGTTGCCGCCAACCCGCAGTGTAACGCCGCGGTCGCGGCAGTCCGGGCGCGGCGGCCCGCTGCCCCGGTGCTTTCCTCAGTGCTTTCCTTCGGTTTTCGCGTCGTGCTTGCGGTTCAGCGCGCGATAGCCGATGTCGCGCCGGTACTGCATGCCGTCGAAGGAAATCTGGTTGATCGTTTCGTACGCGACCGACTGCGCGCTGCGCACCGAGTCGGCGAGACCCACCACGCACAGTACGCGCCCGCCCGACGTGACGAGCTTGCCGTCTTTCAGCGTGGTGCCCGCATGAAAGGTGACCGAATCCGCGGTTTCAGCGGGAATGTCGTTGATGCGGTCGCCCTTGCGTGGCGCGTCCGGATAATTGTGCGCGGCCAGCACGACGCCGAGCGCGGTGCGGCGATCCCACTCCAGTTCGACCGTATCGAGCGTGCCGGCGATGGCCTGTTCGACCACCTTCGAATAGTCGCCCTTCAAACGCGCCATGATGGGCTGCGTCTCCGGGTCGCCCATGCGGCAGTTGAATTCGAGCGTCTTCGGATTGCCTTGCGCGTCGATCATCAGGCCGGCGTACAGGAAACCGGTGTAGCGAATGCCTTCTTTCTCCATGCCGCGCACCGTCGGCAGGATGATTTCGCGCATCACGCGCGCGTGCAGTTGCGGCGTGACGATCGGCGCGGGCGAGTACGCGCCCATGCCGCCCGTGTTCGGGCCCTGATCGCCGTCGAGCAAACGCTTGTGGTCCTGGCTCGACGCGAGCGGCAGCACGTGCTTGCCGTCGACCATGACGATGAAGCTCGCTTCCTCGCCGGCGAGGAATTCCTCGATCACGACGCGTGCGCCGGCATCGCCGAGCTTGTTGTCCGACAGCATCATGTCCACCGCGGCGTGCGCTTCTTCCAGCGTTTGCGCGACCACCACGCCCTTGCCGGCGGCGAGGCCGTCGGCCTTGATCACGATCGGCGCGCCCTTGGCGTCGAGGTACGCGTGCGCGGCGGCGACATCGGCGAAAGTTTCGTACTCGGCTGTCGGGATGGCGTGACGCTTCATGAACGCCTTCGCGAAGTCCTTCGAACTTTCGAGCTGCGCCGCTTCTTTGGTCGGCCCGAAGATTTTCAGTCCGCGCGAGCGGAACAGATTGACGATGCCCGCGGCGAGCGGCGCTTCCGGTCCCACCAGCGTAAAGGCGATCTGCTCTTTCTCGACAAAATCGGCGAGCGCGGCCGGCTCGGTGATGTCGACGTTGCGCAGCCGCTCGTCCTGTGCGGTGCCGCCGTTGCCAGGTGCCACGTAGACGAGCTGGACCCGCGGCGATTGCGCGAGCTTCCATGCGAGCGCATGTTCGCGACCGCCGGACCCGACGACGAGTAACTTCATGTGAATCCCCGAGACTTAAAAACCATAAACGGCGCGCCGTATGAGGCGGCGAGCCGTGCAATAACAATGAGCCCCGCCATGTTCGCCGCCCGCGAAGGCGGGCAGAGCGCAGGGCGAACCCGAATGGAGGCGGCGTTTGCCCGACGCGCCTGGCCGGCTACGCCCGTTCAGCAGCAACGATGAAGCGCACCGGCGGGCACGGCCACGAGAGCGGCCCGGCCGGTGTCATGACCTGACGGCTTCATTCGTCGGCGATCGCGGCGTTTGTATAGACTTCCTGCACGTCGTCCAGATTTTCCAGCGCGTCGAGCAGCTTCTGCATCTTTACGGCGTCGTCGCCGGTGAACTCGACTTCCGTCTGAGGTTTCATCGTAACCTCGGCCACTTCGGCCTTGAAGCCCGCGGCTTCGAGCGCGGCCTTCACCTTCGGGAAGTCGTTCGGCGGACACAGCACTTCAATGCTGCCGTCTTCGTTCGTTACCACGTCGTCGGCACCGGCTTCGAGCGCGGCTTCCATCAGCTTGTCTTCGGGCGTGCCCGGCGCGAACAGGAACTGGCCGACGTGATCGAACATGAACGACACGGAGCCGTCCGTGCCCATGTTGCCGCCGTTCTTCGAGAACGCGTGACGCACTTCCGCCACGGTGCGCGTGCGGTTGTCGGTCATGGTGTCGACGATCACCGCCGCACCGCCGATGCCGTAGCCTTCGTAGCGGATTTCTTCGTAGTTCGCACCGTCGACACCGCCCACGCCGCGCTGGATCGCGCGGTTGACGTTGTCTTTGGGCATGTTGGCGTCGTACGCCTTTTCGACGGCGAGCCGCAGACGCGGATTCGAGTCGATGTCGCCGCCGCCCATGCGCGCCGCGACCTGAATTTCCTTGATGAGCCGCGTCCAGACCTTGCCGCGCTTGGCGTCGGCCGCTGCCTTCTTATGCTTGATGTTGGCCCATTTCGAATGACCCGCCATACCTTTCTCCGTCGCGCGCGCCAGCAAGGCGCTCGCATTGTGCAATTGTCGTTGCGATTTTCCGGGCGCAAGCAGAAAGGGGCGCCTCGATTCAAATTCGCCGCGCCTCACGTTGCACGCCAGGCCGCTCTGGGAGCGGATTCGAATTTTATCACGGCGCGGGGGCGCGGCAGAGACCGGCGTGGCTCGAAACTGCACGAAAAGTGTGCGTTTGCGGCGCGAATCGCGCGCCGCAGGGCCGTTTTTCAGGCAAACCTCAGTTCTTGGTTCCGAACAGCCGGTCGCCTGCGTCGCCGAGGCCCGGCACGATGTACGCGTGTTCGTTCAGATGCGAATCGAGCGATGCGACGAAGAGCTTCACGTCCGGATGCGCGTCCTGGAACACCTGCACGCCTTCCGGCGCGGCGACGAGCGCGAGGAACAGGATGTTCTCCGCCGCCACGTTGCGGCGCTTGAGCACGTCGACCGCGTGCACGGCGGAATAGCCGGTCGCAACCATCGGGTCGCACAGAATGAACACCCGGTCTTCGAGGTCGGGCAGGCGCACGAGGTATTCCACCGGCCGGTGGTCGTCCGAGCGATACACGCCGATGTGGCCCACCCGCGCCGACGGCACCAGCTCCAGCAGGCCGTCCGACATGCCGATGCCCGCGCGCAGCACCGGCACGATGGCGAGCTTCTTGCCGGCGATCACCGGCGCGTCGATCTCGACGAGCGGCGTATTCAGGCGGCGCGTGGTCATTGGCAGATTGCGGGTGATCTCATAGCCCATCAGCAGCGTGATTTCGCGCAGCAGCTCGCGGAACGTGCGCGTGGACGTGTCCCGGTCGCGCATGTGCGACAGCTTGTGCTGGATCAGCGGGTGATCGAGGATGAAAAGATTGGGAAAACGGCTGTCCTGGGTCATGGCGGGCGCACAAGCGGCGGGAAAAAGGCAAATTCGGGCAATCCGAGGTCGATTCAGGCTGGCTTCGAGGTCGACCCGGGAATCGGTTCGGCGCGCCGCCCGGCCGGCGAGCACAACGTGCGACGACCGGCGAACGCGCCACCGCGCAAGTTTACCGAAAGAGTGGCGTCCGAAGATACCGAAGATTGCAGCGGCCCGGCGCAGTCCGGCACCGATTCTTCTAGAATCGGGGGAAACTTTGCAATCATCGGCGACACGCCAGCGAGGAGAACGCATACATGGACATGGGAATCGCGGGGCGCACGGCGCTCGTTTGCGCGGCGAGCAAGGGCTTGGGGCGCGGCTGCGCCGAGGCGCTCGCGGCTGAAGGCGTGAATCTGACGATCGTCGCGCGCACGGCCGCGACGCTCGAGGCGACGGCCGACCAGATCCGCCGGCAAAGCGGTGTCGAAGTGAAGACGGTGGCCTGCGACATCACTACGCCTGAAGGCCGGGCCGCGGCGCTCGCCGCGTGTCCGCAGCCGGACATCCTCGTCAATAATGCGGGCGGCCCGCCGCCCGGCGATTTCCGCAACTTCACGCACGACGACTGGATTCGCGCGCTGGAAAGCAACATGCTGACGCCGATCGAACTGATCCGCGCGACCATCGACGGCATGAGCGCGCGAGGCTACGGGCGCATCGTCAACATCACGAGTTCCGCGGTGAAGGCGCCCATCGACGTGCTCGGCCTCTCCAACGGCGCGCGTTCGGGGCTGACCGGCTTCGTCGCGGGGCTTGCGCGCAAGATGGCGCCCACCGGCGTGACGATCAACAATCTGCTCCCGGGCATGTTCGACACGGACCGGATCGCCGTGACCATGGCGGCCACGGCAAAATCCCACAACATTTCCGTGGACGAAGCGCGCCAGCAGCGCATGAAGGCGATTCCCGCCGGCCGCTTCGGCACGCCCGACGAATTCGGCCGCGCCTGTGCCTTTTTGTGCAGCGTGCACGCGGGCTACATCACGGGACAGAACTGGTTGATCGACGGCGGCGCGTATCCGGGTACATTCTAGGCGTGCACGTGTAGGCACTTTCCCGGCGCGCCGGCAGTTCTTCGCAGCACCTGCGGCAGCCATTCGTGCCGCAAACAACAACGACAATCACAACGGTTTCAGGAGTCTTACGTCATGACCACCCGCATTGCGTTGATCGCGCACGATCACAAGAAGGACGACATCGTCGCGCTGGCCGGCGAATACGTCGACACGCTCAGGCGCTGCGACATCATCGCGACCGGCACGACCGGCGGGCGCATCAGCGACGCGCATGGCCTGCAGGTCGAGCGCATGCTGTCGGGCCCGCACGGCGGCGACTTGCAGATCGGCGCGCAACTGGCGGAAGGCCGCGTCGACATGGTCATCTTTCTGCGCGATCCGATGACGCCGCAACCGCACGAGCCGGACATCAACGCACTCGTGCGCGCCTGCGACGTGCACAACATTCCGTGCGCGACCAATATTTCGACCGCGCGCATGATTCTCGACGTGCTCACGTTGCGGTTCACGCAGGAGGCCTGAGGCGGCGTGCCTGGAAGTCATCGGCAACAAGTGCATGCCAGCACAACCAGAGCGCATTCCCTATCAAGGAGACGTTGAATGGTCAAAGCAATCCGATTCGATAAAACCGGCGGCCCCGAGGTCATGAAATGGGTCGACGTCGAAGTAGGCGACCCCGCCGCGGGCGAAATTCGCGTCCGTCAGACGGCGGTCGGGCTCAACTATATCGACGTATATTTCCGCACCGGCCTGTATCCGTTGCCGCTGCCGGGCGGCCTCGGCATGGAAGCCGCGGGCGAAGTGACGGCGGTCGGCGCAGGCGTGAGCCATCTGCAAGCGGGCGATCGCGTCGCCTATGTGGCGAGGCCGCCGGGCGCGTATGCGCAGGAGCGCGTGCTGCCGGCGGCACAGGTCATCAAGCTGCCGGACACGATCAGCGACGAGCAGGCGGCCTCGGTGATGCTGCAAGGCCTCACCGCGCAGTATCTGCTGCGCCGCACGTATCCGGTGAAAGCGGGCGACACGATCCTGATTCAGGCCGCGGCGGGCGGCGTCGGCCTGCTGGTGTGCCAGTGGGCAAAGGCGCTGGGCGCGACTGTGATCGGCACGGTCGGCTCGGACGAGAAGGCGGAGATCGCCCGCGCGCACGGCTGCGACCACGCCATCGTCTATACGCGCGAAAACTTCACGAAGCGCGTGCGCGAGATCACTAACGGCGCGGGCGTGCCGGTGGTATACGACTCGATCGGTAAAGATACGTTTACCGGCTCGCTCGATTGCCTCGCGCCGCTCGGCATGTTCGTGAGCTTCGGCAATGCGTCGGGACCGCTGCCGCCCATCGACTCGTCCGAATTCGCCGGACGCGGCTCGCTGTTCTTCACGCGCCCGACGCTGTTTACGTATATGGGCAAGCGCAGCGACTACGAGGCAATGGCCGCCGAACTCTTCGACGTGCTGAGTTCCGGCAAGGTGAAGACGAGCATCAACCAGCGCTACGCACTCGCCGACGTCGGTCGGGCGCATGCGGACCTCGAAGCGCGCAAGACCACAGGCTCGACCATTCTGCTGCCGTAGCCTTTCCCCGCTTGCGTCGTCCAACCCGGGGCCGTTCCATCTCGCGATGGAGCGGCCTTCGTCTTTTCTGCATGTCGTTTACACGATTTTTATACGGCCTCCATCAGCTTTGATCAGGCCTTTACGCGCGTGCGCCTATCGTTGCAGCTATCCAAAGTCCGTGAATGGAGAACAAAAATGGATGTGCTGTACGTCGGGGCCATCGCGCTCTTTACCGCGCTGACCGTTGCACTGATTGCCGGCTGCGAGAAGCTGCTGCTGACTCGCCGCGGACAGGGAGCGCGCTCATGAACTGGATCTTGTGGATGTCGGGCGCGGCGACCGCGCTGCTGTTCGCCTACCTGGTCTATGCGCTGTTGCGCGCGGAGGACATCGAATGAATGCGAACAATGTCCTGCAGGCGGGGCTCTTCATTGTCGTGCTGCTTGCCGCAGCGGTGCCGCTGTCGCGCTACCTCGGCGGCGTCATGGACGGCAGCGCGCGCGTGCTGCGCTTTGGCGGACCGGTCGAGCGGCTCCTGTACCGCATGGCCGGCGTGGATCCGTCGAGCGAAATGAGTTGGAAGCACTATGCAATCGCCACGGTCGCGTTCAACGCGCTCGGCGTCGTCTTCCTTTATCTGCTGTTGCGCGTGCAAGGCATGCTGCCCGGCAACCCCCAGCAGCTCGGCCCGATGACGGTGGACGGCGCGTTCAACACCGCCATCAGTTTCGTGACCAACACCAACTGGCAGGATTACACGCCCGAGCAGACGGTCGGTTATCTGACGCAGATGCTCGGCTTCACGGTGCAGAACTTCCTGTCGGCGGCGACCGGCATCGTGGTCGTGATCGCGCTGATTCGCGGCTTTGCTCGCCATACCGCGCAAACCATCGGCAACTTCTGGGTCGACCTGACGCGCGTCACGCTTTATGTGCTGCTGCCGATGTCGGTCGTTCTCGCCGCTCTGCTGATGAGCCAGGGCGTGATCCAGAATTTCAAGGCCTACGAAAACGTGCCCACGCTGCAGACGACGAGCTATGCCGCGCCCAAACTCGACGCGCAAGGCAATCCGCTGAAGGATGCGAAGGGCAACGCGCTGACGGTCAACACGCCGGTCAAGACGCAGACCATTGCGATGGGCCCCGTTGCTTCGCAGGAAGCCATCAAGATGCTCGGCACGAACGGCGGCGGCTTTTTCAACGGCAATTCGGCGCATCCGTTTGAAAATCCCACACCGTTCTCCAACTTCCTGCAAATGTTCGCCATCCTGATTATTCCGGCGGCACTCGCACTGGTGTTCGGCCGCATGATCGCGGACCGCAAGCAGGGCGTCGCGGTGCTTGCTGCGATGACGCTCGCGTTCGGCGTCTGCGTATTCGGCGAGATCGGCGCGGAGCAGGGCGGCAATCCGGCGCTCGCGGCGTTGCACGTCGATCAGTCGGCGAATGCGATGCAGTCGGGCGGCAACGCCGAGGGCAAGGAGACACGCTTCGGCATTGCCCAGTCGGGCATCTTCACGGTGGCGACCACGGCAGCCTCGTGCGGCGCAGTCGTCAATATGCACGACTCGCTCACGCCGCTCGGCGGCCTCTATCCGCTTCTTTTGATGCAGCTTGGCGAAGTGATCTTCGGCGGCGTCGGCTCAGGGCTGTACGGCATGCTCGTGTTCGCGCTGCTCGCGGTCTTCGTGGCGGGCTTGATGATCGGACGAACGCCTGAGTATGTCGGCAAGAAGATCGAAGCCTATGAAATGAAGATGGTATCCATAGTCGTGCTGTTGACGCCGCTACTCGTACTGGTGGGCACCTCGATCGCGGTGCTGAGCGACGCGGGCAAGGCGGGCATTGCCAATCCGGGCGCGCATGGATTTTCCGAAATCCTCTACGCGTTCAGCTCGGCGGCCAACAACAACGGCAGCGCGTTCGCGGGCCTCACCGTGGGCACGCCGTTCTACAACTGGCTGACAGCCATCGCGATGTGGTTCGGCCGCTTCGGCACGATCGTTCCGGTGCTCGCGATTGCCGGCTCGCTCGCGGCCAAGAAGCGCATCGGCGTGACGGGCGGCACCTTGCCGACGCATGGACCGCTCTTCGTCGTGCTGCTGCTCGGCACCGTGCTGCTGGTCGGCGCGCTCACTTATGTACCGGCGCTTGCGCTCGGCCCCGGCGTCGAACATCTGATGATGATGGGCGCTCATTGACGCGGGCTCACGGGCCTGCGCGAGGCAACGAGTCGACGCGTGTTCCAGCGCGTCAGCAGCCAATGCGACATTCGAGGATTCAATGACTGAACACCATGCAACGAGGTCCATGTTCGACCCGGCGCTGCTGCGCCCGGCGATCGCGGACTCATTCAGGAAGCTCACGCCGCGCACGCAGTTCCGCAATCCGGTGATGTTCTGCGTGTATGTAGGCAGTATTCTGACCACCATCCTGTGGATCGCCGCGCTCGCCGGCGAGGCGGAGGCGCCGGCGGGTTTCATTCTCGCGGTCACGCTGTGGCTGTGGTTTACGGTGCTGTTCGCAAACTTCGCCGAGGCGCTTGCCGAGGGCCGCTCGAAGGCTCAGGCCGCGTCGCTGCGCAGCGCCAAGAAAGATGTGATGGCGAAGAAGCTCAACGAGCCGCATCCCAAGTCGCCGATCCGTATTGTCACCGCGTCGGACTTGCGCCGCGGCGACGTCGTGCTGGTCGAAACCGGCGACGTGATTCCCGCGGACGGCGAAGTGCTCGAGGGCGTGGCCTCCGTCGACGAATCGGCGATCACCGGTGAATCCGCGCCGGTGATCCGCGAGTCGGGCGGCGACTTTTCGTCGGTGACGGGCGGCACGCGCGTGCTGTCCGACTGGATCGTCGTGCGCGTGACGGCCAATCCGGGCGAGGCGTTTCTCGACCGCATGATCGCGATGGTGGAAGGCGCGAAGCGTCAGAAGACGCCCAACGAAATCGCGCTGACCATTCTGCTGGTTGCCCTGACCATCGTGATGCTGCTCGCGACCGCGACCTTGCTGCCGTTCTCGATGTTTGCCGTGGAAGCGGCACATCTGGCGAATTCGGCGGGACACGTCGTGACGATTACCGCCTTGGTCGCGCTGCTCGTGTGCCTGATTCCGACCACGATCGGCGGATTGCTGTCGGCCATCGGCGTGGCCGGCATGAGCCGCATGATGCAGGCGAACGTGATCGCGACGTCGGGCCGCGCGGTGGAAGCGGCCGGCGACGTCGACGTGCTGCTGCTCGACAAGACCGGCACGATCACGCTCGGCAACCGGCAGGCGTCGCGCTTCATTCCGGCGCCGGGGCTCACCGAAGAAGCGCTCGCGGACGCGGCGCAACTTTCGTCGCTCGCCGACGAGACGCCCGAGGGCCGCAGCATCGTCGTGCTTGCAAAAGAGCGCTTCAACATCCGGCAACGCGATATGGCGTCGCTGCACGCGGAGTTTCTCGCGTTCACCGCGCAAACGCGCATGAGCGGCGTCGATCTGTCGCCTAAGGACGCGCCTTCCGCTGCGCCGCGCCGCGAGATCCGCAAAGGCGCGGCCGACGCGGTCCGGCATTACGTCGAAGCGAACGGCGGCCGTTTCCCGAACGAAGTCAGCACGGCGGTGGCCGACGTCGCGCGGCGCGGCAGCACGCCGCTCGTCGTCGCGGAAAAGGGCGAGCAGGGTGCGCGCGTGCTCGGTGTGATCGAGTTGAAGGACGTGGTGAAAGGCGGCATCAAGGAGCGCTTTGCCGAATTGCGCAAGATGGGCATCAAAACGGTGATGGTGACGGGCGACAACCGGTTGACCGCCGCGGCGATCGCGGCGGAAGCCGGCGTGGACGATTTCCTCGCGGAAGCCACGCCAGAAGCCAAGCTCGCGACGATCCGCGCGCATCAGGCGGAAGGCCGGCTCGTGGCAATGACCGGCGACGGCACCAACGACGCCCCCGCGCTGGCGCAGGCCGACGTCGCAGTGGCGATGAACACCGGCACGCAAGCCGCGAAGGAAGCCGGCAACATGGTCGACCTGGACTCGAATCCGACCAAGCTCATCGAGATCGTCGAAATCGGCAAGCAGATGCTGATGACGCGCGGCTCGCTCACCACGTTCTCGATCGCGAACGATCTCGCCAAGTACTTCGCAATCATTCCGGCTGCGTTCGCGACCACGTATCCGGCGCTCAATGCGCTGAACGTCATGCATCTCGCTACGCCCACCTCCGCGATCATGTCGGCGGTGATTTTCAACGCGCTCATCATCGTGCTGCTGATTCCGCTGGCGCTCAAGGGCGTGCGTTATCGCGCGCTCGGCGCAGCCGTGCTGCTGCGGCGCAATCTGCTCGTGTACGGACTGGGCGGGATCCTCGTGCCGTTCGTCGGCATCAAGTTGATCGATATGGTGCTCGCCGCATTCGGCTGGGTCTGATAAACGGCAAGCTACAAGGAAACTATCATCATGAAGAATCTGTTGCGTCCGTTGATCGTCGTTTTTGCGGTGCTGAGCGCCGTGACGGGTCTCGCTTATCCGGCGTTGATGACCGCCGTCGGCCAGACGCTCTTTCGCGACGAGGCGAACGGCAGTCTGATCGAACAGGACGGCAAGGTGGTCGGCTCGAAGCTGATCGGCCAGCAGTTCGACGCGCCGCAATACTTCTGGGGACGGCTGTCGGCGACGAGCCCGATGCCGTACAACGCGCAGAATTCGGGCGGCTCGAACCTGGGGCCGACCAATCCCGCGTTGCTCGACGAAGTGAAAGGCCGCATCGACGCATTGAAGGCCGCGGGCACCGACCTGTCGAAGCCGGTGCCGGTCGATCTCGTGACGTCTTCGGGCAGCGGTCTCGATCCCGAGATGAGCCCGGCGGCTGCCGCGTATCAGGTCGAACGGGTGGCGAAAGCGCGCGGGCTCGCGCCGAATGAAGTACAGGCGCTGGTCGACCGTTATACGAGCGCGCGTCAATTCGGCGTGCTGGGCGAGCCGCGAGTGAACGTGCTGCAACTGAACCTCGCGCTTGACGAAAGGAAGCGCGGTTGAGCCCCGCGCTCATGGAGAGCCGTTACGTTCGGCGCGGTTCGCGGTGCGTGGGTCGTGGTCCGCGGTTCTGCCGCGGCGCGGACCGTGGCGTGGCGGGAGACCATTTGCCCCCAAGCCGCCGCCGTGCCACCATTGCACGCACCACCGCGCGCACGATGACAACACGCAAGCATGAACCGCCCCGATCCTGACGAACTGCTCGACAAGCTGCAGCGCGACGAAGAAAAGCGTCAGCGCGGCAAGCTGAAGATTTTCTTCGGCGCGTCCGCGGGCGTCGGTAAAACCTATGCGATGTTGCAAGCCGCGCGCCGCCGTCGGGACGAAGGCGCCGACGTCGTGGTCGGCATCGCCGAAACGCACGGGCGCAGTGAGACGGCTGCGCTGCTCGAAGGGCTCGACGTGCTGCCGCTCGCGCAGATCGAATACCGCGGCCGCAAGCTCGGCGAGTTCGATCTCGACGCGGCGCTGGCCCGCAAGCCGCAACTGATTCTCGTCGACGAACTCGCGCATTCGAACGTGCAGGGCGCGCGGCATCTGAAGCGCTGGCAGGACGTGTACGAACTGCTCGACGCGGGCATTGACGTCTACACCACGGTCAACGTGCAGCACCTCGAAAGCCTGAACGACGTGGTGGGGCAAATCACCGGCATTCGCGTGTGGGAGACGGTGCCCGACCGCGTATTCGATCGCGCGGACGAAGTGACGCTCGTCGATCTGCCCGCGGAGGAACTGCTCGATCGCATGCGCGACGGCAAGGTGTATCTCGCGCAACAGGCCGAGCGCGCGGTGCGCAACTTCTTTCGCAAAGGCAATCTGATTGCGCTGCGCGAGCTGGCGCTGCGCCGCACTGCTGATCGTGTCGACGCGCAAATGCGCGAGTACCGCGCGGATCGTTCGATCGAACGGATCTGGCAGGCGCGCGAGCGCCTCTTGGTGTGTGTCGGCCCCGGCCCCGAGGCGCCCGCGCTCGTGCGCGCGGCAGCGCGTCTTGCGGCGAGTCTGAAGGCGGACTGGATCGCCGTGTATGTCGAAACGCCCGCGTTGCAGCGTTTGCCCGACGCGCGCCGCGAACGCACGCTCAACGCGTTGAAGCTCGCGGCCGAGCTGGGTGCCGAGACCGCGACGCTGGCGGGCACGGACGCGGTCGCGGCGCTGACGGGTTATGCGCAGGCTCGCAATGTGTCGAGGCTGGTGGCGGGCGCATCGAACCGCGCGGGCATCGGGCGCCGGCTGCGCCGGCCGCTCGGCGAGCGCCTCGCCGAGCAGGGCGGTCATGCCGACGTCACGTTGATTCGCGTAGCGTCGGAAGGCGGCAGCGGCGAGCAGCGCCATCTGCTGAACACCACGGCAAACGCCTGGCGCGACGCATTGAGCGCCGCGCGCGAGCGTCGCTCGCCGCCGCGCGCATACGGTTTCGCCTTCGCGATTTGCGCGGGCATTACGGCCGTGGCGAGCCAGTTGATGGCGCGTATCGATCTGACGAATCTCGTCATGCTGTATCTGCTCGGCGTGGTCTTCACGGCGGTGAAGTTGGGCCGCGGGCCCGGCGTGCTGCTGTCGTTCCTGAGCGTGGCCGCGTTCGACTTCTTCTTCGTGCCGCCGCGCCTGTCGCTGTCGGTGTCGGACACCCAATATCTGCTGACATTCTTCGGCATGTTGCTGACCTCGCTCGTCATCAGCCATCTCACGTCGAGCTTGCGGCGCGAGGCGCGGGTCGCGCGGCGCCGCGAGCAGCGCACCGGTGCCATGTATGCGATGGCGCGCGAACTCGCGGCAGCGCTGACCATGGAGCAGATTGTCGGCATCGGCAGCCGTCACGTGAGCGAGGTGTTCGGCGCGCGCGTCGCGATCCTGCTGCCTGACAGCGCGGATCAGGTGAAGCAGAAGATCGAGGACCCCGACGCCGCGATCACGCTGGAAGGCGATCACCTCGACACCGACGTCGGCCAGTGGGTCTACGATCATCAGAAACCGGCCGGCCACGGCACCGACACGCTGCCCGCCGCCGCCGCCCTGTATCTGCCGCTCAAGGCGCCCATGCGCACGCGCGGCGTGCTCGCCGTGGTGCTGCGCGACGAACGCGAACTGAACGCGCCCGAGCAGCAGCGCATGCTCGACGCATTTGCGGCACAGATCGCGCTGGCGCTGGAGCGCGTGCATTACGTGGACATCGCGCGCGATGCACTCGTCAATATGGAATCCGAACGATTGCGCAACTCGCTGCTGTCTGCCATTTCGCACGATTTGCGCACGCCGCTCACGACCATCGTCGGGTTTTCGTCGATGCTCGCCCAATCGCGCGAGCAGAGCGGCGACACGCGGCGCGACGATGAGCTCGTGGACGCGATCCACGAAGAAGCCTTGCGGATGACCGGCATCGTCACGAACCTGCTCGACATGGCGCGCCTGCAGGCGGGCAGTCTGCAGCTGAACCGCCAATGGACGCTGCTCGAAGAAACCGTGGGCGCCGCGCTGCGCGCCTGCCGGCGCGTGCTTGCAGGCCACCCGGTGCAGGTCGACCTCGCCGCGGACTTGCCGCTCCTGCATCTGGACGCCGTGTTGATGGAGCGGCTCTTCTCGAACCTCTTCGAGAACGCGGCCAAGTACACGGCGCCGGGTACGCCGATAACAATCGGCGCGCAACGTTTCGACGCGGACGGCAAGTCGTTCGTGCGCGTCACCGTCGACGATAACGGACCGGGCCTGCCTACCGGCATGGAAACGCGCGTGTTCGAGAAGTTCACGCGCGGCGAGAAAGAGTCGGCGAAGCCCGGCATCGGCCTCGGTCTCGCGATTTGCCGCGCAATTGTGGAAGCGCACGGCGGCGGCATCGGCGCCGTGAATCGCATGCCGGCTTGCCCGGCGGGCGGCGCGGCGCAAGCCGCGGGCCGCGTGGAAGGCGCACGTTTCTGGTTTACGCTGCCGGTGGAAACGCCGCCCGACGTGTCGGACGCCCCGGATGCATTGGAGGACGAAACCGTCGACAATCTGTCTGCGAACCCGCCCTCCCATCAGTTGGCCAAACCCGCCCATGAGTGACCCGAGCATTACCGTTGTTCTCATCGAAGACGAAAAGCAGATTCGCCGATTCGTGCGGACGGCGCTGGAAGGCGAGGGCATCGTCGTGCATGACGCCGAGACCGGCAAGCAGGGTCTCGTGGAAGCCGCGACGCGCAAGCCCGACCTCGTGATCGTCGATCTCGGCCTGCCGGACACGGACGGGCTCGACGTGATCCGCGAATTGCGCGGGTGGAGCGAGATGCCGGTGATCGTGCTGTCGGCGCGCACGCAGGAGAGCGAGAAAGTCGCGGCGCTCGACGCCGGCGCCGACGACTACCTGACCAAGCCGTTCGGCGTGTCGGAGCTGCTCGCGCGGATTCGCGCGCATCTGCGGCGGCGCAATCAGGGCGGCGCGACCGAGTCGCCGCAGGTGCGCTTCGGCGCGGTAAGCGTGGATCTCGCGTTGCGCCAGGTCACGCGCGAAGGCGCGGCGGTGCATCTGACGCCGATCGAATACCGGCTGCTGGCCACGCTGGTACGTCACGCCGGCCGCGTGCTCACGCACCGGCAACTGCTGCGCGACGTGTGGGGGCCGTCGCACGTGGAAAGCCACCACTATCTGCGTATCTATATGGCGCATTTGCGCGGCAAGCTGGAGCGCGATCCGGCGCAACCCGAGCACATCGTGACGGAAACGGGCGTGGGCTACCGGCTGGTCGGCGTCGCCTGAGCAGGGCAGTGTGCGCAGCGCCGGGCAGGATTGCGGCGGCGTCGTTATAATTACGTTTCGTAAGGACGGCCTTGCGCTTTTCACAAACGGGGACGGCCCCATCTGATCATGGAGCTGTTTCATGTCCTGGATTCTTCTGTTCATCGCCGGTCTGCTCGAAGTCGCCTGGGCGGCCGGTCTCAAGAGTTCCGAAGGTTTCACCCGCCTCTGGCCTTCCGTTTTCACGCTCATCACCGCCGCTGGCAGCTTCGTGCTGCTGGCCATGGCCATGCGGCAGTTGCCGCTCGGCACGGCCTACGCGGTCTGGACCGGCATCGGCGCGGTCGGCGCCTTCATTTTCGGCATCGTGATGATGGGTGAAGCGCTGACGGTCGCTCGCGTAGCGAGCGCGGCGCTGATCGTCGTCGGGCTGGTGGGGCTCAAGCTCTCGTCCGGGCACTGACACGGCCGCACGAGGCCGCCGAGGCGCCTGTCATGACCCGACGTAGTGGTTCATGGCAGGCACGGACAGGCGCGGCGGCCGGCGTCGGGGCGTCCCGCAGCTCGCCATTTTGCAAGCCACTCTGCGTTCTGCGAATTAAGGTGGCTATAATGAGATGGAAACCAACCTGAAATTGCCCGCGGCCTGCTCGGCGCGGCCGGCTTGGCGCGGGTCTGACGACTTCCGTGTGGCGGCTCATCCCTGATTGGCCCCCGCAGTCGCGGCGCGCGCAGCGAGCCTGGAGGCGGCCATGCTTGAATCACTTTCGCTTGCTGCGGGGCTCTCATGGGGCAGCGGCCTGCGCCTCTATCTGACGGTCCTGCTGGCCGGCGTGTTCGAGCGTCTCGGTCTGATTCATCTTCCCGACACGTTGTCCGCGCTGTCCTCGCCGTGGGTGATCGGCGTGGCGGGCGTGCTGACCGTCACCGAATTTCTCGCCGACAAAATCCCCGCGTTCGATTCGCTATGGGACGCGATCCACACTTTCATCCGCATTCCGGCCGGCGCGGTGCTCGCGGCCGGCGCGCTCGGCCATGCGGATCCGGCGCTGCTGACGGTCGCCGCGCTCGCGGGCGGCACGCTCGCGGGCACCGCGCATCTCACGAAAGCGGGCACGCGCGCGCTGATCAATCTGTCGCCGGAACCGGTATCGAACATTGTCACCTCCACTGCTGAAGACGGTTTCGTATTCGGCGGCATTCTGCTCGCGCTCTTCGTGCCGCTCCTGTTCCTCGTGCTGATCGTCGGCTTTCTGGTGCTCGCCGGCTGGGTGTTGCCGCGGCTGTGGCGCGGCGTGCAGGGCGGCTTTCGCGGCATGGCGACGCATATGGTGTCGCGCCTCGCGAGGAGCCGGCACGATTGAGCGAGACGGTCAGACGTTCCCCGGCGCCGCCTGCCGCACCCGCGGCGCGGCGCTTTAGCCGCGGCGACCTGCTGCGCCAGGCGCTGCGTATGACGGCGCGCGACTGGCGCGCCGGCGAACTCACGATGCTGCTGCTCGCGCTGGTGCTCGCCGTGGCGGCGCTCGCCAGCGTCGGTTTTCTCGCCGACCGTTTGCATCAGGGGCTCGAGCGCGACGCGCGGCGCATGATCGCCGCCGACTTCATCGTGCGCGCCGATCATCCCGTCGATCCGCAGTTCGCGCGCGAGGCCGCGACGCTCGGCTTGCGTACGGCCACCACGGCAATCTTTCCGAGCATGATCAACTCGACCGGCGCGCAGCCGGTGTCGCGGCTTGCCGCGATTAAGGCGGTGTCGCCAGGTTACCCGCTTCGCGGCGCGTTGCGGATTGCCGCAGGACCGGGCGCGGCCGACCATCCGGCGCAATCCATCCCGGCGCCGGGCACCGTGTGGGTCGATCAGCAATTGCTCGATGCGCTGAAGGTGCGTGTCGGCGACACGGTGAAGGTCGGCAACCGCAACTTCGCAATCGGCGCGATGATCACGCGCGAGCTGGACCGCGGCTTTTCGTTCGTCAACTTTTCGCCGCGTCTCATGATGCGCGCCGATGAAGTGCAGTCCACCGGGCTCATCACGTTCGGCAGCCGCGTGACATACCGGCTGCTGGTGGCGGGCGCCGATGCGCCGGTGGCGCGCTTCGCGCAGTTCGCGCACGGCAAGGTGGACGGCGGCAAGATGCGCGGCGTCGCGCTGGAATCGTTGCAGGACGGCCAGCCGCAAGTGCGCCAGACGCTCGATCGCGCGGGTCATTTCCTCACGCTCGTGTCACTGCTGACCGCGCTGCTCGCGGCCGTGGCGATTGCCATGGCCGCGCACCGGTATATGCGTCGGCATCTGGACGGCTGCGCGGCCATGCGCTGTCTCGGCGTCAGTCAGGCCACGTTGCGCGCGCTGTTCACGCTCGAATTCGTCGGCGTGGGCGTCGCGGGCGGCGCGCTCGGCGTGGCGCTCGGTTTTCTCGGCCACCTCGCGCTGCTGACGTGGCTCGGCAGTCTCATCGACGTCGAATTGCCGTACCCGACGGTGTGGCCCGCGCTTCAGGGCATCGCCGCCGGACTCGTGCTGCTGCTGGGTTTCGCGTTGCCGCCGCTGTTGCCGCTTACGCGCGTGCCGCCGGTGCGGGTGCTGCGCCGCGAGTGGGGCGAAGCGGGGCGCACCGCGTGGGCCGCGTACGCGCTCGGCATTGTTTTGTTTGCCGCGCTGCTGATTGTCGCGGCGGGCGAGCTGAAGCTCGGCGGTATCGTTGCGGGCGGTTTTGCGGGCGGCTTGCTGGTGTTCGCGTGTATCGCGCGGCTCGCGTTGTGGGCGGCCTCGCGCGTGGTGCGCAGCGAGCGCGTGAATGCGGGAATCGGCTGGCGCTACGCGCTGGCGTCGCTGGAGCGGCGCAGCAGCGCGAGCGCGCTGCAGATTACGGCGCTCGGCATCGGCCTCATGTGCCTGCTGTTGATCGCGATGACGCGCAACGACCTCGTCGCCGGCTGGCGCAAGTCCACGCCGCCGGATGCGCCGAACGAGTTCATCATCGACATTCAGCCCGACCAGCGCGAAGCGGTCACGCACTATCTCGACGCGCACGGCGTGCCCGGCACGGTGCTGTCGCCGATGGTGCGCGGCCGGCTTACCGCGATCAACGGCAAGCCGGTCAATCCGGATTCGTTCAAGGGCGACGACGCGAAGCGCCTTGTGGACCGCGAGTTCAATCTGTCGTACACGACGCAGTTGCCGGACGACAATCGCCTCTCCGCCGGCACGTGGTACGGCGACACCAGGAAGCCGCAGATTTCGATCGAAGAAGGGCTCGCCAAGCTTATCAACGTAAAGCCCGGCGACGTGCTGCGCTTCGACGTTACCGGCCTGCAGATCGACGCGCCCGTCACGAGCGTGCGCAAGCTCGACTGGGGTTCGTTCAAGGTCAATTTTTTCGTGCTGATGCCGCCCGCCGCGTTGCAGGATTTCCCGGCGACGTTCATAACCAGTTTCCATTTGCCGCCGGAAAAACGCGCGACCATCGACGGTCTCATTGCCGCGTATCCGAACCTCACGGCCATCGACACCGGCCCGATCCTCGCGCAGGTTCAGCGCGTGCTCGAGCAGGTAATCGGCGCGGTGCAGTTCCTGTTCGCCTTCACGCTCGCGGCGGGCGTGCTGGTGCTGTACGCGGCGCTCGCCGGCACACGCGACGAGCGTATGCGAGAATCCGCGCTGCTGCGCGCGCTGGGCGCGTCGCACGCGCAAGTGCGCACGGTGCAGATCGCGGAGTTTGTTGCGGTCGGCGCGCTCGCCGGATTGATGGCGGCGGTCGGCGCGCAGATCATCGGTTGGGTGCTCGCGACGCGCGTGTTCCAGTTCTATCTGGACGTCGACCCGTGGCTCTTGCCGGCCGGCATGGCGGCCGGCATCGCGTGCGCCGCTGTCGGCGGCTGGCTGAGTTTGCGGCATGTGCTGTCGCGTCCCGCGTTGCAATCGCTGCGGGACGCCTGATTATTTTCGGTCGGTGAGTGTTGATGAACGAGAAGGATGACGAAGTATCGGCGGCGCAGCCGACGGCCTTCGAACTGGTGGGCGGCGAAGCGCGCGTGCGCGAACTCGTCGACCGTTTTTACGATTTGATGGATCTCGAACCCGAGTTCGCGGGCATTCGCGCGTTGCATCCCGAGTCGATGGAAGGTTCGCGCGACAAGCTGTTCTGGTTTCTATGCGGATGGCTCGGCGGCCCCGATCACTACATCAGCCGCTTCGGGGATCCGCGTTTGCGCGCGCGGCATTTGCCGTTCGCGATCGCCTCGAGCGAGCGTGACCAATGGCTGCGCTGCATGGCGTGGGCCATGGAAGACATCGGGCTCGCCGAGCCGCTCAGAGAGCGCCTGCTCGGCTCGTTCTTCGAAACGGCCGACTGGATGCGCAACCGCAATGGCTGACGCAAAGCACGCGGTAGCGGATCGCAGCGCGTATGACGCGCTCAATCGGGAAGCGCGCGAGGTGCTCGACTGCTGGTTCGGCGCGCCGGATGAGCCGGGCTTCGGCGAGGCGCGCAGGTGCTGGTTTTCCGCCGACAAATCGTTCGACGCGATGCTGCGCGAACGTTTCGGATGCCTGATCGATGCCGCGCACGACTCGCGCCTCGACGGTTGGGCGGCCACGCCGCTCGGCGCACTGGCGCTCGTGATCGTGCTCGACCAGTTTTCGCGCAACTGCCATCGCGATACGGCGCGCGCGTTCGCGGCGGATCGTAAAGCGCTGCAGGTCGCGCAGCAGATGGTGGCGAGCGGGGCGGACAGGCTGTTGCCGGGCGTGCATCATCGCGCGTTCGCTTATTTGCCGTTCGAACACGACGAAGCGCTGGCGAGCCAGCGGGCGTCGCTGCGTCTTTTCAAAGCGCTCGCCGACGAGCCGGGCGGCGAGCCGTATTATCCGTTCGCCGTGCGGCACGCACAGATCATCGAGCGCTTTGGACGTTTTCCCCATCGCAATGCGGTGCTCGGGCGCGAGTCGACCGCCGAGGAAATCGCTTTCTTGCGTGAGCCGGGCTCGTCGTTCCAGTCGCGGGCGAAGCGGGCCACTAAGCGCACAACGAAAGGACAACAAAGCGGGTGATGAAGCAGGCCACTAAGCGGACCACTAGGCAGGCCACAACGCGGGCAGCGAAGGGACAACAAAGCGAGTGATGAAGCAGGCCACTAAGCGGGCCACCAGGCGAACAACTGGGCGGCCAACTAAGCCCGCGCGCGGGCGTGAGCCGTCGGGCATCTAATTGCGGCCAGCGTCTCCCGCTCCCGCCGGCTTCGCTGCCGGCGTGCGCACGAACACGCGCAGCAACTCGTCGGTATCGCCCGGCCGCGCGCCCGTCCAGAAGAGCCTCCAGTTGCCGGCCGGCAGGAAGGCGTTGCTGCGGCGGCTTTCGACGATAAGCCACGTGCACTCGCTCGTGCGCGTGTTTGCCGTCGGATGATGTTCGATGCCCGCGAAGTAGTCGAGCATCGGCGCTTCGGATTCGCCTAATCCGACGCTCGCCATGCAGTCGCCGTCATTCCACTCCGCGCTCAGGGCCGCGCCGAGATTCTCGAACACCGAGCGATAACTCTTCGCATAGTCGAGCCAGGGCAGGAGCAGCGTGCTCACGAGTCCCCACGCGACGATCGCGCCCGCGCACCAGGAGAGCGCCCCGCGCCATTTGCCCGCGTACTTGAAGACGGGCAGTAGCCAGAGCCAGCCGAGCGTCATCAACAGCGCCGCGACAATCAGGCCGGGTTTCACCGGCAGCACCCAGTCGAGCGGCAGCCATCGGCCGAGCCGGTGCAGCGACGTGTGCGCATCGACCGGGCCGCTCATGATCGACCACACGATCCACGCGAGCGCCGCCATGCTGCCGAACAGCACCCGGCTCGTCATGTCCCACACCGTGGCGAGCCGCTGCGGCAGCCGCTCGACGCCTTGCATCGCCAGCAGGGCAAGCGGCGCGATGAACGGCAGGATGTACAGCTCGCGGATCGTCGCCGAGTTTTGCAGCACGGCGAAACCGACGCCTGCGAAAATCGCCGGCAACGCGACGCGCGGATCGCGCCAGCGCCGCCATGCGCCGCCCGCGAGGGCGGCCAGCGCAAGCGGCACCGTCGGAAAACCGACCGTAAGCACGGTGCGCAGCACGAAGAAGCGGCTTTCGCTTTCGGAGCCGAGCTCGGCGACCGAAAAACCGAAAAAGCGGCCGACGTTGTTGTCCCACAGCCAGACCTTGAAGAGCGGCTCGGAGCGCAGATAGAAGGAGATCGGCCAGATCAGCAAAAACGGCGCGCAGACGAGCGCCGCCAGGCCGAGGGCCGCGGCGAAGCTGCGGCTGCGGCACGCGCGATACAGCACCAGCGCCGCGCAGGTGGTCGCGCCGAACACCAGCGGCACGAACAGACCCTTCGCGAGAAACGCCACGCCGACGCCTGCGCCGAACATCGCGGCGCCGCTGAAAATCGCGTGCCGGCGTTCGCGGGCGGCGTCGGCGGACAGACGGGCGGGGTCGCCGTCGTCACGAAGATGCGCGAGCACGAGTTCGAAGAGCCCGCAGAAGCCGACGGCCGCGCCGGCCATCAGCGCGACGTCGGTCATCATGTCGTGCACGTGCTTGACGACGACGAGCGTGCCGCCGAAGAGCGCCACGCTGCCGATCACGCGCACGTCGAACCAGCTCGGCGCATCCACCGCGCGGCGCGCGACGCGGGCCGTGTAGTAGACGGTCAGGCCCGCGAACAGCGCGCTCGCGAGCCGTGCCGCGTCGTGCAGCGGCAGATAGCGGCCGAACATCCACGCAAGGCCCGCGGCCACCCAGTCGTAGACCGGCGGCTTTTCGACGAACGGCTGGCCGGCGTTGGTGGGCACGACGAGATCGCCGGTGTCGAGCATGTGCTTGACGATGCCGAACGTGTAGGTTTCGTCCTGCTTCCACGGATCGTGGCCGAGCGTGCCCGGCAGCAGCCACGCGCAGAGAATCGCCAGCGCGACGAGCCACATCAGCGGGCGGGCCGTGCTGAGCGCGCGCCAGCGTTCACCGCCGCGGCTTGCGCGATCCGCAGCCGGCGCATCGAGACCGGGCTTGTCGGCCGGGCCGGATGCTTGAGGTTGGGAAGCCTGGGTGGGTCGGGCAGGCGCCGCTGCTGCGGCGGTCTGAGCGCCGGCGGCAAAGACGCTATGCGGGCTGTTCGGCCCGTGCCCGGCGGCGCTCGCCGCCCGCGCCTCGTCTGCACTGTCGCTGAGGCCGCCCGGCGCGGACACCGCTGCCGCGGCGTTCCCCTTGCGCCACGGTGCGGAAGACTTTTCTTGCATGAAACGATCTCTGGTCGCGGTGCGCAGCATCAGCTTCGCGCGCACGATGTTCTAGCTTGCGTCGCGCAAGGTCGCGCGATCGTCGCGATTGTAGTCTCTCATTATTACGGTGGATTACAAGCGCGAATACGCATAAAGGCGGCAAGCGGGCGTGTCGCCGTCATAGCGCGGCGATGCAGGGCGCGCCGGTCAGGCGTCGATGGACAAGGGCAACGGCAAGGGAACAGGCGCGGCGCCCGGCTTTGGGGCGGCGCGCGTGAACCGAAGCGGGAAGGGCGGCTAGCGGCCGCCGGACACGTCGAGCAACGCGCCGGTGACGTACGACGCGGCGTCGCTCATCAGCCAGGCGATGGTCTCGGCGACCTCGTCGGCGCCACCGGGACGGCCCAACGGTGTGGCCGCGCCGAGCTGGGCGGCGCGCTCCGGCTTGCCGCCGCTCGCATGAATCTCGGTATCGATGAGACCGGGCCGTACCGCATTCACGCGCACGCCGCGCGGCCCGAGTTCCTTCGCGAGACCGAGCGTCAGGGTGTCGACCGCGCCTTTGGAGCCCGCGTAGTCGACGTACTCGTTGGGCGACCCCAAACGCGCCGCCGCCGACGACACATTCACGATCACACCGCCCGCGCCGCCGCGATCCGTCGACATGCGCCGCGCGGCTTCGCGCGCGCAGAGATACGCGCCCAGCACGTTGACGTTGAACATGCGCGTGAGCCGCGCGAGATCCATGTCGGCGAGCGGCATGGACGGCGCCACGATGCCCGCGTTGTTGACGAGCGCGTCGAGCCGGCCGAACTGCGCCTGAACGGCGTCGAACATGGCGAGCACGTCGGCTTCGCTCGCGACGTCGCCCGCAATGGGCAGCGCGCGTCCGCCGGCCCGCTCGACTTCGGCGACGGTTTCTTGCGCCGCTGCCAGGTTCTGCGCGTAGTTCACGCCGACCGACCAGCCGCGCGCGCCAAGCAGGCGCGCGGTCGCCCGGCCTATGCCGCGGCTGCCGCCGGTGATCAGAACGGTTCGGGTCATCGCAGCCTCGGCGTACAGGTAGAGTAAGCGCTAAAAAGGGGCCGGCCGGGCGCCGGTTCTTACGCGGCAGCCGTCAGTCAGACGGCTTCACGCCTGATCGCCCACTTGTCGGCGGCGGGCGGCTGATAGCGTTGCAGCTTGCCGATCAGTCCGGCGGGATCGGCGTCGATCTGCAGAATGTCGAGATACGTATAGCGCATGAAGCCTTCCTCCACCGTGTGCTGCAACAGCTTGATCAACGGATCGTAAAAGCCGTCGATATTGAGCAGTGCCACCGGTTTCTGGTGGTAGCCGAGCTGCGCCCACGTGTACACCTCGAAGAACTCCTCGAGCGTACCCGCGCCGCCCGGCATGGCGACGAACGCGTCGGACAGATCGGCCATCATCTTCTTGCGCTGATGCATGTCGGGCACCACATGCAGCTCCGTCAGACCGTTATGGCCGACTTCCTTGTTGACGAGCAGCTCGGGAATCACGCCGATCGCGCGGCCGCCTTCGGCCATGACCGTGTCGGCGATCACGCCCATCAGACCCACCTTGCCGCCGCCGTAGACGAGCGCGAGATTGGCTTCGACGAGCGCGCGCCCGAATGCGCGCGCCGCTTCGGCATACAACGGTTTGACTCCATTCGAGGAGCCGCAATACACACACACCGACTTCATGGAAAACGTCCTATTCATTGCGAGGCGCGGCGCCTTCCTTCGGCGGCAAATAGTCGTAGAACTCGCGCTTTTCCAGCTTGCCCGACACGAGATCGTCGAAAATCTGCCGCGAGCGGCCGCGCAGATAAGGCGCCATCAACGACACGATCTGCACGCTCACCTGATGCAGCTCCGCGCGGATCGCTTCCTGCTCGTTGTATTTGCGCGGATTCATCACGAACTGATACGACAGCCAATACGTTGCGATCACACCGATATTGGTCGCGATCACTTGCAGTTCCTGCGGCGTGGCGACCATTTCGCCGTCCGCCACGAGCTGATCGCAAAACTGGCTCGCAAAGCGCACCTTGTGGCTGATGATCTGCTTGAAGTGCGTTTCCAGCGTGCGATTGCGCGCGAGCAGGTCGTTCAGGTCGCGATAGAGGAAGCGGTAGCGCCACGTGAAATCGACCATGTACTGCAGGTACGACCACATTTCGTCGATGGTCGCGCGGTGGTCGTCGGGAAAACGCAGACGCTTTTCGATCTCCTGCTCGAACTGGCTGAAGATGCTGTTGATGATGTCGTCTTTGTTGCGGAAGTGGTAGTACAGGTTGCCTGGACTGATTTCCATTTCCTCGGCGATCGTCGTCGTCGTGACGTTCGGCTCGCCGATTTCGTTGAACAGTTTCAACGACAGTTCGAGTATCCGTTCGCGCGTGCGGCGGGGAGGTTTGGCTTCCATGTCGTCCGGCCCTGGTTACGCCGGGTTGGGCGCGCGGCGGCGTGCCGCTGCTGTATGGACCACCCGGACGCGGTTGCTATTTTAAGACTGCCGGACGATTATAAACCGAGCGTTCTAATCCCAAGCGGATACTCAGGGTTTTCATTATTCCGGACGACGTAACGCATTTCGCATGCGACTTTGCGCGCGTCGCGTCGCGTTCTGCCGTCGCCGCTGCAGAGTCAAAACCAGGCCTTCACCCAGCGCACGACGAGCGGGCCGACGATCAGCCCCCACGTCATCAGGCACATGCCGAGCGCGACCATCACCGCGGCGCTGCCCAGGTCCTTCGCGCGGCGCGACAGCTCGTGCCGTTCGAGCGAAATCCGGTCGATGGCGGCTTCCACGCTCGAATTGAGCAACTCGACAATCAGCACCAGCAGCACCGAGCCGAGCAGCAGCACGCGCGCGACCGGCTCGACCGGCACCAGCAGCCCGCACGGCAGCAGAATCGCAGCGAGTGTCAGCTCCTGACGGAACGCGCTCTCCTCGCGGATCGCGACGCTAAAACCCGCGAGCGAGTTTTTCATCGCGTGCCAGGCGCGAGTGAGGCCGCGATTGCCCTTGTACGGATTGAAGGGCAGCGGCGCGAGCGGATCGTCGGGGCTGAGTGGTTCGTGCTGCATTTCGTTCGACGCGTTCGACGCGTGCCCGGGGTGGGCGCTGGCTTCGCCATGCCCGCCATGTCCGCTGCGGCCATTGAGGCCGTGTCCGTCGGCATCAGCCGGCCCGGCGGTCTCGCGGACGTCGTCGAATGGTTCGACGCCCGCGCTGTCGTGCTCCGTGTGACGAGCGTCGCGGGCGGGCACGGCGCGCAGCGCGCCGTTTGAGGACGCGCGGCTCGCGTGGGAGGATCGGCTTCGCATGGGCAACCCGGCACGCCGCGTCACGCGGCGGCGCTTTCCTCGCGATACGATGCGCGCGGCAGCGGCTTCAGATGCGAGGCGAACTGTTCCGAGGCCGCCGCCCACGAGAAGCGCTCGGCCCACGCACGCGCATGCGTGCGGTCGATCTTGAGCGCTTCCAGACACGCCTCGCGCAGGTCTTCGTTCATCGCACCGGCGCCGCCGTCGCCGAGAACGTCGATCGGGCCGGTGACCGGATAGGCCGCCACCGGCGTGCCGCACGCGAGCGCTTCGAGCAGCACGAGCCCGAACGTGTCGGTGCGGCTCGGGAACACGAATACGTCCGCGGCCGCGTAGACCTTCGCGAGTTCAGCCTGCGTCAGCACGCCGAGATAGTTCGCCTGCGGATAGCGCGACTTCAATTCGGCGAGCGCCGGGCCTTCGCCCGCGACCCATTTCGAGCCCGGCAAGTCGAGCTTCAGGAAGGCCTCGACGTTTTTCTCCACGGCGACCCGCCCCACGTACAGGAAGATCGGCCGCGCGGTGTTGAGCACCTTGGAGTCCATCGGATGAAAAATGTCGAGGTCGACGCCGCGCGTCCACAGCACGACGTTCGTGAAGCCGTACTTCTCGAGGTCGCTCTTCACGACGGGCGTGGGCGCCATCACGGCGAGCGACGGCTTGTGGAACCAGTGCAGGAACCGGTACGTCGCGGCGAGCGGAATGCCGAAGCGGGCCTGCACGTACTCGGGAAAGCGCGTGTGATAAGCCGTCGTGAAGGGCAGCTTGTGCTGGATCGCGTAGGCGCGCGCGGCCATGCCGAGCGGACCTTCGGTGGCGATATGCAGCGCGTCGGGGCCGAACGCGTCGATACGCTCGCGCAGCTTGCGGCGCGGCAGGAGCGAGAGACGAATTTCCGGGTAAGTCGGGCAGGGGATGGTTCTGAATTCGAGCGGCGTCAGCAGATCGACCCGGTGGCCGAGTTCGCTGAGTTCGCGCGTGGTGTTCTTGAGCGTGCGCACGACGCCGTTGACCTGCGGTTCCCATGCGTCGGTGACGATCATGATCTTCATCGATTCGTTCCTCGCTTGTGTTCTCGATTGCGTCCTCGACCGTTTTCTCGATCCGGACGACAGAAGTTGAAAGGGTTACGCGGTCGCCCGGGCCTTCTGCACGCCCGCTTGCGGCGAGCGCATCACGGTCCAGTAGATCACCTTGAGTTCGCCTTCATACGTTTCGACGAGCGCCGACAGGCTTTCGACCCAGTCGCCGTCGTTGCAATACAGCACGCCGTCGATATCGCGAATCTCGGCTTTGTGGATGTGCCCGCAGACCACGCCGTCGCAGCCGCGGCGGCGCGCTTCGTCGGTCATCACGCGTTCGAACGACGAGATGAAGTTCACCGCGTTCTTCACCTGGTGCTTCAGGTATTGCGACAGCGACCAGTACGGAAAGCCGAGCCGGCTGCGGATCCGGTTGAACCAGCGGTTCAGGATCAGGATCATCGTGTAGAGCGTGTCGCCGAGATAGGCGAGCCATTTGGCGTGCTGGATCACGCCGTCGAACAGATCGCCGTGCACGATCCACAGGCGCTTGCCGGCGAGCGTCGTGTGAAATGCCTCGCCGCGCACGTGGATGTCGCCGAACGCGAGGTCGCAGAACTGGCGCGCGGCTTCGTCGTGATTGCCGGGCACATAGACGACCTGGGTGCCTTTGCGCGCCTTCCTCAGCACCTTCTGCACGACGTCGTTGTGCGCCTGCGGCCAGTACCAGCCTTTCTTCAACTGCCAGCCGTCGATGATGTCGCCGACGAGGTACAGATACTCCGATTCGTTGTGGCGCAGAAAATCGAGCAGATACGGCGCCTGGCAGCCGCTCGAGCCGAGATGGATGTCCGAGAGCCAGATGGTGCGGTAGCGATGCGGCTCGGCGTGATCGTCGTCGTGCTGGCCGGTGTGGCTGTCGAGCGGCAGCGGCGCGACGGGCAGCGGCAAGCCGTGGCTATGACTGGGTTCGGGGCGGAACGCGACGGGGTCGACGCTCGGGCCGGTCTGGCGGAACAGGGAAGTCGCGGACGTTCTGGAGTCCATGGCTCACGCGTCGAGTTGCAGTGCCCGTATTGGGCCTACGGCGCGTGACTATGCCGTGACAGTCATGAGAAGTTCTTATTACTGCGGGCGCGGCCGCCGCCCGGCGCGGCCCGTAAGAGGCCGGTTGGCGTGGCCTTTATGACACGACGGTCACGGGCGGTACCTCGCGCGTGACGTCGATCAAGCGGGTTCCGGCAAGCCGGTCGTGCAGGAACTGCCGGCTCGCACCGAGGCAGCCGGTCGCCGCCCACAGCACGAACCAGATTCCCGCGATGGCGAGCGTCTGCGGCAAGCGCAGTCCGAGGAGCGGATGCAGCGCGAGCGGCGGCAGAAACCAGAGCCATGCCAGCAGATAGCGCGCGATGGCGCGCCACGCGGAGAGCGGCGCGCCGTCGGTGGCGACCACGCGCAGGCGCCAGGTTTTCATCGGCAGGGTCTGGCCGCTGTGGGTCCAGAACCACACGAAATACAGACCCACCACGAGTCCGATCCACGCCGCAAGAAGGTTGTGATGCGTGAGCCCGTTGCGTTGCTGCGTGAGCGTGCTGAACAGATAACCCGCGACAAATACCACGCCGAACAGCAGCAGCGCTTCGTAAAGCAGTGCGGCGAGGCGGCGGCGAACGGATGGCGGCTTGCTGGGCGAGGAGGGCGCAAGGGGCGCCGCCGCTGGCGAGCCGGTGCTCGCGCTCGACGCCGGATCGGCATGCGTGTCGAGTGGGGAAGTCGCGCGTGGTTCGGACATAGGCGAGCGCGGCCTATGAACCATTGAAGATGGACGGTGCTTCCGCCGGCGACACCGGCAGCGGCGTGGCCGGCACGAAACTGCCGGCCGCCGGAACGCCCGGCAGCGAGGCCGGGCTCGGCAACGACGCGGCCGCCCCCGCGCCCGCCGACGGCGTGCCGCTCGCGGCGGCGCGCTCGCGCGCATTGACCAGCCGGTCGAGTCCCTTGATTTCGCTGCGACCCGACGGCGGCGCGCTGACTACGCTCGGACGCCGCTTATGCTCGCTCGCGGCGAGCCGCTGCTTGGTTTCCTCGGGCAGTTGCTGATAGGCCTTCCAGGCGTTCTGGCGCGTTTCGCGCGGCAACTGCTTGGAGACCTGATAGTTCTCACGCGCGACGCGCCGCTGGTCCGGCGTCATGCGGATCCATTCGGTCATCCGGTCGTGCAGGCGTTTTTGGCCTTCGGGCGATAACTTCGAGTAACGCGACGCGATCTTCAGCCATTTACGCTTGCGCTCGTCGCTGAAGGAATCCCACTGCGCCTCGAACGGCGCAAGGGCGATATGTTCGGCCGAGCTGAGGCGCGACCACGCAAGCGGGCTGGTGCTGCCCGGCAGGCTCGGCAGCTCCACGCCGAGTGCAGGCGCGGGCGCAGGCGCCGCGCCATTGCCGTTCGCGGCAGGCGCGCCGACGGGCGAGGGGCTCGGGTAAAAGCGCGGATAGGTGGCGGCAAACGACACGAGCGCCGCTATCGCGCATCCGAAAACAACGGCCAGACCGCGCTTGTAGCTCACCCGAACGATCTCCCGCTCAGTGCGCGCGCGAAAGATACGCGTTGAAGCCGTGGTCGAGATAGGCATTGAGCGGCAAGTCGTCGCTTAACATGGCGGCATCGATATCGGCGAGTTCGGCCGTGCGCTGCTGATCTTCCCAGTATGCAATGCCGACGAGGCTCACGACGAGCGCGGCGAGCGGCCACGCGAGCGCGAAGCGGCGCAGCGGCGAGCGGCGCCGCTGCGGGCGCGGCGCCTCAGAGAGGCCGGCGGGAATGCCGGCGAAGGCCGGCACGAACACCGGCGCGCTGACGGTTTCGGACTTCTTGCGGGCAAGCGCGGCACGGCGGGCGGCGGCCAGCCGGTCGACGGCGGCGGACGGAATGCCGGCCGCGTTTTCGTCGAGCGCGCGGCGCACCTGGCGGGCGAACTCGAGTTCTTTTGTTTCGAGGGAGCTCATAGCGTGATTCCTTTGGCCTTGAGCGCTTGCGCCAGCGTGTGCGTGGCCCGCGAGCAGTGCGTCTTCACACTGCCCTCCGAGCAGCCCATTGCGGCGGCAGTCTCAGCGACATCCATATCTTCCCAATAACGCATGAGAAACGCCTCCCGTTGACGTGCCGGCAACTTTTGGATTTCGTCGTCGATTATTTGTAGGACCTGTTCGCGCTCGAGTTTGCGCTCATTACTCTCGGCGCCCGTGGAGCCCTGCTCGAGCTCGAAGGTTTCGAGCGGATCGAACTCCTCGTCCTCGGCATTACCGAGCGACGAGAACAGGCTCACCCAGGTATTGCGTACTTTGGCACGCCGGAAATAGTCGTGCGTCGCATTCTGCAGAATACGCTGAAACAGCAGCGGAAGCTCGGCGGCGGGACGGTCGCCGTATTTTTCGGCGAGTTTGATCATCGCGTCCTGCACGATATCCAGCGAGGCGTCGTCGTCCCGCACGGCGTAGACCGTCTGCTTGAATGCGCGCCTTTCGACGCCCGCCAGAAAGTCGGCGAGTTCCTTGTCTGATGCCATCCGTTGGGGGTCGGCGCAGCGAGCGTGCGCGTAATCGGTCGAAAAATGTCGTAAAACTCGCGGATGCTAACAAATTTTTGCCTAACCCGGGGCAAAACGTGCGGCGGGCCAGGTCGTCCCGGGGCGGGGCGTCGGTCAGAAACGGCCCTTGCCGGTGGGCGTTCGGGCAATATTTGCTTGACCGCGCGGGCGTCTGACGCTATCGTCGCTGGTTCGCAACATAAGTGACTTGTCTCATTGAGGTGTGGCCCAAGAAGCTCACCTGTCAACTGGACGCGCCGCTTGAACCCGAGCCACAAGCCCGGCAGAGAGCACCCGATCAAT
>Ga0209674_100170_pt1 | contig 81718 bp, 63 predicted proteins | sample AraplaCvi_mMS_r2_FD_184279 | JGI IMG/M metagenome (GOLD analysis project Ga0209674, IMG submission 184279) | Arabidopsis root microbial communities from North Carolina, USA - plate scrape CL_Cvi_mMS_r2 (SPAdes) (version 2) | ecosystem: Host-associated > Plants > Roots > Endosphere | place: USA... | reverse complement strand
CGTCGTCTCAATCTTCGTCCGCGCGCCACGCTGGATTATCACTGTCCTGCTGAGATCTTCATGCGTGCGCTGGGACGCCATGATCTGGCCGACCAAATTGATGATGCACTTCTAGATTGACTCCGCCCTCGCTTTACGCGGCTCCGGGAAGGGCCAAAACATCGGTTCCCTCCCGGAGTAGACGAAAGCTTCCGTCCATTGCATTGCCAAGACCGTAAACCAAGCTGAAGCTACACCCCAAATGCAAAACACTTGCCTGAATCGGTCGCATAGCTGTTATGAAGGTGCCAGTCCCTTTTTGCTTTCAAAATGTACTCGGGGTGTTTGCTTTCATGGCAGTACTGCCCATCTGATGAACGCCATCAGTGTTGGCCAACCGCATCTCCATCCCCCATCCCCAGTGCTGCTGACCGCCGGCGAAGTTATCGTCGATAGCCACGACCACTTGATTCGCGCCCTTTTTCAGCGGCAAGTCGAATGATCCATTGGTCAGGGAAAGGCGTCCGCCCGGTTCTTTGCTTGCGCCTTTGATGCCGTAGAGATTCTTGCTTTGGAACGCTAGCTTGCCGTTGACGAAGACCCAGACTTCTCGGGTCCACCCCATATCTACGTGCTTTATCTGGTCGTGGTCCGCATTGATCGTAGTCTTCAACCACATGCCGACGATGGCCTGCCCCTTCTGCGCATCGCCATACCATCGCGTTAAATTGACCAAGCCACCTGGATCGAGCGCGATGGGCTTCCACGACGCCGTCTGTTTTGGCATAGACGAATAAACGGGATCGATGCCGGTATTTTCCTGAAGCGTGGCATCCATGCGGCTGGGCATGACGAACGGCTTCGAAGCGAGCCAATCGCGCACGTATCGCAGATCACCTTTCGTCGGATCGTTTGATGCCACCGCGGGCAAGCCATTCATAATATTCGGAGCAATGCTCAGATGTGCGTAGGATGCTGGTCCATGCAACCTGATCGAACCGTCGGGGAAACCGCCAACCAACGTTCCGACGGCCAGCGTTGGTGCGTGCGCACCGTTAATGAAAACATTCATGCGCGCGCCGGAGAGCACCAGCTTTACGTGATTCCAACCGTTGGGATTAATGGGCGCATGCGTTTGATACTGTCCATACAAATCCCATTCGAACACATGATGTGCCGTGGGCATGTACTGGATACATTCCTCCGAGACAGCGCAGTCCGCGCTTGGTCGGAAATACAATGCATCGGCTACGTCATCATGTTGACGAAAGGTGATGCCGGTAATTCGCTCTCCTACAAATTTTGTGTCGAATTCGATCGTGCCGTTGCTGAAGTACGTGTTCTTCAGCTCCGCATAACCCTTGTTGACGACGAGGATGCCCTGCTTCGCCTGATCATGTTGAAACGACACATCCCCGTTCGCTTTCCATGTTGCCGGCGTCATGGGGATGTCGGTTTGTTCAAATGCAGGGATGGGCTGTGAGAGCCCGACGATGGAGGCAAAAAATAACGAGGCTCGTGGCCCATAGAGCGCCTTTGCCCAACTTGCGTACTTGGATAATGTCGACATGTGTTCTTCGTTTCGTTTGGCGTGGCATCAGGGAAGACTGCATCGGCGATGCTTCTTCGCTCTACTGAAATGATCCGAAGTGGATCAACGATGTTCCAAAGCGGCGTCCCATGAGAACGAACACCACGTTAAGCGGCCGCCAGCCCGACGAGGTTTGGATAGAAGGCGTGGCGTCCCGAACAGTCCGGTTGAAGACCACCGTGAGCCGGTAACGCTACCGCTTGTGCCAGATCATCCAGCCGACCAGCATTGACAATATCGCCACGATGAGTGGCGGCACAGCGTGCCCGTATTCGCCATGGGTGACGACGGTCGCAAACGCGGCACACATAACAGCGCAACCGAGCGCCGCGCCTAACAGGCGACTCGGCGGCCGAAAAAGAAGCATGGCGGCACCGAGCTCCAACGATCCAGTCACGAAATGGAACCAGCGCGGATATCCCCATTGCAGGTATTCCTCATAGATAGATCCCAGCGCGAAGATGTTGCTGAGTGAACCCACGACGAAGAAAACGGCGAGAGCTAAGGGTAAGACTTGGCGCCAGGAGATTTTGGACATCTGTACGACCTTAGATGGCGAGTTTGCTGAGGGGTGTGCGACTGCCTGGCCGACAAGCTGGATGATTTCCGGCGAATACCGTGGCTGGAAAAGGTGATCTACGAGACCTGTCCTCACCACATGAGGACAGGTGTCTGCTTCAACCAAGTGTTAGTCGCCAGTTGCTCCACGACGAACCGAGCGACATCGGCGCGTGCTATTTTCCCGCCGTTGACGCCGGCGAGATCCACCATGGCTTTGAGACTTCCGCGAGCTGGATCGTTGGTGAGCATGGCGGGGCGAACGATGACCCAATCGAGTGAGCTGGCACGGATCGCGGCTTCCTGACGCCCTTTGTCCTTATAGGCATGGCGAAGCAGCAAGGGCATGAAGAGACGGTCGAAGACGAAGCCCCCGTGGCCGCGACTGTTCCCAACTCCAAGTGCGGAGATGCAAACCAAACGACGGACACCGCTGCGCTTCATCGCCGGGATCAGCGCGTGTGTCGCTTCGGTCAGCAGAGTTACCTCGCTGAAAAGGCTAACGCCTGTTCCCAGCGAACTGACGACGGCATCGCAGCCGTCCAACGCACGCATGAGTGCGCTTGCGTCGCGAGCATCCCCCTCGATGATGTCAGCTCCTAGGAGATCGGGGGCGCTCGCCTTCGAGCGAGCCAGCGCCACGACGGAATGTCCCTTCTCCAAGGCGTCGCGAACGATCAACCGTCCGGTTCCACCCGTGGCACCCAAAACAAGAAGCTTCATATTCGACCTCGATCTTTATTGGTATGAACGCCGCAGTTCGCAGGGAAAAGGCTGTTTCGGCCTCTCTGCCAGAATCGCAATGAGGATGCGAATTTCCGGAATGAACTCCGAAACCCGTATCCCATCGCTGATGCGCGCACCTACGCTGCAATGGCTTTCTGAGCAGCCGCAAAAACGTCGCGAGCGGACGTCACGCCCGGGGCGTGTTCCGTACCCGCGACCCCGAGGTCCATCCCTCCGGCGTTGACGGCCTCATACATGGTTCCGGCCGGCCCAGACTGGCCCTTCGGAATGCCGAACTGCTCGAATGTATCCGGCCAATCAGCCCGCGGTATGGCAACGGCTTTAACGTCGACCTTCATCACTTCACCTAATTGCGTCGCCACTTCATCTGCGCTCACCATTGAGCCGAGTTCGATGACCCGATGCCCCAACCAAGCCGGCCCGCTCAGAAGCGCTGCGATCTCGGCGCCGATGTCGTTGGTCGCGACCATGGTCGATTTCCGATTCGTCGGGTTGTAGAAGACGGGCAACGTGCCGCCCTGGGCGACATGCAAGCCGTAGAGGAAGTTTTCAAAAAAACCACCTGCGCGCACATAGGCGATCGGTAAGTTCAGGTCGCGAAAGCACTGCTCCAAAAGCGACAGAGCCGTGATCAGCCCCATCCCGTTAGTTCTATTCGCGCCCATCGACGAGAGCGCAACAACCCGCGGCGCCGGCACTTTGGCGAGGGACTCGACATAGTTCGCAATGACGCTCTTGGCTTCCCTGAAATCCGGCGAAGGGGCCCAGATGGGAGGCAACATGACAAACGCGCCGTCGACGCCCCTAAGCGCCCGCTTAATGGAGGCCGCATCGTTCCAGTCGCCTTCGACCAGTTCGACACCTTGGTCAGCCCAAGTCGACGCCTTCGCGTGGTCACGAACCAACGCGCGCACCTTCTTGCCTTGCCTCAGCAAATGAGTTGCCGTCGCGCCGCCAACTTTTCCCGTAATGCCCATCACTAAAAACATGTTCGTTCGCCTCGGTGAGTTCGATGGCTCACGGTACCCCGTGCGTTACTATTCGAATACGAGGCATATTCGGAACGGGCCGTGTAGATGAACTTAACAATCGCTCGAACCCATCTGGATGGGCTGGTCATGTTTTTGACCGTGGCGGAATACCGAGGCTTTCGCGCCGCAGCCCGGCAACTTGGCATCACGCCGTCTGCGGTCAGCCAAGCGATACGCAGTCTGGAAGAACGGGTTGGCGCCCCCCTCTTCTCCCGTACGACACGAAGTGTCGGGCTGACCGAGGCGGGCGAACGTTTGCTAGCCCACGCGCGCCCAGCCGTCGACATGCTCACCGCGGGATTGGATGCCGCGAGTGGTTTGGGTGGCGAAATTACCGGTCGACTGCGCATCAATACGCCCAGACCCATTTTGCCGTTGCTAGTGAATCGCTTGCTGCCCGACTTTCTCGACGCTCACCCAAACATCGAACTCGAACTGGTAGGCGAGGATCGTCCGATCGACATCGTCGAAGAAGGTTTCGATGCAGGGATACGTCTGGGAAACTTCGTTCAGATCGACATGGTTGCGATGTGGCTAACGCCACCCGAGCGCTTTGTCGTCGTGGGCGCCCCCGCGTTGTTTCGGAAGCATGGTCTACCAGCGTCCCCCTATGATCTGCAAAACTTCCGTTGCATTCTGCTCCGTCAGTCCGTGCGAGCACTCGATCATTGGCAATTTGTTGTCGATGGTAAACGCATCATGGTGGGGGTCGACGGGCCGCTTATAATCAACGACATCGAGGCTTGCATTCGCTCAGCACTGAGAGGTGTTGGGCTCTTCCAATTGCCGCATTCGCTTGTGATGTCGCATCTCGAAAATGGATCTCTGCAGACCGTGCTTGAACCTTATTGTGAAGAGGTTCCCGGTCTTTCTCTTTACTATCCAAGCCGAAGTCAGTCACTGCCGAAACTTCGCGCCTTTGTCGATTTCGCCACCCAGCGAATGCGAAGGGAGTTCAAGCCGGATGACTACCTGCCGAACCCCGTGATCTACCTCTGATAACACCAACTTATCCTGCCCCGGCGTCAGCTTTCCGTGAGCGCTTCGCGGCTCCCTAGCCCACTGCCTTCAATGCAGATCCAAGGAAGCGTCCGACGATCTCCGGCAGCATCGGCTCGACGGGAAGCGTGTAGTGGGTGGTGTTCGGCAAGATGGCGAGCTCGTTTGCAGGCCGCAGGGAGCCATCGATCCCGGCATCGTGCTGGCCGCCTCCCAGCGCCTTCCAGAACTCGACCATGTGTTCGGGCCGGATGGCGTCAGCGTCGGCAAACACCAGTAGTGTGCGTGCCTGAAGTTTGGCGACGTCGGCGCTCCAGTCGAAGGGGCGTTTGGTCATGTCACCGACCTTCCTGAAAAGCTTGGTCCAATCGACATCGGGATAGGTCCTCCCTAACGGCGATGCCTTGACGCCGGGGCCGAGCGTGGCCGCGTTGACCTCCAACTGTTTGAAGGCCGCGACCACCTCCGGATAAAAGCCGCCCTGACTCATCGTCGCGGACACGAGTACGAGCCGGTCGACTGCGTCCGGATGACGGATAGCGGTCTGCAGGGCGACGTCGGAGCCCAGCGAGTAGCCCATGACGTCGGCCTTGCCGACATTCAGATGATCGATCAACGCAGCGACGTCGTCGCCCATCGTTTCACAGCGCAGTGGCCTGTCTGTGTCTGGCGTGCGCCCATGCGCTTGGAGATGGACAGCGATCACCTGTCGGCCCTTGGCCAGTTCGGCCAGATTGCTTCCGAAGCTGTCCGGGTTGATGCCACCATGGAGAAGAATGAGCGGCTTGCCGGCGCCATGCACGCTGTAAAAGAGATGCTGGCCATTGACGTCGGCAAAATGCTCGTTCGAATTGGCGAGAATCTTCTTGGCTTGAACGGGAAGGACCGCAGTCAGCACTGCGGTCGCCATGGCGGTCTTCAGGAAATCGCGTCTGAGCATATCGTCCTCACTATGCCGGTGGCTGCTGTGCGGTCACGATCTGTCTGCGAGCAACTCATCCAACTGCGCGAACTGTTCGGGCAGGCCTTCGGCCGAACCGGTGAGCGCTTCCTCGAGGGCCGCTGTTGTGGGATAGAGTTCGTGGAAGGTGACCAGCGTCTTGCCGGCATGTTCTTCGAACGTCACCGTGGTCATGGCGCCGTCATCGCTTTCTTCATTCGTCCATACGATGCGCTTGTTGGGCGTTACTTCTCTGTACGTGCCGAAGAACGCCATCGGTTGATCGAAGGCCGGATGACGGAACTCCAAGCGATACGTGCCGCCGGTGCGAATATCCATGTCGCACGAGATCAGCGACATGCCCGCCGACTTCGGAACCCACCAAAGCTTGAACAATTCGGGCTTGCTCCACGCTTCGAAGACGATGTGTACGGGGGCGTCGAACGTTCGCGTCACGACGAGTTCGCGGTCGGACTTGCGTTCCACGACGGTGCGGTTCATGGCGGCGGAACTACTTTCTTTTTCGTTGGGCATTTGCCTTCTCCTTGCGTTTCAAGTGTTCGACAAGCTCGTCCAGCGCGTCGAAGCGCGCGCTCCAGAGTTGGCGGTGTCGCTCGATCCAGGCGGCCTCTTCTTCCAGCCGGCGCCGTCCGAGCTTGCAGGTTCTTACGCGCCCGATCTTCTCCGTGGTCACGAGCCCCGCCTGCTCCAGGATGCTGACGTGCTTCTTCATGCCCGTGAGGGTCATGTCAAACTTTTCAGCAAGGTCTGTGATCGAGGCGTCTGAACCCCCGAGCTGCTCCAGCACGCCGCGTCGGGTGACATCGGCGAGCGCGGCGAACGTTGCGTCAAGGCGGGCTTGATAGTGAACCATATGGTTCACTGTACGACGCTCATGAGTGATTTACAAGCGGAAGATTCACGACGGCAAATCGCACTTGGCGGGCCTTCTGGGTGCGCATGAAAAAAAAGCGAGCGGGCAGTCGCGGCTTGAGCAGAAGGCTAGCCTGCCGCAACATGCCCTGCTCGCCTCACGGATGTCATGCCCGATTGCGGGATAGATCAAAGATTCCTAGAACAAATATTTGAGGCTGCCACCAACGCCGTAGCCCGGGCTTCCGTCGGCAAACAAAGCCGACATTCGCATTGAAGCCGTTCTTCAGTTGAACGTATTGGAAGCTGACGCATTTCATCCAGCCTGCGTCGCGAATACGCTACGACTTGCGACCTGCGGCTTCCGTGGTGTTTACGCGAGAATGAGAGTCTGGATGGGAGAATTCCCATGACGCGAACTCACAAAGGCGGCTTGAGGATGGAACAAGTACAGCGCTGTCCGATCGGAATTATCGTTGTGGGAATATTCGCTTTCATCGCGGGGCTCGGAGAGGTCGTCGTCGGCTTCACTGGCAACTATCTCGGTATTCTCGCCCATGACATTGATCCCTCATTCGCAACGGGTCTGACAGGCGTCTTTTATAGCCTGGGTGGTCTCCTCATTCTTAGCAGGAGGAAATGGGGAGCGGCGCTCGGCATGTTTTTCCTCGGCGCCGAGATAGCCGGGCGCATCTATCTGGTCGCGACCGGAACCGTTCCAGCGAGTGGCGCCGACGCCGTCAAGGTTCTGATCGGGGGACTGATCGCTCTGGCTCTGATAATTTACGTCGCCTTGCATTGGAAATGCTTCCGATGACGCGCAACGTTATCCCGGGCTGCAGCAAGGCCTTTCTATGCGGCGAGCGGGCCGGCAGATAGTGAAACTTCCCTCCTGGAGCAGAGCAGATGAAGTTTGTTGTCGTTACATATGGCACTGAAGGCGATACGCGCCCCATGGCCCTGCTGTGCCGGGCGCTCATGGACGCTGGCCACGAAGCCCATCTGCTCGCTGACGCTGCAACGTTGGATTGCGCTGCACGGCTCAACGTCTCCGCCACCGCGCTGAGCGGTGACATACGATCAGTATTGCTTCAGCACTCCACGCTTGCCGCGCGGGCCGACGGCTTCGGAAAGGCGGCGAACGCTTTCGCGCGCATCGCCACCGAAAATTCCGAAGCATGGCTCCGCACCACGATGGCTGTCGCTCAAGATTGCCACGCCATCGTTCTCGGTGGGCTGGCAGCGTTTGTGGGCATTTCTGCTGCCGAGGCGTTGGGGATTCCGGCGATTGGCACAGGTCTCATTCCCATTACGCCGACTCGCGCGTTTGCTTCTCCCTTCCTTCGACCCGGTGCCGTACCGCATTTCCTGAACAGGGCAAGCCACACGCTGATCAATGGCTTGATCTGGCGCGCGTTCAAGTCGTCGATCAACGCGGCGCGCGCCGCGGTGTGCGGCTTGCCTGCGCGCGAGCGTCTGTGGAGCGAGCACTCAATGCTTTACGGGATATCTCCGAGCCTTCTGCCACCACCAACGGATTGGCCGCCGAACGCGAGAGTCTGCGGTCAATGGCTGGCGCCCACGGCAGATTGGTCGCCACCGAAAGCCCTGTCGGAGTTCCTGGCCGCCGGTGAACCGCCCATCTATGTTGGCTTCGGCAGCATGGGCGCCCTGAGCGGGCCGAGACTGATCGAACAGATACTGGAGGCGCTTCAGGGACGTCGCGCACTTTTCTATCCCGGATGGGGCAATGCAGCGGCGACCGACCTGCCATCCAATGTCCATATATTGTCGGAGACGCCGCATGGATGGCTGCTCCCCAAAACCACCATGGCCGTCCATCATGGCGGCGCAGGCACCGCACATGCCGCCACCCGCGCCGGCGTTCCATCGGTAGTCGTCCCCTTCGTCGGCGACCAATTCTTCTGGGCCGATCGGTTGCATCGGGTTGGCGTGGCGCCAGCGCCAGTTCCCGCCAAGAGGTTGAGTGCAGAACGCCTGGCTCTTGCCATCACCGAGGCGGGCAAACGCGACATGCGCAACAAGGCCGCTACGCTCGGCACTTCAATGGCCCGAGAGGAAGGATTAAAGGCGGCTGTCGAGGCTATCGAGGCATTGACCCGATCTGCCTCTTTTCCAATCGCGCATCAGCGAGCCACTGCCGTTTGACGTGAGCGCCAGAGGTCGCATGCAACCTCGACTGTGTATGGCGATCGTCGATCGTTCCCGAAAAATCGATCAATGCATGGACACCGAAACGGAAGGACTACGCCGCTCAACGTGCCCTACGCGTCGCGCAACGAGCCATAGCAGTACGGCAGCGCCGCTGGCGACGCCGGCGATGATCACGAAGAAGGCGTCGTGCGGCAGCTTGCTCCATAGCGTGCCCAGCGTTCCTGCAAACAAGTTGCCGAAAAAGCCGGCGAAGTACCACAGTGCGATACACGTGGCGCGCAAACCTTCGGGCGCCATGCGGCCAAACAAGCCCAGGCCGGTCGGCAGTATGTACAGCTCGCCCAGGGTCATCAGCACAAACCAGCCTGCCAGCCATGCCCAATGCGCGTGCGTGGCGTGCGCTTCGGCCCAGCCCGTGATCGCCGCCAGCATCAGATAGGAAAGACTCACCACCGCCGCGCCAAAGGCCATTTTGTAAAGCAATGGCGTCTCCACTCCGCGCTTGGCCAGACGATCCCAGCGCGCCACCAGCAGCGGCGTAAGCAGAAACACGGAGAGCGGATTGAGTGCCTGGAACCATGCCATGGGGATGCTCAAACCCGAACCGACGCGGCGATTTACATCCGCATCCACCCATAGCGCGATGGTGTTGCCGACTTGCTCATACGCTCCGCGAAACACCACCACGATGGCGGCAATGCCCATGAGAAAAAGCAATGAGCGACGGTTGGGCGCCCATAACGCCGTTTGCGGCGATGACAGCGACACCCTGCGGTCAGGCTCCGGCGGGAGATGGGACGAGCCGGCCAGGTAAATGACGAGAGAGACAAGCATGCCAAGACCCGACATCGCAAAGCCCCAATGCCAGCCATGACGCTCGCCAAGGAAGCCACATACCAGCGGCGCGACAAAGGCACCGAGATTCACACCGACGTAGTAGATGTTGTAGGCAGTCTTGCCCCGCGGATCGTCGTCGCGATACAGCCCGCGAATCTGGCTGGCAAGACTCGGCAGAAAAAAGCCGTTGCCGATCGCAATGACGATCAGCGCCGGATAGAACAGCGGCTCGAACACCATCATGAAATGGCCAAGCGCCATGGTGGCGCCGCCGATGATCACCGCCCGCCGCTTGCCCAGCCATCGATCCGCGATCAATCCGCCGAACACCGGCGTGAAATAGATCAGTGCGGTATAGGCGCCGTAGATCAGCGAAGCGTTTGCCTGCGCAATATCCAGGCGCTTGGTCATGTAATAGACCAGTAGCGCGCGCATGCCGTAGTAGGAAAACCTCTCCCAGGTTTCGCTGAGAAACAACACCGTCAGCCCGACCGGATGGCCCAGGAACTCGCGTGGGGATGATCGGCCCTGCATGTCTCAGTGCCCTCCTTCGATCACCGGCGGCGTGCAGGTATTCGCGCCCGACATGATCTGCTGTGCAAGGTTCTGCAGGATGCGCGCATCCTGGGCATCGAGTTCGTCGCCGTCCATGCCTCGAAAATGATGATGGAAGGAACTCACGGTAGCGGGACGGTTATCCAGGGGATAACCGATGGTCGCCAGCGCCATCCACGGATCGAACGTGGCGGGCGCGTCGCACAGCGGGCCTCGTGGCCATAGGCCGAAGCCGTTTGCGGCCAGTTGCTGCCATGGAAACAGCGGGCCCGGATCGGTCTTGCGACCAGGGGCAAGATCTTCGTGGCCGATGATCTGGGTGGGCGGAATGCGCAAGCGCGTGGTGAGATCGGCCAGCAGGCGCAACAGCGCATCGATTTGCGGCTGGGCGAATGCGGTGTGGCCATCGTTATCCAGCTCGATGCCGATGGATGCCGAGTTGAGATCGGTGATGGTGCCCCAGCGCCCCTGCCCTGCTTGCCAGGCACGCCGTTCGTCCACCACCAACTGATAGATATGGCCATCGCTGCCGATCAGGTAGTGCGCGCTAACCGGTCCGCCGCTGTTGTTGCCGCGTAGCGTTTCCAGGCTTTGCTGTACGGATTGCTGTTCGGTGTAGTGCAGCACGATAAGCACGGGACGGCGCGCATCGTAGTTGGGCGAAGCCACCCATGTTGCCATTGGATTGCGCGGTGGCGCATGCGCGCAAGCGGCCAGCAGCAACACCATCGACAGTGCGCCTATACGGAGGAAAGTGCGATATCCGAATGCCATGTTCAGTGTTCCAGGAAGGGTGCCGCGATCGCCAGCACGGTGCGATAAGGCTCCGGCGCATTGCGGTTGCTGAGCAGGATCACCGACAAATGCTGCTTTGGCCAGCGCACGATCACATTGCGAAAGCCGATGCTTTCGCCGGAATGCCAAAGCGTGTCGCCACTGATGCGCCAGCCGAAACCATAGTCGGCCTGGTAGGGCTCCCCCACCACTTTCGCATGCGCGCTGAAAGCAAGCTTGCGCGAGGCATCGCTCAGCAAGCGGTTGTCGTAAAGCGCGGCGTCCCATTTCGCCAGATCATCGACGCTGCTGTAGATGCCGCCATCGCCACGGGTGGCGCTGGTGAGATCCTGATCGGTCAGTTGCCACTTGCCATCGATATTGCTGTAGCCGTAAGCGCGATTCGGCACGGTCTTGGCGTCATGCACGTAGAGCAGCGTGTGATCCATGTGCAGCGGCGCGAAGATGCGCTGCTCAAGGAAATCCTGCAAGCTCAAACCGGACGCCTTCTCCACTACCAGGCCCAGCAGCACGTAGCCGGTGTTGCTGTAACGATACATCGTGCCAGGCGGAAAATAGCTGTGCGTGGTAGCACTGATCATGCGCAGCACATCATCGTCGTTGAGCTGCCGTGTGCTGCCGGTAGCAATCAGGTCTTCGTAGTCGAGCATTCCGCCGGTGTGGCTGAGCAATTCTTGCAGCGTCACCTGGTCCGCAAAGGACGGCAGCGTGGGCAGCCAATTGCGAATGGAATCGTCGAGTTTCAATTTGCCGTCCTCCATCAACAGCAGCACAGCGGCGGCGGTGAACTGCTTGGTGACGGAAGCCAGGCGATAGTCCGTGGCGGGTGTGGCGGCGACATGGTGTTCCAGGTCCGCCATGCCATAGCCGCGGCGCAGCAGGACCTTGCCGTTCTTGATGACCAGCAACGATGCGCCGGGTGCATTGCCGGCGTAAGGCTGCATCAGCCGGTCTGCGTTGCGGATGGCGTCGGCGGTCGAGGCACGCGCCATGCCGGCGGCAAAACACAAGGTCATGAGCAAGACGGCGAAACGCATGAAAAGGCTCCGTGCATGGATCAACTGACGCGATTCAGTATGCGACGACACGATCCAAGCTTTCATGGACAGGCTCCGATACGCGAAAAATGCAGGTCTTCGTAGTCGGAACTGAAGTCGCCCTGCGGATCGAGCTTGGCCATGGTCAACGAAACCGGCTGGCCGGAAGCTGCCGCACGAAAATCGAGCCAGGCATCGGGCGATACGCCGCGGTCGTCCCAGCGCACCAGATAGCGCTCGCCCAGACGCCTCACCTCGCCGCTGAAGCGAGGCGACTTGATCGACGCGAGGTGCACGCGATCGCCGCGCGGGCAAAGCAGGATTTCGCCAAACCAGGGATCGCGGTAACGGCCAGTCCAGCTTGCCAGCGCAGCGGCTTCGGCCGGCGTCGCCGCTGCGCTATCCGGCACAGCAGCACGGGCGTGCTGTTCCTTGCTGGCATGTTCCAGCGCATCCGCATACCACGTCACGCCGCGCGTATCGGTCGGTGCCGTGAAATGCTTGAGCAGGACTTCGCCCAGTACTGTGCGCGCGTCTTCCGCCTCGCCGTTGATCATGAACACGAAACCGCTTTGCCGATCGGGCAACAGCATCAGTTCGGAATACATGCCATTCAATGTGCCGGTATGCCACACCGTCCACACGCCATCGGTGTCGGCCATGCGCCAACCGTAGCCATAAGCCATGACGTGGGCATGATCCCAACTGTGGCGTTGTTCCGGCACCGGGATCAGCATCTGCGGCGATTGGAGTAAGCGCCGCTGCTGCGCCGACAACCATCTCAATTGCGCCGGCGTGGGCGCCAGCCAGTTGCGTGCCCAATGCAGCATATCGTCGAGATCGCAACGAATGCCGCCCGCTGCCGCGGAAGTCATCACCGAAGATGCGTCGTCGCGCAGCGGAATATTGCGCCCGTTTTCGCGACCATGCGGTTGCGCGACGTCGCCACTGCCTTCGCCCACCACGCAGCGGGAAAGGCCCAGCGGCTCGAACACTTCGCGACGCATCAAGGTTTCATAGGACGCGCCGCCCGCGGCGGCAGCCACTTCCCCAGCCACCACATACAGCAGGTTGTCGTACTGATACTTGGAACGAAAGCTGTAACCCGGCTTGATGAAACGCAAGCCGTGGACGATGTCGGCGCGCGTGAAGTCGTTGGGCTCCGGCCACAGCATCAGATCGCCGCCGCCTTCGGGCAATCCGCTTGAGTGCGTAAGCAGGTCGGCCACGCGCATGTTGGCGGTCACCCATGCATCGTACATGCGGAAATCCGGCAAGTACTTGTTGACCGGATCGTCCCAATGCAATTTGCCCTGGTCGACCAGACGCGCGAGCAAGGCCGTGGTCATCGCCTTGCTGTTGGAGGCGATCTTGAACTGGGTTTGCGTGGTGATGTGGTGACCAGAACCGGCTGCGGTTTCGCCGCGTGTGGAGGTGTAGACCACCTTGCCCTGCTCGATCACGCCGATGGCGATGCCTGGCAGGTGATAGCGGGCCATGATGGCGTCGATGATGGTGTCGTAGGGGTTGGGGGATTGTGCTGCGATGGAAGGCGCGATCAAGCTGAAAGCAAGCAACGCCAGGCTCATACTCAGCCTCTTTGGTGATGCTCTTCGCGGCCAGGCGTAGCGAGAAATCTGGTTTGCCATATCCATCCGTCTTACCTCACTGTCATTCCGGCGAAGGCCGGAATCTATCGCCAGTGCGAAGCGTGGATTCCGGCCTTCGCCGGAATGAGGGTGAGGTATTTGTTTGGTCTTTCGCAAAGAGGGAGAGAACGTCTTGGCGCCGATTCACGGCCGAGCCTGATCCTGCGCCACCTGCTCCACCTCACCCCATACACGCAACAAATTACCACCCCATAATTTCGCAATATCCGCCTCGCTGAAACCGCGCTTGCGCAATACCGCCGTGACATTGCGCGTCTGGCTCGCATCCATCCAACCGGAAATGCCGCCTCCGCCATCGAAATCCGAAGCGATGCCGACGTGATCGATGCCGGCCACCTTCACCACGTGCTCGATCTGATTGGCGAAATCATCCACGGTCGGTAGCGGATATCGTTTTTCGATCTCCGCCATGCCCTTGATCATCGCCGGCAGATAGTCGTGCTTGTCGCTGTCGTACTCCGCATCGCCATTGGCCTTGGCCACCGCCTGCTGCAAGGCCTTCTCGGCAGCCTCGCGTGCTGGATCGTGCTTCAGGAATTCCTTGTAGGCCACCACCTGGATTACGCCGCCCTTGGCGGCAATGGCGCGCAACAGATCGTCCGGAAGGTTGCGCGGATGATCGAGTACGGCGCGCGCGCCAGAATGAGAGGCGATGATGGGTGCTTTCGAATAACGCAGCGCATCCCGCACGCAGCGATCGGATGCATGCGAGATGTCCACCATCATGCCAAGCTGGTTGGCGCGTTCCACCACACGTTGGCCGAACGCCGTCATGCCATGATCTTCCGCGCTGTTCATCGCCGGCTCGCCATGTTTGACATCGGGCAAGGAACTGCTGCACAAGTCGTTGTTGCCGACATGCACCAGACCCACGTAGCGCGCACCACGGTCATAAGCGGCATCCAGGCGATGCAGATCATGGCCCAGCGAGTAACTGTTCTCGATGCCGATCATGGCCGACAGCAAACCGGCATGATGGTTGGCCATGACCTGCGCGGGCGTGGTGGCGAGCCGGATGCGACCGGGATATTGCATCAGCATGCGGCCGATGCCGTCGTATTTTTCCTCGGCCTGGGCAACCGCCTTGGCGTAGCCATCCGGGGTGAGCGGCCCTTGCGGCACCCAGATCACGAAGAAGGCCGCATTGAGCCCGCCGCGCTCCATCTTGCCCAGGTCGACCAGCAGCGGCGTGTTCTTGCCCACGTCGAAACGCGGCTCGCGCATATAGGTAAACGGGATGTCGACATGGGTGTCGAGGGTGATCGGCGGATCGCTGGCTTGCGCGACGTCAACAGCCGTTCCCATGCATAAGGCGAGCAACAGCAATGCGGTGGACTTCATGCGGTTTTCCAGTGATGCGCCTGATTGCCCGTAGTGTCTCAGTTATTCTCGTCGTCCCGGCGAAGGCCGAGGTGACGGTGAGGTGCTACTGAGATCCGACGCCAATCTGTGCAGCTTGCAAAAAAAAACGGCCCGGCAACGACCCGGGCCGGACGGGGAGCTCAAAAATCCAGCGCCAACATCAGTTGCACATAGCGCGGCGGCTGGAAAATCAGCGGTTGCAAAAAGGTGCTGCTGATGTCCGAGGAAATGCTGGTCTGCATATTCTGATCCACCTGCACCGTGCGTTGCTGGTTGAACAGGTTGAACGCCGTGAGCTTCACGCGAAGATTGCCGCCGTAGAACGGATGCAGATAGGTAAGGCTGGCATCGACCGTATATGTCCATGGCAGGCGGCCATAGTTGCCGCGGCTTACTTCGCGATAGACGCGCTGCTCGGACGGATAAGGCACGGGATTGCCGCCTGCATCGAATTGCCCGGGAATGAAACCGCATTTGTCGACGCAGATGTAATAGCTGTAGTAGTTGGTGGCGTCGAATGGGTTGCCCACGCCGTAGCTGGTGATCGGCCCGCCCGAGGCGAGATTGAGATCGGCGCCCAGTTGCCAGTGCGGCGTCAGCGCATAGGTGCCGCGCACTTTCAGTTGATGGCGACGATCGTTGGGCAGAAAACCGTTGGCGAGATTGACGTACGGGTTGTCCCAGTTCTCGGTGCGGCCGGTATCGGCAAAATCGGTGTCGGAATTCACCGGACCTTCCGCGTTGCCGCGGCTCCAGGAAATCGTGTACGAGGCGTTGAGCGACCATTTGTCGTCCCAGGCGCGGTCGACCTGGAATTCCATGGCGCCATAGGTGCGCTTGGGTTTCACCCAGCCGCGCTGGCCAAGGTAATTGCCATCGGCGTCGTACATCGCCCAGCCGTATTTGGAAGTGTCGATGGTGATCCAGCCGTCGGCCTTGCCGGTGCAATGCGTATCGCCCCATACCGTGATGTTCTTGCCTGGATTGGCCATCACCCAGCCCACGTAGCCATTGCCGCCGCATTGCGGGGTGGCGCTGATCTGCATGTCGTCGATTGCGTTGTGCATGCGCCGATAAATGCCGCGCACGCCCCATGACCATTGCGGCGTGAGCAATTGCTGGAAGCCCAGGATGGCCTCGTCCTGATACACCGGATCCATGTGCCTGGATACTTCGGAACGGAAATCGCCCACCGTACCGTTGCCTTGCGACTCATCGACGGCGCCAAGCTGCGGACCAAGCTTGGGTATTACATAGGGCACGCCGTTGAGGGTGAGCGTTTCCCAGCCACCGAAAGCGTAATAGGTGCGACGGTCAAGCAAACCGCCGGCCTGCTTGATGTTGATCACGTTCGCCACCGGCAGGTAGTAACGGCCAAGGTTGCCGAACAGTTTCATGCTGGCATCGCCACGAACATCCCACGAGAAACCAAGGCGCGGCGCGATCTGCTTGGTGATCTTGATATAGCTGGCACCGTTGGCTGCCTCATTGTTGAAGCTGTCATTGCGCACGCCCGCGTTGATGACGAAGTTGGGCGTGACCGACCAGTTGTCCTCCAGGTACACCGCCGAATTGATGCTGGGAAAGGTGCCGGCGATGACGTACTGGCGCGCACGCACATAGCCGTCGTAGCCGGGCGGTACCACGCCACCGTTGGGGATGCTGCTGCCGGGCGAAGCGGCATACACGTTGTAGTAGTAGCCATCGGGGCCGGCGTAGTGCTGCGCGTAGACGGATACGTTTTTCTCGTGGTCGTAGCCGAAGCGCAGCAGGTGGCTGCCGAGTGTCCATTCGAAGTCGGCGCGATACTGCGTGCGCGTATCGGTGCGCGCATACACGGTGGAGCTGGTGGTGCAGCCCAGCGCCGCGCCAGGTGGATACTCCGCCAGGATGTCATTGGTGGCGACTACGCGATTGCAGGCCTGATCCAGCTGCGACACGGTATTGGCCATGCGCTGGTTCCGGCCGAACATCAGCTTCATGGAAAGATCGTTGGTGAGATAGCTGCTCCAGGTCAGGGCCCAGTTGCGGCCGCCGCTCTGGTTGTGGACGACATTGCTGCGCTTGCCGCGCGTGTCGCTGCCGTAGTCGTATTCGTAGACGTCGGCGGTATCGCGATCCTTGTCGGAGAACGCCATCAGCGACAAGGTGTTCTTGTCGGTGATGTTCCAGTCGATGGTGGCGCCCCAGAAGCCGTTGTTGTCATGGTGGTCGTTCATGACCTCGCCAAGATCGTCCGTGCTGTTGTAGGGATGCTGGCGCCGCTCGTACATGGCGAAGAAAAACAGCTTGTCCTTGACGATCGGGCCGGAGGCCCACAGGTTGGTCTTGTACAGCGATTCGCCATCGCGGTCGGCAGTGATGTAGCGATTGCCGCTGGCGTCATAACGGTTCTGCGCAGCGGAACGCCAGTCGTCCGGCTCGATGGTTTCGGTGATGCCGTATTTGAACGTGTTGGTACCCGAGCGCGCCACCGCGTTGACCACTCCGCCAGTGGTGCGGCCGAACTGCACCGAATAGCCGCCCGTTTTCACCTGGAATTCCTGATAAAAATCGAACGGCGCCTCGGAGAAACCATTGCGGTTGTAGAAATCGGTGACGTTGAGGCCGTTCACGTAGAACGCGTTCTCCGCAATCGACGAACCGCCGAAGGAAATGCCGCCGAAGCCGGCGTTGCCCTTCACTACCCCTGGCGCGAGCTGCACCACCGAGGCCACGTTCTGTTCCACCGGCAAGCGCTGCAATTGCGCATGAGTAAGGTTGGTGGCCGACTCGGTGGAAGTGACGTCGATCACCGGCAGTATGCTGCCCGCCACGTTGACGCTCGCCAGTTCCTTGACATTGGGTTGGGTGCCTACGTCCACCGTGGTGGTGTTGCCCAGGGACACCGTGACATCCCTGGGCTCGCTCAGCGCTTTGCCTGCGCTGCTGGCGGTAAGCGTGTATTGGCCCACCGGCAGGAAAGGAAAGCGATAGTTGCCGTGCTCGTCCGCGACGATGGTGCGCGTCAAACCGGTGGCCGGATTGGTGACGGTGACCGTGGCGTTGGCCTGGGTATGCCCCACCACCGCACCGTCGTTGTTGCCGGCCATCGCCTGCGTCGACAACCCAAGGCCAATGGCCATCGCCAGCACAGTCTTGAGGAAATATCCCCTGTTGCCCATATACCCTACTCCCCGATGGATGCGTTAGCAGTGTTGGTTAATGGACCTGATTGACATCGAACCTCGACCAAGCCGCTTACTTCACGTGCGTCGTCCCGGCGAAAGCCGGGACCCAGTGACTTTTCGAGCCGAAGTCACTGGACCCCGGCTTTCGCCGGGGCGACGAGGAAGTGGAAGCTGAAGTTCGGTACTAATCAGGTTTCATGGACGTGCGTTTTCCTGTACCGGCTTCCATGCAAAGTCGTAATGCCATTGGTCGTAGTAGAGGTTTCCGCCGCTCCACTCGACTTCGCCCCGCTGCGAATCCACGGTGTCGGAGCGGAAGAACTGTTTGGCCGGCACCAGCGGCTGGCCGTAGTCGCTGTTGAAGGCGACGCGATAGGCGTCCAGTCCACCGAGGTAGAACCATTCCAGCGCCGGGTCATCGGATGGTTTTGGATGCAGCCGTCCGAACGTGACATCCACCGGCACCCAGCCATAAGGTTCGAGATAAAGCTCGCCCCAGTCGTGGATGTCGTTGTAATCGCCATCGGCGAAGATCGCGCCGGATTGCCAGCGCGCGGGAATGCCGTTCATGCGCAGCAAAGTGATCAACAGCAGCGTCTGCTGGCCACAATCGCCGTGGCCGGCATGCAGGGTGTAATCGCTGATATCGCCGATGGTGGAATATTCGCGCGCGCCGGCCCATGGAATCTCGTCGACCGCGGCGAACAATTTCTGGGCGATGCGATACGGATTTTTCTCGTTCCCCACCACTTGCCGCGAGAACAGGCGCAACGGTTCGGTAAACGTGATATGCGGCGGGCGTTCGGCCACATACGGTTTCAGTTCCGGCGTAAGCGTTACCGGCGCCACCTTGGCGGGATCGATGAGGTGATATTGCGCATAAAGGGTAAGCTCGTAAGTGACGGAAAACGCCGTGGTCTTGCCTGCCTGCGCGGGTTTTTCGAAGTAGATCGTGCGCTGTGGCGTCGACTCCGGCGCAAGCTGATGCTGTGCCGGTTCGCTGTTCGCATAGCGGATGTCTTCCTGCTGCCCAGGCAACGGACGCGGATAAGGAATCCACGCACGAATGGTCTGCCCGGCCGGCACCGCATCGGCATCCACTGTCAGCGTCTGGGTAATGCGGACGCGATGCGGCGCCACGCTGTAGCGATGTTCGGCCAGTGCCTGCTGGCGCGCGGTGCGGTGATGATCGTTCAGTACTTGCAGTGGACTGTCGTCGAATGGCGTGGGATGGGCACGCCGTGCTGCGGCTTCGGCACTCAGCCGGAACAGATTGGAGGGATCGCGTTTGAAGTACAGCACGCGGCCATCGATCACCATGTGCTCGAGGAGGCCTTGCTCATCCCAGCGCGTGAATTCGTCGTCGTGCAGATCGGGAATTTCTTTACGCAGGCGCGACTTCACCGCCTCGGCATCCAGCGTGAAGTCGAGCAGGATGCGGCGCATCCGTTCGCGCTGGAACAGCATCGAATCGCGCGCCGCAGCGTCCAGCCCCGGTTGCGCCAAGGCCTGGTTGATGGCCGCGCCGGCCGTCTTGAACTGCCCCGCATCGACCATCCGGCTGACATCGTCCAACGTGCCGGCAACCACCGCCCAGGGCGCCATCAATACGGCCAGCGCCATCACCATGGCCTTGCACGCGATACTCGCCATCACCCGCATGAGAAGACTCCCGCCACGTCCCCGGCAGGCTGTGTAACACGCTTGCAATTCGCGGTCAATAATTTATGCTTCGACCAGGCGATATAAGAAATAAAATATTTTTCACCGACCATGACAGGCGGCTACGGTGTCGTCATGTCGCCGGTTTTCAGGGCAAAAAAGGAGAGAGGGGTGCTCGCTTCAATCGGGTCGGATCTCGCCGCCTGGGCGGCCGCAACCGCAGAATCCCGCGGTCTAGCGCACGCGTCGCGCGCACCTCGTTTCATTGGAAAATGCACGCCAGATAGTCGGCCGCGCAGGAGAGAGACCATGGCCCGTAGCACGCGCATCATCGCCATGGTTCTCGCGCTGGCGCTATCGCCGCTTTCCATGCGCGCCGCCGATTCGCTGCCGATACCTCCGAACGGCGTACCGGGCGTAAGCGACACGCAACTGACGCCGGACTTCTGGATCGGCCTGCAGGCGCACCCCGACCAGCCCATCCTCACCCGCACCGACATTGATGCACAAAACGCAAAGCTAGTTGCGCAAGATCCCACCATGCACGACCTGGCGGCCCTGCCCGCCAGCTTGCCGCGTGCGCAGGTGACCGACTGGATCGAACGCATGTCCAAACGCCCTGCCCGCACGTTGTACGACGTGCATGGCCAGACCGTTCCAGCAAGCACGCTGGACAAGCTGATCAACGACATCGCGCTGGATACCATCCCCGCGCAACAACCCGTGCGCTACGGCCTGGTCGTGCAACGCGCTGCGCTGCGCAGCTTCCCCACCACGCTGCGCGTATTCAGTCATCGCGGCGACACCGATATCGACCGCTTCCAGGAAAGCGCCGAATTTCCCGGCACGCCGGTGGCGATCATCCACACCAGCCGCGACGGCCAGTCGCTGTTCGTGCTGAGCCCGCGTTACGCGGCCTGGATGCAGCGGCAATACGTTGCGATGGCGCCCAAGGATGTCGTGCTCGGCTACGCGGAAAAAAAGCCGTATCGCATTGTCACCGGCGATAGCGTCCGCACCGTATTCACGCCCGAACAACCGGCGGTATCGCAATTGCAACTGGACATGGGCACGCGCGTACCGCTGCTGCAAGGCTTGCCGCCCGATCAACCCGTCAACGGCCAGACCGCATATGCCGCGCATATCTTGCAATTGCCGGTCCGCAAGGACGACGGCAGCCTGGAACTGGTGCCCGCACTGCTACAGAAAAACACCGACACTGCTGCCGACTATCCGCCGCTGACGCCACGCCAGCTGATCACGCAGGCATTCAAGTTTCTCGGCGAGCGCTATGGCTGGGGTCATTCCTATGATGGCCGCGACTGCTCCGGTTTCGTCTCCGACGTCTACCGCAGCATGGGCGTGCAGATGCCGCGCAATACCGGCGATCAGGCGAAAAGCCCTGCCTTGCCGCACCGTCTGTTCACCGGCGCCGACAGCCACGAGGTACGCCTGAAAGCCGCGCTGCAATTGCAGCTTGGCGACCTGGTCTACATTCCCGGCCACGTGATGATGGTGCTGGGTCAATGGCAGGGACAGCCATGGGTGATCCACGACGTGGGCGGCATCAGCTATCGCAAGCCTGACGGCACGGTGGCCGAGATCGATCTCAACTCGGTATCCGTAACGCCACTGCTGCCGATGCTGTACGGCAGCGACGGCAGCACCTTCATCGATCACATGACCAGTATCGTGTACATGGGCGAACCCCATGCGCGCGCTGCCCAATAAGCGCGTTTCCGCCGTCTCGCATTGCGAGACGCTCAATGAACACACCGATGCCGCAATCCATGAAAATCACCAACATCCAATTTGGCATGCTGCGGGTTCCGCTCAAGACCCCGTTCAAGACAGCGCTGCGCACCGTCAACCAGGTCGACGACATCGTGGTGATGATCACCACCGATACCGGCCACACCGGTTATGGCGAAGCGCCCGCCACCGCCGTGATCACTGGCGACACGCACGGCTCCATCATCGATGCGATCCGCCACTACATCGCACCGCGCCTGATCGGGCAGAACATCGCCGATCTCAATCGACTCACGCAGCTGGTTCAGTCCGCGATGGAGAAGAACTCCAGCGCCAAGGCGGCAGTGGAAATCGCGCTGTATGACCTGTGGGGACAGCTCTATAACGCGCCACTCTACAAGCTGCTGGGTGGCGGCGATCCAGTGATCACCACCGACATCACCATCAGCGTGGACTACATCGACAAGATGGTGGCCGACGCGATCAGCGCGGTGGATCGCGGTTTCGGTTCGCTGAAGATCAAGGTGGGCAAGGACATCGGCGTAGACATCGAACGCGTCAAGGCTATCTACGCCGCCGTCGAAGGCCGCGCGCTGCTGCGCCTCGACGCGAACCAGGGCTGGACCGCCAAGCAGGCCGTCTACGCCCTGCAAACGCTGGAAGACGCCGGCGTCAAGCTGGAATTGGTCGAGCAGCCGGTCAAGGCGCGCGACCTGGCCGGCATGCGCTATGTCACCGAGCGCGTGCACACGCCGGTCATGGCCGACGAAAGCGTGTTCGGGCCAATGGAAGTGATCGAACTGATCCGCATGCGCGCCGCCGACATCATCAATATCAAGCTGATGAAAACGGGCGGCATCTCCAATGCCATACGCATTGCCGACATCGCCGCCATGCACAACGTGGAATGCATGATCGGCTGCATGCTGGAATCGGCGATCAGCGTGGCGGCCGCGGTACACGTGGCGGTGGCCAGAGCGGATGTGATCACCAAGATCGATCTGGACGGCCCTTCGCTGTGCCAGTACAACCCGGTCGAAGGAGGGGTGATTTTCAACGAAGCCGAGATCTCCGTAACCGATGCGCCAGGCCTGGGCATCCGCGAGATCCGCAACCTTGTCACCGAAGCCGCGGCCTGACATGTCTGCCCTGGTCAAGATCCGTTCCGAGCGTGACCAGATGTCGGCAGTGGAACGCCGCATCGCGGATTTCATTCTCGACAATGCGCAATTGCTGCGCGACTACTCCTCGCAGCAGTTGGCCAATGCGTTGGGCATCAGCCAGTCCAGCGTGGTGAAGTTCACGCAAAAGCTGGGCTTCAAGGGCTATCCCGACCTGAAATATTCGGTGGGCGAAGCGATTGCGCGCGCCGTCAACGGCGATAGCGAAGAAGCCACCATCCGCACCAACGGCGACGCCGAAGAATCGCTCGCCAGCAACTTGTGGTGGCTGAAATCCGAAGCCGAGGAAGCCACCCGGCTGATCAATCCGCCGCAAGCGCTGGCTGCCGTAACCGAAGCCATCGGCCATGCCGGAGACAGCGGCAAGGTATTCGTCATCGGCCTGGGCGAAGACGACATCCATGCGCGCAGCTTTGCGTTGAAGCTGTCCTTGCTCGGCGTGCTTACCGTGCACAACTTCGATACGGTAAGGATGATCGCCAACGCATCGGTAGCAAGCGCCGATGACGTGCTGATCGTGTTCTCCGAGCATGGCAATCATCCTGCGCTGTGCAAGATCAGCCGTTATTTTCACGAACGCCGCGGCCGCGTGGTCAGCGTGACCCGCCACACCGCCAATCCATTGCGCGCGCTGGCCGACATGGCCTTGCTGGTCTCGGCGCATGACGATCGGCCTTATATCCAGTCCTTGCTTTATCAATCCGCATTGCAACACTTGCTGGACGGCATCTTCGTACGCCTGTGCGAAGCCGATGCCGTGCGGCGCACGCGGTGGATGGCCAATCTGGAGCGCATCCAGCAAGTGCTGGAGCCGTGATTGGATGGCCAAATCTCGCTCAAGCCACACAGCGGGCTGGGCTGAGGCGAAGCCGAACCCCAACATAGGATGCGCATGGCAACGCTGGGTTTCGGCTGCGCCTCTATCCAACCTACGAGATTGCTTGCAGAGAGGGTTAGATCATTGCCTCGAATCTAGCGGTGCTCCAATCGCCAGAAACTTTCCATCCGTCATCCAGCGACTTTGGAGCGGAAAGACACTGGATTCCAGCTTTCGCTGGAATGACATCAAGCTTGTCGGCCCAAGCGCCATTGCGCTTAAGGCAGCGCTACAAAAAAGGACACGTATCCAGCCATGCAAACCCAGCACTTCGACGCCCTCGTCATTGGCGCCGGCATGGCCGGCGCCTCGGCCGGCTGGTTTCTCGCGCCCCATGCCCGCGTGTTGATACTGGAACGCGAAGCATGGCCAGGCATGCATGCCACCGGCCGCTCGGCGGCGCTGTTCAGTGAAACCTACGGCTCCGCCCAGGTACGCGCACTCTCGCGCGCCACGCGTCCGTTCCTCGAACAACCGCCATCGGGCTTTGCCGAACATCCCCTGCTTTCGCCACGTGGCACGCTGGTGATCGGTTCGGAAAAACAGTCGGAACACATACACACGCTGTACGAAACCATGGCGTCGCATACGCGCGACCTGCGCCTGCTCGATGGCGCCGCCGCGCAAGCGATGGTTCCTGTACTCAAGCCCGAGGCCGCTCAATCGGCCCTGTTCGAGCCAGGCGCCGCCGATATCGACGTCAACGCATTGCACCAGGGTTTTCTGCGCGGGCTGCGCGAACAAGGCGGCCGTCTGCTGACCGGCATCGACATCAAGTCAATCGAGCACACGCAAGGCGCGTGGGAAATCGACGGCGGCGAAATCCGCTTTCGCGCACCGCTGTTGCTCAACGCAGCAGGCGCATGGGCAGACGACGTGGCGCTGCTTGCCGGCGTCAAACCGCTGGGCCTGCAAGCCAGGCGACGCACGGCCTTCCTGTTCGAGCCGCCTGCGGGCATCGACATCGCGCGTTGGCCCTTTGTGCTCGATGTCGATGAAACCTTCTACTTCAAGCCCGACGCCGGTCTTCTGCTCGGTTCACCCGCCAACGCCGACGATGTGCATCCGCATGACGTGCAACCGGAAGACTTCGATATCGCGTTGGGCATTCACCGCATCGAAGAAGCCACCACGCTGACCATCCGCCGGCCTACGCGCAGTTGGGCCGGCTTGCGTACTTTCGCGGCCGACGGCGATCTGGTCGGCGGTTTTGCCGCCGATGCGGAGGGATTCTTCTGGATTGCCGCACAAGGCGGCTATGGCATCCAGACCAGCGCGGCGATGGGCGAAAGCTGTGCGCACCTCGCGCTTGGCCGGCCGCTGCCGACACACCTGCAAGACGCTGGCATATCGTCGGCTTTGTTGGCGCCGAGAGCCCACAGTCCGTCATAGTTGAGAATCGCTGCGCGCACCCAAGTGTTGCACCCTGCATTCACCCGGCAAGCCGTTAGGATGCAGCGAGCCGAACCAAGGTGACAAACCGCAGCGGTTGAAGACAGGCATCCTGCAGGGCGCGGTACGCACGCTGGCCGCTACCGATGCCCCGACCACCTGCAACGTCTCCACACCCGGCCACCCAGAACGGACTCGAAAGCGCCCTTTCCTGCCCGCGTCGGATCACTTCTCGTTGACGAGCTTCTCGAGCGCCAACGTTCGCTTGATCAAGTCATCCAGCTCAAAGCTCTCCGACATTTCGAACGCGGCATCCCCAATATCCGGCTGGGCAGCCAGACGGTGGGTCTCGCTCAAATGATGTTTTAGCCATGCTCTTTGTTCTTGCTGCAATTGAACCCGCTGCTTGTCCTTGTACCGATGCAGAAGCGTCTGATACGCCGCATTCAATCGCGGGTCCCATCTGCCAACTTCCGCTTTATGGCATTCCAACATTGCCCCTGAAGCGCCGGCGGCTTGATCCAGGCATGCGCTGAACTGCGCACTCTCCTGTGCGCTTGCAGATATTGCGGTGATACAGAGGGCAGCGCCAAAAACGGCAGATGATTTGCGGAACACCATGGCAATCCTTTGTGTCTCTCTGGCTGGGGTTGCATCATGGTATCAACTACCGAAAGCGCATACGCCACATAAAAGCGGATAACAAGTTAGGGTTTTCCCTGGGTATATGGAATGTTTTTTTTCGCGAGTGATCCATTCGTTCTACGAACACTTACTCGGCACAATTGGCTTTGCGATTTTTTGGCCAATTGGCTCTTTCTAGTCGAAGCCGATGTTATGACGATGCGGCGTCCCCGCGGGTTATGAAGCAACGATTTGCGATTCCAAGTAGGGTTGCCGCTGCGTCGCTATACATGACTTCATTCCTGCTCCGCGGGGAAAGTTGACTGCTATCGCAGGATTGAAATTCAGGCGCTCGGCAACGCCTCGATGACACCTTTCACAGCGAATTCACCAGGTGTTTTTTGCGTGTCCGCCCGTTCGGGCGGCGTGTCACTTTCTGTCCGCTTTTTGCGTCGAACCGCCCTCAGCAACACACGCAAGCCACCGTAAAGGAGAAATGGTTATGAGTAACCGCGTATCCCAGAGAGGCACTCGCAGCTTTTATTTATTCGCACGAGTCATCGCCGTCGTGGCGTTGGTTGTGCTCTTGTCGGCAGCCTGCGTTCAACCACCGTGGTTCGCCACCTGGTATGCAGCACCGCAGAACTACAACATTCTTTTCCCTGGCGTTACCGTTCCGCCGCAGGCGATCTCGAACCAGTCGATCCGCCAGATTGTCCACACATCGCATGGCGGCAGCCTGATCCGCGTCAAGCTGTCCAATCTCTTCGGAACCACTCCTGTCACGTTCGCCGAAGCGCGGGTCGCGCGTAGCACGGGCAATGGCGGCATCGATCCCACGACCAATCGCACGCTCCGGTTCGGTGGGATGGGCGCCGTAACGCTCGCTGCCGGTGAAGAACGATGGAGCGATCCGGTCTATCTTCCGGTACCGACGCAAGCGGATCTGGCGGTCACTTTGTATGTGCCGCTGAACACGCCCGTTGTCACTACCCACACGATAGGCATGCAGACCAATTATCTCGCACCAGGCGACCAGGCAGGCGCCTCGGTGATGGGCAATGCCACGGCGACCACCATGTATTACTGGCTGAGCGAGGTCGACGCATCGACATTCGATGGATCCGATCTGGCGACGCATCCGTACAAGGTGGTTGTGGCATTCGGCGATTCGATCACCGACGGGTACGGATCGACCACCAGTGCCAACCACCGCTGGCCCAACTACCTGGACAATCGCGTGCAGGCCGACGCGGAAGAGCTGGGCCGCGCGAGCGTGGTTAACGCCGCCATCGCCGGCAACCGGTGGATCTACGACGGCGTCGGCCCCGCTGGCGTGAAACGATTCGCGCATGATGTCGCCGGCGTTTCGGGCGCAACTCACGTGATGATTCTGCTGGGCATCAACGACATCGGTCTTGGCGAGCAGATTCCGCAGCAGAACGTTTCCGCCGATCAGATCATCGCAGCCATGCAGGCGACCATCGCCCAGGCGAAAGCCGACGGGATAAAGATTTACCTGGGAACCATCACCCCCTACAACGGCGCCTCGTATTACGACGCTGCAGGGGAAATGAAGCGCGAGGCCGTCAACGCCTTCGTGCGCTCAGCGAACAATGGCGCCGACGGCGTACTCGATTTCGACCAAGTCGTGCGCGATCCGTCCAACCCCACCGCCCTGCTGCCCGCTTACGACAGCGGCGATCATTTGCATCCCAATGACCTTGGCTACCAGGCGATGGCGAACGCCATCGACCTTGGCGTGCTCGAAAACTGATATTCGACAGCATCAAGCGAGTAATGTCGGAGGTCGTCGCCTGCTTCGGCGACGACCTCCCTACCCGCCTCGTTGACCATCTACTTGCCAAACGCCGCCAAGTGCCTTGATCAACCCCACATCCGCCGCAAACCTGCGGCGCGACAATTCCACCAGCGCGCGCGTTTGCGCAAGGTTGACGCTTTGCGTCGTCACCACTTCAAGATAATCGGTGGCCCCGTCCTGATAACGAACCATCGCCAGGCCGGCCGCTTTTGACGACGCGTCCACTGCACGCTGTTGCGCCACCGACTCATCCGACAGCACATGCAGCGAAGCCAGGTTGTCTTCCACCTCCTGGAACGCGCTCAATACCGTCTGCCGATAATCGGCCGCTGCCGCATCACGCTTTGCTTCGGCAACGGATAGTTGCGCCTGGCGACGGCCGCCATCGAACAAGGTGCCGACCAATGCCGGGCCGATCGCCCAGAAGCGACTCGGCAGCGTCGCCAACTGCGCAAGGTGCGACGCTTCAAAACCACCTGTTACGGAAATCATCAGATCGGGGAAGAATGCCGATGTCGCCTCGCCCACATCGGCATTGGCGGCGGCAACACGGCGTTCTGCCGCAGCGATGTCGGGCCGGCGTTGCAGCAGCGTGGAAGGAAAACCAACGGGAATCGCAGGCAGCGGCAAGGCTTTATCTACCGGTGGCAAGCTGAAGTTTGACGGCGGCACGCCCATCAACACGGCAACGGCATGCTCACGCTGTGCGCGTGCTTCGCCCAGATCGATCAGCTGCGCCTTGGCCGCTTGCAATTGCGTCTCCGCCTGCTCCAATTCCGATTCGGACGCGATGCCGCCATCGAATTGGGTCTGCACCAGGTTCTTCGCCTGCGCGTCATTGCTCACCAACTGCTTCAGCAAGCCGGCCTCCATGTCGATCTGACGCAGGTCGACATAATCGAGCGCCAACTCCGCATGCATGCTCAAGCGCATCGAGGCCAGATCCGCTTCGCTGGCCTGTGCGTTCGCGTTGGCGGCGTCGACCGCATGCCCGATGCGATCGAACAGATCCGGCTCCCAAGATGCCGCGACACCCATGGAATAGTCCTGCACGGTTCGCCCGGCCAGAGAATGCCCGAGGACATTCTTGGAGGTGTGGTCCATATTGGCATTCGTACCCGCGATGACTTGCGGAAAGTAAGACGACCGCGCCACGCCGATCATCGCGCGCGCCTGCTTCAGATTGGCCACGCTTTTCTGGATGTTCTGGTTACCCACATCGACGCGCGCTTCCAGTTCGTCCAGCGTGGAATCGCCGAATGCTTTCCACCACTTGCCGCGATCTGCTGCATCACTCGGTTGCGCAGCTACCCAGCCTTGCGGAGGCGCGCTCTCCTTGTAGCGTGTCGGCACGGCGACGGACGGCCGTACATAGGCCGGTCCAGGCGTACAACCCGACAAGGTGGCAAGACCCGCCGCCAAAAGAAGACCTGCCTTCAACAAACGCTTGCATACATGCATGGCTGTTCTCCCCATCACGCCGACGTGGCCGGATGCTGGTTGATGCGTACCGCCTGCCCTGCGCTGATGGCATCGCTGGGATTGACCACTATTTGCTCGTTGCCTTCCAGACCGCTGCGAATTTCCACACGCGTACCGAAATCGCGCCCCAGCGTGACCGTGCGCAACCCCACCACGCCGTGCGCGTCGACCACCGCCACCTGCACGCCCTGAGGCCGGAACAGCAAGGCATTGGCCGGAAGTGAAAGGCCAGGGTTGCTACGGGTCAGCGCCAGGCTCACTTGAGCAAACGCGCCAGGCATCAGCGTTCCATCCGGGTTATCCATATCCACTTCAACGCGCAGCGTGCGGCTGCGTGGATCGATGGCACCGGCCGTACGCGCCACCGTGCTGGCGAACGTGCGGCCGGGATATTGCGACAAGCTCAGCTGCGCTTTGGTACCGGGGGTGACATAAGGCGCATCGTCCTGCGGCACGTCGACAAAAACACGTAACCGATCGGTTTGCGCCAATTCGAACAAGGCCGCGGGCGGGCCGCTGTTGCCTGCATCGATCAAGGCGCCGACGTCCACATTGCGCACGCTGATCACGCCGTCGAACGGCGCATACACTTTCTCGTAAGACTGCAATTGCTCCAATCGTTTCACGTTGGCAAGCGCGGCAGCCAGCGTGGCGTGCTTGGCCTGCATGAGGCTGATGTTCTCTTCGGCGGATTGCCTGGACACCGCATTTTTCTTGAGCAGGTCCGACCAGCGATCCGCCGTGACCTTGGCAATTTGATAGTTGGCCGACGCCATGGCGGCATCCGAACGTGCCTGGTCGAGTTGCGCATCCACTTCGGGCGCGTCGATCTCGGCCAGCAGCTGGCCGCTGTGCACGTGGGTGCCGATGTCGGCCTGCCAGGCTTTCAGGTAACCGCTGGTGCGTGCGTAGATGGCTGCGCGCTGATAGGCCTGGATATCGCCGGGCAACGTCAACACTTGCTGCGTGGATGCACGCATGGGCGCAATCACGGAAACCGTGGGCCTGCTCAAGGCCGCCGCCTGTTGCGCGACTTTGTCGCGCGCCAGCAGGCGCGGTAGGCCACCGACGGCGAGTGCTGCGCATACGGCAGCGGCGATCAGCGTGACAGTCAGTTTGGACTTCGAAAGATTCATGATTCGGCTCCCATCAAACCGATGGCGAAGACAAAGAAGGCGATGACGCATCGTCTGAGGCGCGCTCGCGTGCGCGCAGCCATTGATGCACGGCCGCGAACATTGCCGGTACGAACACCAGCGTGGCGACGGTGCCGAACATCAGGCCGCCGATGACGGCTCGGCCCAGTGGCGCGTTCTGTTCGCCGCCATCGCCCAGGCCAAGCGCCATGGGCAGCATGCCGATCAGCATCGCCAACGCCGTCATCAGCACGGGGCGGAAGCGCGTGCCGCCTGCATCGAAGGCGGCTTCCAGCGGCGTTGCACCCGCCGCCAGGCGTTCGCGCGCAAAACTCACCACCAGGATGCTGTTGGCAGTGGCAATACCCACGCACATGATCGCGCCCGTGAGCGCCGGCACGCTGACCGTGGTGTGCGTGACGTACAGCATCCAGGCGATGCCCGCCAATGCGCCCGGCAGGCCGCTGATGATCACCAGCGGATCCACCCACGACTGGAAATTCACCACCATCAATGCGTACACCAGCAGCACCGCGAACAGCAGGCCGAGCAGCAAGCCCTGGAACGAGGACTGCATCGTCTGCACCACGCCGCGCACGACAATGCTTGAACCGGCCGGCAAGCGTGTGTCGGCCTGCTTCACCAACGTCTGCACGTCGCTTGCGACGGATCCCAGGTCACGACCTTGCACACCGGCAAAGATATCGATCACCGGTTGCACGTTGTAATGCGACACCACGGCATCCTGCGACGTGCGCGACAAGGTGCTCATCGAACCGAGAATCGGCGGCAAGCCCTGCGGCTTGTTGCCGGCCGTGACGCTCAGCGGAATATTGCCCAGCGCCTGCAGCGAATCGATGGTGTATTGCGGCGATTCGGTCAACAGCGGATAGCTCACGCCATTCTTGGGATTCAACCAGAAATTGGGAGACGTCTGCGAACTGCCGGACAAGGCGATCAGCAGATCTTGCGCAATGGTGCGTTGCTGGAAGCCGGCTTCGAGCGCCTTGACGCGGTCGACGTTGACGTTGATCGACGGCGCATCGTCAGGTTGTTGAATGCGTGGATCGACCAGCCCGGGCACATTGCGCAAGGAACGCAGCAAATCTTCCGCCACCTTGCGGTTACCGGCGCTGTCCCTGCCCACGATCTGCACGTCGATCGGCGACGGCAAGCCGAAATCCAGCGTCTGGCTGATGATGTCCGCGGGCAGGAACGAGAACGTGATGCCGGGAAAATCCTGGTTGAGGCGCTCACGTAGCAGCGTGGCGTATTGCGCGGTGGGCTTGTGATCCGCCTTCAGGCTGATCAGGATATCCGCATCCGAAGAGCCGACCGGCAATGAGGAGTCGTACGTCATATTGATGCCGCTGACCGGCAGACCGATGTTGTCGATCACCGTATCCAGTTGGGAAGGCGGAATCATCGTGCGAATGCGTTGTTCCACCAGATCCACCAGGCGTGCGGTCTGCTCGATGCGTGTGCCGGTCTGCGCACGCAGATGCAGGCGGATTTCGCCGGTATCGGACGTCGGGAAGAAATCGCGGCCCAGCATGGGCAGCAGCATCAGCGACGCACCGCAGGCAACCGCAAAGATCAATGCGACACGCTTCGGACGGGCGATGGCCGCCTGCAATGCGTTTTTATATTTGCCGTGCAGGGACTCGAAGCCGCGCTCGAAGCCGCGCTGAAAACGGCGCAGCGCCTGGAACCGCCCTGCTCCACCCTGCGCGCCATGCTTCTCATGCTTGAGCAAGTACATCGCCAGTGTCGGGATCAGCGTGCGCGAAAAGAAATACGAGGCCAGCATCGCGAACACCACCGCTTCGGCCAACGGCACGAACAGGTAGCGTGCCACGCCCGACAACAGGAACATCGGCAGAAACACGATACAGATGGAAAGGGTCGATACCAGCGTCGGCAAGGCGATCTGTGCCGACGCCTTGATGATCGCGTCCATCAGGTTCTCGCCCGATTCGCGATGATGGCTGATCGCCTCGATCGCCACCGTGGCATCGTCCACCAGAATGCCTACCGCCAACGCCAGGCCGCCGAGCGTCATGATGTTGATGGTCTGACCCAATGCCGACAGCACGATCAGCGAGGTGATGACCGCCAGCGGAATGGTGACGGCAATGATCAGCGTGGAACGCCAGCTACCCAGGAAAAGCAGGATCATGATCGCAGTAAGCGCTGCCGCGATCGCGCCTTCGCGCACTACGCCGGCCACCGCAGCGCTCACGAAGATCGATTGATCGGAAACCGGCTTGACCTCAAGCTCCTTCGGCAAGCCGGCGGCGATTTTCGGCAGCAGATTCTTTACGTTCTGGATAATGTCGAGCGTCGACGCATCGCCGCTTTTCTCGACCTGCAGCAAGGCCGAGCGCGTGCCATTGACGCGCACGATATTGGTCTGCGGCGCAAAACCGTCGCGCACGGTCGCCACATCGCGCAGATAGATCACGCCGCCCGCTGTCGCCTTCAACGGCATGTCGTTGAGCTCGGCCACCGTGGCCGGGCTGCCGTTCATGGTGACGTTGTATTCCCGCGCACCGATCTTCGCCGTACCACCGGGAAGAATCAGGTTCTGCGCGTTGACGGCATTGACGACGTCCAGCGGCGACAAACCGCGCGCCTGCATTGCTTGGGAATTGATGTCCACCACCACCTGCCGCACCTTGCCACCGAACGGAAGCGGCACCGCTGCGCCTTGTACCGTGGCCAGCTGCGTGCGGATGAAGTTGTTGCCCAGGTCATACAGCTGCTGCTCGGACAGCGTTTTGCCGGATAGCGCAAGCTGCAGGATCGGCACAGTGGACGCGTTGTAGGAAATCACCAGCGGCGGCAGGGTGCCCGGCGGCAATACGCGGATGATCGACTGCGCGCTGGACACCGCTTCGGCGATCGCACGATTGATGTCCGCGCCCTGGTGGAAATACACCTTGGTCACCGACGTTCCGTTGACGGTCTGTGATTCGACGTGTTCGATGTTGTCCACGTCGGAGGTAAGCGCGCGTTCGAACGGCGTGGTGATCCGGTTGGCCATGTCATCGGCGGAGAAGCCGTTGTAGCTCCAGACGATGCTCAATACCGGGATATTGATGTTGGGAAAGATATCGGTCGGCGTACGCAGGATCATCAGCGGACCGATGATGAAGAGCAGCAACGCCAGCACGACGAAGGTATACGGCCGGCGCAGCGCCAGATGAACGATCCACATGTCGGACCCCTTGCCCGCCCGACGGGCCTGTGAACGGAGGATGGTTCAGAGGCTAGGCGCTGGCCGCTTGCCGGGTACTGACAGGGACCTGACAATTCTGTAATCGCGGCAGGCAACCCGTACGACTATGATCTGCCTAACCCAAGGGCGAGAACCCCCATGCGCCTGCTCGTAGTCGAAGACGAAAAGAAAGCCAGCGAGTACCTGAAGAAAGGGCTCGAGGAATCCGGCTTTACCATCGATATCGCCACCAACGGCATCGATGGCCTGCACAACGCGCTGGAAGAAGACTATGCGCTGATCGTGCTCGACATCATGTTGCCAGGCATGGATGGCTGGGAGGTACTCAAGCGCCTGCGCACGAAGCGCGATACACCCGTGCTGTTCCTTACCGCGATGGACGAGCTGGAAGAGCGCGTTCGCGGACTAGAGCTTGGCGCCGACGATTACCTGGTCAAACCGTTCGCCTTCGTGGAGCTGCTGGCCCGCATTCGCACCCTGCTCCGCCGTGGGCCGCCCAGGGACGTGGAACACATGCATATCGGCGACCTGGAAATCGACGCCGTACGCCGCCGCGTGCGCCGCGCCGGTCAGCGCATCGACCTTACGCCGCGCGAATTCTCACTGCTGCAATTGCTCGCCCGCCGGCGCGGCGAAGTGCTGAGCCGCACGCAGATCGCTTCCTACGTATGGGACATGAATTTCGACAGCGATACCAACGTGGTGGAAGTGGCGATCCGCCGCTTGCGCACGAAGATCGATGAAGGTTTCGAGGTAAAGCTGATCCACACCGTCCGCGGCATGGGCTACGTACTCGATCTCGAACACGAGGACGAGTAATGCGCCTTTCGCTCACTGCGCGGCTCACCATCACCTTCGTCGTGATCACCGTGGCCTGCTTCAGCGTGGTTGGCCTGCTGCTGTTCAATGAACTATCCCGGCGCATCTATATTCATGACCAGACCAACATCATGCTGGATGCACGGCATTTGCGCAGGCTGGCCACCGAGCTGCAATCACCCGATGATCTCGTTGCGCACAAGGACCGGCTGATCGCGCTGGTGCTCGGTGACAACGCCAACGGGTTGCGCGTGATCGACCGCAATGGCCGAATGCTGATCGATCACGTACCGATGGGCTACGCGCTTTCCACCCAGCCGGTGGTTCCGGCGAACCAGCGCATCGTTCCCGATAACATCCAGTCATGGAAAGACCGCAACAGTGATGAAATACGCGGCGTTGCCACCGCCGCCACGCTGCAGAACGGAGAAACAGTCACCATCGCCGTGGCACGCTCACTGGCAGACCGTACCGCCTTGCTCGGTAAATATCGCCGCGACGTATGGCTTTCCTTGCTGAGCGGTTTGCTGGTCGCGGTATTGCTCAGCTTCCTGCTGGTACGCCGCGCACTGCGCCCGCTCAGGGCCATGGCGGAAAGCGCCTCCGCCATCACCGCCCAGCGTTTGAGTACGCGCATGCCGCTGGAACATGCGCCGACCGAACTGCTTGCCCTGGCTACATCCTTGAACGACATGCTCGCACGCCTGGAGCAAGGCTTTGCACGCGTATGGCAGTTCACCGTGGACCTGGCGCACGATCTGCGCACTCCCATCGGAAATCTGCGTGGCGCCAACGAAGTTGCGCTGAATCGCCAGCGCTCGCTCGACGAGTACCAAACGCTGCTTGGCTCCAATATCGAGGAATGCGACCGCGTCAGCCGCACCATCGAAAGCGTGCTGTTCCTGGCGCGCGCGGACAGCCCGCAGTTTGCAATGCAGCGGGTGAACCTGGATACGGCGCAGGAACTGCAGCGCATTGCCGATTACTTCGAAGGGCTTTCTTCCGAAGCTGGCGTCGCGGTCGAGGTAAATGCGTCGGCTACGGTATATGCCGATCGCGACCTGTTCCGCCGCGCGGTGAATAACCTGCTTTCCAATGCGCTGCGCTATACGCCCGCTGGGGAAACGATTCACTTGCGTGCGGAGCATACCGAAGAAGGCGTGGATGTCAGCGTGGTAAATCCAGGGCGTCCTATCGATCCAGAGCACCTGGACAAGCTGTTCGACCGTTTCTATCGGGCTGATCGATCGCGCAGCGATTCGGCCAGCTCTACGGGATTGGGCTTGTCGATCGTGAAGAGCATTATGGAATTGCATGGCGGCACCGTATCGGTGCGGAGCGCAGAGGGGCTTACGCGCTTCACGTTGCATTTTCACCGAAGCTCTTCCGATAGCCTCCAATAATCTTCATCAAGTCGACAAAATCCAAATGAGGACTCAATTGTGACCGGCGAGCGCAATGCGGCTTCTGTCAGCTCCGCGGACATCGAAACGATCCGTAACCTCTTTCTACGTCAAGCTGCAGGCGAAACGGCCCATGACATCGAGGTGATCAAGTCCGTTCTTGCCAATACCCCGCCAGGACAACCCGATCCTGTGAACTTCGTGGCCCGTGCCTATCGCTTCTGGGGGCGCGAGGCAGTCGTCAATCACTTCCGCACTGTATTCGCCGGGACGTGGCGTTTCGAACCTGATGAGGACGCGATCCGCGTTCTACCTCTAGGACCGGATGCCGCCCATATCTACGCGCCCACGCGCATCACCGTCGGTGCCGTGGGCCAGGAGGCGACAACCCACACCTTCCTCGTCAATGAAATCGCAATTCGGACCGCCGAAGGTTGGCGCATTGCGGCCATCGTACCCGTACCGGCGCAGTGATCGGCAGTCATTCCCAGTCCCGATATGGGCTGATTCTGCTTCCTTTGATCCTCGGCGCCATTCGTTCGATATATTTATGCGGTCGGCCTAACGAATACCCGGTGCACTGCTTGGCCATGCACCGCGTAGGAGGTAGCAGTGAAATTATGGTTCGGTGTTGGCAAAGCTGTCGTGGTCGCAGCCCTTTTCAGCATTTGCGCTCTCATGTGGGTCAATGCCATGGGTATTCGCTCGCCATGGCTCGGGCTCTTCTGCATGTTCTACTTCATGGGCATTGCCAAATCGGCAGAACCGCAAATCCTGTTCCGCATGCCAACGGCGCTAAGGACCGTCAACCCAAACACTATCGATCCACACGCTCAGAATCGATGGGGCGTTCGAAGCTTTGGCACCTTCCTTCGGAAGACGCCGCTTCGCTATCTCAATAGCGCTGTTTATCTACCAAGCCGAGAGCGCAATTTTCCACAGTTGCTCCGAAGGGCGGAGGCCGCAGAGGCTATCCATTTCTGGGCAGCCGTGCTGTTTACGCCTTATATCGCATACATTTTTTCTCGCGGCCTCTTTGCCGTGGGGTTTCTGTTCGTGCTGATCCAGGTGGTGTTCAATCTCTACCCCATTCTCCATCTTCGTCTCGTTCGTGCGCGATTGACCCGGCTTCTGGAACTTCGTCGAGATCAGGTGCACAAGGAACGGCCATTGGTTGCAATGCTCCGAACCTAAGGATGTCTCGATCACTGAAAATCCACTATCCGGCATCCCCATGAAAGCGAACACGCGAGGAGAGCACATGGATGTGCTCGGCTTTGAGGAGCGAGGAATCCATATTGTCCTGATGCATCCCTGAAAATGGATTCCCGCTTTCGCGGGAATGACGGCTCGGTAGCGTTGAATTTGCCGATAAAAATCTCGCATCCGGCTATGTTCGAGACTTCCTTAGCGATCCAAGTTTCCCCCGGACAACATTGAGCTTTCGCTGGGATGACTAGAAAAAAATTCAGGCGATTGACAACCCTTGAGTTCGGAACATGGCCATTGGCGGCCTGGCTCATGCAATTAAGGCTCTTCCTTTTATTCGCAGTGCCGCCTGCATCTCAGCATATGCGACTCCATGATGCTCTAATCGCCCGCCATATTTCTTGAGATGCACCCATGGACGCCCCGCCCCAGATTTCCCAGCCAACCATTCGTTCTACTGGCTACGCGTCTGCCAAGTGGGCCAGGCCAAGCACGTGGATTGCAGTCCTACTTCTTGGGATCAGCTTCACTGCTGTATGCACCCCGCACGCCCCGAGCCCTCTTTTCAAAGGTGTCCTCCATGCTCGGGGCCCTCACGGGGTTTACACCGATATCCGCTTTGCGCCACACCGCCTGGTCGCGCAAGTGCATGAGCCCCACATGTGCATCTTGCATGCCCATCTGGTGCACGGGGATCCGCACACCAGCCGCTACGCCATCGAGACACCTCAGGGTGGTCGCTTCTGCGATGAGCTGGTCGGCGGGGAAATCGTTATCCATCCACGTTCGCGCAACGACGTGACCGCGGAGTTCCGCTCGGCGCGGATGAACTGGTCCGGTGAGTTTCGTCGTCACTCACCGGGCCACTGATCATCATCCTTAAGGCAACACTGACTAAGTATCGCCGTCGTCATGATGTCTGGAAGGCTCGCAGGGTGTGTTGCGTGGCGCGGGGAAGACTGGCCGTCTTGCCAAGCCGCGCGGCGCAGCCTGCGGGCCTTCCAGACATCACCCCATCATTTTCAATTCAATCGGTGGGGCCAGCCCTGTCTGTCCGCATGCCTTCGGTCCGTCGTCTCGACAGACAGCCAGTCTGCCTTCGCCGACGGCCCTGTGGCCTGCGAACAGACAGGGCTGGTGACGACGGCGATACTTAGTCAGTGTTGCCTTAAGCCATCTGCAACTGCTCCAGGTCGGCAATCAACCCGGGGCCAGTCGGTTGCCATCCGAGTGTTTTCCGTGTCTGATCGCTGGATGCGGGCGAATCGCGCCCGGCAAACATGGCGAGCCATCCGAAAAAGGTTTGCGCTTCCTCCGGTGTAATGGATTTGACCGGAAGGTTCAGGCGTGTCCCAAGGGTTTGCGCAATAGCGCGCAGCGATACGCCCTCTTCCGCAACCGCGTGATACTTCGCGTTCGGCTCTGCTCTTTCGATCGCCAGCCTGTAGAGACGCGCCACGTCCAGAACGTGCGCGGCCGGCCAGCGGTTGCGTCCCTCTCCGATATAGGCACAGGCTCCCTGCTCACGAAATATCGTGACGGCATAGCTGATAAGGCCCTGCCTTACGGGATCATGGACTTGCGGCAGGCGCATCACCGATACGTTGACGCCTTCGGCGGCAACCGCTGCGGCGGCTTCTTCGGATGCGCCGCGTGGAATGACATCGGCGCCGATCGTCGCATTGTTTTCCGTGGCCGGCTCGCCGGATGCCGTGTTGGCCAATCCAGTTCCAGAGGTCACGATCAACGGACGATCGGAGCCTTTCAGCACAGAGCCGAGCGCGTGGGCAACGCGGCGATCATGCTCGCAATTGGCCGCGAAGTTGGAGAAGTCGTGCTTGAAGGCCAAATGGATGACGCCGTCCGATTGGGCGGCTCCCTCTTTGAGGCTGTCGATGTCATCAAGCGATCCGCGATAAACCTCGGCGCCGGTCGCAGCCAACGCCGCCGCTTTGTCATCCGAGCGACAAAGACCCAGCACCTGATGGCCTGCCCCGATCAATTCCTTGACGAGGGGCATGCCAATAAATCCGGTAGCTCCCGTGACAAATATACGCATTAGCAAATCTCCAGAGTTTTTCCGGAGACAACTCTCCATGCTGGGTTTATGCTAGTAAAGTAGTGAAATTATCCTGTTATAAAGGCTAATAGGATGGACGCGCAGGCCAAACACGAAAATCAGCTCGGCCATTATCTGCAGACCCGCCGCATGAAACTGGATCCGGCTGCACTCGGTTTTCCATTGGAGCGTCGCCGCACCCCGGGCTTGCGGCGCGAGGAAGTGGCGCAGCGCGCCAATATCAGTCCGACCTGGTACACGTGGCTCGAACAGGGCCGTGGTGGCGCGCCTTCGGCCGATGTGCTCGATCGGATCGCGTATGCCCTGATGCTGACCGAGATCGAACGCGAGCATCTGTTTCTGCTCGGCCTCGGTCGCTTGCCGGAAGTACGCTATCAAAAGAAGGATGGCATTACGCCACGATTGCAGCGTGTGCTGGACGCGTTGAACCCGACACCCGCCATCATCAGGACGGCAACGTGGTACGTCGTTGGCTGGAATCGCGCCGCCGCAGCGATGATCATGGATTACGACGCGCTGCCTCCCGAAAACCGAAACATCCTGCGCTTCATCTTTCTCGACCCGCGCACCCGCGCGTCGCCGTCCTGGGAAAGCGTAGCGCGATTCGTCATGGGTGCGTTCCGCGTGGACGCCGTCCGTGCCGGAGCCACCGCCGAGGTGGAAGCTCTTGTCGAAGAACTGAGCCGGCTCAGCCCGGAGTTCAGAACGATGTGGCGCGACAACGACGTGCAAGGCCCGCACGGCGAGCGCGTCAAACATATCCAGCACCCCGTTCTCGGCACGATCGCTTTCGAATATTCGGCCTTTGCCGTGGATGGCCGGCCGGATCTCAGCATGGTGGTCTATAACCCGACGGCGCCTGAAGATGTCGAACGGATCGCGTCGCTTGTGGAAGCGAAGGCATCGCGCGCTAGCGCTTGAATGTAACGCCGGAGTGTGTCGCTTGATGACTCAGCGCACTCAAGGGTTATTCACGCTGCACGCGATCTTTCAGATTATCCCGTCGTCATTCCGGAAGGCCGGAATGACGATTTCGGCTTTTTTAAGCGATCAGCCCATCATGCTGCCCTTAGATTATCAGCCGTAGATACGTCCCAACGTACCCGCAACAGGTTCACCAACATGCGCTTGCAGTGAGCGGCCGTTTTACTGCAGCAAGCGGTGTGTGTAGATCCCGCCCCCGCCCATACACTCATATGGGTGACATCACGCTATTCCGTGCTCGAAACCGAAGCGGGACACTATGCGCGCCACATCCACGAAGCGCCGGACGTTCTCTGTCGTCATCACTGCCGTCGTGATCGTCCAGGCGTCCGCAGTCAGCGCCCAGCACGCCGCCGACAATCCCGTCTCTGCCGCCGATGACGCGTACGGATTGAAGCTCGGATTGGAATCGGTAGGCATCTATAGTCCGGGCCTGGTGCGTGGATTCAATCCGCAGGCAGCCGGCAATGTGCGGATCGACGGTCTTTACTTCGATCAACAAGGCGCGTTGTCCGAGCGTGTGGTCGAGGGGTCGACCATCAAGGTAGGTGTGAGCGAAATCGGTTATACCTTTCCTGCACCCACCGGCATCGTGGATTACGACCTTCGCCACGTTGGAGGCGATACGCCTCGTGGAACGATCATCGCGAATGTCGGCCCTTACGAGGCACGCGGTGTCAGTATCGACGGCAGCCTGCCCTTGATCGGGAAAGAACTCGTTCTGCCGATGGGCGTAAGCACGCAAGTCAGCACGCAGACGTCGTCTTATGGTCCTTATCCTGGATACACGTCGAATGTCACGAGCATAGGCGCGACGCCGCAGTGGTCGCCGAATGACAGGCTGGCCGTGCGCGCGATCGTCGACTGGCAGCAAACCAACGCCGCAAAGACATTTCCGCTGTTCTTCACAGCCGGTGATTTTCCGCCGCCCTCCATGTCCAACCACTACTTCGGCCAGAACTGGGCCAAAGGCCGCAACCTGACGATGAATCTAGGCGCCATCGTTTCTGCGCAGCTGACCGATGTGTGGTTGCTGAAGGCGGGTGTATTTCGTTCAACCAACGACTATCCCGTAAGCTTTGCGGATCTGTACACCGACATTCAGCCGAATGGCCAATCCAGGCATGTGGTCGTGGGATATCCCGATCAGGACACCTCTTCCAATTCCGGCGAGATGCGCCTGTCGGGCGCATTCATAAACGGTGATTGGCGTCAGCAGCTCACCTTCATGGCGCGTGGCCGGAACACCAAAGCGCGATACGGCGGCGAAGACGTTATCGACGAAGGCCAGGCCGTGATCGGTACGCTCGTCCAGTTGCCGAAGCCGAATTTCACCTATTCGGCGCGCGCGAATGATCGTGCCAAGCTGTGGAGCGCCGGCTCGGCCTATCACGTTGATTGGCGCCGACGCGCTGAATTTGAACTGGGCGTTCAGGACGAAAACTATCGCGAGACGGCCAGCGCACCCGGCGCGCCAGCGTCCGATGTGTCAGCGCACACGCCGCGTGTCTACAGCAACGTGGCCGTTGCGCTCGCTTCGGCATGGACGGCCTATGCCGGATACACCCAGGGGCTCGAGAATTCCGGAACCGCACCCAATTCCGCCAGGAACAGCGGCGCTGTTCTTCCTGCATCCAAGACCTGGCAGATCGATGCGGGCATGCGTTACGTCGTGACGCCCAACTTCAAGATCACCGCGGGCGTCTTCGAGCTGCAGAAGCCTTATTTCAATCTGGATACGAACAACGTCGATCGGGAGCTAGGCGTCCAGCGCGCCAAAGGCGTCGAGCTTTCGATTGCGGGCGAGCTGTTGAAGTACCTGCACGTCAATATCGGTGTGCTCGATGGAAGGGTCAGCATCCTGGGGCCGAACCTGGCCACCGAAAAGGTCGGCTTGGTTGCCGTCGGCCAGCCGCTCCTGACTTACGTGGCCAATGTCGATTACGCCCTTCCTTGGTTGCCGGCCGCATCGGTGGATGTGTCGGCCACCCATTTCGGTGCCGCGCCGGCGAGCATCGACAACGGTGTTTATGCGCCTGCGGTGACGCGGGTGAATCTCGGCGGGCGATATCAGTTCACTGCCTTTGGCAAGAAAAGCAGCCTTCGTCTACAGATCCAGAACGTTTTGGCGGCCAAGGAGTGGACAACCCAATACACGCCAGGCTTTTTTCAGTGGCCGCAACCAAGGACCGTCTTTGCTTACATCACCACCGATCTTCAATGACGTTGATCTGCTTTTTTTGCTGCTCACCGTGCACGGCGCCAGCCGTGTGCATTTTCCCACGCCAACATAGCCAGGAGTTACCCATGAAAAACGTAAATTCCATCGCGCTTGCCATGTGTCTGTCTCTCGCAGCCGGCAGCGTCTTTGCACAAGATGTCGGCAAGGTTCCAGACTCGATGGGTCATGACCAGACGATCCCAGCCGCTAAGACTCACAACGGCATGAAGAAGGACGCCATGGGACATGACGCGATGAAGATGCATTCGATGTCCAAGGACGCCAAGAACAGCGGGATGATGAAAAAGGACAATGCAGACCAGAAGGCCATGACGAACGGCAGTTCGCAGCATTGACTTCAATGGCGTCGTCCCGGCTATCGCCGGGACGACCGTGCAGCAAGTATTCCGCAAGAAGCAGTGAACGGCCGTTCTGCTGCAGCGAGCAGCATGTGCAGATCCCTTCCGCCCGCCTAAACTCATGCCCGCAACATTACGCGGTTGGATACTCGATCGAAGCGGAACATTGCGCGCATCACATTCGCAAGAATGAGGCGTTCCGACATGGATCCGCCCATGGGGTTCTCACCGTGCATGGTGCCAACCCTGCATTTTCCACTCGACCCATCGTCAGGAGTCATCGATGAAATACGTAAATTCCGCAGTGTTTGCCATGTCCTTGCTGCTCGGCGCCGGTGGCGTCTTTGCGCAAGACAGCGGAATGGCCAAGGGCATGAACCACAGCGCAAGCGTCGATGACAACGCCATGGTGCCGAAGCAGCTGATCGGCACGTGGAAGCTTGTCCGTTGCGATAATGTTTACCCCGATGGCCATCGCGTGGAGCTGTACGGTCCCAACCCGGACGGCATGTGGCTTATCGATGCCCAAGGCGATTACATGATGCAGATCGTGCGGGCGAAGCGGATGCCATTCGCGGCGAACGACAAATCCAAGGGAACGGCAGATGAATATCGTGCCGCATCCATGGACAGCAATGCTCACTACGGTCACATCAGTGCCGACGCGAGTGTCATACACAGTCAGATCGTGCACGCATCGTTCCCGAATTGGGACGGCAGGAACGGCAACTCGACTTACACCATCAACGGTGATGAATTGACCTATCGCGTGGACAAGCCGTCGAGCGGTGCGGCCGAAGGCGCCCACGGCGAGGTGGTGTGGCGACGCGTGCACTCCTGAGAGCATGCATCGAAGCTGCCTGGCGGCGTGCAGCGCTGATATCAGCGGCTGCTTGAGAGCTCCGCCAGACGGTCCTGAATGCGCTTGCGATAGCGACGACTCAAACGGAGGCGAATCGCGGAATCCAGCACCACCTCGTATTCGCCGCCGTCCTGCAGCTCCAGCCCCCGTACCCGGTCGAGGTTGACGATGATCGAGCGGTGTATGCGCACGAATGTTTGCGAATCCAGATCCTGTTCGAGTTCCTGCAGCGTCCGGCGCAGGATGTGTGTGGCCGCGCCGATGTGGATGCAGGCGTAGTAGCTTGCCGCCTCGATCCAATCGATGTCCGAGACGTTGAGGAACAAGGTCTGGTTTCGGCTCTTGACCGCGATCCTGCTGATCGAACGGCGTTGTTTCGGCGCATAGTGCGCGAGCTTTTCCTTGGCACGCGCGAGGGCGCGATGGAAACGGGCATCGTCGAAAGGCTTCAAGAGATAATCGAGCGCGCCCGCCTCGAACGCGCGCAACGCATAAGCGTCGTAGGCGGTCACGAAAATCACGGTTTCGGGCATGTCGGCGCCGAGAAGCTCGAGCACGTCGAACCCATCGCATTCGGGCATCTGTACGTCGAGGAACACGAGGTCGGGCCTGGACCGCCGGATCTCCTCGATCGCTTCCTGCCCTGATCCACATTCGATCACCGACGCTATATCCGGATCACTACGCAACAGGAGCGTCAGGTTCCGCCGCGCTAAGGCCTCGTCGTCGACGACCAGAACGCGGATCGACTGGGAATGGTCGTCAGGCGATGTCATTCATGTCTCCTGAAACGGCAGGCGCACGATGACCTCCACGCCGCCTGTGTCCAGAGGCCTCAACAACAGCTCGGACCGGTTGCCATGCAGGATCTGCAAACGGGTGCGTAGATTGCCGAGGCCGACGCCGCCGGACGTCGCCTCCAGATCCTCTCGGATCCAAGGACCATCGTTGTAGACCGTCAGGCTAAGGGTGTCATCGTGACGGGCACCTGCCACGCGAATGTCGCCGCCGGCGACGCGCTTGGAGACGCCGTGTTTGATGGCGTTCTCTACCAGCGGTTGCAGCAGGAGATTCGGAACTTGTGCATTCCCTAGCTCGGCAGGGATGTCCAGGCTCACTCGAAGGCGGTCTCCGAACCGGACCTTCTGGATATCGACATAGCGCTGCAAATATTCGACCTCCTCCGTCAGGGTTACCTGCGCCCGATGGGAGTCTTCGGAAGCGCGGCGCATGAACTCGCTCAAGCCCACGATCATGTCGACCGCCGCGTCGTTGCGCTGGTCTCGTACGAGACCAACGATCGAATTGAGCGTGTTGAACATGAAATGCGGGTCCATCTGGCCCCGTAGTGCAGCTAGCTGGGCCTGAGACAGCTCCTCGTTGAGCCGCGCGGTCTCGGTCATCTGCCGCTGCATCTTCTCGCGCGAGTCTACGACATAGGTGATGGTCAAGATCAGTACGTAGACGATCACGAATGTCAGAGCCTGGTCGGTGAGCGATGCGGACCATGTCGTTACAAAGACCGGCGGTGGCGTGTGATGCCAAGGGTTGAAAACAACCCGGAGCATGGCCGCCCATGCCGCAGCTACCGCGCTGATGACGGCGAAAGCCAGCAGATGCACGCTTGCCGTTTTCAGGAACGCACCCTGCGCGATCGGATGCCTTCGTGCCAGTGCGACGATAAGTGGCGTCGCCAATGCCCACGGCAGCCAGGACACAAACGCGATAACGAACGGCGCAAACCAGGCCCCATGCCCCACCAGTGCATGCATGACGAGAATGGTCTGGCTGGCGCCAAACAGCGCACCTGCGCACCAGACGGCCGCGATCCAGGTCCAGCGAGGAGAACGTGCGTGCAGGCGAGCGTCGATCATGGCCGTCACGCTACCTCAAAGTCGTCGCTAAAATCCGACACTGCAGCGAACGGCCGTTCCCGTGCAGCGAGTCGTCGTCAGGGGTACGGTGAAAGGTCCGACATGCATGGTTCCGCTGGCTACCCTGGCCGGAGTCTGCTGCCTGGCGGCAATGTCAGCGTAGCGACAGCCTCAACCTGTTGGCGGCAGCGCAGAAATCGCGTGGACACGCGGCTCCACGCAAGTTCTTGCCGCTTGCAGAAGCCGCCTCGCACGGTGCTAGCATGAGCCGCCGATCACAGCTGTGACGGGGGGCGGTTTATGGGGAAAAAGGCAGATCGACGGGTGCCGGCGATCGTGTTGGGCCGTGGCCCGACGGCATTGGGCATTTTGCGTTGTCTGACGATGGCGGGCATCCCGGCCTATGTCGCGTGCCCTGCTTCCGATCACGTCACTCACTCGCGCTGGTATCGCCCCACACCCGGGCGAAATACGTGGGACGGCTCACTCGGACCACACGCGTATGAACTGCTGCGCCATATGCCGCTGCAAAAGGCCGTGTTGATCGCCGGTGCCGACGATGCCGCATTGTGGCTTACGGATCTCCCAAATACCGAACTGGCGTCGCGCTATTTTCTCAGCACAAGTTCGCGTGAAACGCAGGAGATTCTTCAGGACAAGTCGCGTTTTTCCACGTTTCTGCAAAGCGCGCATATTCCGCATCCTCGCACTTTTCGCATCGAATGCGACGCCGATATCGAGGCGATACCTTTCGACGAGCTCGACCGCGTTTTCATCAAACCGGTGAACTCGCAAAAGTTCAGCGATGTCACCGGCGTAAAAGGCATCTGGGTGACGCGCAAGGACGAACTGCATGCCGCATGGCGGCGCCTGCACGATCAGGGCTTTCGCCTGATGGCGCAGGAATACGTACCCGGCACGGCGTCGGATCATTATTTCGTCGATGGTTTTCTCGATGGAAGCGGCGACATGACGGGTTTGTTTGCGCGCCAGCGCATCCGCATTTCACCTCCGGATTTCGGCAACAGCTCGTACTGCCGCAGCATTCCGCTCGAACAACTGCAAACGCCTATCGACAATATCAAGCGCCTATTGGCGGAACTGAACTATCGCGGCATTTTCAGTGCGGAGTTCAAACGCGATAAGCGCGATGGTGTTTACCGCATTCTCGAGGTCAATACGCGCGCCTGGACATACGTGGAGTTTGCGGCGCGTTGCGGTGTCAACGTTTGCGAAATGGCGTATCAGGATGCGCTTGGCCTGCCGGTGCATCAGGCAACACGTGATTACAAGGTAGGCGCTGGTTGCGTCGATTTCTATCGAGACTTCAACACCGTTCGCGCGCAAAGCGCGCAAGCACGCGGACCGCTGCCGACCATTCTGCTGCAATGGGCTGGCGCGTATTTCCACTCTTTTCGTCTGGATGATCCGAAACCGGGCCTGCACTTTGCCACGCAGGTCTTGGCGCGGCGAAAGAACGGCCGCGCACCTGCCTGATTGCCTTAATCGGGCACAAAATTCAACGCGACACCGTTGATGCAATAGCGCAACCCCGTCGGCGGCGGACCATCCGGAAACACATGGCCCAGATGACTGCCGCAACGTGCGCAATGCACTTCGGTACGCGTCATGCCGTGGCTGGTGTCGACGGTGGTCGCCGTGGCGCCGGGAACGGGATCGTTGAAGCTTGGCCATCCGGTGCCGCTTTCGAACTTGGTCTGGTCAACAAACAGCATCTGTCCACATCCTGCACAAGCGAAGCCGCCCGCGCGCGATTCGTGCAGCAGCGCGCAGCTGCCCGGTCGCTCGGTGCCATGACCGCGCATGACGGCATATTGCTCTGGCGTCAACAGCGCGCGCCATTCGGCATCGGTGTGGGTCACTTCGTAATGCGTCGATTCTGCGTTTGAGTGGGACATGGCAAGGTCTCAGTGATGATGCATACCCGCAGGCGTTCCATCGGACCAAGTGGGGGCTGCGACCAGGAACACAAGAATCGGCGGCAAACCTTTCGATTGGGATTGGTTTTCCGGAGAGATGAACCAGTAGGGGCTGGACATGACGGGCGAACCTGCAGCGCCGGAACCCCAATCGCTGGCGTCTTTGACCAGGGTGTCGAACATGAGATGCGGCATGTTGTGAGCCCCTTCGTCGGTCAGATACGACGATTTCGACATCATGTAATCCATGGCGCCGTTTTCGAGATCCGGCAATTGTTTATTGGCGTACGCGGCCTTGAGCGCCGACAGCATCTCGGCCTTGGAGCGGCCCGCCATCGCCATCTTCGCGCGCAGCTCATAGATGGGCACGATCGAACGTGCGGCTTGGGGGTTCAGGCAATCGCCGGCCCTTATTTTCGGGCTCCAGAATTCGGGCCAGTCAAACGGCCCGGTCCAGCTTCTGCCTACCACGCAGACAAACCCGTTCTTGCCTTCAACGGCTGTCTCATAACCCTTTCGCCCCAGCACCAGGATCGTTGCATCACGGGAAATAGCATCGGGTGCTGCGCTTCGCGCCAAGGCGATTTCAGCTTTCCGGTCCGCCATGAGGTATTGATCGACGGAGGCCATTTTTGGATAAGGCGTCGCAGCATCCTGTGCCATCGCGTGGTGTATCACACTCAGCCCGATAAGCAGTATGGAGCACTTCATCAAGAACGCGCCGAACGTGTCGTTACGCATGGTCTTCTCCTCGGAATATGTGTTTTCGCGCAAAATCGCCAACGTGCGCCGCATCGGTTCGCTTGTCGTGCTGCTCAGTCTTCTGCAGGGGCAGATTAAAGAAAATCCCCCGCACCTAGCCGGGCCCGCTGCCCGACTTTCACTTATGTGACGAACGGCGAAGCTGGAATTCGACACGTGGCGGACGTGATCCTCGGCGCAAGCGCTTCGGTCATTCCCACCTTCGCAGGAGCCGCCATCTGTGGACTGGGGTGGCGAGCGAACCCCAAAACCACCTGCATTACGCGCGATCTTTCAGATAGCCCCATCGTCATTCCGGCGAAGGCCGGAATCCATGCTTCGTACTGGGGATGGATTCCGGCCTTCGCCGGAATGACGATTTGGATCCTTTCAGCGATCTGCCAGCGTGGAGGCTCATGTGTTTTTGGATAGCTCAGCATCATCCCCTTACTACCGCAGAGAAGGCAGCCGATCACGGCAAGCATCAAACGTGGCCTAGCAGCCCCGACCTTCCAACGATTTTTTGACTTGGTCGTTGCGCAATCATCATCACCGTTAGTTTTTCGCACAACTTCATTCGACACAAAAAAAGCCACAAGGCCACACCTCATCGCACGCTTTACTCGTTACTGATGATCGATAGGTATGTAGGTATGCCGCCAGACCATAACGTCGGATCACGAAGTGCATACCGTCCGTTGTTCAACCAGACGTTTAGCCGCCCTTACGTCTTTTACAAATTTCGTCGTTTTTATCCGTGTAAATGCCGACTCATTCGAATTTCCAGGCAAAAATCCGAGGCATCGCGCACCCGCATGCCATTCGACGAATCTATGACGTGATACGAAAAGCCTATAAAACTCGTGCGATTGCATGCATCCCGCCTAGCACATCCTTAACAGCGCCTATGATCCTCTGTTCCCTCGCACACACGTTGCGCAGGGAACACTGATGAGCCATCTACTCACCGCTTCCTCTATCGCGCCATGGGGTAAACGCGTTCTTGCGCTGATCGACACATGCACCGATCAAACAGGAAATATCGATCCCGCAAAGGTTTGCGAACGGCTTACTGAAACCGTTCGATGGCCGGATAGCCCACGCTCCCCAAAACTATTGCCCGATGCAGCGACGATGCCCTACCGGCGCATAGCGCTCGATGATGGGCGGCCTCGGCGCTACGAAGCCCTGGTGATCGCATGGCCGCCACGGCATATCACGCCCATCCATGGCCACGATGGACTTTGGGGATTGGAATTTATTCTGGATGGCGCTTTGCAGGTGGACGCGTTCCATGTATCGGAGAATCCCGCCATCTCGCTGGAGTCCATGGATAGCACCGTCGTGGGCATTGGCGACCATGTGCTGTTTACGCAAACCGGCTATGCACACCAGTGCCGCAATTTATCGCGCAACAGCGTGGCGCTATCGCTTCATGTATACGGCGGCGAACTCAACAGCTATCGCAGCTTTCATCACGAAGTGGATCGATGGCTTTCGCAGCTGCATGCCACGGTTCGGGAAACCTCTGAAATTTGAATTACCCGCCAAAACACCTACTTCAACGCTCACCACCGAGGATATTCACCATGACGAACATAGCGATTATCGGCGGTGGCGCTGCGGGTGCCGCCGTATTCGGCGCGCTTCTGGCGCAGGACGCCGACGATACGGTGTATTGGGTGACCGGGGATGCGGCGACTGCCGGCCATGGCGTCGCTTATGGCACGCAAGAAGACCATCATCTGCTTAATGTGCGTGCGAGCGGCATGGGGCTTTATCTCGATGCGGACGAAGATTTCGCCAGTTTCAGCGCGCGGCAGCGCGCCAGCGTCAAGCCGACGGATTTTTTGCCACGTCGTTTGTTTGGCCACTATGTGGAACATCAGGTGCGCAAGCGGATACATGTCGCCGAACAGCGCCATCGCGACTTCAGCATCCACGCAAGCCAAGCGCAGAGCATTCGACCCATCGCGCGCGGTTACAACATCACGCTCAATGATGGAACGATGTTGACCGCACAACGCGTGGTATTGGCGCTCGGCGCCATGGACGCGCGTCCGCTGCGAACCGTCTCGACCGCGGCATTGGATAGTGGCGTCTACGTGCTGGATCCATGGAAATTGACCACCCTGCCCCTTTCCCCCCGGCGAATCACGGTGATCGGAACGGGCCTCACCGCCGTCGACACATTGATCTCGGCTTCCAAACGTTGGCCCGATGCAGAGCTCATTGCCGTATCGCGCCATGGACTGTTGCCTTTTACGCACCCTGAGCTTCCCATTGCTCCGTTTCCGCATCAGGCCGAACTCAATGCTTCATTACTGAGTTGCAATGGCCCAACCCAGGTCCTTGCCGCCATTCGACGCGTTTTCGCAGCCCATCAGGATATCGATTGGCGTAGCGTCATCGACGGCTTGCGCCCCATCAATGCAAAGCTCTGGCAAGGCTTCGACGCGCGGCAGCGCAGGCAATTCCTGCGGCATGTGCGTTGGATATGGGAATCGTCGCGGCATCGGCTGGCTCCGGAACCCGCCGAGACGCTGCAACAACTTCGTGATGAGGGGCGACTTCATATCAACAGCGCCAGGGTACTTGCTGTGGATGGAAAAGGTCCGTTGAGCATCACTCTGCGTTCCCGCGCCACCCAGCACATCACGCGCGTGGAATCGGACGTGGTGGTACAAGCTACAGGGCTGGATACTGCCGTAGCCTTTGCCAGAAGCCCCTTGCTCTCGAAATTGCTGAAAAGCGGCCTGGTTGTCGCGGATCCGTTGCAACTCGGATTGCTCGCACAAGCCGATGGCCGCTTGATAAGCGCAGAAGGTCACATACACCACGGCTTATACGCCATCGGCTCCTTGCTTCGCGGAAACCTCTGGGAATGTACGGCCATGCCGGAAATCCGCCAGGCCGCGAACCATCTGGCCACGCTGCTGAGCACGGCGCATCCGGAACCATCCCCTCTGATCAACGCATAGCGCGGCAGCCCAAGCACCTAACGACGCAATCATGGGGTTTGCACCCGAGCCGATACGCCGCCTGCAGAGCGCGCCGGTAACGCCCGAATGATTCAAGTACTGCCATTCGTGTCGCCGATCCCGGTGATAAGACATTTGGCTTAAAGATGGGTTTGCGCACACTGCATATGGATCAAGCTTTCAGCAGCCCGGTGCACATTCACTTCGACCTCGACGTAATTGGATCCGGTCGAGTTTCCATATCTTTCTTATCGGGAACCGGCTGGCGTATCCGTCGCTGCGGCCCTGGCATTGGTTCGACGCATTGCGACGCAGGCGGATCTGGTTGGTTTGACGATTACCGAATTCGCTCAGGCGGATGCTGATGAGGTTCAACGCGGTTCCATCGTCATCGAGCAGATCCGCCAGGCCGCCTCGGCTAGCTAGACGTACGAAGGTTTCGATAAGGCGTAAAACCACGTAGCGACTTCCCCTTTTTGCAATGCAACGAGCATTACGCCGCAAAGGCGGGTTACAGTTGCGCGCAGGCATCGATCGCCGAGTATCCGGACACCGGGTCCATCGCGGCATTGCCTTTTTTTAGATGACGAATTTGGATCGATCCAAATCAGGGAGAATAGCCGACGCGTGGGGATGTCCGTCACGGCGGCCACACGAATACCACGCCGAAAAAATTCCGATGCAAGACAACGGTTGAGGCATATGGGCGGGTTCGACCTGTCAGGGGGCCTGTGCAGGTACGCATGGATATAGCCGTCTAGACGGCTCCATGCGCGCATGTTTCCTAGCCGGATCACCGCCCACGATCCGGCTGTGGACTGATGGAGGGAGACGTGGCCCTCTATCCCCTTCGTGGGCATCCGAAAGGAGTGCTTCTGATCATGAGTCTCGAAGCAATACGCGCACGCGTTCTGACGTTGCTGGCCGCAGCCAGCCTGATGGCCCTCGCCCTCGCCTTCCCTTCGACCGCGGCCGAACGAACGTACCCAGCCAGTCCGCGCGCCGATGGCTCGACCGCCGTCGCCCGTGCGCGGGTGGCCGCGGACGTCTTGATGAGTTCCTACGATCCCAACAAAGCCTGGTTTCCATCCAGTTGGTGGAACTCGGCCGTCGCGTTGCAGACCATCGGCGATTACATGCAACGCACCGGCGACCGCCGCTACCTCACGCAATTGGACAACACTTTCGAAAAAGACAAAGGCGTATTTCCAGCCGGCGTCTTGTCGGGCGACCCGCTGCTCGGCAACTTCACCAGCCGCGCCATCGACGACTCCGAATGGTGGGCGCTGACTTGGGTTGAGGCCTATGACCTGACCGGTAACCCGAAATACCTGGACATGGCCGTCACCATCGCCAATTACGTATACGGTTATTGGGATACCAGCACTTGCGGCGGTGGCGTCTGGTGGAATGCCGAGCGCACCTACAAGAACGCCGTTACCAACGGTTTATGGATCCGACTCACCGCCGAACTGCACAACCGCATGCCCGGCGACACGCAGTGGCTGGCCCGCTCCAGCAGCGCGTGGGCGTGGTTCCAGGGCAGCGGCATGATCAACGCCAACGGCCTGGTCAATGACGGCCTCACCGATGCCTGCACCAACAACGGCCAGAACGTGTGGACGTACAACCAAGGCATGGCGATTGGCGCTGGCCTGGAATTGTGGCGCGCTACGAGAGACCCGCAGATCCTGGCAAGCGTGAAACGCCTGGCCGACGCCGCAATCGGCCCGAACGCGCTGGTGACCAATGGCATTCTGACCGAAAGCTGCGACGCCACGGATCAGACCTGCGACGACAACGGCAAGCAGTTCAAAGGCATCTTCATGCGCTACTGGACCGATCTTGTCGACACCACGCACGATGCCCGTTACGCAGCCTTCCTCGACCAGCAAGCCGAAAGCATCTGGAGCAACGATCGCGACGCCGCCGGCCGACTCGGCACGCGTTGGTCCGGCGCCACCAGCGACGATCATCCCAATGTGTTCGACTGGCGTACGCAGGCTAGCGCCCTCAGTGCGCTGATCGGTGATGTGCCGACGGTGACACCCTGGGCGTCGCTGGCTGCGACCATGTCCCCGGCGCAACCGGTGATCATGCCGCCCGCGTCGGGCACCACGTCCATTGCCATCGATCTTGGTGTGTCGGCAACCGGATTCTTTCCGCTGCAAGCGCGCGCCACCATCGATGCGCCGTCCGGATGGAGTGCGTCCCCGTCATTCACACTGGTGCGCTTGCAGCCGCACGGCATTGCGGACCCGGTGAGCACTACCACGCCGCTGACAGTCACCGTACCGAGCTCGGCGACAGATGGGCATCACATGGTCACCGCGAACGTGATGGCGGCTGGGCTGTACTTCAGCACGCAGGCTGACGTGCTGATAGCGCACAAGATCGACTTCGACACCGGCACCGTCGACGAAACGCCGTGGCTGTTCGATCCCGACGGTTCGCAAAGCAATGGCGTGCAGAACCGCTTCGCCGATGGCAACGCGCACTTTACCTATCGGTTCCCCTTCCCGGCTGACACCACCTCGGCGCAGGTTACGTTGACCATCGACAACGAATTCCTGGTGCAAGTGAGCAATGACAACACGCATTGGACGACCGTGCTGCAGGAGAGCCAGCCGGTTACCGATGGTTCGAACAAAGCGGATCGCACTGTCGACCTGACACCGTATCTCGGCGCCGCCAGCAATGGCGCCAAGCCGGTTTACGTGAAGGTGTCGGATGCCTTTCCCAATGATGGTTGGGGTGGGCGCGTATATCACGTTGCGGCGAATATCGTCCAATAGTGCTATCGGTGCCGACGGTGCCGGCTAACTTTCCAAGCGAATCCCTCTCCCTCTGGGAGAGGGTGCCGACAAGCGGGTGAGGGTTCGGGCGAAGCAAAAAATCAGATAACTTACGTCTAGCGGAAAGCACCAAAGAATCGGGACGTCATTCCGGCGAAGGCCGGAATCCAGTTGAGTACGCCGTGCGCAGCACACAAAACTATTTATGCGGTGTGCTTCGCACATCATTTTTTACTGGATTCCGGCCTTCGCCGGAATGACGACTCGCTCTGAAAAGCATTCACGTAAATGTTGATTTCTGCCAGGAATGAAGAAGAAAGAACGTAGGGATATGTCAGGATGCTCGACCCAGCCCCTCTCCCGGAGGGAGAGGGGCTCATACACTTGGCCCGTTACCACCCCACCGTAATGGTAGCCACCGTTGGATTGCTACCAATCAGCGACGAACTGAAACCGCGCACGTCGTCATACGGAAAACCATAGGTAAGCCCGTTGATGCTATGCGCATGCCAGAACGCGGAGTAGGAATTGGTCGGTGCACTGTTGTAGAAATCCCCCGCCGTATTCCACTCGGCGGCATTCTCGGCCACGTGACGATTCAACGCGGCATCCACCTGCGCCTGGATCTGCAATTGCTTGGCCGTCGCAACGCCTGCGGCAGCGTTGCTGGCGTCGTTGAACACGCCGTTGCCGAGCAGCACCTCCTGCGTGCTTGGCACATGGTTGATGTAGTACGTGCCCTGCCCGTCCGTGAACACGAATTGATTGCCGACCACGTTGCCGGTAAAGGTGCCCTGCGCATCGGTGAACACCAACGACTGGTTGCGATACTGGTTCCAAATGGATTGGATATAGCTGTCCAGATACGTGGCTTGCGCACCGCCAGCGCCAAAGCTGCCGTGCGCCGGCGCCACGATGCGATACGGCGCCTGTACCTGGGCCAGCGACTGGAACGGCTGCGGCACTTGCGCCACGAATTCCTGGAACAACGCAGCGCGGGTTTCCGTTTCGCCCACGGTCTGGTCATAGCCGCTGGGGTCTTGCAGCTCCAGGCGAATCGGCATGCCGAATTGGTCGACACGCGTGGTATTGCCGTAGAAATTCGTGGCGTTGATGTTCACTTCCACGAAATCGAAAGTCACGTTGATGTTGGGATCCGTGGGGTTGTCGATGTTCGGGCCGGTGTAGCCGTACACGGGATTGCCAACCGCCTGGATGTACATCGGGCTGGCTACGCTCAAGTAGATGCGCGCGGAAAGAATCTGCGGCAAGGTGAACGATTTGCACTGCGAAAACGGGATCGAGTAGTTGGCATAGCTCTGGCCGTTCTTGCTGAGTGCGCCGTTGTCGCCAGGCGCCATCGGAATGAGATTGCCGCCGCAATCGACGTGCACGAACGTGCCGGGGTGGGCCGGATCCTGGCCGACCATGGTCCAGTAAATCTGACTGTCGGCATACGTGCCGTTGGTGCCGTTGACCAGGTTGAAGGTAGTACCGGCCGCCGGAAATCCCGGACCTGATGGCGAAGGTGTGGGGGTCGGCGTGGGTGTTGGCGTTGCGTATGTCAATGTTTGCGACGGAGTGTTCACAGCCGATCCATCGCTCTGGCCGATCGTGAACCAGTAACTCACCTGCTCGCCATTCGTAAGGCCGGAAACATCGTAGGTGTTGTCGGAGCCGCTGTTGCTCATGCGCACGTTGAGCTGGCTGCCGCCGGCTGGCGTGTAATGGAGATCGGCCCACGCGCCGCCGTCGGCATAGAACTGCACTACCCCGCCCGCTTCGTCGTTTGCGCCATAACTTCCGGAAGGAGTGGGAGTGGGTGCCGGCGTTGGAGTGGGTGTTGGCGAACTGCCGCAACTACCCTGCGATGTCCAAGGCTGGCCGCTGCCGGCACCGCCATTGTTGGTCGCCGGATCGTTGCCCTGCGTCCACCAGTTGGCCACGTAATTGGTGGCGTTCTCGCTGGCGGTCTGGCCTTGTGTGTAGACGGCCGAAGCGTTCCAGGCTGCCGCGCAAGAAGTCTGCGCATGCACCGCCTGAATCGGCATGGCCGTCAGCGCGGTGGTGGCGAGTGCAGCGCAGATCGTAGTGCCCAGCGAACTTAGTGCAAGCGTGGGCCAGACTGTTGAAGCATTGCTCTTTTGCATGGACTGTCTCCTTTGCGATGAGTGAAATTCCGCCAAAACAATGGGGATGGGCGATTTCACGGCACGCTTCGATACAGCCGTGTGGGGACAGTCGCCACGGGTGGTTTCTGGTTTTTGTGGCGCCGGAAAAGCCGAAAGTACAAGCGCTGTCAAAATGAAAATACAAGCGCTGTCATTTTTGCGTGATGGGGATCACGCGGCTTGGCCTATAACCTCAAATCGCCACAAATTAGCTCCCTCTCCCCTCCGGGGAGAGGGCTGGGGTGAGGGGCCGGGCTTGCGGAAAATGTCGACTAACACGCGCGAGTTTTTGCTCTTTGCATCTGGCAAAGAACAATCCGCCTCGCAAGATTAGCCCCTCACCCTGCCCTCTCCCCGGAGGGAGAGGGAGTTGGGTTCAGCGCACGCCACGCACTCGCAAAATAGCCCAGGCGCTCAACGCGACAAGCGTCGCCGCCACGACGAACAGCGCCGTGTAGCTTCCACCGCTCGCCAAAAGAATGCCCGGCGCCACCGCCGGCATCAGCGATTGCGGCATGACGTTGGCGATGTTGAAGATGCCGAGGTTCCTCGCCGCATGAGTTTCGCGTTGTGGCAACACGTCGTTTACCAGCGCAAGGTCGGCAGCCAGATACACGCCTTGCGCGATGCCACCCACCGCCATGCCCGCAAGAAACCAAGGATACGAAGCGGCGAAAGCGATCATCAGCAAGGCCGCGGCATACATCAGCGCCGCGCCGGCCACGAAAGGCTTGCGTCGCCCGATGGCATCGGACAAGCCGCCGCCCAAGGCACTGAAGATTGCCACCGCGCAAAACTGCACCAAGGTGGACAGGAAAATACGGCGCGGCACATCGGCCGGCGCACAGCCCAGTTGATGGATCAGGTACAGCCCCTGATACGTCATCAACACCGCAATACCGCCGTAGAGCAGGAAACGGCTGCTCCATGCCCAGGCGAAATCGGGGAAGCGCAGCGGATTGATCCAGTAGCTGCCGAGGAATTCGCGCCATCCGTAGCGCGGTCGTTGCGTCGCAGCCAATCGCTGATCGGGCGCCATCCGAACCAGGATGAGCACGCTGACCAAAGCGATGGTGGCCGGCACGAGAAACATGGCCAGTGTGGAATCCGCCAGCGCCTGTACCAGGAAGGTACCGCCGATCATGCCCAGCGGCAGGCTGATGCCCACGATGCCGGACACCGTGCCTCGCTGCGTCGGCGGAACCTGGTCGGCAAAGATCGCCGCCAACGCAGCCAGTTCCGCGTTGTAGGCAAGTTGCGTGATGCACCAGCCCAGCAGAAGTTGCGGCACCGACACCGCCGTCGCGATAACGGCCAGCCCCGCCATGCCGCCCAAGGCACCGGCGATCAGCCAAGGCCGGCGCATGCCGAAACGCGATGTCGTGCGATCCGACAGACGGCCGAAAAACGGATTGCCGAGCAACGCCATCAACGCGCCTACACTCACCACCAGCGACAGGCTGCCGGTGGCATGTGCCGGCGCGATCGCGCGCACGCGCATCGTCAAACCCGCCAGGATCGGCGGAAGCAGCGCCATCCACAGGCCCATATAGGCCATGCCGTAGACCAGCATGAACACCCAGCCGACCTGGCGCGCGCGCCACGGCGCATCGGCCATCGCCCCGCCCTGCGGGAGTCCGTATATCACCGTTTCGGCTGTGTCTTCGGTCACCGCTCGCCCCTCCGTGACTCCACGCGCCAGGCTCGTGGCGAACCCGACGGCGGCGTGGAGCGAATCCTACGGCTTTTTGAGTTCCGCCGTGGATGCACGCCATTGCATCTGGAAGGGCACGCGCGCATGCAGGCGCATGGCTGGATCGCGGATGGACTGCAGGACGCTTTCGGCAGCCAGGCAAGCGATCTCACGGCAAGGCTGGCGCACCGTCGTCAGGCCCGGCGAAATCAGCTGCGACACCGGCGTGTCGTCGAAGCCGCAGACCGACAGGTCATCGGGAATGGCCAGCCCGCGTTCGTAGGCTTCGCGGATCACGCCGCACGCCATGTCGTCATTCGCCGCAAAGATCGCCGTGGGCGGGCGCCGCCGGTTGAGCAAGGTTCCGCCGGCGATGGTTCCCGATGCAAACGTGAAGTCCCCATCTATCACCAATGATTCGTCGTAGGCGATACCGGCCTTGCGCAACGCATCGCGATAGCCGTTGAGCCGCCAGGTGCGCGCACCATGCCCCTTCAACCCGGCGACGTGGGCGATGCGCCGATGCCCGAGCGAAATCAGGTGTTCGACGATGTCTGCCGCCGCCTTGCGCTCGTCGAAGCCGATGTCGATGCGCGACTCACGCAACTTCGAAGAAATGGTCGAATACCGTATATCCAGTTCATCCAGGCGCTGCAGCAGCTTGGTGTTGTTCGCATGCGGTGGCACCAGTACCAGGGCATCCGGGCGATGTGTCGCGACGAAGCCGTCGATGCGCGCAGCCAGGTCGTCCGCTTCATCGAACGGGTGCAGCACAGCGTTGTACGGTGTGCCCTTGCATGCCTGCAGCACACCCACGATCAGCTCCATGATGTAGCTGGAATTGGCCGTCGGGTTGTCGTAGACCAGCGCAACCAGATACGAGCGATTCCCCGCCAGGCCACGCGCCGCCGGATTGGGCACGTAATTGAGCGCGCGAATCGAGGCTTCGATCCGAGTGCGCAGCTTGGCGCGCACGCTCGTATGACCGTTGAGGACGCGGGACACCGTCTTGGTAGACACGCCGGCATGCGCAGCGACGTCTTCGATTCTCGCAGGCATGTATCGCCCTGACCCTGTATGGCTTTCAGCGACGCATGCTAACCCAAAACGGAAGGCCCGCAACTACCTGAATTTCACTCTTATCGATCCAAAGTACCAGCGCTGGTATTTTCGTATTGACAGCGCTTGTACATTTTTAATAGCGTGCGTCGCGGGCAAAAGTCCGCATGCTGCGGTGCGCAACGAAAGGGGAGCTTTGTTCCGAACTTGAATTGCTTTCAATCGCGGAGAGCTTCCGTCATCCCAGCGAAAGCTGGGATCCAGTGACTTTCGGGTCAAGGCGCTGGATTCCAGCTTTCGCTGAAATGACGTCATCCGAGTTTTCCAGCGATGGGTATCCCTTGAGTTCGAAGCATTGAAAAAAACGGCGCCTCCAACGAGGACGCCGCGATGCGCCCCGCAGCATCGTCGCCGCCTTGCTTCCGGAAATCGCCTCAGGCGCACGGCGGCGGGGGTTAACTGCAATGGGGAGATTTAAGGAATGAAGAAGCAATCCATGCATGCGCGCATCGTCAGCCAGCCGTGCCGGCTGTCCTTCGCGATCGTGATGACCTTGTTCGCCGCAGGGCAACTGCATGCGCAGACAGATCAATCTGCGCCGCAGTCGAACGATCAAGCCGCACCCACGAGCGCGAAAACGACAGACAAGAAGAAAGACGCCGCCACCAAGGCCGACGAGAAAGAAGCGAAACTGCTCAGCGGCCTCACCGTCAACGGCTATTCCAACAGCTTGAACCGCGCGCAGGAGATCAAGCGCTACGCCGACACGGTGGTCGATGCGATTTCAGCGCAGGACGCGGGTTCCCTGCCCGACACCTCCGTCACCGAAGCGCTGAAGCGCGTGCCGGGTATCGCGGTGAGCGCGTTCGGCGTCGCGGCCGATCCGGATCACTTCTCCATCCAGGGTTCGGATATCAGCCTGCAAGGCCTGCCTTACACCAGCACGCTGTTCAATGGCCGCGAGGTGTTCTCCGCCGGCGGCGGCCAGGGCTTGAACTTTTTCACGGTGTCGCCGGAATTGATCGGCTCGGTGGTGGTGAGCAAGAACCAGACCGCCGACATGATCGAAGGCGGCATCGCCGGTTCCATCGACTTGAATACGCGCAAACCCTTCGACAGCAAAAAAGATACGCAGGCCTCCATCACCGTGGGCAGCTACTGGGGCAATCTGGACAAACACGGCACACCGCAGATCGCCGGTTTGTTCAGCCACAACTGGAACACCGAGATCGGCCGCTTCGGCGTGTTGGCCAACATCGCCTACGACCGCATCAAGCAGCAGGACAATGCGATTTCGCTGGTCGATTTCCAGCGCCGTTGCGATGGCTGCTCGCTTCCCAACGGTAGAACCGACAGCTTCCCCGGCTTGGCGCCCGGCCAATATGCCTATGTACCGGTGGGCGCTGATCTGCGCGTGCAGAACGAAAGCAGCACACGCTTCGGCCACGCGCTTGCCGCGCAATGGGAAAGCCCGGACAAGGCGTGGCAAGCCACCTTGGAATGGGATCGCGCGTCGGATACCGAAACCACTTACGAACACACGCTGCAAGCCTCGACCGATGGCTGCGCCTTTGGCCAATCGCTCGCCGGTTGCGCCGTGCCGGTGGCTGGCGCCACACCTGTTTACGACGCCAACGGTGTGTTTCAGTCTGGCATCATCGGCGGCGCGCCGGGTTCATCGAGCTTCCTGCCGATCACTTACGGCGGCGTGCCGACGCAGTTCGACAGTACTGCGTATCGCAATCGCTACGTCACCAACGATTACAGCTTCAACCTGAAGTGGAACGTCAGCGACCGGCTGCACCTGAGCGCCGACGTGCAAGACACGAAATCCACGTTCAACAACTTCTATTACTACATCCGCCAGTTGACGCAGGCCAACTGGGACCTGACCTTGCACGGCAACAGCGCACCCAGCGTCAGCCTGCTTTCGCCCAATCCCAACGAAACGGCGTCGCAGTACTACAGCAACCCCAACAACGTTTACTGGGCGGCGGCGCAGGATCACTTTGCCAATTCCTGGGGCAACCAGCGTACGTTCCGCCTGGACGGCACCTTCGATGTGGATGTGAGTTTCCTGGACAACATCCAGTTCGGCGTGCGCCACTCCGACCAGCACGAAACGGTGCAAAACTCCGCGTACAACTACGAATCCATCAGCTTTCCTTATGGACAGAATGCAGTAACCGCGGCCAACACTCCCGGCGCCACCTCGCTGTACACGCTCAACCTGCCGGGTTTCAGCACCGGCAATTTCGGCGGTATTGTTGCACCCTACTTCAATCTCAATCCGCTTACGCAGTTCCATCAGGCCGCGGCGATCATCCAGCAGATCAACCAGCAGGCCATGGCCATGAACCCGCCTGGCAGCGTCGGCCGGTACTACACCCTTTACCAGCGTCCCCAGTACGTATCAGGCGATGTGTTTGTGCCGGGCACGTTTTATCTGCCGCAGGAAGTCGCTTCCAACCAGGAAAAAACCAACGCGGCCTATGTGCGCCTGAACTTCGGCAACGACAACACCGATTTCCTCAGCGGCCTGCAGATCAGCGGCAATGTGGGTATGCGTTTCGTGCACACCCAAGATGACGCCACTGGCTATCTGACCGTCCCGAATCAATCGGCAATTCTCAACGGCGTCAGCATTGCGCAGTACTGCCTGAATCAAACGCAAGGCGGCGCCACGCCATCGCCGGGCACGTTCTGCGCGCTGACACCGGCGCAGCAACAGCAGTACATGACCTTCGCCAATGGTGCGTACAGCCCCATCACTGCGCGCAATTCCTACGACAACTGGCTACCAAGCTTCAACCTGTCCATCGGCTGGAGCAGCGACCTGATCACGCGCTTCGCATTCTCCAAGTCGATTTATCGGCCCACGCTCAACCAGTTGCAAGCGGGCCAGTCGGTCAGCGGGCTGCTGCCTTACGGCACCAATGGCAGCACCGTGCCGACCCTGGGCAATGGCTACAGCGGCAGCAATCCGTATCTGCTACCCATTACGGCGCACAACTTCGACATCACCCAGGAATGGTATTTCGGTCAGGCCGGCTCGATATCGGCCATGTTGTTCTACAAGCAGTTGAACAACACCATCCAGACCATCACCAGCGTGGTCGACACCACGGTGACCAACAACGGCGTAAGTTACCCGGAGCAATACACCATTGGCCTGGCCAACTTGAACAAGGGTGGCAGCGTGCGCGGCGCGGAGCTCGCCTATCAGCAGAAATACGATTTCCTGCCCGGTTGGCTATCCGGTTTCGGCACGCAGATGAACTACACCTACATCAAGCCGCAAAACCTGAGCTACGGCTCCGCCAACTTCTGTCCCAGCGGCTATGCGCCGGCCACCCAGTGCGTCAACCAGCAAAAGCTGCCGCCGTACGAACTGTCCCGCAACACCTACAACTTTACCCTGTATTACGAAAAAGGCCCGCTGTCCACGCGCCTCGCCTACAACTGGCGTTCGAAATACTTGGTTACCGGCTACGAGGCCGATTATCCGTTCCTGCCGGTGATGGCCGATTCGCAGGGGCAGCTGGATGCGTCGATCATTTATGCGCTTACCGATCACGTGAAGGTCTCACTGCAGGTCGCCAACATCTTGAATTCGACATTCAGGACCAGGGAGATCGTCAATACCGATGGATTAAGCGTGCCCAAGGGGTTCTTCCGGGATGACACGCGGTTCAACCTGAGCTTGCGGGCGAATTTCTGACGAAGCGCGTTCACGTACTCGTGCGGGACACGTGCTTTTTAGGCATGTGCCCGCACGGGGCGGACATCTCAGCCTTGTTGATTGATCGGAAGCGAGCGAACGAATGATTCTTCAACGTACCGTTTGAAGATATCGAGCGTTCCCATCCAATAGAACTGCAGATGCTTGTAGATGGACTGCGTGGGAAATCCGGATGCCACGAATCGCACGATGGTCTGGCTGCCGGTGTCTTCGAGCATGAAGCTCAATGTCGTGTAATTGCATGGCAAATCCGGAAGTCCGGAGAGCGAGCTCAGATGCGTGAAGATCAGCGCCTCGCATGGTTTGAACGCCAGCACCGTACCTCTGCTTTCGAAACGCTTGTGATGCAGGCCACGGATGACGATGGCGCTGCCCTCCTCCCAGGTCGTATCCACTTCGATCGAGAAGTCGCTGCCGCCGAGCCATTCGCGCATGCTCTGAAGGCTGACCAAGCGCTCCCACACAACGGAGACCGGCGCCGCGACAGTCACTTCTTCGCTAAAGCTGTCAGGAATGCCGCCGTGGTGAGATGGAAGGTTCATTACTTGATATCCATGTCGATTGCTGCCGAATGATCAGCCTATGCGTTCCGCTCGACCCATTGCGCGCGCCAGCCAGGAGCATCAAAGGGCTCGGCGAAATACTGCGTTTCATGCGACACCTTCCCTTCCCGAAACTCCATGATGCTGACGGTGTGCATAGGTTTGCTCTCGTAGGTAATGACGTACTCAGTAATCCACAGATTGATCTCCCCCACGATGCGCCGGACCACAAATCCTGACGGCCGGCCTGGGTGATGGCTGCGAAGCGCCTGCAAGTTATGTCGACCACGGATGATTTCGCCGGACTGCGGGTACTCACATACGACATCGTCGTGGTAGATGTCATGTTCAGCAACCTGGTCTCCCGCAGCGGATGCGGCCCAATGCTGGTCGATGGCTTTCTGGATGTCTTGGACTTTCATCGCTGACCTCCCTCATCTTGGAACCGAACTTGGCATCCCGGCCTATGTTCACTTATGCCCGCGCGTCGAAGCCGGTTGTTCGATAGCCCAACCAACAAACGGATTCCACCCCTTGGCAGCCAGCGCAGCCCAGGCAGTCGCGCCCAGATGCGGGTGGTGGTAGTAGAAAAAATCGTCGTAGGTGGACAAGGGGCCGATTGCGAACGACGTGACGATGCGCTGCTGCGGCGTCGCGTACAGCATGCCGTCGGCGCCACGCTGCGCACTGATCGCTCGCCAAAGCCCATCCGGCACCGGCTTGCCGCTCGCTTGCAACGCGGCTGCGACCTGACCGGTGCCTTCTGTCCACATGCCGTCGGGCTGGCGCTTGAAGCCATAACCATCGCCGATGCGATGGTTGGCGTCGACAAAAGTCCATGCCGAGTCCCACGCCGGTGGATGCGGCTGGAATGCAAGCAGCGGCCAGATTTCCTGATCCAGTCCGGACTTGTCGCGCTCGATGGTCCTGCCATCCTCGCCAGTGCCAACGAAGAAGCGCTGCTGATGGCTATCCCACATCGCCGTGACAAAGGCCCCTGCGATCTGTGCCTGGCGTGCGATTGCGGCATCGGCGCGTTCCCGGTTGGCCCAGGTCGCGGCGGCGTAGATGTCGATGTTGTGTTCTGTCGACTTCCAGTGCTGAACGATCTGCTTGTTGTCATAGCCAAACACGCCGCCTTCGTAGCCCGCGGGTGCTGCGGAATTGAAAGTGTGTGTGGCGATCCACTTCAGCTGCGCCATCGCGCCATCGAGATAACGCGCCTCGCGCGTATGGTCGTAGACAGTCAGCAGCAGCAACGCGGCCCACGCCGAGTTACCTGAGGCGGTACCCGTCTGGTAGGGATCCTGGCTCCAATAGTTACCCCGCTGTTGCCAATAACCGGGCAACACGAGCTTGTTGTTTTGCACTGCCCCGCTTCGATAGGCATTGCGCAGGCGTCCGTCCTTGTACGCAACATCGCTGGCAGGTGCCAGCAGGAAAGCATCGGCAATGCGGCGCGCCTGCTCAGGTGCGCCGCAGGCACTGAGCGCAATGCCAGCCAGCGCGTTGTCGTAGACAAAACCCACGTCCTGCAAGGCTCGCGTGGCGGGATCGTCGCCTTGCATGTCGGGGTAGCTGGGCAAGATCATTGGGCCATTGCCGGGAATCGCCGCCGCAGCCTGCTTCAAGGTGCTGCAGGTTTGTTGCGCCAGTTGCTGGCGCGGATCGTCGCTGGCAGCGGCAGGTCCAATATTCGTCACGCTGAGCACCATTGCAATCACAGCAAGCGCGAGCCATCGCTTTAACATGGATTTTTCTCATGCCTTCGGTGGTTGGTAGCGTAACGCACTCAAGCATTCGTCTGGCGCGCCTTCATGTGATGAAGTGGCTGCTCCTGCGCACTTTTCAAACAACAACGATTCGTATAGGTTCGCCGAGTCAGTGTATTGGCGCAACGGCTGGTGCATCGTGCTTGTTGCACGCAGCAGCCGCGCAATAATCAGGGAAATGCATTGCAACACGGCGCCTGGGGCGTCCGTGCCAGGGGGGAGCGCGATGGCGGCATTGCTCAATGTGTTCTGCTTTCCGTATGCCGGAGGCAGCTCGTGGAATACCGCGATCTTGCGCGCCAGCTTGATGGCAAGCTACGGCTGCGTACCGGGTCAGAGCCACTTGCAGGACATGATAAGTCGCTCTGACCCAGCTTTCCCTTATCCGTCAACGCGATCCAGAGCGTTCCATCTTCCAAAAGAAGATCCCAAAGAACATCACCGTTAGCCCGAACCATAAAACACGCACGCCTGTGTCGCCCAACCGGACTCCCAGGTAAGACGGCAGGGTCATCATTAGCAAGGCGTATAGAATTACAGTGAGCCAACCCTCCCAACTTCGCGGCCCCCATCCCCAGCCGATCCTTTTGCGTCCAAACCAATAACGGTTTCTAGTAGCCATGCAATTTCCTTCGAATGTTCGCCGCAAATGGCCGATTGGCGACGTCCCCTCCGAGTCGGAAGCGGACGCTGGATAAAGACATTTCTATTCGGCGCCCGATGGCGTCTTCGAGTTCAGCCTGTGCGCACCCGCACGCTCCAGAAAGGCGATCGTCTCGTCGAATATCTGCAGCACCGCCGGAGGCAGATCGGCGCTGGCCATTGACTCCTCGAAATCGCCCCTGGCTCCTGCTAGCAGCTCATCAATAAGCCCAGGATTCTTCTGGTCCATCCTCTGCAAAAGACTCAGTAGGACGTAGGAAGTGGCATACGCATTGGCTTCCGCCCTCGTAAGTTCCTGTGGCATCGACATACCTCCGATACTTGGCGCGATTGTGTCTTGGGGAGTGTCTGCTTCAGCTGTTAAGCATCTTAATGTCGGCGCCTATCTTCTGGTGACCGCATCTTGCCTTTCTTAATTCTACTTATGTAGACTTATTCGCATGACGCAAAATCGTGCACCCTCAGAACAAGCCAGAGGCCTTTTGGCAGCGCTGCTGTTGCAGCGTACTCAATGGCTGCATGGATACGACCTGTCGGAGCAAACGGGGCTGCCGTCGGGGACGCTCTATCCCATCCTGATGCGGCTGAGCGATAGAGGCTTGCTAGAGTCAAAGTGGGAGCCATCGCCGCATCAAGGCCGGCCGCCTAGAAGGTTGTATCGCCTGACCGCCGAAGGGGTGGCCTACGCCAAAAAGCATCCGCGGCCCGGTCATGCGAAATGGCAACCTTTGTCGCCGAGCAAAGCCTGATGGCCAGCGATTTCCTGAAAACGAAGGTTTTGCCGACCGCTACTCGCTTTGCAACCTGGGTACTGCCATCGCATCGTAAAGAGTGGGCCGGGGCCATGCTCAACGAAGTTGCGTACGTTGATTCATCACGACAGGTGTTGCGTTGGATTGCTGGATCTGTCCTAAGTGCCATGAAAGCGAGAGTTTCATTCGAAATGGAGAGAACATTTATGAATCGCGGAATCCTCAAGACATGTTTCACGTTGGGCGCCGTCATCGCCGTAACCATGATCGGTGTGTACGCTGTTCAAAAGCCTTATCAGCGCGAGCGGATCAGACTCGTCATTCTTCAACACGTTGAAGGTTCATCAACGCCACCTGCCCGATCTGGCCGATGATCTGAATCATAGATGTCCGTTTCGGTCCGAAAACAGGCAAGAGTACAGAGGATTTCTCTAAGCGGACCGACTCGTTATTTGTTTTACACAGCCCATATTTTCGTCCCGCCTTCCAGGATTTTGAAAATCTTACCGAGTTCGTGCATCGGTAGCGCTAAATCACGCGCCCAGTAGTCATACATATCTGCGTAAGGCAGGAAGCGAATATCAGGCTAAGCAGTCATTTAGCTCCATGCCTGAATCGTCGGCGTCTTGGCCGAAAATCTTTCGAAAGCCCGTGGAACTTCTCCTTTCCACGCTTCTCCATGTCCATCTTGATCTGGTACTGCAAAGATCCGAGCCGCCGATATCACGGCAACATCTAACGTGACGCAGTCACTGCCCACCTGCCCGTATCACCGCCTCATTGATCGCACGCACCTTGGCCTCATCCACCTTCTCAACCTTGCGGTCGTAGGTATACAAGCCATTGTGTTCGCCCTCGACGTCGGTGATCTGGGTATACACGCTGCCGGACATCCCCTTCGGCACACCTTTGTCGCGCAGCACGGCGGTATTGGCGACGTAGCCGGCATTCAACGCGTCACGATCCTTCACCGCGCCATAGGGATTGATCGGCGTGTTGGGCCAGACGTGGCCGGGAATACCTAGCGTAAGACCACCGTGTTCGCCGTCGATGGCGGCGCGTTGCGCATCTGGGCTGGGCAAACCTGGTCCTTGGTAGTCATGCACGTCGTATACGTCGCCGGCATGCGGATCGCCCTTGGTGTCGCAGCAGTTGGCGCCGCTGCGTGCATCGACCAGGCGCGAGGGGTCGAGTTGCTTGATTTGTGCGGCCAGTTCGGCGGCGGCGGGAATGTTCCATTGGCCCCAGCCTTCATTGAACGGAATCCAGCCGATGATCGAGGTTTCGCCTTTGAGTTGCTCGACGATGGCGGATACGTCGGCGCGGAAGTTGGCTTTGTCGGCGTCGCTGAGTTTGTCGTTGCGATCGGTGGGCATGGCTGGCATGTCCTGCCATACCATCAGGCCGATGCGGTCGGCCCAGTAGTACCAGCGTGCCGGTTCCACCTTGATGTGTTTGCGGATGGTGTTGAAGCCGAGGTCTTTGGTTTTCTGGATGTCGAACTTGAGCGCCGCGTCTGTGGGTGCAGTGTAGATGCCGTCCGGCCAATAGCCCTGATCCAATGTGGCCAGCAGGAAGGTCGGCTTGCCGTTCAATACGATGCGGTTGCGCCCGCCCACTTTCTCGATGGCGATGGTGCGCAAGCCGGCGTAGCTTGTCACTTCGTCGCGCTGGTCGCCTTGCGTGAGCGTGGCTTTGAAGGTGTATAGAAAGGGATCTTGCGGGCTCCACAGATGCGGATGAGCGATGGTCAGATGCAGCGGCTGGCCTGCTGATCCGCTTGCTTCGCCTACCGCTTTGTCATTTGCGTAAGCGGTGACATGCAGTGTCGCGTCTGCTCCGCGGCCATCCACCTTCGCAGTCACATCGAAAGCATCCAGGCTGCGCGCCGGTGTAAACGTCAACTGCGCCAGGCTGGTGGCCGGCACCGGCTCCAGCCAGACCGACTGCCAGATGCCCGAGGCTGCAGTGTAGAAGATGCCTTCGGGTTTCAACCGCTGCTTGCCGACCATGATGTTGGCGCCATCGACCGGCGCATGCACGGCAACGATGATCTCCTGCGGGCCATGCGGGCGAAGCGCCGAGGTGATATCCGCGCTGAAAGATGTGTAGCCGCCCGTATGATGCGCCACCTGCGTGCCATTGACGTATACCGTGGCGTCGTCGTTCACTGCACCGAAATTAAGTCGCACATGCTGGCCGCGTGCAATGAAGGCAGCGGGAATATTCACCAGCCGGCGATAGAACATAAAATCGGAATGTTTTTGCACGCCCGACAGCACCGACTCGATCGGATACGGCACCAGCACCTGTTCCTTCAATGTCTTGCCAAAAGGTGGCGCGCCCTGCCCGTCACTTGGCGTGTATTGCCATAACCCGTTCAAGCTCATCCATTGCGGATGAGCCAGCGACGGTCGTGCTAGTTGCGGGCGCGGATAGTCGGGCAACGCGTTGCTGGGTGATACTTCCGCCGTCCACGGTGTGGCCAGCGGCGCAACGTTGCCGTTCCATGTTGTCGTCTGATCCGATGCCGCCATCGCCATCGAGGCGAAGCCCATGATCATGGCGATACCCATCCAAACGCCTGCGCCCCGCACCCTGATGCTGCTCATCATCCGCGCCTCCCTCATCAGCTTTCGTCGAAAGCAGTGCCTTGCACCGCCGCGATAGGATGGCTAATTGTCCGACGAATGTCACGATCACGTGCCACACGGGATGTCGTTGATCGCGACTGATGCCTCGGGGTCTTACCGCTCCGATACACCAAGCCGAATCTACGACGCCAGCCATTGCGCCTCGTCACCTTGCATTGCTCTCGCCTAAACATTGCGTCGGCTACGCTCGTTCGCGTAACCGGCTGTGCGCGTGCTTGAGCAACCCGAAAACTACATGGACGCCCTGCGCATTGCGACATAAACAGGCCATCGCGTAACCCTCTCATGCACCACTCCATTGAGCACGGCGATGCTGGCAACCTCGACAGGCAAGGCAAACGAGAAAGCTGTTGACGGTTTCGAGCCATGAGAGATTCCCACATAGACGAGAGCGCCATTCGAGCAACGAGCTTTGCTTTGAGCTCCGCAACTCCTGATCGGCTGACCATTCAGATCAACACTTCGCCCTACCTGAGCGAAGTCGACTTCTCGCCGCTAGACCGGCTTCAAGGCCATGATCTAGCGGTGGATCCTGTGTCGCTCGCCGACCTGCTGCGAATTTCGTTCGTCTATCCGCCGCATTCCATTTATCGGAACGTAAAGCTGGCAGGGACAGGTTTCGACCCGGCGCAGGACATGCACAGCGCTCCGCAGTACCACTACAGGTTTCAATCGGCTTTGGCGTCTTCGCGCCCGCCGCCTGGGTCGCTCGATGAAAACGAGCTGCTCGAGACGTATCACCGCCTGTTGTGCCATTCGATCGTACGCACCACGGAAAACATGCAGGACCCGTGGTTGTTTCAAAGCGGCGGCAAGGATTCCACAACGCTGGCCATCGCTTTGTCCGAGACGCGTCCCGACACAACCTGCTTCACCTATCTTGGTGGCAGCGAGGAAAATGAAGTTCCGTCGGCGCGCATGGTCGCAAAAAAGCTTGGTTTGCGTCACGAGGCGCTGGTATGCGATCCGGAGCGCGCCTACGATCGCTATCTCGCCATGCTCCCGCGCATACCTTTGCTTACCGCCGATTTTGCCGCGCTGTCCTACGCCGATCTGGTGACGGAAGTTCACGCCCGGGGTGGCGATGGCATCATCGATGGCCTTGGCGCGGATGAATATTTCGGCGCACCCTTGCACAGCAGAGAACGGTTGCTTGGGCTGTTGGCACGCGGTATCCGTTTGCCGCAGACGTTGTTCATGTCGCAGCTTGTGAGCCGAAGCTTCAAACTTTGCTTTGTGCTGTCGACGCTGCAAATGCAGGCGTTCGAACGGTACTTTCCGGGCTCGCGTTTCAGTGATGCGGAAGTAGATGCCTTGCTGGGCAGCAAGATGGCAGAGCGCTCGCGGCAGCGCCTCAAACCGTTTCGACCTGATGTAGATGCGGCGCAGTCAAAGGAGGCGGTACGTCGTATTGCGCTCACCATCGTGGAATCGGGCCAGCTCGCCAAATGCATGTACATCGCCAAGGCCATGTCGCTTGGGCTTGTCTTCCCCTATTGCGACGAACCGTTGCGCGACTGGGTTTTTCATCACGTTCCCGATGATTACCTGATCGGCGCCGGCAGCGTGAACAAGGTGCTGATGCGCAAATACATTGCGCGACATTTCAAGCAACTTCCCTACGTGCAAGTGAAAGGCTGTTTTCGCTTCGACCTGCGTGGACTGGCCAGCCGACGCTTCGACCAGGTTCGCGACTTTGCCGGACAGGCTGGCGACGTGATGCCGGGCGCACCCGCCTGGCTCGACGCGCATCGCAAGGTTTTAGACAACAAGTACTTCGCGTCCAAGTTCTATCTGCTCGCTGTCACGCTGCCCTGGTTGCTTGATCGCATGCGCAATGGCAAAGCTGCCGCTCGTGTCGAACATGAGCGCGTGTCATAGCGCGAATTCACGCATCAAGAAAAGAAGCTGACGGCAACTGAGCAGACATAGCCTGCAAACAGCCAGCAAAATTTTTTCACTCCGGCTTCACGTTTATTGCGACGCAGCGTGACATATCGCGCCGTCAGCGCATTAATTTGCAGCACAAGAATTAGATCGATCCAAATAATAGGGTTATTCAGATCGTCGCTGGTTGAAGATCTGAGTGAGTTGGCAAGGGTGGAGAAGAGCTATCAACGCGCGCCTTGGGGCGACGTGCGAGTGTCGCTGCTTTCTGCCTGCCGGGTCGTGGGGAGTTGGAAGCTGCTGCATGAAACCAGAAGCCGTCCGCATTTCCGTGATGAAAGGCCCACACGCAAGCTGCGTGTCCGCGTTCGTTTCATCGGTTGCCCGCTGCAGTAATAACTGCTGCGTCGTTTCTCGTTCCAGCCATAAAGCCGCAGATTTCACGCTCCGCCGATGTGTTCAATCCATCGGCCGATTATCTCCGCGCGGACCATTGCTTCTTTTGCGCACATTGCAGCGGTGTTCGGAAAACGCTGCCGGCAAATACGTTCGCGTTCATTCGCCACACGCTGATCCATCCGACGACAGGCATCGTCGCGGTCACTTGTTCCGCTCCAGTTACGGCAGCACAGGCGCTGATGTGGCGCTTTGGCAACGCCAGACACGAGCGCTCGCAGCGTTCCATTCGGGGTCTTGAAGCATTTCCATTACTGACGGGTCGAGGGCTCGTTGCACACTCAATTTTGGATCGATCCAACGCGAGGAGGGAGGAAGCCAGCAGCACCCACATCACGCAGTTGCAGCACGTGATTCAAACAGGGGAATGACCGCGCCGACTCCAGAAGCGCGCACACCAGAAAGGGGAGTTTCGCAATGAGTTACCTGCCACACATGTCTAACCGCAAGCCGTTGTACACCGCGCTCGCCTTGGCGACTTTGTCACTGAGCGGCGGCCTGGGAATACCCGCAGTTGCTTTTGCCGCGCAGACATCTTCGTCTGATGCAAGCACCACGAACACATCGTCGCCTGCACAAACGTCCGATGGCGCAAAGGCAAAGAAGGCCGCTACCGCAAAGACTGAAGGCACTACCAGCCCCACTACCCTGCAGACGGTTGTCGTTACGAGCTTTCGCCAATCGATCAACGAGAACTTGCAGGACAAGCGCGATTCCAATTCCATCGTCGAAGTGATCAACGCGCAGAACATTGCGCAGTTTCCCGCCAAGAACATTGCTGACGCGCTGGCGCACGTGCCCGGCGTGGTCATTACGCGCGAATCCGGCGAGGGCAAGACCGTCAGCATCCGTGGCCTGGCGCCGGAACTCACGTTGACCGAATTGAACGGCAACTACGTGGCCTCGGCCGATACCTCGGCCGGCCTGACGCGCTCGTTCAATTACACCTTGATGCCGGCCAACATGTTCTCGGACATCAAACTCTACAAGAGCCTGGAAGCGCGTCTGGACGAAGGCGGCATCGGCGGCAACGTCGACCTGCACACGCGCCGTCCGCTGGAGATGAAAGCCAACGACGGCTTTATCTCCTTCAATGGTGCGGGCTCCGACAACAGCAGCAAGATCGATCCGCAGGCCTCGGCGTTGTGGTCCTGGAAGAACAAGGATCAAACCTTCGGCGTGCTTGTCGCGGGGTCTTACCTGAAGCGTCGAGATGTCGATTACAAGGCCGATGGTTCGAGCTGGCACTGGTGGGCCAACAACTGTACCGATTTCACGACGTGCACCGAGCCGCCGGTAAACGTACATCATCAGCAGTACGGTGCTGACGTGGCGCCCAATCTCGCCCTGTGGCCCGGTGGCGGCGTGACTGACCAGGCTGGCAACGTCTATTCGGGTTACTGGATGCCGCAGCAATTCTCCACCAGCAGGAACCAGTTGGACCTCAAGTCCACCGGCGTCCAGGCAACCATGCAGTTCAAACCGACCGAGCATTTCCTGCTGACGGGCAACTACTTCCGCTTCCAGCGTGACCAGACGCAAATCACCAACACCCTGGAAATTCCCGAATGGGGCCTGCCCACCGGCAGCTATGCAGATCAGCAAGGCAGACTGCTCGCGCCCAATGGCCTGACGTTCGATCCGTCGCACACGGTCGTCACCGGCGCGAACTACGTGCTTCCGCCCGCAGGCACCGGCTGTAACTCGACGACCAACCCCGTCACCGGCGCGCAACGGCAGACGGTGGATGTCTGCTCCACGGAAATTCCGTGGCTCAACGGCAACTACTCCGTCGAAAAGGCCACCTCGCAGACCGTCAACCTCGAAGGCGAGTGGGATGGCGGCGGCAATCTCAGCGGAACCTTCAATGTCGGCCGCACGTGGGCCACGGGCGGTCCGTCGGTGGAACTGGGCATGGCCGCCAAGCCGCGTAATTTCGTCAATGGCCAATGGGTGGACGGCAGCAACGGAGCCGCGTGGACATTGAACGGCAAGCCGACCATCTCGGCCTCGCCGAACGTACTGCAGAACATGCTCGCCGGCGCGGGCCAGGTGGATCTTGGTTCGACCGGTTCCAACATGGTCAACACGAGCACCTCGCAGAATTTTGCACAAGCAGACTTCACCTGGGCCTTCGACGACAGCTGGATGCAATCGCTGCAATTCGGCATCAAGTACCGCGATAACCGCGCCGAACAGCAGAGCAACGAATTGCGCTGGTACTGCAAGGGCACCACGCTGCAGTTCCAGACCTGCGATCCGAATGCCGGCCAGCTTCCGGCGGGCTTCCTGTTGTCGAACATGCTCGATGGGCACACCGGCGCCTACAACGACAGCATTTTTCCGGCGATCAATTTCCCGGCTTATTACAACTACCTCAACTCGACCTACGACCGGGTGGTCTACAACAAGCCCCAGGACACGTCGACGGTTCGCGAAAAGATCTCGGCCGCCTATGTCCAGGCAAACTTCGATACGGGCACGCTGCGCGGCAACGTGGGTTTGCGCTTCGTCAGCACCGGGCAGGATCTCACCGTCGCCGACGACATCACCACCAACAACGCGGTGTATTACCACGATGCGAACGGCAACATCCTGATCTGCCCGACCACCGGCAAGAACATCGCCGGCGGCCCGTGCGCGCCGGGCGACTTCCAATACCTGCCGCGCGAGCAGTCGGTGATCGAGACGTTCTCCAACGCGACCACCAGAAAGCACTACAACAAGCTTCTGCCCAGCTTCAACATCGCGTGGACGCTGCCGAACAACTTCGTGATACGCGCGGCGGGCTCGCAGGCGATGGCCCGCGCCAACTACACCGACCTGGCCGAACTGGGCAGCCTCACCAACAACACCCAGGCGTACTACAACGACCGCAAGCAGTTCGGCGCACCCTTGCCGGGCTGGTACGGCAGCGGCGCAAACCCGAACCTGAAGCCGTTCACGGCGACCCAGTTCGATGTGGCGGGTGAATGGTATTACGCGCCCGAATCGGTCGTCGGTGTGGATCTGTTCGAAAAGAAGGTGAAGAACTTCGTCGTGCCGGTCACCGTCAACAACATTGTAGTGAACGTCGGCGGCACGCAAGAGAACTTCATGCAGTACAGCACCAACGCCAACGGCCGCTCGGGCACGTCCAAAGGCGTGGAGATCTACACGCAGCACACGTTCAAATCGGGCTTTGGTTACATCGCCAATTACACGCTCAACAAGACCAACGAAACGCCCGTTTCGCTCGGCGATACGCAAGTGGGCAAGTCGGAACTGATCGGCAGCGCCAAGTTCGCCGCGAACGTGTCGCTGTTCTATGAAAAGAACGGGCTGCTGTTGCGCGTCACCAACAATTGGACGGGCCGGACCATGCAGGGCTTGTCGTCGGGCCTGCCGATCTATACGCGGCCCTATCGCCAACTCGATCTGAATGGTGATTACGAGTTCACCAAGCACCTGATGGTGACCGCGTCGATCATCAACCTGAATCACGCCACGGCGCGTGAGTATCTGGGCAACGATACGACGGCGCGGCTATACGAACTCGAGTATGCGGGGCGGCAGTATTACCTGGGCGTCACGTACAAGTTTGGCGATGGCGGTTGAGAATGGATGCGCGGGGTCAGGCTGCTTGCCTGACCCCGCGGTGGGTGTTTCTTCTTGCCATGATTCCGGCGAGAACCAACATTCGCGTAAATGCCCATCAGCGCGGATCGTCATTCCGGCGAAGGCCGGAATCCATCGCCAGTGCGAAGCATGGATTTCGGCCTTCGCCGGAATGACGATTCGCTTTGAAGAAAAATACGGCAGCGGGCGCATACCCATTTTCTGCATAAGAGAAAACCCATGAACTTATTGATTGCACGCCTTCGCTGTCGCGTATCTTCGTCACGCAATCGGCATGCTGCCCTGATCATCGCGCTGATGACTTTCGCTTTCGGAAACATCAGCACAAGCCAAGCCCAGAACAGCAATACGCCACCATCCATGTCGTCTCTCGTCGACGAAGCCAACCCGCTCGTCGGCACAGCATCCCTGGACAAGCAAGCACTCATCGGCAACGCCCCACCCCCAGGCGAGCCACTGTATACCGGCATGACCTCGCCAGGCGCGCATCTCCCGCAAAGCACGACCGAGGCGGCTCCGGTCAACATCAACGTCGATCTCAGCTATCCCACTGGCGTCGCTACGTCCTACGCCTATACCCGCCCGACGATGATCGGTTTCACCGGCGGCGGCGGCTCAACCTACGGCGGCCGCGCCGAGCCGATGATCATGCCGGTGGTAGGCGACTGGACCGTGCCGCCTGACTACACGCCGTCGTATTACGACAAGGCGAGCGAGAAGGCTTCGCCCGGTTATTACGCCGTCGATCTCGCCACGTTCCACACGCGCGTCGAATTGACGGCCACGCAGTGGAGCAGCCTGATGCGCTTCACCTTTCCGGTGAGCCGTCGCTCTAACGTCGTCATCAACCTGCGCCGGTCTGGTGGCGATATCGAAGTCGTTGGCGATCGCACCATCCGCGGCGTCAGCACCGGGAGGCATGCGCAGGAGGGCTCGGATGGTCCTTTCTTTGTCGCCGAGTTTTCGCGTCCTTTCACCGGATTCGGCAGCTTTCGCGCCAACCACGAGAACGAAGGCTTCGGCATCGGCGATCAGGACGTGCAGGCCGACCGGCGTGCCGTATCGGGCAGTTATGCCGGCGCGTATGTCACCTTCGACACGCAAGCTGGCGAGCAAGTGCTGATGAAGATTGCCCACGGCCACAGTGCCGAGGAGGCCGAACAGCGGCTACGCGCCGAAGATCCGGATTGGGATTTCGCCCGCGTGAAAGCACAAGCGCGCGCAGCCTGGGCAAAGGTGCTCGATCGCGTCGAAGTGACCGGCGGCACACCGAAGCAGCGCATGCTGTTCTACTCCACGCTGTATCACGCCTTCGCCAGCCCCCGACTGGTTGCGCACAAAGGCGAACATTTCGTCGACACCAACGGCCACGACCAGATCGCCAGCTACGATCGCTACGGGCCGGTGCCGTTCTGGGATACCGGCCGCAACCAGATCACGCTGCTGATGCTGCTTGAACCGCGTGTAGTGCAGGACATCATGCATTCGGAACTGGACCGTGCACGCGAACGCGGTTACATGGATACCTCGTTCCACGGCGATCATGCCGTGTTCCTGTATGACGGCGCATGGCAGCGCGGCATTCCTTTCGACTATGCAGACGTCTATACGTATCTGCGCAAGAACGCGACCGACCCCAACGGGCCGCGTGGCTACCTAGCCGAATACATGAAGAACGGCTGGATCGCAGACGTCGTGCCGCCGGGCAATCCCAGCCCGCCCTACGCCGGTGGCAAGGCGGGCGTCGCCACGACGCTCGAATACGCCTGGGACGATCATGCATTGGCCGATCTCGCACGCCGGCTCGGCAAGACACAGGACGCGCAGATGTTCCTGCGCCGCGGCGCCAACTATCGCAACATGTTCGATCCCTCGGTGGGCTTCTTCCGCGGACGTACTGCGGACGGCAAATGGATTTCACCGTTCGATCCGGGCGAGCCGTACTACAACTTCATGATGAAAGAAGCTTCGGGCTGGTCCACGCTCTGGCTGGTGGCGCACGATGTGCAGGGGCTGATCGATCTGCTCGGCGGACGCGATGCGTTCAACACCAAGCTCGACGCGTTTTTCTCCACGCCGTACCACCCCAAGGGCATCTGTCGCGATTGCACCGGCATGATCGGGCAATACGTGCAGGGCAACCAGCCGGATCAACAAGCAGCCTATCTGTACGCGTGGAGCGGCCAGCCGTGGAAAACGCAGGCATTGGTGCGCCGTATTCTCGATGAGTTATACGGTAGCGATGCCAGCGGCTATGGCTTTCCCGGCATGGACGACCAGGGCTCGACCTCGTCCTGGTATGTGCTCAGTGCGATGGGTTTCTATCCAGTCGATCCTTCCAGTCCCAATTACATTCTCGGCAGTCCGATTTTCGATCGCGTCCGCCTGCACATGGACAATGGCAAGATTTTCGAGATCGTCGCGCGCAACAACTCGGCGCGGAACATGTACATCCAATCGGCAACGCTCAACGGCAAACCATGGACCAAACCATGGTTCAGTCATGCCGATATCGCGAACGGAGGAACGCTGCTATTCACGATGGGACCTGAGCCAAACAAGGCCTGGGGCGCCGACATTCACGATGCCCCGCCTTCAATGTCGTCAAGCGAACTCATCCATTGAAACAAGGCTTGTAAACGTTCTCACGCGCCATCGACTTCCTCCTGCATAAGCTTGTCGTTGGGGATGACCGCTTACGTCACGACATGCCGCAGCACACGGCGTGGCAGGGGCAATTGGCTGTTCGAAGCGTTGGCATTGCATCCGGCGCTTGAACAGTGCTCGTCATCAACAGGGTCAACCACTGGAGGCCGATATGAAGGCGACGAAGAGTTTGTATACCCTGCCCTGGCTTTTATTATTTCCACTCATTGCACATGCCGGCGACGTACCCGGCACCTATGCCAAATACCAATGGGATCCTTCGGTCACCTCGCTGACGTCGATCGACTTCGACATCAAGGTGCAAATCGATCCGGGTTACCGCGCGAATGTCTTATGGAGCAACCGATTCGTTCTGTCCGGCACCGGCGACGCCGGCCGTGCCGGCATGGAGGACAACGCCAACATCGGCCCCAACTTCGTCTTTACGGTGCAGGGCGCAACCCAATACATGGCCGGCGCGCCCGGCAGCTATTGCATCGTCCACAGCGGTACAAACCCGCGCGTCACCTGCCGCCTGCCCTACAACTGGATAAGCACCGTGAACTATCAGTTCCACGTTGCTTATGAAGGAGGACAGTGGCTGGGCGTTACGGTCACCGATCCCTACCACAATGTGTCCTACAAGCTGGGCAGCATCCTCACTGACGCCACCAGTATGTCGCCACAGGGCATGGTCGGCCGCACCACTTATCTGGAGGCCAGTTCGCCCAATTCGAACTGCTACAACCAACCCGCTAGCGACGCGATAATGAGTCCGCCCAGCGGTAACGGCGGCCAGTACACAGCCAGTGTCGCCAGCGCTGGCGCCGATACAAACTGCGTCAATTCCAGTTCGGTCGCTTATAACGAACATTACAACGGTGCGGGCAATTTGCTGCGCGGTTTGTACCAGGGCGACGACAGTCTTTGCGTGGATGCGGGGGACGGCCAAACCGGCGTAGCAGCTACAACCCAGAGCTGCGACAAAAAGAAGGAGGCCCAGGCCTGGGTGCTCGGGAGCGATGGCACCGTGCGGCTACAAAGCAACCTTTGCCTGGATGTCGCCAATGCCGATTCGCCGTCAGGCTCGGGAGTGATCGTCGATCAGTGCACGGGCAGCGCCAGTCAGCAGTGGTGGGTCGGCGGTGACGGCAATCTGCTATTCAGCAACCTCGCCAGCTCTGAGTATTGCCTGACGGAAGGAGCTGCCGGTACACAGCTGACCATACAGGAATGCACGGGATACGCAGGCCAAGGTTGGTCCATGCCATTGTTGCCGTTGCTGCCGTAGGCTTGGTTATGACGTGATGCATATGAACCCCTCTTCCTCCGGGGAGAGGGGTTGAGCTGGGGTACGACGTCAGCCTCATGCTTCGTGTGAGCCCTCACCCTTCTCAGCTCCCTCTTCCGTAGGGAGAGAGATTTCTCGGAAAGTATTTTGCAAGCCGCCATATACCTCGGTACGGCTTGGCAAATTCCATATATCCCCTCCTTACCCTCCAGCACACCTGCAAAAGCCACGTGGTGCGCCACCGCTTGACACCGGTGTCAATTCCGGTCCAGGCTGATATGGAGTTCCGATGCCGGGGGGCATGCTGGGCGTGGCCATTGACCATTCCGATCGATCGACGGCGATACCGGCGACGCCGTTTCTGGCCGCCGATATCGGCGGCACGCATGCGCGTGTTGCATGGATGCGCGCCTCGCAGGACGTAGCCCACGGGGTGGAAACGCTCGCCTATCGCGTGTTCGCATGCGCGCAGTTCCCGGCCCTGTCGCAACTGTTGCAAGCCTTTATCGACGCCGACGTACGCGCCACGGTGAAGCATTGCGTGCTCGCTTGCGCCGGCCAGATCGTGGGTGACGAGGTCGTCAACGACAACCTCGCGTGGCCGATCCGCCTGACGCAACTGCGCCATGCATTGGGCTTGGACGACATCGCCGTGCTCAACGATTTCGAAGCGCTGGCGTACGCGCTCGACGGCCATCTCGCCGATGGTGGCCGGCATTTGTGCGGACCGGAAACAGCTTCCGGTGGCCCTATTTTGGTGATCGGACCGGGCACGGGCCTGGGCGCGGCGGTGCACGTTCCCGGCGCTGACGGCGGATTCGTGTTGGCGACGGAAGCCGGCCAGATGGATTTCGCGCCGAACTCCGTTCGCGAGCGCGAGATTCTCATGCACCTGGCACCCAACGGCGGCTATGTGCCGTTCGAGCACATCGTCTCCGGTCCCGGCCTGCACACCATCTACGCGATCGTATGCACCTTGTGGGGAGAATCGCCGAAGCTGGCGACACCTGAAGCCGTCACCGCAGCAGCCGTTGCGTGCAATGACGTGCAGGCCGTAGAAGCGGTGGAAATCTTCTGTGCATCGCTGGGAAGTTTCACCGGCAATCTCGCGATGGTTTTCATGGCTACCGGCGGCGTGTATCTGGCCGGCGGCTTTTTGTCTTCCATCTACGAGCTGCTCAAGCGCAGCGCGTTCGAGGAGCGATTCCTGCACGGACGCAGCGCGAGCGCGTTGCTGTCGCAAGTGCCGGTGTGGGTCACCGAGCACGGCCGCCATGGCGTGCAGGGTGCGGCGCAGTGGTATCTCCGGCGCGGCATGTCGACGGTGCAAACGCTGCAGCCTGCAGCAGGCGGCGTGAGCGCATGACCCGCATCGCGCCATCGACATTGCTCCGTTGCGCAGCCATCGCATGGCTGGCAGCCGCGAGCGTGGTCGTTGCAGCGCCTGCCGCGCCCACGTGGTCGCTGCTGCCGCTGCCGGCAAAGGCCAGCCCTGCCGCATCGGGTGCAATCGAAATCGGCGATGGCGCCGTCGTGTCGGTGCGTGGCGCTGATCGCGAGCAGGCATTGTCCATGGTGGAACGATTCGTACAACGCGTGGCCGACACGAATGGATTGCATCTGCACTTCGCGACCACCGGCACCGCGCGCGCCTCCATCACCTTCGATGTGAACCCGCAGGCCGATATCGCGGACGATGCCGGCTATCGCATTACGGTGGACAACGGCGGCATCGTAATCACGGCGCGCACGCCGCGTGCTGCGTTTTACGGCGGAGTCACCGTCTGGCAATTGCTGACGCCACCCGGTTGGACGCGTGGTGCGCCAGTCAAGGTTGCTTACGGCGTTATCGATGATCACCCGCGTTTTGCATGGCGCGCGTTGCTGCTCGATTCCGGCCGGCATTTCCAGAACGTGGCCGACATCAAAAAGCTGATCGACTGGATGTCGCTCAACAAGTTGAACGTGTTGCTCTGGCATCTCACCGAAGACCAGGGCTGGCGTCTCGAAATCACCCGATATCCCGATCTCACCAAGATCGGCGCATGCCGCAAGGCGGTGGGCCTGGACAGTGAGTTGACCGGTTCCCCCAACCTGCCCTATTGCGGCTTTTATACGCAAGCCGAGGTGCACGACATCGTGCGCTACGCGGCCGAGCGCTACGTGGATATCGTGCCGGAAATCGATCTGCCCGGGCATTCGCAGGCAGCCATCGCGGCCTATCCGTGGTTGGGCGTTACTGGCAAGCGTCCATCCGTGTGGACCGATTGGGGGGTCAGTCCGTGGTTGCTCAAGCCCAATGAAAAAACCTTGCAGTTTGTCGACGACGTACTCGACGAGGTGATGCAACTGTTCCCATCGCAGTACATCTCCATCGGCGGGGACGAGGCCGACAAGCAGCAATGGAACGCATCGCCGGAAGTGCGTGCACAGATGCACAAGCTTGGCCTGGTGAACATGGATCAGCTGCAGAGCTGGTTCACCAACCAGGTCGCCGCGCATCTCATCAAACACGGGCGCCGGCCGGTGGGCTGGGATGACGAACTGGTCGCCGGTGCGACGCTGCCGACAGCGGAAGTGGTGATGTCGTGGCACGGCAACGACAACGAACGCGTCGCGCTCGCTGCCATCCAGCAAGGCCACGACGTGGTGATGACGCCGCAGGAATCGCTGTACTTCGATCACTATCAGTCCGACTTGCCCGACGAGTGGCAGGGGCCACCTCCTGCCGCGACGTTGCGGCAAGCCTATGACACGGCCGTCATTCCGAGCGGTGCGAATGCTGCTGAAGCCCAACGCATCATCGGTGTGCAGGGTGGCCTGTGGACCGAGCAGATGCCTACTTTTGCGCACGACCAGCATGCGGTGTTCCCACGCATCGCAGCGCTATCCGAGTTGGGATGGTCGCCCGCCAGCGCACACGATTGGAACGGCTTTCTGCAACGCATGCCGGCCGAACTGGCACGTTATCGTGCGCTAGGTATCGATTATGCCGACAGTGCATTCGCATCCACCT